>Ga0209498_1000699_pt1 | contig 20700 bp, 16 predicted proteins | sample WalLakDeSediment_FD_184131 | JGI IMG/M metagenome (GOLD analysis project Ga0209498, IMG submission 184131) | Lake sediment microbial communities from Walker lake, Nevada to study Microbial Dark Matter (Phase II) - Walker Lake 11/02/13 Deep... | ecosystem: Environmental > Aquatic > Freshwater >... | reverse complement strand
CCCGTTACCTTAATCTGTCCCCGTTACCTGTCCCGGGCTCGGGCTTCCTGAACGCGCGCGTACAGGCCGTCCAATGCCCCGAACCACCCCTCTCTTGCTGTGTGTGCGTTAAAATCCGACCGGGTACGACCCGTTACCAACCCACCGACTAGCCCACTCTAGTTGGTATCCGTGCAGTTATTGGAGGTTCCAAAGGGGCTCGGGTTGCCCGGCGGTTGAACCTCTCGATCGGTGACATCGGATTCTGCGATCGGCAAGCGGAAGAAGCTTTGTTCCCTGCCTTCACTTCCAGCCACCACCGCGCGAGCAGTCAACTCCAGATCCACCCATCGCGCGAATTGCTGGAAATACACCACTCCGAAATCCGCAAAACCGGTTGCGTCCGTGACGAGACGGGCATTATCCACGGTAACAACATTACCCGGATCCAATTGGCCGTTGTTGTTCGTATCGAAGTCCGGTGGAATGTCCAGAATCCCGTTGCGATTGAGATCCTCGTTCGGGCAACCGGTTGCCCACTCCCCTGCCAAGGTTTCTACTTGGTTCCAACGGATTAACACACCTCCATCTGGAAGGGGGATTTCCGTTAACACCCAGAACCCCTTGCGGTAGCGCGTAGGCCAAGCCTCAATCGTCACGCTGGCGTTCGGCACGGGGTTGCCTGCGGCGTCCGTCACCAGCACGCCAAACGGCTTCCGATACCTGACCGAATCGGGTTTTTCGATGATATTTCCAGTGCCCAAGGTGATGAACAACGCCTTCTTCGCAGTGGTCAGGGTGACCGACGCCTCGACAGGAACTGCACTCGCGTCCTCAGGATCGGGGGAAAGAATGATGGCGTCAACGCGCACGCCATCCTGGGCGCTGGGGCTGGTGCCAGCGATGTAATTCGTGGTCGCTCGGCCGAAGACGTCCGTAACGACGGCAGCTGTTGAGAGGGTTCCACCCGTGATGTCGGAGAGGCTGAAATTGACGATGGCCCCAGTCACCGGATTGCCGTTCGGATCTCGCACTGCAGCGATGACTTCACTCTGCTCATCGGCGCCACCCACAACGTTGGTGCCCACCAGTGACGGGTTTGCCTGCAGGGTCATCGAAGCAGCCTTGCGTGCGACCAACTGGACTTCCCGCTGGGCCACACTGCCACTAGCAGAGTGCGTGGCTGTGAGAAGTGAGGGGCCCGCATCGTTGGAGAACAAAAACACGGAGGCGCGCCCTTCCCCGTCCGTGAAGACCGCAGGGCTCAACAGGGAATCCTGCTCTGCATCGGTGCTGTTGAGGAGGAATCGACCCCTGGTAGCGGTGAACCGGATGGTCTCACCCTGAAGGTTACCCCCCTCAGGCAGGCGCAACTGCACCTCGATCTCCTCAGCATTGCCCACCCCCAAGGGGATATTCTGGCCCACATCCGGCGCGAGGAAGAGAAGGTTGGACTCTGCGGCCACCTCGATGTTGGCCGTGGCCACAGCCCCCACACCCGAAGCCTCCAGAGTCACGGCCCCCCCAGCGTTTAGGAGCAGATCCGCGGTCACCTGGCCGTTTGACCCCGTAACCGGAGACGCCGGCGACAGAAGCGTCGCCTGTCCCGCAGTGACGGCCAGCGAGAGGGTCTCCCCGGCAAGCGGGTTTCCAGCAGAATCCCGCAGCCGCACTTCTAGCTGGATCTGCTCGTCAATCACACCACTGCCGGGCCCCGTGATAACGAGATTGGTTCCCACGACCCTGACCTTGACCGAATCACTCCTGTTGCCCGCCGTGGCGGTAATATTGATATCACGGTTTGCACGATTGTTGGCCGTGCCGATTTCCGCTTGGGCTGTACCTGCTTCGTCGGTAACCGGCCGCGTGACGGACAAAAATCCATCGTTATCCGCAGAGAAAGTCACCGGCACATCCGGGATTAGGGCATTGTTTGCGTCTCTGACGATGGCGGTGAGCGTTACCGGTGGAGTTCCCACCGATGGCAGTTCTGGACTGCTTGCGAGAACGACTACGCTGCCGACCGAGATCTCGGTTTCGTCCCCTGCGTCGTCTGGCAAGGTAAACACATCATCACCATCACTCCCTCCACACCCGAGAAGCATGAAGCCGAGGAGGAGGGCGAAGAGCACCGGGAGGAATGAACGAAAGCGCTTTTTGAGAGTTGTGTACACGGTCCTTTCTCCCGGTTCAAAGCCACCTAGGGTTGCTATCTTTCCCATATTAGTTTGCATCAGTCGAGCACCCTAGGAGTTACAAAGATCAGCAGTTCTGCCTTGTTACTGGCGGTCGTGGTATTTCGGAACAAGTGCTTGAGGAACGGAAGCTCTCCGAAGAATGGCACGCTCTGTAACTGCGTCAGGCTGGTGATCTCGTAGACGCCACCCAGCACCACCGTCTCCCCGTTACCGACAACGACCTGCGTCTCGACCTCCCGCTTGCTGATCGTGGGGTTCCCCTGGACGGTGCGCTGGAAGTTGACCTCGTTCTTGGTGACCTTGATGTCCATGATCACATTGCCGTTGGGCGTGATCTGGGGGGTGACCTCGGTCAGGAGCAGCGCGTCGCGGAACTCCACGTTGGAGGTGCCCTGATCGATCGAGAGGAACGGAATCTCCTCGCCCTGCTCGATTCTCGCCTTTTGCCCATTGGCCGTGATCACGCGCGGGCTTGAGATGACCTCGCCCCTGCCCTCTACCTGCAGAGCGCTGAGTTCAAGATCCAACAGGATGTTCGGACGCAGGATGCTGAAGCCGATGCTGGACCCATCGACCACGGGCAACGCGACGTTCAGACGGTCACCCAGCGAGGGGATGCCGGCGCCGGACGTGATCCCGGCGGCGCCCTCCAGTGTCCCGGACGTGCCCAGTCGGGTGCGACCATCCTGCCGGCCCCCGCTGACACCGAACCGAACCCCTAGGTCCCTTCGGTAGTTGTCGTCGGCGATCACGACGCGGGTTTCGATCAGGACCTGCTGGGTCGGCACGTCCAGCCTGGAGACCAGTCGGCGTATCGCCTCGATCTGTTCCGCGGTGTCGCGAATGATCAGGGTGTTGGTGCGCATATCGACGGCCACGCTGCCCCGGTCGGAAAGGAAGGACATCCGTCGATCAGCACCGGTACCCGCAGTACCTCGCGCGTCCCGATCATAGATGAGTTGGCGGATCGACTCCGCCTGCGTGAAGTTCACCGATACGAACTCGGTACGCAGCGGCGCCAGATCCTCCTGGTCGCGCAGGGCCTCGAGTTCGAGGCGCTCGCGCGCGGCGATCTCCTCGCGCGGCGCCACGTACATCACGTTACCGGTCACGCGCTTGTCCAGCCCGCGAGTGGTCAGGATGATATCGAGCGCCTGGTCCCAGGGGACGTTGTTGAGACGCAGCGTGATATTGCCGGTCACGCTGTCGCTGACGACGATGTTCAGGTCGGTGAAGTCGGCCAACAACTGCAGCACCGAGCGGACCTCGATGTCCTGGAAGTTCAGGGACAGGCGTTCACCGACGAACTCTTGCCGCTCCAGGCGCAGGGCCTCGCGTTCCGCTTCGCTCAGGGGCGCGACCTCGAGCACGTAGGTGCGGTCGGTCTGGTAGGAGAGCACGTCGTACTCGCCGGTGGTGTTCACGATCATCCGCACGCGGTCGTCACGCTCGCGCACGGTATCGATGCTGACGACCGGGGTCGCGAAGTCGGTGACGTTCAGGCGGCGTACCAACGCGTCCTCCATCAACACGCGCGGGAAGACGAGTTCCACTCGGCCTGCCTGCTCGCGGACATCCACGTTCACGCCGGGCCGCGAGAGCTCCACCAGGAGGCGTCCCTGACCGTCGGCGCCGCGCCGGAAGTCGATGTCGGTGATCTCCGGTGGCCGCGCGCTGCGAACCCCCACCGGCCGGGCAGAAGGCGCCTCTGCGACGGCTGGTGCAGGCGCCGTGGCGACCGGCTCGGCGTAGCCGACGCCGGACCCGACCGTCAGGACGAGATTGTTACCGTCCACGTGACTGCGGTAATCGGAACTGGTGGAGAGGTTCAGGATCACACGGGTGCGATCCCCAGCCTCGACGGCCGTCACGGAGAGCAGCGGCCCGAGGTTGAAATCCGTGGTACGGGCAGCCAACCGGTTCGACACCCCGGGCAGGTCCAGGGCAATACGTGGCGGGGAATCGATGGCGAAGATGCTGGCGTCGGGCGGGGTGTCCGAGAACTGCAGGGCAAGCTGCGTCTGCCCGGAGCCCAGATTGGCCGCCCGGAGATCCTGCAGCTCTTGGGCGGACAGCGCACCGAAGGAGGCCAGCATCACCAGACCCGCCAGCCACGCCAGGAGCCTCGGAGGCGGCGCGGCTCCGGATCGGACAGCCGCGTTGCGCAGTTCGGAATTCGAATTCTTATTCAAATACATGGCTCTTTCCCCTAGAGATTTCATTCCGACAACGCAACGGAGTTTTCCCGCTCCATGTAGCCCCCAAAGGCATCCGGGATCACCTCCACCAAGCGGATTTCCCGCTGCGTGATCTCGGTAATGCGTCCGAAGTTCTGCCCCAGGTAATTGCCCGCCCGGACGCTCTGAATGGTCCGGTCGGGGGTCCGCACCAGGGCATAAAGCACACCCTCCTGCTCCAGCGAACCCACCAGGCGCAGCGAATCCAGCGGGAAGCTTTCGAGGGGCTCGCGGGGCCGGTCGAAGTCGATGTCCACGTCTCCGGGGATCCCGGTCGGTTGCGCCGGCAGCGGCCGTGCGATCACGGAGGCATCGAAGGGTGAACGGTCATGGCCGGGATAGATGTAGGGGTCGTGCGGATCCAGCGACGGGATCGGTTCGATATCCCCACCGGGGCGTGATTTGACCTCCTCGAAGTAGCGCTGCAGATCAGCAGTGTCTCCCTGGCAGCCGGACAGGCCGCCTCCGAGCACGACAGTGAGCAACACAAGCCAGAGCGACGAACCGCTGCGGGTGGTGACCATCAACTCCCCTCCAGATAGCGGTAGGTGCGTGCCACGGCATCCATCAAGAGGTCCGTGTCTGCCTGGCCCGGGCGGATGAACACGTCGTGGATGGTGACGATACGCGGCATCTCCGAGACCCCGCTGACAAACTCCGACAGTTGTTCATAGTTCCCGCGCACGCGCAACTGGATGGGCACCTCGGCATAGAAGGTGCGGTTGGCCTCCGGACGCGGCTGGAACAACTCGATCTCCAGACCCACCGAGAGCGCCGTCTGCGAGACGTCGACCAGTAGGCTGGGAATCTCGGCAGTACTGGGGAGCAACTGCAGCAGAGAGGCGAACATGCGCTCCATCTCTTCCAGTTGTGCCTCCAACGCCGGAAGGTTTGCCGCGCGCTGCTGCTTCTGCTCGAACTCGGCGCGCAACGCCAGTTCCCTGGCCTCACCCCGCTCCAGTTCGGCCATCTGGTCCTTGACGAAATACCAGTAGCCGGCGCCGACCAGCGCCGCGATGATCAGAATGATGATGCCGCCCTTGACGACCCCGGGGGCCTCGCCGAGATTGCGGAAGTCGACTTCGTTGATCGCTTTCAGATCCATCAGGAGGCCTCCCCGTCGCTGCCGGCTTCATCGTTGGTGCCCGGTCGCGTCTGCAACGCCTCCAGCCGGAAATCGCGCACCTGAAGCGGGCCCTCCTGGCGGGTCTCGATGATCTGCAGGGTCGAATCGCGCAGCCACGGCGAGTCATTGACCCGCCGCATCAGTGCCGAAATGCGGGCGTTGGACTCCGCTCGCCCGACGAACCGGATGCGATCCCCTTCCTGTCGCAGTTCCTGGAAGAAGGTGCCCTCCGGCAGGGTACGCACCATCTGATCGAAGAGGTGCACGGCCTCGGGGCGACTCGCCTGCAGGGTCTGGATCACGTCGATGCGGTCAATCACGTTCTGCCGCTGCTGGTCAATTTCGCGAATCCTCGCGATCTGCCGGTCCAGGGTGCGGATCTCGGACTGCAGCATCTGGTTGCGCGCGTCCTGGTGATCGATGCGGCTGTTCATGTAGGTGACGCCGGCGAGGACCAGGGCCGCGCCCACGATGGCCGCCATCACGGCCGTGGCGTAGAACTGCTTCTGGCGCTGGGCCCGGCGTTGCGCCCGCCAGGGCAAGAGGTTGATGTAGATCATTCCACGAACCCCCGCATGGCCAGCCCGCAGGCCGTCAAGGTGGCGGGCGAGTCATTCTCGAAACGCTGCTTGTTGACCCGCCGCGCGACGGACATGCCACGGAACGGATTCGCCATGGAGACCGGCGTGCCGGTGGCATCCTCGAGCATCTCGTCGATGCCGGGAATGACGGCGCAGCCCCCGCCGAGAAAGATGTGGTCGATCGTGTCCTGCGGGCGCGTCACATAGAAGTACTGCAGCAACCGGTGCACCTGATCCATCATGTTCTGCTTGAACGGTTCGAGCACCGACACCGGGTAGTCCGGGGGCAGTTCGCCGTGGATCTTCGCGTTGCCCGCCTGCGACATGTCCATGTCGTACCGGCGCATGATCTCCTCGGTGAGGAGGCGGCCACCGAAGTCCTGCTCGCGGGTGTAGATGACGCCCTGCTCCTGGCTCATCACGTAGACACCGGTGACCTGGGCTCCGACATCGACCACCGCAACGATGGGTTTCTGCTCGCGGTCGGGCAACTGGTCCAGCAGCAGACTGGTGGCATGTTCGATCGCGTAGGCCTCGACGTCCACCAACTGCGCGGTCAGCCCGGCACCCTGCGCGATGGCAATGCGTGATTCCACGTGTTCCTTCCGCGAGGCCACCACGAGCACGTCGATGAGGTCCGGGTTCGCCGTATTCTTGCCCAGCACCTGGTAATCGAGGCTGACGTCTTCGAGGCTGTAGGGGATGTACTGGTCGGCCTCTACAGAGACCTGGCCCTCGAGTTCAGCGTCACCGAGCTTGTTCGAGAAACGCAGCGTGCGGGTGATGATGGTCGATGACGGCACGGCCATGGCACAGTGCTTGAGACGAGTGCCCGAGCGCTTCACCGCCCGTTCGAGTGCCGCCCCAATCGCTCCGGCATCGCGAATTTCCTTATCGACGACCGCGCCATCCGGCAACGGTTCCACGGCGAAGGCCTCGACCTTGTAACCGCTACCGCTTCGCCCCAGTTCCAGCACCTTGATAGCGGCGGCGCTGAAATCCACTCCGAGCAAAGCTTGGTGCTTTTTCCCCAGACCTAGCACACTGCCCCCCTGATGTTCGCGTGCTACAGCGCTTATACTACAGCCGCAACAGAGCGTTTACACGCATTTGCATTGGATCATAGTCCGCGTGAACAGGTGGCCGCAAGCGCCTTTCGCTTGGAATCATTCCCCAGCCCGCAAGAAATCGCCAAGCCATGCCTCTCCCTGTCCGTATCATCCTGGCTCTTTTATCCCTCGCCGTTGGCGCGGGCATGGCGGCGGTCGCTGTCTTTCTGGGCCTCTATCTCTATTACGCCCCGGGTCTGCCGGCCGTCGACTCGCTGCGTGACGTGCGGCTGCAGACCCCCCTTCAGGTCTTCACCCACGATCAGCGGCTGATCGGTGAGTTCGCGGAACAGCGGCGTGAACCGGCACCCATCTCCGAAATGCCGGAGCAATTGCTGCAGGCCTTCGTGGCGGCGGAAGACGAGCGCTTCTTCCGGCACCGCGGAGTCGATCCGGTCGGCCTGTTGCGCGCCGGGGTCAACCTGTTCAGCACCGGCGAGCGCAGCCAGGGTGGCAGCACGATCACCATGCAGCTTGCCCGCAATTTCTTCCTGACCCGCGAGCGCACCTACGAGCGCAAGATCCGCGAAATCTTCCTCGCGCTGCAGATCGAACGGGAATTGTCCAAGGAACAGATCCTCGAGCTGTACCTGAACAAGATCTACCTCGGGCAGCGCGCCTACGGTGTTGCGGCCGCAGCCCGCGTCTATTTCGGCCGCAACCTGGACGAGCTGGAGCTCGACCAGATGGCCATCCTTGCCGCGCTTCCGAAGGCACCCTCCACCACCAACCCGGTGACCAGCCCGGAACGGGCGCAGAATCGGCGCAACTACGTGCTTCGGCGCATGCTCCAACTCGGCCTGATATCCCCTGAGGAGCACGCCTACGCCGTGGCCCGCCCGGTACTCTCCAGACTCCATGTCAGCGCGACCGAGGTCGACGCCCACTGGGTCGCAGAGGCCGCGCGTCAGATCGTGTTCAACCTCTGGGGCGATGAAGCCTATGTCCGGGGCCTGCGCGTGTTCACGACGATCGATGCCGCGGCCCAGGAGGCCGCGAACGCGGCCCTGCGCGATGGCTTGCTGGAATATGACCAGCGCCATGGCTACCGCGGCCCCGAACTGTCCCTGGACACGGCCGTCGTGCACAACCCGGAGCTTCGGCGAGAGGCGCTGACAGGCATCGGGGTCAGCGGCCGGATGCTGTTCCCGGCGCTGGTGCTGGAGGCGGACGAGAACGGGATCGTCGTCGACGCGGCAGGCCTCGGCGAGAGACGTCTGGAAAACGACGACCTCGCCTGGGCACGTCCAGCCCAGACGCGGGTCTCCGACTGGCTCAGGCCGGGCGACGTAGTGCGTATCCAGCCAACGGCCGCGGGTGGCTGGCGGCTGAGCCAGGTGCCCGAGGTGACCGGGGCCGTGATCGCCCAGGCGCCCGAGGACGGGGCCATCCTGGCGTCGGCGGGAGGCTTCGATTTCTTCACGAATCGATTCGACCGGGCGCTGCAGGCAGAGCGGCAGCCCGGCTCCGCGTTCAAGCCCCTGATCTACAGCCTCGCCCTGCAGAACGGCATGACCCCGGCCAGCACCGTGGTCGACGCGCCGCTGGTCTTCAGCGACCCGGCCCTGGGCGCGGAGTGGCGGCCGGAGAACTATTCCCGCCGCTTCCGCGGCGCCACGACCATGCGCGAGGCCCTCGCCAATTCACGCAATCTGGCCTCGATCCGGCTGCTGAACAGCATCGGCGTCAACCAGACCCATGACAACCTGAGCCGCTTCGGTCTGAACTTTGCGCAACACCCGCGCAACCTGTCGATGGCGCTGGGCACCGGCACCCTCACACCGGTCGAGCTGAACAATGCCTACGTGGTGTTCGCGAACGGCGGACGCCTGACCACGCCCTGGCTGATCGGGCGCATCGAAGAGGTGGATGGAACCCTGCTGTACCAGGCGCCGACGGCCCGGACCTGCCCGGAACCCTGCACCAGCCCGGCCGGGCAGAATCTGCAACTGGCCACCGCGCGCGGACCGCTGCAGTATGCCGACCCGGTGCCCACACTGGAGCCCGGCGTCGCCTGGCAGATGAGCCAGATGCTGGGCGGTGTGATTCGTTCCGGCACCGGCCGCCGGGCAATGGAACTGGGCCGCGCGGACCTCGGCGGCAAGACCGGCACCACCAACTCCTACCGCGACGCCTGGTTCGCCGGGTTCAATGCCGAACTCGCGGCCACCGCCTGGATCGGCTTCGACGACAACCGGGAACTCGGATCCCAGGAGACCGGCGGCCGCGCGGCCCTTCCGATCTGGATAGGCTTCATGCAGAGGGTCCTGGCGGGCCGGCCGGAGGCGCCCGTACCACGGCCGGAGGACCTGGTCGAGGTCGCATTGCTGCCGGCCACCGGGGAACGCACCACCGATGACGACCCGCGCGGCCGCCGCGAATGGCTGTTGCCCGAGCAGATCCCCGAGCGCAGCGCACTGGTCCCCACGGACCCGGAGGATGATGCGGCCGGCGGCAGGAGCGACGCACAGCCCGAATTCATCTTCTGAGCCGACACGATGGCGATCCCCGAGTCCAGAACCCGCCAGCGCCTCGCCGAGGAGGCGGCGCGCATCATTCTCGAGGAGGGCGTGCGTGACTACGGCCTGGCCAAGCGCAAGGCCGCCGACCATCTCGGGATGACGGGGCGGCCCGATCTGCCCACCAACACGGAGGTTGAAACCGCCCTGCTGGAGCGCAACCGGCTGTTCGCAGATCCCGAAAGCAGGCGCGAGCATGTGGATCGTCTGCGCGCCGCGGCACTGGTGATGGAACGCCTGGAACACCTGGAACCGCGCCTCGTCGGCCCGCTGTTGCTGGGCATCCTCGAGCCGCAGCCGGTGATCAACCTGCATGGCTTCGCGGAGACCGTGGAAGAGGTCATCATCGACCTGGGCGGGCGCGGCATCCAGTGCCGTAGCGGCGAGCGCCATTACCGGGGCGGAAGCACCGGCATCCGCGCGCCGTTCCTGTCCTTCCGAGGACCCGAAGGCCTGGACATCGAACTGACCGTGTTCCCGCGGGACGGCATCCGCCAGGCACCCCCGTCACCCATCGACGGCCGCCCGATGCGCCGACTGAACCTGGCCGGCGTACGCGAACTCCTCAGTGAGGCCGAAGCCGCCCTCGACCAACCCGCATAGTTCGCACCGACCCGGAAGCACCGGCTCCGGGTCAACCGCCGCGGTAGGCGTGCACCGTCTCGACGAGCGTGGCGACCCGGTCCGGATCGATGCCGGGATGGATGCCGTGACCCAGGTTGAAGACGTGCCCGGTCTTGCCCTTGAAGCCGTCCAGCACGCGCCGTGCCTCGGCCCGCACCACGTCGTCTCCGGCATAAAGCACCGATGGATCCATGTTTCCCTGCAGCGCGACGCGGTCCCCGACCCGGGCCTCGGCCTCGGCGATCTCGATGGTCCAGTCGAGGCCCAGCGCATCGGCGCCGGTATCCGCCTGCCACTCGAGCCAGGAGCCGCCACCCTTGGTGAACAGGATCACCGGCACCCGCCGGCCCTCGTGCTCCCGGGTCAGTTCATCGACGATGCGCTGCATGTAGGCGAGCGAGAACTCGCGGTAGTGCCGCGGCGAAAGCGATCCGCCCCAGGTATCGAAGATCATCACCGCCTGGGCACCGGCCTGGATCTGGGCGTTGAGATAGCTGGCCACCGCCGCAGAGACCTTCTGCAACAGGGCGTGCATCGCCTGGGGCTCCCCGTAGAGCAGCCGCTTGGTCTCGGCGAAGTCGCGCGAGGACGCGCCCTCCACCATGTAGGTGGCCAGGGTCCAGGGGCTGCCGGCAAAGCCGATCAGCGGCACGCGGCCATTGAGTTCGCGGCGGATCAGGCGCACCGCATCCATCACGTAGCGCAACTCCTGCTCGGGATCGGGGATCGGCAGACGCTCGATATCCGCCAGCGAGCGCACGGGATCGCGGAAACGCGGTCCCTCCCCGGTCTCGAAATACAGACCCAGGCCCATCGCGTCGGGGACGGTGAGGATGTCCGAGAACAGGATCGCCGCATCCAGCGGGAAGCGCGCCAAAGGCTGCAGGGTCACTTCGCAGGCCAGTTCCGGGTTCTGGCAGAGATCGAGGAAACTGCCGGCCCGCGACCGGCTCGCGCGGTACTCCGGCAGGTAGCGCCCAGCCTGGCGCATGATCCAGATCGGCGTGCGGTCTACGGGCTCGCGCAGCAGGGCGCGCAGGAATCGATCATTGGCCAGCGGTGTCGTCATCTTCATCCTCGGAACGGGTCTGGCGACCATTGCCCGGCTCCGGGAGCCGCGCAAATGGACACGGAGTTGACCATGAAAATCGGGCTGGGTGGAACGACTGCGTTCAACCGCCGGCGCGCTGGGCGAGCACGTCCCGAACCGCCCGGCTGACTTCCGCCATGTCGGCCCTTCCGCTCAGTCTGGGCTTCAGGATCGCCATGACCTGCCCCATGTCCTTCGGCCCGGCGGCACCTGTTTCCTGGACGGCCGTCTCGATCAGCGCCGCCACGGCGTCCGCGCCCAGCGGCTCGGGCATGTATTCCCGAATGATCGCGACTTCGGCCTCCTCGCGGGTGGCGAGATCCTCACGCTGTCCCTTGCGGTACTGCTCGATGGAGTCCCGGCGCTGTTTCAGCATCCGGTTCAGGATCGCGAGGATGACGGCATCGTCCGGTTCCCGACGCTCATCGACCTCGAACTGCTTGATTTCGGACTGGATAAGCCGCAGGGTCCCCAGACGCTCGCGGTCGCGAGCGCGCATCGCATCCTTCACCGCTTCCGCGATGCGGGTCTTCAACACCATGGGGCGTGCCCGGGCGGGGGGGGTCAGTACATCCGCACGCGGCGGGTGATATCCCGGGAATTGCGCTTGAGCTGACGCTTGACGGCCGCCGCTGCCTTGCGCTTGCGCTCGGTCGTCGGCTTCTCGTAGTACTCGCGGCGGCGCACCTCGGAGACCACACCGGCCTTTTCACAGGTGCGCTTGAAGCGGCGCAGGGCGACTTCGAAGGGCTCGTTTTCGCGTACTCGAACGTGGGGCATATCTTCTCCGTAACTGATCTTGAATTCGGATCCTGGGCACACAGGATCGTTCTGGCTGCCGGGGCAGAACTCCCAATAATAGATCAAAGCAATGCAAAGAAAAACCCAGGGGCTGGTCTACGCATGCCCGGGCGGTCACGTTATCATGCCGCGGATGAAGACCCTGAACGTCGAACTCGGCACCCGAAGCTATCCGATCCACATCGGCAGCGGTCTGCTGGACCGTCCCGAGCTGTTGCAGTCCCATTGGCATGGGCAGCGCCTGTTCGTGGTCAGCAACGAAACGGTGGCGCCGCTGCACGGGGAGCGCCTGCGCGCGCTGCTCGGCGGACAACCCGTGACCTGGATGAACCTCCCGGACGGCGAGCAGTTCAAGACGCTGGCGACGGTGGAATCCATCCTGACGCGGATGCTCGAGGCCCGCCTGGACCGCGGCAGCACCCTGATCGCATTCGGGGGCGGCGTGGTTGGCGACATCGCGGGGTTCGCCGCGGCGATCTACCAGCGCGGCATCGATTTCATCCAGGTGCCGACCACCCTGCTCTCGCAGGTCGACTCGTCCGTGGGCGGCAAGACGGGGGTCAATCACCCGCTGGGCAAGAACATGATCGGCGCCTTCCACCAGCCCCGCGCAGTGATCATCGACACCGATACATTGAATACCCTGCCGCCGCGCGAGCTGCGGGCCGGCGCGGCCGAGATCATCAAATACGGCCTGATCCAGGATGCCGGGTTCTTCGCCTGGCTGGAGCAGCACATCGAGGAACTGCTCGAGCTGCAGCCGGGGGTCCTGATCGAGGCCATCTACCGGTCCTGCGCCTGCAAGGCGGAGGTGGTGGCGGCCGACGAACGCGAATCCGGGCGCAGGGCGCTGCTGAACCTCGGCCACACCTTCGGGCACGCGATCGAGGCCGGCATGGGCTACGGCCGGTGGCTGCACGGCGAAGCCGTTGGTACTGGCATGGCCATGGCCGCGCGCATGTCGGAGCACATGGGCTGGCTCAGCGGCACGGAGCGGGAACGGGCCGAGGCCTTGATCGCCCGCGCCGGGCTGCAGTTATCCCCGCCCCCGGAGGTCGGAGCCGAGCGTTTCCGGGAGCTGATGGCCATCGACAAGAAGGTCATGGACGGTCGCCTGCGGCTGGTGCTGTTGCAGGCGATCGGTACCGCGGTGGTGACCGGTGAGTTCCCACGCGAGGCGCTGGACGCTACCCTGCCGCCCCCCGAGACATGCGAGACCGGCCTTGGCTGAGCTCGCGAGCGAAACGAGACTCGCCGGTCCCTGGCCCGCGCCGCACGCGGCTGCGACCGCGCATTCCCGTGGCCGTCGCCATCCCGAGCCCCCGCCGAACCATCGCGGCGAATTCCAGCGCGACCGCGACCGCATCGTGCACAGCACCGCCTTCCGACGCCTGAAGTACAAGACCCAGGTCTTCGTGAGCCACGAGGGCGACCTGTTCCGCAACCGTCTCACCCACTCGCTGGAGGTCGCCCAGATCGCGCGCTCCAGTGCCCGCGCGCTGGGGCTGAACGAGGATCTGACCGAGGCCATCGCCCTGGCGCACGATCTCGGCCACACACCCTTCGGCCACGCCGGGCAGCGGGCGCTGAACCACTGCATGCGCGACCGCGGCGGCTTCGAGCACAACCTGCAGTCTCTGCGGATCGTCGACTTTCTCGAGCAGCACTACGCCGAGTTCGACGGCCTGAACCTGACCTTCGAAACACGGGAAGGCGTCCTGAAACACTGCTCGCAGGAAAACGCGCAGCGGCTCGGGCCAGTCGCCGAGCGTTTCCTGAAGGGCGGGCAGCCGAGCCTGGAGGCCCAACTCACCAACGTGGCCGACGAAGTTGCCTACAACAATCACGACATCGACGACGGCCTGCGCGCGGAACTCCTCACCATGGAGCAACTGTGCGAGGTCGAGCTGTTCCGTGTACGCTACGAAGAGGTACGCTCCCGCTACCCGACACTGGAGGCGCGCCGGGTGCAGCACGAGACCGTGCGCCGGATGATCGATGCGCTGGTGTCGGACCTGATCACCACCAGCCACGCGGCCGTTTCCGCGGCAGGGTTCGATCACCCCGATGCGGTGCGCGCATTCCCCGAGCCCCTGATCCGGTTCAGTCCGGAGATGGCCCTGCAAAATCGGGAACTCAAGCGCTTCCTGCGTCAGAACCTGTACCATCATCATCGTGTTCATCGGATGACGGTGAAGGCCCAGCGCATCGTGCAGGAACTGTTCAATGCCTTCATGGACGACGCCGAGCTGCTTCCGGAGCACTTCCAGGCCCATGGCCGCCGGCTCGCCGAGCACGACGAACATGGGCTGGCGCGGGGCATCGCCGACTACATCGCCGGCATGACCGACCGCCACGCCATTCGTGAACACCACCGGGTCTTCGACCTGCGCACACTGATCTGAGTCTGCCGCCATGTCCCTGCATCCCGACTGTCTGGCCGAACTGAAACTGCGGTACGCGCCGTTCGACTCGCTGCCGACCGAGGATTTCGTCTACACCGACGACCAGCTGGAAGCCCTGATCACGTCCGCCGGGGAGGCCATCGAGGCACCCGGCGCGATCCTGATGCTCACCGGCGAGGACGGTTCCGGCCGCAGCATGCAGCTGATGCGGCTGCTCGGATCGTTGCCCGACCATTATGAATTGATCGCCTTCCGGGCGCGGCTGAACACCCAGTTCGAGGCCGTGGACTTCACCATCCGCAATCACCTGCGCGCCGGCGGCCACGACGACCCGGACCGCTCCCTGGGCGACCTGCTGGCCGGTCGCATCCGCGCCGGTTTCGACCCCGTGATCGCGGTGGACGATGCCCACCTGCTGGGGATGGATCTCATCAACATCCTGCTGCGCATCCGCAGCGAGATCCTCAGTGCCGAGGGCCGGGCGCCGCGGCTGATCCTGGCCGGCGATCCCGTGTTGCTGCGCCGCCGCCTGCAGCTGCGTTCGTCCGACGAGCAACAGACCGCACGCTTCACCCTGCGCCCCTTCAGCCTCGAACAGACCGAGGCCTATCTGCGTCAACGCCTGCGCGCGGCCGGCATGCCCAATCATGGCGCCCTGCTGACGGAGGACGTGATCGCCGACCTGCAGGCCGAGAGCAAGGGGCTTCCGGACGGCCTGAACATTTACGCCAACGAGTGGCTGGAACGCCTGTGCCGGGCACGCATGGGAAAATCCGCTGCGGCGGGCTCCGCCTCCGGGGCACAATCGAATGTCGGCGAAGGCACGACGTGGCAGACCTCCCCTACCGCCCTCGGCGTGACCGGCGACCCGCCCGAGGAGATGCCACTCGACAGCACGCCGAGCCACGAGGAACTCGACGACCAGTCCGACCGGCGGCACGAGGCGCTGGACCTCGCGGACCTGCGTGCCGACGACGAGGACCGCAATCCGCAGCCGCAGCAAGGCGAACCGGAACGCGAGCAGGAGGGCTCCCCGGTCCCGTTCTGGAGCCGGACCTGGTTCGTTCCCGCAGTGGCCGCATTGGTCGCCTTCCTGATCCTCGCCCCGTTCGCACGACATCTCTTCGACCGCCCCCCGACACCCCCCGCCAGCACCGTGGAATTACCGCTTCCCGTGGTTCCGGCCCCAGCGCCCGCGCCGGTCGAACCGGAACCCGCCTGGGAGGATCCGTTGGCCATCGCACCGGGCCCGGAGTACGACCCGCGAGTCGTGGAGGTTCCGTTCGACGACCGCCTCCCGGCGGAGATGCCACCACCGGACGAACCCCCAGCGCCGCCGATGCCGGAACCGCAGCCCGAACCGCGCCCGGAGCCTCCTGCCGAGCCGGCGCCCCCACCGGCTCCGGTTGAACCGCCCCCCGCCCCGGTTCAGCCGCCCGCTGCCCCGTCCCAGCCGCCCGCTGCCCCAGCCCAGCCGCCCGCTGCCCCAGCCCAGCCACCTGCGGCCGCCCCCACGGCGGGGGCCCTGGCCGAGGACCGGGCCTGGCTCGGGCGGCAGGACCGCGACCACTTCACCATCCAGCTGATCGCAGCCCAGAACGCTGCCGCGGCGCGCAGTTTCGTCGAACGCCACGGCTTGACGGGAATCCGCCTGATCCCGACACAGTCGGGCGGGCGCGACTTCGTGGTCGCACTGGCGGGCAGCTTCGCCAGCCGTCCGGCGGCAGAGCAGGCACTCGCCAACCTTCCGGGGGAAGTACGCGCGGGCCAACCCTGGATCCGCTCCATCGGTTCGGTCCAGGATATCCAGCGCTGACCCTGGGCCCGTCCGTCTGCTGCGCAGGCGGGAACCATGCCATGATGCGCGCGCGAGAATAACGGCTCCGCTGGGCCGACCACAGGCAGCCCCATGGCAGGACGCATACCACAGGCCTTCATCGACGATCTGCTCGAACGCACGGATCTGGTCGAACTGGTTCAGCGTTATGTACCGCTGAAGAAATCCGGTAGCGAGTTCGCGGCCTGCTGTCCGTTCCACAGCGAGAACACGCCGTCGTTCTACGTCTCGCCGCAGAAGCAGTTCTATCACTGCTTCGGCTGCGGAGCCCACGGCACCGCCATCAGCTTCCTGATGGAGTACGAGAACCTGAGCTTCCCCGAGGCCATCGGGCAGCTCGCGGAGTGGGCGGGCCTGGAGGTGCCGCGCGAGCCGGGCAGTGTCGAGACCGAACCCACTACGCATCTCATCGAGGCCCTGGAGGCGGCGGCCCGGTTCTACATCGACCAGCTGAAACACAGCCCCGCCGCGGTGGAGTACCTGAAGGGGCGCGGCATCGACGGCAACACCGCGCGGGACTTCGCCATCGGCTGGGCGCCGGCCGGCGCCGACACCCTGGTCCGCGCACTGGGCGCGCGCTTCGACCCGGAAACGCTGGTCGCGTCCGGCCTGGCCGCGCGCCGGGACGACGGTAGCCTGCGCGACCGCTTCCGCGCACGCATCCTGTTTCCGATCCGCGACCGGCGCGGCCGCGTGACCGGCTTCGGCGGACGCCTGATCGAACCCGGTGAGCCCAAGTACCTGAACAGCCCTGAATCGGCGGTCTTTCACAAGAGCCAGACCATCTACGGTCTGTTCGAGGCAAGGCGGGCCGAGACCCGGCTGAGCGAACTCGTGGTCACTGAAGGCTACATGGATGTCGTCGGACTGGCTCAGGCGGGCTTCCGGCGCTCGGTCGCCTGCATGGGCACCGCCCTCACCCGCGGCCACCTGGACTTGCTGTTCCGCCAGGTGCCCCGGCTGGTCCTTTGCTTCGACGGCGACGAGGCCGGGCGGCGCGCTGCCTGGCGGGCCATGGAAACGGCGCTTCCCGTGATCCAGCGCATGCGCGAGATCCGGGTGCTCTTCCTGCCGGAGGGCGACGACCCGGACAGCCTCGTCCGCCGCGAGGGGCTGGAGGGCTGGCAGCGGCGTCTGAACGCAGGGGCGGTCCTGTCGGAGACGTTCATGCGGCTGCTCGCAGAACGCCACCCACTGGACACCGCCGAGGGCCGCAGCCAGTGCGCGCATGCTGCCGTGGCTCTGGTCAACACTGTGACCGATCCGCTGTTCCGCGGCCAACTCTGCGACCTGGTGGCGGAGCGCACCCACACCCCCCGCGCACGCATCGAGGCGATGCTCGAGCCGCCGGAAGCTGGCGCACAAACCGCTGCCACCCCGCCCCGAGGGGCCGACGCTGCATCCGGCGGTGCTGCGCCCAGGGGGGCAAACCAGCTGTGGTCCGCGCTGCTCACGCGCGTCCTGCAGTTGCCGCAGGCGGACTGGCACGACCCTGGCATCCTGCGCCTGGTGGCCGCGGGCGGCCGTGCTCCGGAGATCCTCGGCGCCATCCTGGACAGCATCGAGGCCAACCCCGGCATTTCTACGGCCCGCCTGCTCGAACAGTTCCGGGACGCCAGCTTCTTCCCCCGCCTGATGCAACTGGCCAGCCTGCCACTGGGCGAAGAGGAACCCGAACTCTCCCGGCGCGTTGCGCTGGACAGCGCCGACCGCCTGTTCCGCGAGCATTGCAGGGAACGCATGCGCACCCTGTCGTCGCAGGCGGACCGCCCGCTGCAGCCGGAAGAGATCGAGGAGTTACGGCGCCTGCAGACACTGCTTGCGCAGGGAGAGGGCTCGGGGAACAGGGGGGAATAAGCGTCTCGCTGCCGCGTCTCACACCCGCTGGAGACTTGAAAACCTGCCGCACCACCCCCACATCCGTGGAAGTCGAAGATCATGGGGCGGGAAATTTCACGGGCGCGCCATCCGGAACCGGCCTGCCATCTGGGGTTGTGGCGCTCGGACGGGTTACATCGCCCCAACAGTCTTCATACCACAACGCAAGCCAACTGCAAAATCAGCATTCTCTGCTATACTGTCTGGCTTGGTTTCAGACGAATCACCTCGGAGCGTACGCGATGAATCGGGAAGAGCAGCAGTCACAGCTCAAGGCGCTCATTGCCAAGGGCAAGGAACAGGGCTACCTCACGTACACCGAGGTGAACGACCACCTGCCCGACTCGATCATCGACTCCGAGCAGATCGAAGACATCATCGCGATGATCAACGACATGGGCATTGCGGTGCACGAACAGGCGCCCGATGCCGATACGCTACTCCTTTCCGACGGCAGTGTCTCTAGCGATGACGATGCCGAGGATGCCGTGGCCGCCCTGGCTGCCGTCGACAGCGACTTCGGGCGTACGACGGACCCGGTACGCATGTACATGCGCGAGATGGGTACGGTCGAGCTGCTGACCCGCGAGGGTGAGATCCGGATCGCGAAGCGCATTGAGGAGGGCCTGATGCAGGTCCTGTTCGCGCTTGCGCACCATCCCGCGGCGATCAGCCAGTTGCTAGAGCAGTACGAACGTCTGGTCGCGAACAACAACCGCCTGACCGACCTGATCGTCTCCTTCATCAACCCCGATGTCGCCGACGGCGAGGCGGTCGCGCGCGGCCTTGCCGACCCGGCCGACATTGTCGAAGCCCCGGCCCCTCCCGCCCCGACGGCAGCCGATGCCAGCGATGACAGCGGAGACGACAGCGACGACGATTCGGACGACGACGAAGAGGTGGAAGACACCGGCCCCGATCCCGAAGAGGCGAGGGTCCGGTTCGGTCGGCTCGCCGAATTGCAACAGACCGCCCAGGAGGCCTGCGACCGCGGCGACCGGGAGTCCTACGCCGTCGCCCGCGAGGAGACAGCGCGCTACTTCATGGAATTCAAGCTGGTTCCGCGCGTGGTCGACGAACTGACCTCCAGCCTGCACAGGACCATCGACCAGATCCGCCGCCACGAGCGCCAGATCATGAATCTGGTGGTGGTGCAGTCGCACATGCCCCGCAAGATCTTCATCGACTCGTTTCCAAAAAACGAGACCAACCTCGACTGGATCGCCGAGGCGCAGAAGGCGAGGGGCAAGTACACAGACCAGTTGGCGGTGGTCGCCGACGACGTGGTGCGACTGCAGAAGAAGCTCCGCGAGATCGAACGGCAGGCCAACCTGAGTATCGCCGAGATCAAGGACATCAACCGCCGCATGTCGATCGGCGAGGCCAAGGCGCGGCGCGCGAAGAAGGAGATGGTCGAGGCCAACCTGCGCCTGGTCATCTCCATCGCCAAGAAGTACACCAACCGCGGGCTGCAGTTCCTGGACCTGATCCAGGAGGGCAACATCGGCCTGATGAAGGCAGTGGACAAGTTCGAATACCGCCGCGGCTACAAGTTTTCGACCTACGCGACCTGGTGGATCCGCCAGGCCATCACCCGCTCCATCGCCGACCAGGCGCGGACCATCCGCATCCCGGTGCACATGATCGAGACCATCAACAAGCTGAACCGGGTCTCGCGCCAGATGCTGCAGGAGATGGGCCGCGAGGCGACGCCCGAGGAACTGGCCGAGCGCATGGAGATGCCCGAGGACAAGATCCGCAAGGTGATGAAGATCTCCAAGGAGCCGATCTCCATGGAAACCCCGATCGGCGACGACGAGGACTCCCACCTCGGCGACTTCATCGAGGACGAGAAGGTGATGACCCCGGTCGACTCCGCCGCACGCGAGAGCCTGTCCGAGGCCACCCGCGAGATCCTGTCCACGCTGACGCCGCGCGAGGCCAAGGTGCTGCGCATGCGCTTCGGCATCGACATGAACACCGACCACACCCTCGAGGAAGTCGGCAAGCAGTTCGACGTGACCCGTGAGCGCATCCGCCAGATCGAGGCCAAGGCCCTGCGCAAGCTGCGCCACCCGACGCGTGCGGAACTCCTGCGCACCTACATGGATCTCGAATAGCGGCGCACGCCTGCCGCAGCGTTCCGGGCCTGTAGCTCAATGGTTAGAGCAGAAGACTCATAATCTTTTGGTTGCAGGTTCGAGTCCTGCCGGGCCCACCATTTAAAACAAATACTTGTGGACCTTGCGCGGTCCCTGTGCGGAAAACAGCCGGGGATTAGGAACCGCTCAGGAACCCCGGCTCAGGATCGGCTGA
>Ga0209498_1000697_pt1 | contig 20728 bp, 16 predicted proteins | sample WalLakDeSediment_FD_184131 | JGI IMG/M metagenome (GOLD analysis project Ga0209498, IMG submission 184131) | Lake sediment microbial communities from Walker lake, Nevada to study Microbial Dark Matter (Phase II) - Walker Lake 11/02/13 Deep... | ecosystem: Environmental > Aquatic > Freshwater >... | reverse complement strand
GGCGCCCGGCGCATCGGCCAGTTGTTCGTAGGGCGCAAGCTGCGCGGCGGCGACCTCGGGTTGGTGGACCACGGCCGCTTTGGTGTAAGCCGGGGCAAGCTGCAAGCGCACCGCCAGCAGGTGCTCGACAAAGTTGGGCGGTAGATGGTCGCCGTGCTGCACCAGCGCGCTGAGGACGTTAAGCCCGCCATCACGCCAGAAGTTGTTCACCGCGGTCGCTTTACCCTGGCGCACCGTCAGCCAGCCGTCGCGCGCCAGCCGTTGGAGGGCCTCCCGCAGAGTAGGGCGCGTAACGCCCAGCTCGGCGGCCAGGGCGCGTTCCCCCGGCAGCGTAGCGCCAGGCGGATAGGTCCCGTCCAAAATGGCGTTGATGAGCGTCTGTTCAGCGTAGGTGTTCGGCCGTTGCGGCGCGGCCCAGTTGGTTGCCATCAAAAATCTCCTGCCTGGTAAGTGGTCTGACCAGTTAGGGGTAGTATGACAAATGTGGACGCGGTTGTCAAGATGGCGTTGGGAGTTGGAGGATATGAAAGGCGCCGCTTTGTCGGGCGAGCGGCGCCTTAATAAAGTGTTCTAATTGGCGAAAGACCAGCCGAAGTCGACGTTGAGCCGTTCTTGCCCTTCGGTCAGGATGACGCCGCTGAGCGGCGTCCCAAAGAAGGGGTAGGTCCAGTCGCCGGGGATGAGCAGATTCACGTTGGCGGCGTCGAAGGCGTTGATGGAGACGCAGTAGGTACCGGCGGCCAGGTCGCTGAAGCGATAGAGGCCGTCGGTACCGGTGGTGGTGGTGGTGATGATGGTGTCTCTGGGCACGACGCCGTCGGCGGGGCAGGCGCCGCGGCTAAGCTGTACGAGGATGTTGGCCAACGGCCGTTCCCCAAAATTGAGCGTGCCGTCCGCGCGATAACGGCCGCTGCCCGGCGCCGTTTCGACGCAGCCGGCGCCGGGCGCGCCGCCGGCCAAGACGCGGCAGACGTCGTTCCACACAATGCCGCCGATCACGGCCGAATTGGGTACTGCGGTCGGCGCGGGCGCGGCGTCCAGGGCCACGACGATCCGCACCCAAAAGGCGTCGTCGAGGATACCGTTGATGCCGAACGGCCCACCCGCGGCGTTGGCGATTTGCCAGTTGCTGCGATAGGTTCCCGGCTCCTCCGGCGCGGTGAAAGTTACGGATAGGTCGACCGTCTGGCCGGGCGCGACGAGCCGCTCCAGCGGGACCGTTTCGGGGGCGGGTATCGCGTCGCCGCCGATAAAGGCCAGATTGTATTCGGTGGTCCATGGGCAGGTACCATTGTTGCGCAAGCGCCAGCTCTTCACAAACTCTGCGCCGGGTGGGAAGGCGGTGTCATCCGGGATAGAAAGGTCTTCTATAAATTCGATGCTGTTCGTGCAGCTTTCCGGATCGTAGTCAGGAATGGGTAAGAACTCGTAGTCCCAGCCGAAGTTGACGCTGTCCTGGTTGGCGCCGCCGGCCAGGGTAATGCTCGTCTCGGCTGCGCCGCCGGCGGGGAAGGTCCAGCGCCCGGGGCTGAGAATGTCCAGGTTCTCTTCATCCTCGGCGTCGATGCTGACGCAGTAATCGCCGGCCGGCAGCTCGCCAAAGCTGAAGACGCCGTCGGCCCCGGTGGTGGTCGTGGCCAGGCCGGTAGATGGGCACGCGCCCGCGCCCAGGTTGACGAGAACGCCTTCAAGGCCGGGTTCGTCGGGATCCAAACGGCCGTTGGCCACAAAACCACCGGCCGGATTGGCAATACATCCCTCCGAAGGTTCGGCCGGCGTCTCTGGGGCGCCAATGAGGTCGGCGATGGGAACGGTGCACAGGTCGTGCCAGACGAGGCCCCCCAGCGTGGCGATTGTCGGCGCGACCGCTTCCGCAGCGGTCTCTTCCTCAGGTAGGCGATTGTCGACGCTGAGTGTGAAAGAGCCGTTGATGCCGTTTACCGAGACGGTGTAGGTCCCGGCATCCAGATCCAGCACGTCCAGCGTGATGATTTCCTCAAACAGCACCTCGCTCGTGGAGCAGCCGCCGGGGCGCGGCTGGCGCACGGTAGTCAGCACAACCTGGAAGACGTTATCGCTGCGCTGGCCGATGACCTGGTCAAGCTGGGTGCAGTCGTCAGAGAGCATGCCGCGCGCAACGACGTTGACCTGCACGGGGAAGGATTCGAGCAGCATGATCTGGATGCTGTCGACGACGGCCTGGCCGCGCGTGGGCGGCGTGAGGCTGACGTCGATGGTGGGGGTGGGGAGCACGGCCGTATCGGCGGGCGTGGGGGCGGGTTCACTGCTGCGGCAAGCGCCCAGGGCAGCGGCCGTTGCCAGAACAAGAACTATCAAGACAATGCGTTTCATCGTTTATCCTTTAGAGCGCCGGGCGCTCAACTGCGCAGGTAGGCCGCGATGAGCCGGGCAGTCTGCTCGAGGCTCTCGCGGTGGGTGCGCTCGTAATGGTGGGAAGCGTCAACGCCGGGGCCGAGCAGCCCCACGCGCACGTTGCCACCGGCGCGCCAGTAGGCCTCGCCGTCTGACGCGTAGTAAGGGTAAATATCGGTTTTGTAACAAATGGCGTGCGCGTCGGCGAGCGCTTCCAGCTCACGCCGCAGCCCCAGGTGGTAGGGGCCGCCGGCATCCTTGGCGCAAATCGTCACGGAAAATTCGTCGCTGGTTTGCTTGGGGGCTACGACGGCCATGTCGACCGTGATCAGGTCGGCCAGGTTGGCGGGCAGGCCGGTCGCCGCGCCGTGGCCGACCTCTTCATAATTGCTGATGTGGATGGTGCAGGTTTGGGTAGGCTGCAGGCCGGCCGCGGCCAGCGCCAGCAGCGCGCCGTAGATGGCGGCCACGCCGGCTTTGTCGTCCAGGTGGCGCGCGCGGATAAAGCCGCTGTCGCTGAGCTCCACGCGCGGATCAAAGGCGACGACGTCGCCCACGCGGATGCCGAGGGCGTGCGTTTCGTCGGCCGAAGTGGTGCGGGCGTCGATGCGTACCTCGACGTTGGCGTTGTCGCGCACCGCGTTGCGTTCGGCGCTGGTGTGGGCGTGAATTGAGGCGGTTGTGGGCAGGATGCTGCCGCGGTAGGTTGCGCCGCTGCTGGCGAAGATGGTGACGCCCTCCCCCTCAACCGAGGTCCAGGACCAGCTGCCAAGCTGCGTGAGACGCAAACGGCCGTTTCCCTTAACCTCCTGCACCATGGCCCCCAGCGTATCTACGTGGGCCGTAAGCGCGCGCGGCGCATCGTTGCGCTCACCCGGCCAGCTTCCCACCAGCAGCCCTTTGGGGGTGACGTGCAGTGGAAAAGGGAGTTCGGCAAAGGCCGCCTGCACGTAGCCAATCGCGCGGTCGGTATCGCCGGTGGGGCTGGGCGTGTTGAGCAGCCCGACCAGGAAGTCGAGCATCTTATCGTTATTGATAGTCAAGGACATGTTGCGCCTTCCTCGTAAAACGGCCGTGTCGCAAATTGAGCAGCGCGCTGCTGAACGTTTCCCAAACGCTTGCAGGAACGGCCGTGCGCGCCGGACGCGCGCTTCTTATCATCTCTGCGTGCAGAATTATAGAGGATGCGCATGGGGTTTACAAACGAGGGTGGTTATAAGGCCGCGGGCGGTCGCCTGCGGCCGGCGCTGCTAACCGATTTTCGCCATGCCTTCGAAGAAATCGACGCTGCCGGTTTCCAGCGCATATTCGGCGCCTACGATACGCAGCCCATCTTGTTGGATTAATCGCTCAATAATGGGCGACCCGCCGCGCAGGTGATTGGCGGAGGCGCGCACGTTCGCGCGCACCGCGCGGCGCAGCAGCCTATTCGCATCGTGCCTGAGTTCCGTCGCCAGCAGCTCTTCCACCGACGGCCGAATCCGGTTGATAATCGACGCAATGTTTTGTGATCCGCTTTCTTGCGGTTGCTGGAGCGCCTTCAGCGTCGCCTGGACGGCCCCGCAGTAGGAGTGTCCCAACACCACCACGAGCCGCGTGCCGAATTCCAGCGCCGCAAACTCGACGCTGCCGATTTGGGATGGGGCGACGATGTTCCCGGCGACGCGAATCACAAACAGGTCGCCCAACCCCTGGTCGAAGAGGATTTCCACCGGCGCGCGCGAGTCGGAACAGCCCAGGATAACGGCGAACGGCGCCTGGCCTTTAACTAACTCGCTGCGGCGCGCCTGGTTCGCGAGCGCGTCGTAATCATGAATACCCGCTGCAAAGCGGCGGTTTCCTGCCTGCAAACGTTCGATTGCTGCTTTTGCTGATAGCATAGACCCCTTTTTCGTAACATCTCAACATTTCGGGGCTGTGGTCGGTCTCCTGACCGAGCCACCGGCGGTTGATAGCATAGACCCCTTTTTTGTAACATCTCAACATCTGGTAGACGCCCGAAAATTGTATCATCATAAGGAGTAAAGCCAATTTCTTTTTGCCTCCTGACCCGCCAGCGTATACTATTGCCGGTTAAAGCTGTGCTAAATTTGCTGCGCATGTGCTGCGCTCTGAGCGCAATTGAGCGCGCCGGCGCTTTGGCTTTGACCTGTATTGGAGGTTACCCCATGCTGAAAAGAGTTGGTTTAATCGGATTCCTCTGGCTGTTTTGGCTTGCGCCTCTGGCGCTTGCGCGCGCGCAGGGCGCGGACGAGATCGCCTATTTGCGCTACGACGTGGAGATTGACGTAACGGCCGACGGCCGTTTCACCGTGCGCGAAATTCAAGAACTCAGCTTCGAAGGCGCCTTCAGCGAGGGTTTCGGCGAAATCCCGCTCGACTTTGTCACCGACATCCACAACGTCCAGCTTTTCGGCGGTCCGGATCGCAACAGCCTGGTCCCTTACACCGAGGCGTTTAGCGGCTCGAACACCTTTACCCTCCAGCGCCAGTCGAACCTGATTGTCGTCGAGTGGCGCTACCCCGAAACGAAGCCCGGCGACCGGCTGACTTTTGTGTTGCAGTACGAAGTGGAGGGCGGCCTCTGGATTTACCCTGACTACGACGTGCTGGAGTGGCGCGCGGTGCCGGCCGACCGCAGCGGCCTGACCGTGCCTGCCAGCCGCGTGACGGTCAACCTGCCTTTTGCGCCGGACCCCGCGGCGCTGGGCGTGACCGCCTTCGGGCCGGCCTACACGGCCGAAATTCTCCCCCTCGCCGCCGGCCAGCAGGTCGTCTTTGAGGCGACCGAATCGCTGCCCGACGACGCGGCGTTTCAGGTGCTGGTCGACTTTCCGCACGGCCTGGTTACGGCCGTGCCCCAGCCCTGGCAAATCGCCGCCGACCAGGCCGAGCTGGTCTACCGCCTGGAGCGCGTCGACGTGGAGCTGGAGCTGACCGCCGCCGGCCTGCTGCGCGTCGTCGAGGAGCAGCGCGTGGCCGTGGACGCGGGCAATATGGTCGAAGGCTACCGCACTTTCCCCTGGCTCTACCTGGAAGGTCTGGACGAACTGACCGTGTCGGAAGGCGAAATACCCTTTGTTTACCAATCGGACGCGGGCGCGCTGCAGTGCGAATACTGCTTCACGCTGCGCGTCGCCGACCGTCCCGCGTCGTGGGCGCGCTATGACGCCCGCCGGGACGAGATCGTGATTGACGCCGAGCGCGCCGGGGGCGCCGACGTTGTCTGGCGCTTCCCGGCGCTGGTGCAGGGGGAGGCGACTACCTTCCGGCTGGAATACGTGGCCCAGGGGGCCGTGAGCGTGAATGCGGAGTCCCAACAGCTTTACTGGACGGTGCTGCCGAATTACCCCGTGGCGGTGGAAGCGGCCAGCGTGCGGCTGCGGCTGCCGGGCGGGCTGGGGCTGGAAGACATCCGCGTGGAAGGGACGACCGGGACGCTGCTGGAAGACGGCCGTATTCTCTTCACCCTCGCCGCGCCCGCCCCGGCCTGGTCATTGACCATCACGCTGCCGCCCGGCGCCACGACGGCCGTTAAACCGAACTGGCAGCTTCAGCTTGAGACGGTCACGGAAACGGCCGTTGCGACGCGCGAGCGCGTGGCGCGCCGGCAGTTGGCCTTGCAAGGCGGGGGCTTGCTGGCCGGTGTGCTGGCCGTGCTGGGCGGCGTGACGGCCTGGTATCTCAGGGGCAGCCGTAAGGTGCGCGAGATGCTGGGCAAATACCGCACCGAGCCGCCTTCCGATCTGGCGCCCGGCCTGGTCGCTTACCTGGTGGAAAAAGAAGCGACCGCGCGCGGGGCGCTGGCCTCACTGCTGCACCTGGCGGCATTGGGGCTGGTGCGCGTGCAGGTGGTGGGGGAGACGCTGCTGCTGGAGCGCGTTTACGAGGAGCCGCTTAAGCCCCGGCAGCGGCTGACGACGCCCACCGGCGACGCCGTGCGCGCGCCGGACCACGCCGTGCGCCTCTTCAACGGGCTGCGCGCCGTCTTACCGCAGGGGTCGGCCGTGCCCCTCGATCAGATCCTGCCCACCTTTCATGGCCTGTTGCCCACGCTCTACGCCGCCATGGGCGAGGAAATGGTCAATTACTTCCACGGCGGCGGGCGGCGACGCGCCGGCTGTCTGTCGAGCAACGTCGTACCCTTTATCGGCTTCTTGATTTTTGCCGGAATGGCCCTCCTTCTGAGCAGCGGCATCGCGGAAGTCGGCGTAACGATGGCGGTTTTGTGCGCGTTTGGCCTCTTCTTTTTCATCGTCTTCTTGCAGGCGTTGCGCGGTGTTTTTAAGTCCGGGCTGTCGGACGCCGGGACGCAGGAGGCCAACCGCTGGCTGGGGTTCAAGGCCTATTTGCAGGATATTCAAAAATTCGGCGATTTGCCGGAAGCGCAGGAAATCCTCGACCGTCATTTTGCCTACGCCGTGGCGCTGGGCGTGGAAGAGCGCTTCTTGCAGCAGGTGCGGGCGCTGGGCGGCGTCACGCCGGCCTGGTTAGGCGGCGGCGAGCTGCCCGATGGCTCCCCCTGGCGCAGCCGGCCGCTCACCGGCCGTCCCTGGTACCGCCGTCCCTGGTACCAACGCGGCGCCTGGAGCGCCAGGCCGGCCCGCCCCGTGACCGCCGCGCCGCGCCCCGTCAAGCCGGAGTCGGCCGAAGACCAGCGCCCCGCGCTGCAGCGCGTTTCGGACGCGCTGACGGGTTCCTTGAGCAACGCTAACACCAGCCTGACGCGCACGCTGAACACGGCCGTTAGCGGCAGCCAGGAACCGGTGGGGGTGCGCATCAAAGCCGCCGGGCAGGAGGTCCTGATGAACTGGGGCGCCGATACGCCCGTGGACCAGATGCTGGGCGACATCATGCGCAAATCCCAAACTATCCGGCCGCCCCGGCCATCCTCTTCCGGCAGCAGCGGCAGCGGCGGCTATCGCGGCGGGTCGGGTGGTGGGCGTCCCAGCGGTGGTCGCCGCAGCAGCTCGCGCAGCAGCGGGTCACGCCGCAGCGGCGGCGGCGGGCGGCGCGGCTTCCGCTAGGGGCAGGATCAGGCTGCAGCAGGTCACGCCGCCCTCGGCCTTGGCCAGTTCGTCCGCGTCCAAGCCGACCACGCGGACGCCGTGCGCTTCCAGCCTCCGGCGCGTGCGCGGGTAGGCGTTGGGGAAAATGAGACGGCCGTTCAGCAGCAGCGCATTGGCCGCCGACGGTTCGGCCGGGTCGACGTCGATCAGCTCGAAGCCGGCGAAAACGGTTGCGTCCACCCAATCGCGGTTAATCAGCAGCGTGTTGGGGGCCACCTGGGTTACGGCCGTTTTCAGGTGCAGGCAGTCGCGCAGCCCTACCTCCGTGACCGTGTAGCCGAAGGGCGCGACGTGCGCGCGTAGCTGCGCGATGCCCGCCGCGTTGCTCCGTTCTGACTGCCCCACAAAGAGGCGCCGGTCGACGCGCAGTACGTCCCCGCCGTCCAGCGTGGCCGGCGCGGTGATGTGCGCCAGGGGGCGGTAGGCGGCCAGCGCGGCGGCGACGTCGGCCGTTTCGGCGCGGCGCGTTGCGGCGCCGGGGCGGGTGATGATGGCCAGTTCGTCGAGGATAACGGCCGTGTCCTCCACAAACACCGCGTCGGGCAGGTCGGGCGCATCCGGCAGGCGCGCCACGCGGCCGCCCAGCGCCGCCAGTGCGTTCGTGTAGTCAGTATGTTGCGTGCGCGCCCGCTCCACGTCAAGCGGCGTCCGCGCCAGGTGCGTCAATTCACAGTTGACGATCGCCGCACTCACGGCGCGCGTCAGGGCCATAAATTCGCGAGAAAGTTTGCTTTTAGCCATAATATTTTGCAGAATAATTTGCTCTATGCTAATATAAACTGTATGTACGCAGTCATATTTGCGAAGTCGGCCGTCAAATCATTGCGCAAAATGCCGCGCAATTCGGCTGAGTTGCTGCGAGCTAAACTCGAAATGATAGCCATGGACCCGTACGCATCACACACGAACGTCACAAAGCTACAAAATCGCCCTGGTTACCGGTTGCGCGTTGGGGATTGGCGAGTCATTTACGAAATTCAGGACGATGAATTAATTATCTTGGTGATTAAGGTCGGGCCACGCGGAGACGTATATCGATGAATGTACAGGTAATCGAAAAGGATGGCAAGCCTGAATGGGCGGTGATTCCCTATGAAGCCTATCAGGAGTTGATAGCGCAGGCTGACATGCTGCAAGATGTTCATGCGTATGATGCAGTCAAGCAAGCCATTGCCGCCGGGCAGGAGGAGTTGGTCCCCGCCCACGTTGCCTATGCGCTTCTTGACCAGAATGCCATCAAAGTATGGCGTGAATATCGCGGATTGTCGCAGCAAGCGCTGGCTGCCGCGGTCGGGATTAGCAAGCCTTACCTCTCGCAACTGGAAGTAGGTAAACGCGCCGGCTCCACGGCCGTTTTGCAGGCTATAGCGGCGGCGCTGGACCTGACCATCGATGATGTTATCCCCAGCGATTTGTCAGAATAACTTCCGCCAATAATTCCCCTTTTCGATCTGCGTAAAGCCCAGGCTGTTGTACAGGGCATTGGCCGCAAGCATGTCGCCGGTCTCCACCGTCACGTCAATGGCGCCCATTTTCTCCAGGCGCAGCAGCCCTTCCCGCATCAGCGCCTGCCCCAGGCCGCGCTGGCGGTGGTCGGGATGGGTGCAGACCGGTTCAAAGACGCCGCGCCGGTTGTAGTCGTCAAAGGGAATGCCGACGTAGGCGGCAAAGGCGCCGTCGGGGGCTACGGCTACCAGGTCGAGATATTGGCGGAAGCAGGGCGCGTTGCGCGTGAACCACTGGTACTCGGCCGCGTTGTGGAAGGTGCGCCCAAAAGCGGCATTCAGCAAGTCGGCGATTTGCTGGCAGTCGGCTGGCTCCTCCGGGTTGGTTACGCGCATGGTGTAGCCGGGGGCCAGCGTGGGCTGCACCAGCGTCTGCTCGCCAAAACGCAGGCGGCGAATCACGCCGCCGTACTCCATTTGCGCATAGCCCCGCGCGTTGAGCAACTCCTGGCGATAGCTGTCGTAAGCGTATACGAAGAGCTGCACCTGATTGCGTTCGCCATCCTTTGTAGGCCCGTGGATGTGGGTTTCGGCCCAGTCCAGCATCTCCGGTTCCAGATGGCGGTAGTCGGGATCAACTTGCAGATTGGCGAAATCGGGGCCGTCGGGGTTGACGACGCCTACCAGGCGCCCATCTTCCGTCTCCCAGAGCTGGACCTTGTGGCGCCAGTTGTCGTCGCCGGCCGGATTGGGGTCGTAAAAGCGCTTTCCTTCCCAGCGGCGCATATCCCAGTTAAAGCCCAACGGGGCGCGACGTACGCTGTCGATGAGCAGCCGGTGGACGGCCCAGTAATCAGCGTCGGTTGTTGCCGGTCGAGATTGGATTTTAGCCATCATTTTAACCAAAGTGCGCGGACAGTTTCGCCACAATCGTTTCCCCCACCGCCAGCGACGCCGTCGCCGCCGGGGAGGGGGCGTTTACCACGTTGACAACGCGCCGGCTTTCGGTGAAGGCGAAATCGTCCATCATGGCGCCGTCCGGCTGCAAGGCCTGGGCGCGAATGCCGGCGGGCGCAGCTTCCAGATGTTCCGCGCGGATGGCGGGCACGAGCTGCTGCAGCGCTTTGACAAAGGCGCGCTTGCTGGCCGAGCGCCACATTTCCCCCAGGCCCGTCCGCCAATATTTGCCCGCCAGCTTGCGGAAGCCCGGATAGCTGAGCGTTTCCCACAGGTCGCCGGCGTTAAAGTCGGTCAGGCGGTAGCCCTCGCGGGCAAAAGCCAGCACGGCGTTGGGGCCGCATTCAACCCGGCCGTCGATCATCAGCGTAAAGTGGACGCCCAAAAACGGAAATTTGGGGTCCGGAACGGGGTAGATCAGGCTGCGACATAAGTGGTTGGCTTCCGGCTTGAGCTCAAAATATTCACCGCGGAAAGGTACGATCTGCGCCGCGGGCGCCTGGCCGGCCAGCCGCGTAACGCGGTCGGCGTGCAGCCCGGCGCAGTTGATCAGGTATCTGCCGGTGAAGTCACCGGCGGTAGTCACGGCCGTTACCGTCTGCGCGCTTTCCTGGATGGCGTTTACCTTTGCGCCGGTTACAATCCGGTGACCGCTCGCTTCCAGTATCTCCACCAGCCGGTTGCAAACGGCCGTGTAGTCCACAATTCCCGCTTCCGGCACGTGGATGGCCTGGATGCCGGCCGTGTGCGGTTCCAGTTCGTCCAGACGCGCCTTGTCAATTAGCGCGCACGTTACGCCGTTGGCCTGGCCGCGCGCATACAGCTCGTGGAGCGTGGGGAACTGGTCGGGATGCGTCGCCACGATGACTTTGCCGCACAGTTTGTAGGGGATCGCTTGCGCTTCGCAGAACGCTTCCATCAGCGCCTTGCCCGCGCGGCAGTTGCGCGCCTTCAGGGAGCCCGGTTTGTAGTAGATGCCGGAATGCAGCACGCCCGAATTGCGTCCCGACTGGTGAAAGGCCGGCCGCGCTTCTTTTTCCAGGATCGTGATCCGTTTTTCTGGGTATTGTTGGAATAAATTATAGGCGGTTGCTAGTCCGACAATGCCGCCGCCAATGATTAAAACATCGCTATTGTGCATTTTGACTCTCTCGCTTGCGTTTCTTGCTTTTTGCAGGTCTTTGATAGATTGTGTTGTAGGAGCGCGCCCTTGTGGTCGCCTCCAGAGGGCAGGCGCAAGGCGCTGCCCCTCCAACCATGTCAAATCCTCACAGAACCCTTTCAGGATAAGCATATCCCACAAACTTGCAATGACAATGAAGCCCCGGCCCTAAAACGCCAAAGGGGACGACCCGTAGGTCGTCCCCTTTAGTTCCCACTATTTCCCACTGAACCGCGCACTTCAGCGCAAGCCTCTTAGAGTATAGGTCAACGCCAGCCGAAAATCTACGGATAAGTTGTCAGAATTGCGGGCGGTTTAGATTGTGAAATGTGTACAAGCGCGACGGTTGCGCGCTCACTGCGCGCCGTTGCCGGCGTTTGTTTCCGGGCGAAGCTGCCAAAACTTGAGCGCCAACTGCATCGCCAGCCGCATGTCGGCCTGGTCCAAATCCTGGCCGGTCAACTCCTGGATGCGCTCCAGCCGGTAGAGCAGGGTGTTGCGGTGCACGAAGAGGGATTCGGCCGTTTGGCTGACGTTGCCGTGGTGGGTGAAATAGGCGTTCAGCGTGTTTACCAGGCTGCCCTTGTGCTGTTCGTCATACGCCGCCAGCGGGCCGATAATTTGCTCGGCAAAGCGTTTCACAGAGGGGATGTTTTCCAACTCGCCCAGCAGCTTGAAAATGCCCAGGCTGTTAAACTCCACGATCTGGTTGGTGAGCCGCAGACGCAGACCAAGCTGCATCGCCTGCAGCGCTTCGTTGTAAACGCGCGGCCAAGCCTCCAGCGCCGGCGCCGGCCCGCTCATGCCGCCGATCAGGCGCGCTTCAGAGAACTCGGCCTCCGCCTGCTCGCGCAGGCGGCGCGCCAGCGCGTGCGCCGTTTCCATGTCGTTGACGTGCTTGAGCGCCTGGAAGATGCAAATGTGCTGCCCGCCGTAGACGTGCACCAGCGCCGGCCGGTCGTGGTTGGTCAACAGCCAGTTAATCATCGTTTCCAGCCGCCGCAGCGTGGGCGGGTTCTCGCCCGTCCAGCCCACGGTCAAAATCGCGTGCGGCTCCTCGGTGCTGTGGTCCAGGCGGCTGGAGAGACGGCCGATTTCCCGTTCTGGCAGCGAGCCTGCCAGCAGTCCCTCCAGGAAATCGCCCCGCAGCGCTTTTTTGGCTTCGCTGACGGCTTTGGCTTTGGCCATCTCCAGCGCGCAGGCCGCCGCACCGTGTTCGACGGTCAGGCTGTCGAGCAAATCCAGGCTGCCGGCCGGCCCAATCACCGACAGGTAGCCGCGCGCGCGGTCGCCGGAAATGATCGGGCTCACCAGCCGCCCCAGGTTGGCGACGGGCAGAATCTGCTGCCAATAGCTTTGGTGCGTCTTGGCGGCCGCCTTGCGGTTGCGCAGCACCGCGGGCAACTGGTCGCGCTGTATTAAGGCCTCGATTAGCGCCGCTTTGTCGACGGTGCTGTTGCTGGGAATGCTGATCGCGTTGACCTCCAGCCGCTTATCTTGCACCACCACAATATTGCCGGTAAGCTTGGACATGACCGCGGTCATTGCCTCCAGCCCCTGACCCTCGCGCGACATTTCAGACAGTTGTCGATAAAGCTGCATGGCGCGCTCGCTGGTGGCTGACTGCCGGTCGATGAGCAGCGCCGCGATCGCCTGGTGGACGGCGCGCACGGCCGTTTCCGTGGGCGCGATCAACAGCGGTAAACCCAGCTCGCCGGCGGCTTTTGCCACGGCCTTGGAGACGTTCTGAAAGCATAGGACGCCGGGGATGGAGATAGCGGCGAACGTTTCCAGGTTGGCAATGAATGCGGTATCGGAGAGCGCCGCTTGCAGGTGCGGAGGCACGATGACCAGGTCGCCGGCGTGCACCTGCTGCTCGATTGTGTCCCAGGTGGTTAGCAATACCACCCATTTGATGCTGCGCCGCGCCTGGCTGGCGCTGCCCATGACGAGCGTTTTAAGCGGCAGCGCGAGGCGCAGGATGTCGCCAATATTGACTTCGTTGAGCGGGGTTTTTTCCATGGCTGCTTGCCTTGCTGTTGTTTAGCCTGGCGCACGCGGCTTGACCGGCAGGCGCGTCACAAACGTGGCGCCCTTGTCCGGCGTGCTGACGACGCTGATGTCGCCGCCGTGCTGCTCGATAATACGGTGGCAGGTGGCCAGCCCCAGGCCGGTCCCTTTGCCGGGGTCTTTGGTAGTGTAGAACGGTTCGAAAATGTGCTCGGCTTCGGCGGCCGAGATACCTTTGCCGTTGTCATGCAGGAGTACCTGAACCATCCGTTCATCAGGGCTAAGCTGCGTGGTGACGTCAATACGGCGCGCACGGGTTTGCCCTTCTAGCGCATCGCGCGCGTTAAGGAGCAGGTTGAGCCAGACGCTTTTGAGGTGTTCCCAACTGGCAACGGCCGTTGGCAGCGTTTCGTCAAAGTGCTTGTGGACCTCAATCTGGCTGCTTTGTAGCTGGTACTTTACCAGGTCCAGCGCCTGGCAAATTGATTCGTTGACGCTGCCGTTGACGAATTCGTAATTGTCCTGGCGCGCAAAATCGAGCAGCCCGCGCACTACCTTGGCGGCGCGCTCGCCGGCGCGCGCGATCAGGTCCACGGCCTCGTAATTCTCGTCGTCGACCGGGATGACCATCTTGAGCATTTGGGCGTTGGCGTTTACGGCCGTTAACGGATTGTTGATCTCGTGCGCCACCCCCGCCGCCAGTTGCCCAATTGCCGCCAGCTTACCCGCCTGCATCAGCGAACTCTCCAGCCGCCGCTCTTCGGTGCGATCCTGCCACACGATTACCGCCCGCGCCGAGCTGGCCTGGCGGCTGGGGATGGGATAAGCGTCAATTTCCCACTCGCGCGGCAAACGGTCCGGGCCGAACCAGCTCACCGACCAGTTTTGGGCCTGCTTGTGGGTGAGCGTGTGGGCCGCCACGCAGTGCTCACAGGGCGTCTGGCGATCAAAGAAAGATTGGTAACACACCTGCCCAACCAGGGCTTCCAAAGTGGTCTCTAGTTCGTCGGCCTTGCTCTTGTTAACCGCCACGAGCTGCCACTTGTCGTTGATCGTATAAATGGGATGGGGGATGCCGTCAATCAGCGCCTGCAGCGTGTTGCGGCTTTCCAGCAGATCCTGCTGGCGCATGCGGATGCGTTGGAAAAGCCACGAGTTTTGGATCGCTTCCCCCACTGAGCCGGCCAGCGAGGCGAACAAATCCAGATCGACCTCGGTGAAAACGTGGTCCTGCTTATTGTAGGCGCACAACATGCCGACCGGCCGCCCGCGCACCAGCAGGGGCGTGACGATCACCGCGGTCACAGCCAGGCCGGCGGGCGCATCGACAGCCGGGTCAAAGCGCGGATCGCGCGTGGGATCGTTGCTGAAGAAGCTGGATTGCGCCGCGAAGGCCTTGCCGAGCAGCCCGGCGTTGCGGTCAACCGGGGGACAATCGTCAGGGGTGAAACGGCCGTGGCGATCGTGCAGCGCTTTACAGCGTAAACGGCCGCTTTCCACCATCAGCGCCGCCGCCAGCCCCACCTCCAGCAGTTCTTTGACGCCCTTGACCGCGGCCTCTAGAATTTCCGGCGTTTCCAGCGAGGCGGCGACCGTCTGGCCCACCCGGTTTAGCGTTGCCAGCTGCTGGCCCTGACGTTGAAGCTGCTTTTCCAACTGCTGCGTGCGCAAAATCGTTTGCACGCGCGCCAGCAACTCCTGCATATAGTACGGCTTTGTGATGTAGTCGTCCGCGCCGGCCGAGAGGGCCCCCACTTTTTCGTGGCTGCCGGCTGCGGCGGTAAGCAGCACCACGCGCGTGTACTTCAGGTCGGGATGGCGCCGGATCCAGGCCAGCACGTCCAGCCCTGACATACCCGGCATGCGCATGTCCAACAGCACCAGGTCGATTTCGGTGGCGGTGCCCACGGCCTCTTGCAAAAAACGTAGCGCCGCGCGGCCATCATTGGCTACGCTCACGTGCAATCCGTTTTGTTTAGTCAGGAAGTCGGCTAGTGACGCGGCGATTTCCGGTTCGTCGTCGACGACCAAAATGTGAGCCGGGGACGTAGTGGGAGTCGTAGTCATGACCTGGACGCGGTTCAGCGCGGATTGAGTCGCTCAATCCGCGCCGAACCGCGCGCTTTTATCAGTAGTCCGCAGCAGCCGACACCGAAAAGGTGTAGCCGTGTCCCTGAATCGTGCGAATGTAGATAGGTTGGCTGGGCGAAGGCTCGATTTTTTCGCGCAAATTCTTGATGTGCGCCCGCACCAGCTCCGGGCTGCCCGTGTCGCGTGGATAATCCCATACGTCTTGCAGCAGTTGCTGGCTGTTGAAGACCTGGTCGGCGTTGCTCATTAAATGGTACAGCAAATCGAACTGTACGTTAGTAAGCAGCGAAGTTCCGTGCGGCGTCACTACCTTGAACGCGCGGCAGTCCAGCACCGCGTCGCCCACGACCACTTCGGAAACCGGTTCCGGCGCGGTGGTAGCCGGGTTGACGCGCCGCAGAATGGCTTTGACGCGCAGTTCCAGCTCTTGCATGTTGAAAGGCTTGGACAGATAGTCGTCCGCGCCGGCGCGGAAGCCTTCGATCTTGTCTTCGTCCTTGGCCTTGGCGGTCAGGAACAGAACCGGCAGATCGCGCAGCAGAGGGTCGCCGCGGATTTGGCGGCATACCGGTAGCCGTCAATGCCGGGCATCATAATGTCGAGAATAAACAAATCCGGCCGGTGACGCCGCGCGAGCTGCAAGCCCTCAATCCCGCTGCTGGCGGTCATCACCTGGTGGTCGTACATTTTCAGCGCGCGCTGCAGCGTACGCGAAACAAGATCGTCATCGTCAATTACTAAAATGTTGGCCATTTGTCCACTACCTTTGCCAGCGATGCTAAATCGTCCGAAGTATACCAGATTTTTATGTGCAATGCGTACAGGAACGTTCCAACGTAATTTCTAAGCTCCACTGGCGCGGCCGGTAGACCGGCGAGTGCGTTAGTCGTTCTGTTCCAACGCTACAAAAGCAGGCGCAGCGGGTTTTCCAGCAGCGCCTTGAAAGCCTGCAAGAACTGCGCTGCTTCAGCGCCATCGCTGACGCGGTGGTCGGCCGAAATTGTGGTTTTCATGCGCGTGCCCACGGCCAGTTCCCCGTCCACTACCACCGGTACCTGCCGGGCCGACCCGACGGCCAGGATGGCGGCTTCGGGCGGGTTGATGATGGCGATGAAGTGGTCCACGTCGAACGCGCCCAGGTTGCTGACGGTGAAGGATCCGCCCTCCACGTCGTCCGGCTTGATGCGGCCGTCTCTCGCCCGCCCGATCATCGCTTTGTTGTCGGCCGCCACCTTGGAGAGGGTAGAGGTATCCGTGTTCTTCTGCACCACGGTCAGCAGGCCGCCTTCCACGGCGACGGCTGTGCCCACGTTAATCTGCTTATGGCGCACAATCTGCTCACCGGCAAAAGCGGCGTTCAGATTGGGGAAGTCGCGCAGCGCCAGCGCCGTTGCCTTGACAATCAGGTCGTTGACCGTCACCTTTTGCTCGTCGGGCAGCGCGGCGTTGATTTGCTTGCGCAGCGCCAGCGCCGGGGCCATATCCACCTCCGTGGTGACGTAGAAGTGGGGCACGGTCGTCTTGCTCTCGGTCATGCGGCGGGCGATGGCCTGGCGCAGTTTGCTCGTAGCGATGGTTTCCACCCCTTCGGTGGGCGGAGGCGTCGGCTCAAAGGCGACGACGCCCGGCGCCGGGGCGGGAGCGACCGCCAGGGCGGGCGCCGGCGGGCTGGCCAGGTAGGCTTCCACGTCCGCTTTGCGAATACGGCCGTCGGGGCCGCTGCCGTTGACCTCGCGCAGGTCGATACCGTGCTCTTCCGCCATGCGGCGCGCCACCGGCGTCGCGCGCACGCCGGCGGGGAACTCGTCCGAGACGGCTTCGCCGCTGGGGGCGGCGACCGCTTCCGGGGCGGCGGGCTGCTTTTCTTTTTGCTCGGCTGCGGGTTCGGCCGGGGCCTTGCTCTCGTCTGCGGCGCCGCCATTCATGCCGGCAATCTCTTCCCCCTCCGCGCCGACGATGGCCACGTTGGCCCCGATGGGCACGACTGCCCCCGGCTCCTGCAGGATTTTGAGCAGCACGCCCTCGACCTGGGATTCCAACTCTAAGGTCGCCTTATCCGATTCGATTTCGGCCACGACCTCGCCCCGCTTGACGCGGTCGCCGACGGTTTTAAGCCAGGTGTTGAGTACGCCCTCGCGCATGTCGAAGCCCAGCTTGGGCATCACGATATAGTCGGCCATTACAGCACCTCCTTCACCGCCGCGATGACCCGCTGCGGGTTGATGAGCGCCGCCTGCTCCAGCTCGCGTGAGTAAGGCAGCGGCGTTTCAAATTGGGCCACGCGCTTGATGGGCGCGTCCATGTAGTCGAAGGCCGCTTCCTGCAGGCGCGCCGCGATTTCGGCGCCGATGCCGTAAGAGCGGTAGCCCTCTTCGACGATGACGGCTTTGAACGTTTTGCGGAAGGATGCGATGACGGGGTCCATGTCCAACGGCCGTAACGTCCGCAAATCCACCACTTCCGCTTCAATACCCTCTTTGGCAAGCTCTTCCGCCGCTTCCAGCGCCACCTGCAAGCCCTGCGAATAGGCCACGATCGTCACGTCGCTGCCCTCGCGCTTCACGTCGGAGACGCCGATGGGGACCGTGAAATCTTCGCCTTCAGGCGCCTCGCCCCGAATCTGGTAGAGCGTGTGGTGCTCGATGAACAGAACCGGGTCGTCGGAGCGGATGGCGGCCTTGAGCAGCCCCTTGGCGTCGTAGGGCGTGGCCGGGGCGACGACCTTGAGCCCGGGAAAATGGGCAAAAATTACGTCCGGCGTGTGGCTGTGGGTGGCGCCAAGCTGGCGCCCGCCGCCGCCCGGCGCGCGGAAGACGACCGGGCACTTCATCTGCCCGCCGAACATGTAGCGCACCTTGGCGGCGTGGTTGACGATGGCGTCCAGCGCCAGAAAGGCGAAGTTGATCGTCATAAACTCGGCCACGGGGCGCAAGCCGTTCATCGCCGCGCCGGCAGCCGCGCCGCCGATGGCCATCTCCGAAATTGGCGTGTCGCGCACCCGTTTGGGGCCGAATTCGTCGTAAAAGCCGCGCGTGACGGCGTAGGTGCCGCCCCACACGCCCACTTCCTGGCCCATGATGAAGACGTTTTCATCGCGCAGCATCTCTTCGCGCAGCGCGTCGGTAATTGCTTGTCGCATGGTAATGCGTGCCATGTCGTTATGCCTCCACGTAGATGTTGTCGAACAGGCTGTCCAGTTCCGGCAGCGGGGATTCGTCGGCGAATTGAACGGCCGATTCCACCACTTCCTCCACTGCGGCGTCAATCTGTTCCAAGTTTTCCCTGTCCGCCAGCTCTTTTTCAAACAAATGACGTTCCAGGATGCCGATCGGGTCGTCGTCGCGCCACTTTTCGACCTCGTCCCTGGTGCGGTAGCGCAGCGGGTCGCCCATGCTGTGGCCCTCGAAGCGGTAGGTCAGCATCTCCAGGAATTGGGGCCCTTCCCCGGCGCGGATGGCTTTGAGGGCTTCTTTGGTGGCCTGGTAGACTTCGATGACGTTCATGCCGTCGACCTGGGAGGCGGGAATGGCGTAGGCTTTGGCCTTGGTGACCATATCCGGCACGGCCGAAGCGCGCTCAATCGCCGTGCCCATGCCGTATTGGTTGTTTTCGGCAATAAACAGGACCGGGAGGTCCCATACCCCGGCCAGGTTCATCGTCTCGTGGAAGTAGCCGATGTTGGTGGAGCCGTCGCCGAAGTAGCAGAGCACAGCGCCGTCCGTCCCGCGGTACTGCTCGGCTAGCGCGATGCCGGCTGCCAGCGGCAGGTGGCCGCCCACCACGGCGTAGCCGCCCCAGTAGTTGCGCTCTACGTCCGCCAGGTGCATCGAGCCGCCGCGCCCTTTGCTCACCCCGGTCGCCTTGCCCAGCAGCTCGGCCATAATCGCGCCGGGGTCAGAGCCGACGCCGAGGGCGTGCGCGTGGTCGCGATAGGCGGTGATGATGTGGTCCCCGGCGCCGCGCGCGGCAATCGAGCCGACCGCGACGGCTTCCTGGCCGATGTAGAGGTGCAGGAAGCCGCCGATTTTGCCAAGCTGGTACAGTTCGGCCGTGCGTTGTTCAAAACGGCGAATTAGGACCATTTGGCGATACCATTCCAGTAATGTTTCTTTGTCCATTCAGATCTCCTGGTGATGGATTGGTTTGCATACGCCCGTGGAGGCGCGCAGCTTTTGTCGTTTGTGCGAGTGGGTGGTTGGGAGTGTCGCTGCCGGTACGGCCGTAGACACGCAGTAGGTCAAGAATGCCCTGTTACCATCCAGGTTTATAAGTTTAGCAGAAGAAGCACGGTGGATCGACTTTCTTTTAGCTAATCGTAACAACCCTTTTGAAATTGGTTCCGGTTCAACACAAGCGCCCAAGCGCAGCAATTCCAATTATGGAAACATTGGCGTAGGGGCGGGAGCGGCGGCCACGATCTTGTCTATTTACCACGACCTCGCTTCCGCCGCTCTCGCCCTGGCAGGCGACCGTAGCTGGAAATGGGTATCATCATTGAGGCCCGGTATGGCCCAGCCGGCGGCCAAAAACGGATATCCAAACGGCAAGCCTGCCATGATTCACAAATTTGGCGATCTGCCGCTGTTTCATAGTTGCAATTTGGCGCTGCTTTAACGCTCGCTGCAAAGCATCCCACACCAAGGCGAAACGACAAAAAACCACGCCACATCCACCCCTGGATAATTGAGTTCATCGCGCGCCGGCCGTGTCAATGGGCAGAATCCAATGCCGGCTGGCGTACCCCGCCGCCGCGAAGGCGTTCTGCACGGCCGTTGCAATTTGCGCGTGGCCCGTGGCGGCGAAGGCGATCAGGCTGGGCCCGGCCCCGCTCAGCGCAACGGCCGCCGCGCCGGCGGCCGTCGCCGCCTCAAAGGCTTTCGCCAGCCCCGGAACCAGCGGGATGCGGTACGGCTGGTGCAGCCGGTCCTGCATGGCGATGCGGAGTTTGGCGTAATCGGCCGTTTCCAGCGCGCGCACCACCAGCGGGGTGCGGCCGGCGTTAAAAACGGCGTCGGCCAGCGAGACCTGGCGCGGCAGGGCGGCGCGCGCCGCGCTCGTGGCCAGCGCGAAGTCGGGCAGGACGACCGCCACGCGCAGCGGCGGCAGCCCGATCGGCTCGACGTGCAGCCCGCCCGCGTGCGCGACGGCCAGAACGAGATTGCCGTAAAGCGCGGGCGCGACGTTGTCGGGGTGGCCTTCCAATGCAACGGCCATCTCTAGCAGCTCGGCGCGCGTGAGCGGGCTGCCCAGCAGCCGGTTGCCGCCCAGCAGGCCGGCCACAATCGCCGCGGCGCTGCTGCCCAGCCCGCTGCCGACGGGGATCTGGTTCTGCTGGTGAACGTGCAGGTTAAACGGCCGTGCGCCCACGCGCGCCCGCACGGCTTCCAGCGCCGTGGCGACCAGGTTGTCCGCGCCGGTGGGAATTTTGTCCGCGTCGACGCCGGCGGCGGTGGTGTGCACACCTGGCGCCGAGGCGGGCGTGAAGGTGACGCTGTTGTACAGCCCCAGCGCCAGCCCCAGGCAGTCAAAGCCGGGGCCGAGGTTGGCGCTGGTGGCGGGGACGGATACGGTCGTGTTCATGTGTGCGAGTGTGCGAGTGTGCAAGTGTGCAAGTGTGCAAG
>Ga0209498_1000696_pt1 | contig 20737 bp, 22 predicted proteins | sample WalLakDeSediment_FD_184131 | JGI IMG/M metagenome (GOLD analysis project Ga0209498, IMG submission 184131) | Lake sediment microbial communities from Walker lake, Nevada to study Microbial Dark Matter (Phase II) - Walker Lake 11/02/13 Deep... | ecosystem: Environmental > Aquatic > Freshwater >... | reverse complement strand
CGGCCGTGATTCAGCCCTGCAGTTGCTATCCTGGGCAGCCCTGCTGGCGGACAGAATAGACCTGATTCCACTTCTTGAACTCGTCTGCCTTCTCTGTCGCGATGGATTGATTCAGAAGTTGTGTCGTAGAGAAGAATGCTTACCAGAACCAGTTTTTCCTCCGGCGTGGGTCGGAAACATATCTCCCGCTGGATTGGAAGAAGCTGTTTTACTTATTAATGAAACTATCTATCAAATTAACGCAACAAATGTCAATCGCCGTTTACTTTTGGATAAAATGCTTATTTTGCTGCAAAGGAGGTTGTCGCAATGCCCAGAGTTGTCGGGGTTCGATTCAGGCAGGCCGGGAAGATCTATTACTTTGAACCCGGTTCAGATATATTAGAGCAGGGGAAACGGGTTATCGTTGAAACAGCACGGGGCCAGGAAATCGGGATGGTTGTTATTCCTGAAAAAGAGGTTCCGGAAGAAGAACTGGTCCTTCCTCTGAAAAAGGTAATCCGCATCGCCGTCGAAGCCGATTTTTGCAAGGATGAAGAAAACAGGCAGAAAGAAGCTGCGGCATTTGCCAGATGCCGGCAAAAAATAATTGAACACAGTTTGGATATGAAGCTTGTCAGTGTTGAATATACATTTGATCGCAATAAGATTATCTTTTATTTCACTTCAGAAGAAAGAGTAGATTTTCGGGAACTGGTTAAAGATCTTGCTGCAATATTTAAAACACGGATCGAGCTGCGCCAGATTGGCGTACGTGACGAGGCTAAATATAAGGGGGGTATCGGGCCCTGTGGCCGGGCTTTTTGCTGTACTACATTTTTAGAGGATTTTGAACCGGTTTCGATTCGGATGGCCAAGGGACAGAACCTTTCACTTAATCCAACTAAAATATCCGGGGTATGTGGCCGATTGATGTGCTGCCTTCGTTATGAAGCAAGTGCTTATGAAGATGCCCGGGACGAAATGCCAAAGTCGGGCGAAACAGTGATTACACCGGACGGTGAAGGACAGGTCAAGGAGGTTAATTTTAATAAAAAGACAGTTCTGGTAAAACTTCAGGAGTCAGGTTACGTAAGGGAATTTCCTCTTGAAGAAGTTGATCGGATATAATAAATAAAGGGGCACGGTTTGACCGTGCCCCTTTAAGCTTAACCAACTAATTTAATCTTTAGCCAGCTTGTCAATACACTCCCGGCATACAATACGATTGCCAAAATGCTTGACGTTGTCTGCGTTGCCACAAAACAGGCAGGCTGGTTCGTACTTCTTAAGGATGATTTTTTCTGCATCAACGTAAATTTCCAGAGCATCTTTAACTTCAATTCCAAGGGTGCGCCTTAATTCTATAGGGATAACTACTCTACCCAATTCGTCAACTTTTCTAACAATTCCTGTTGATTTCAAACTCATTTCCCCCTTATAACATAATAAAGCGAGGCTGGTTCAAACATTATACCAGTAATTTACATGGTAAGTCAATAGTTTTTTTCCCGAATTACTCAAGTTTACAAAAATATTACATGAGATTTCTTTCTTCGTAAGGCTAATCTTGACAGTTAGATCTGCTCTGATATAATAACGACATCTTTTATCGCCCTGAGGAGGCCTAGAGTTGGCAGAAGAAAAAACTTTCTACATAACCACTCCAATCTATTATCCGAGCAATAAACTTCATGTTGGCAACTCATACACTACCGTAGCTGCCGATGCCTTGGCCCGTTTTAAAAGACTGACCGGTTACCGGGTTTGGTTTCTAACCGGTACCGATGAACACGGTCAGAAAATTCAACGTCAGGCTGAAGCGGCCGGCAAGGCACCCCGTGTTTTTGTTGATGAGATTGTTGCCTGGATCAAAGAACTCTGGAAAGAGTTAGATATTCAGTACGATGATTTTATTCGAACCACTGAACCCCGGCATAAAGAAAAAGTAGCCCGGATCTTTACCCGTTTTCATGAGCAGGGTGATATCTACAAAGGTAAATATGAAGGCTGGTACTGCACTCCATGTGAAGCATACTGGACCGAACGGCAGCTGGAAGAAGGTAACAATTGCCCTGACTGCGGCCGTGAAGTCGAACTGATTTCTGAAGAAGCCTACTTCTTCCGGATGTCAAAATATGCACAGCGTTTAATGGATCATATCGAAGCTCACCCGGAATTCATCCAGCCGCCTTCGCGCAAAAATGAGATGGTCAATAATTTTCTCAAGCCCGGCCTGGAAGACCTCTGCGTTTCACGAACATCTTTTAACTGGGGGATTCCTGTGCCATTTGATCCGGAACATGTCATTTATGTCTGGTTAGACGCCCTGAGCAATTATATTACTGCCCTGGGCTATGGCGAAGAAGGATCTATATATGAAACTTTCTGGCCGGCTGATGTTCAGCTAATCGGTAAAGATATCCTGCGTTTTCATACTATTTACTGGCCGATCTTTCTGATGGCGCTTGATCAACCACTGCCGAAGACCGTTTTTGGTCACGGTTGGTTGATGCTGCAGGAAGGTAAAATGTCAAAATCGAAGGGCAATGCGATCGACCCCCGCGTGCTGGCAAGCCGTTACAGTTCTGATGCTCTGCGCTATTTTCTCCTGCGTGAGATTCCCTTTGGCCAGGATGGCATTTTTAGCCTGGAGAATTTTATTACCCGTATCAATACTGATCTGGCTAACGATCTGGGTAACCTGGTCAGCAGGACTCTGACGATGGCTGAACGCTATTTTGACGGTGTGCTGCAGGAGCCTCAAGCAGGAGAAGAAATCAGCGATAGTGAATTACGGGCATTAGCCCTGGAAACCCCGGCAATTGTAGAATTGTACACTAACGATTTAAAAATCAGCGATGCCCTGGCCGAACTCTGGAAGCTTGTGCGCCGCAGTAACAAATATATTGACGAGAATATGCCCTGGGATTTGGCTAAAGACCCTGCCAAGCGGGGCCGCCTGGGTACGGTTATCTACAATCTGATCGAGAGCATTCGCTATATTGCAGTTATGCTCCAACCCTTCATGCCCCGGACACCGGAAAGCATCTGGCAGCAGATCGGTTTGAAGGATTGCCCCGAGCTTCAAAGTTGGTTCAGTTTGCGTGAGTGGGGTGCGATTAAACCGGGCATAGCGGTGGAACGGGGAGATGATCTGTTTCCCCGCCTTAACCTGCAGGCTGAAATACGGGAAATGCAGGAAGACAAGCCTTCAGAAAAAGATGTTCCCCAGGACCAGTCGGAAGAGCAGGAAGGTTTAATAAGCCTCGATCAGTTCCAGCAGGTTGACCTGAGAGTGGCAAAGATTATTTATGCTGAAAGAATTCCCAAGTCCGACAAACTTTTAAAAATAGAAGTTGAAATTGGCAAAGGATCAAAACGCCAGGTTGTAGCCGGAATTGCCGCCTATTACCAACCAGACGATTTGATCGGCAGGAATGTTTTATTTGTAGCCAACTTGAAGCCGGTTAAGCTTCGTGGTGTCCTTTCTCAGGGCATGCTCTTGGCGGCAACCACTGAGGAGGGGCGCCTGGCCCTGACCACTGTTGATCAGGATATGCCGGCTGGAAGCAGGATCAGTTGATTTGACAGTATTGATTGACACTCATGCGCACCTTGATTTTCCCCAGTTTCATAAAGATCTGGAACAGGTTCTGGAGCGAGCCCGGCAGGCCGGGGTTATTGCTGTGCTCAATGCCGGTACTGATGAGAACAGCTCCCGGCGGTCTGTGGAGCTGAGTAGCGCCTATCCCTGGATTAGCGCGTCGGTGGGCATCCATCCGCATGGGGCAGCCCGTGCCGGCAATGATTGGCTTAAACAGATCGAAACACTTGCCGGGCTGGAATCTGTTCTTGCTATTGGTGAAACAGGGCTTGATTTCTACCGCAACCTTTCACCGAAAGAAAGCCAGGAAAAAGTATTTCGGGAGCACTTGCGTCTTGCCTGCCGGGTTGATAAGCCGGTGATTATACACAGCCGCGAAGCTCACGGCACAACTTTGCAGATCCTCAAAGAAGAGGATTTGCCCTTAAAAGTTGGGGTAATGCACTGTTTCTCCGGTGACCGTCACTGGGCCGAAGCTTTTTTAGAACTCGGTTTCTACATTTCGATAGCCGGTCCGGTAACCTATCCCCGATCCCATGATCTGCGTGATTTACTTAAATACATTCCTGTTGATCGGCTTCTGCTGGAAACTGATGCGCCGTATCTTTCCCCGCAGGCTTATCGAAGCGAGCGCAATGAACCGGCCTTCATCAGCCTGACTTATGAGCGTGTCGCGATGGATCTCGGCCAGGAACTAGAAGAGTTGGCAAAACAGGTTTATCTGAACGCTATCCGCCTTTTCTCAGACAGCCTGGTTGATAGAGCCTGAATAGCGGACGGTTGTATAGTATAAGCGAGTATTGTTATAAGCATGGTTGTAATCTCAGCGAGCGGTATTATGCATTTGAACTAAAGGATAAAGGTTTACAATTGTGATAAGAAAAACAGCGCAACCGGTCCTGTCGGACAGGGAGCGCTGCTCTGTGTACTGGTTAGCTTCCTACTCAACTAAGAATCTAAAGCCTGAATTGGTTAAGTTTTCTGTCTCAGTAAAGTTTAATTATATATTAAAGTTCCGGAACTGATTGTCAGCCGAGCAGGCTCTGCAATTTCATGGCCAGGGACATATCGCCTTTAACTTTAAGTTTACCAGCCATGAAAGCCGAGGTTGCGTTAAGCTTACCTTCGAGCATTGCATCAAAATCATCTGAGGCCATGGTGATGGTAATATTGGGGTTGTCATGAGCAGCTTCAACCACTGTTGCCTTGCCATCGTCAACGGTTGCATGAAAAACGCCGCCATTGTCACCGGAAAGTTCAAACTGGTATACTGCACTGACCCCTTTCATTTTTGCCGGATCAGCTGCTTCAATTTTCTTGTTTAAGTTCCCTAACATTTCCTTGAAATCTGCCATTTTATTAAACGCCTCCTTAAAGTTTTAATATTTAGCGAAACATTTAAGACAATCTACTTGAGAAAAGATGGTCCTCCCTTCCTAAGAATAATTGCTTAAACAGGTGAATTGTTACTATTGTAAAATATATTATAATGCATAATCGCCCTTTTGTCATTATATTTTTATGGCTGGGTACAGTCAGGAGAGCAATCATGGCGGCCTGTGAAGTTTGACTTGCCAGGATAACTGTGAGTACAATAAAGGGCATCTACATTAGAGAGCATCAGGTGATAGTAGAAATGGCAGACACTCCGGATGTTACTTCACCAAGAGTGATTAGGGAACTATTTGAGCACTACGGGTTAAATCCCCGTCGGCAGTTTGGTCAGAATTTTCTGATCGATGGCAACATAGTTAATAAGATACTTGCAGCGGTGGAGATTGCAGAAAGTGATGCCGTCATTGAAATCGGGCCGGGTGCAGGAGCTTTAACCATTGCTATGGCTCGAACAGGAGCCTGTGTTATCGCCTTCGAGATCGATCGTGGTCTGGCCAGGCTGCTGAAAGATTTGCTTCAGCCGTGGCCAAACGTCAGGGTTATTGAAAAGGACGCCTTAAAAATTAACTGGCAGGATCTGATTGGCAGCTACTTTGCAACCGGTGCTTCGGTCAAGCTGGTTTCGAATTTGCCCTATGCTATTTCAGGTCCTTTCATGTATGCCCTGTTTAAAGAAAAAATGCCTTTTATGTCAGCTGTTTTAATGTTTCAAAAAGAAGTGGCCCAACGCCTGGTTGCCGATCCCGGTGATAGTGACTATGGGGGAATTTCGGTGTTTAGCCGCTACTATGCAGAGGGTAAAGTGCTCTTTGATGTATCAAACAATGTTTTTTGGCCCCGTCCCAAGGTTGGCTCCGCAGTACTTAAACTGAAACCTCGCCGCCGTGAACTCAGCAGTGGCGAAGAAGCGCTTTTTTGGCACCTGGTGCAGGGAGTTTTTCAACAGCGTCGGAAAACAATGCTTAACAATATGACCAGGCTTTTCCCTCATGCCCGTATGCAGCTGCCTGATTTGATGGAAGAAGCTTCGATTGCTCCCGCTATCCGGCCGGAACAGCTGACAGCGGATCAGTTTGCAATGCTGGCCCGAATAATTTATAATTACCATAATCAAATCTAGCGGAAAGGTCGCAGGCGCGATGCTTTTTACCAGCCCGTCCAGGGGTCAGGTTTCTTTTCAGGAAATGTTTGAAGACCTCGTCAGTTATACCAACGAACATCCCGATGATACTTATAAGCTGATAATCGGTACTGATTCACACTCATTTCTGAATGAATCTGTAATTTTTGTTACAGCCGTAGTCGTTCACCGTATTGGCAAAGGTGGGCGCTTTTACTATCACAAGCAAAAAACACGCTACATGGAAAGTTTGCGTCAGCGCATTTACTACGAAACCTTCCTCAGTTTAGAGGTGGCAACCCGCCTTACAGAGCAGATTGCTCAGAATGGAGACTGCCGTTTGAACGTAGAAATTCACCTTGATGTTGGTGAAAAAGGGGAAACCAGAGATATTATTAAAGAAGTTGTCGGCATGGTAATAGGTAGTGGTTATCAGGCTTGCATCAAACCTGATTCATATGGAGCAACCACTGTTGCCGATCGTTTCACCAAGTAGCCTGCTTTTCGCCCTTAGCCGCTTATTACTGCCTTATTTCTCAATATTTCTTGACATAATGCCCGATATTGTGTTAAAATAACGTTTAGAATAATTATAAGGTGGTTTTAAATGGTGGCCAAAGATGTCCTATTTGAAATCCGCAAGAAGCTTGAATCGCACTTAGGGGAAACAATCAAACTGCGGGCCAACCGCGGCCGGCGCAAGACCTACGAAAAAGAAGGCATCCTTGAAAGCATCTATCCTTCTATATTTATTGTTCGGGTAGATGAAAACAACTATTTTCAAAGACTTTCTTTCAGTTATGCTGACGTCCTGACGGAAACTGTGGAACTCAGCTTTGATGAAGGTGATTTACGCCGTACTGTTGGCCTGTAAGAATTAAATGAAAGCAAGTTTGGCTTGGGTAAGTTGCTTTGAAAGGCGGAAGAGCGACTTGATGCTTTCATGTAGATGATACTATCTTTTAAACCGGATCTGTATGGATCCGGCTTTTTGTTTTTTATAGAACTGTCAGTAATTTTTATTGCTAAGGAGGCATTATTGATGCAAGCAGTTGATATCAATAAAATATGTGTTGTCGGCGCAGGCAATATGGGGCACCAGATCGCGATGCTGGCTGCGATCCATGGTTATAAGGTTGGCTGTGCCGATTCCAATCCCGAACAGCTGAAACAAGCCGATGATTTTGCAGCGAAGTACCTGCCGGAACGTATAGCCAAGGGCAGACTTACAGAAGAACAGGCTGCGGCGGCCCGCAAAAATCTTCTTTTTACAACAAGTCTCGATGAGGCAGCCGAAGACGCCGATTTTGCCATAGAAGCGGCTACAGAAAAATTGGATTTGAAAAAATCAATTTTTAATAGGCTTGATCAGCTAACTCCCCCGCATGCTATCCTTACTACAAACAGTTCTTTCCTGGTCAGTTCGCTCCTGGCAGGTGCGACCGGCCGTCCGGAAAAAGTCTGCAATATGCATTTTTTTAACCCTGCCCTGGCTATGAAATGTGTAGAAGTAGTCAAAGGACCCCATACAGCTGAAGAAACTGCGCAACTGACCATGGAACTGGCCCGAAAATTGGGTAAGGAACCGGTGCTCTTAAAAAAAGAAATCTACGGTTTCCTGGTCAACCGGATCCTGGCATCTATATGCGAAGAAGCTCTTTATCTGCTTGAAACAGGCGTAGCCTCACCGGAAGATATTGACAGCGCAGTAGTCAATGCATTGGGGCATCCGCTCGGTCCGTTTCGTTTGATGGATCTGACAGGAATTGATCTTTCCTATCATATTACTATGGAGCGTTACCGGGCCACCGGCAAGGCAGAAGATAAACCCTCACCGACCATCGTCGAAAAGTATGTTAAGGGTGAATGGGGCCTAAAATCCGGTAAGGGCTTTTATGATTATAATCAATAACGCTTAACGGGCAGGATTATAAAAGCTTTTGTAGAATAGCGAGTGCAGTTGATTATTACAGGAATCGGGGGAGGGGTAACTTTGAAGGCGCTGCTTGTTATTGATATGCTTTTCGATTTTATCGATCCACAGGGGGCCCTCTACATTGGCCCGGCAGCACAGGATTTAATACCTGAAGTGGCAGCGAGGCTTGAAAAATACCGCTCATCGGGAGATCTGATTATTTATCTCTGCGATCACCATCTTGACGATGATTGCGAATTTGAAATGTTCCCTCCACACGGCCTCAGGGGTTCAGGCGGTGAAGAAATTATAACAGCTCTGGCCCCGCTGTCTAATGAAAGAATTATCCATAAGAGACGTTTCAGCGCATTTTTTGGCACTGATCTTGATCTGACCCTGCGCGATAAAGGCGTAACCGAGATCGAGTTGGTGGGGGTTTGCACCAATATTTGCATACTTTATACAGCTGCCCTGGCCCGTATGCACAATTACCGGGTATCGGTTCCGGTAAAAGCAGTGGCCAGCTTTGATCATGACGCTCACAATTTTGCTTTGCAGGAAATGAAAAAGACGCTAGGCGTGATTCTTATTTAGCCTACCTGGAGGTATCAGATGAAAGCAACTGATTTCATAACACTTCAAGATATTGCGTTAATGGAGACGAGGGCTGATAATCGCTTTTATTCGGCCACAGACACTGAAATTGAAAAGGGACTGACCAGCGATATCTACTTTGTTCGCACCAGGGATTTGCTTAAAAAGATGGGACTGGCTGATACACAAGTAACAGCTGAAATTTTTTCTTCCCGTGAAGGCATACAGGCCGGAATGGAAGAATCGCTTTACCTGCTGCGTAACAGGAACCTTGATATATGGGCTTTGCCCGAAGGCGAGAAAATGAACGCCAGGGAAGTGGTCTTACGCATTCGCGGGCGTTACTGTGATTTTGGTATATATGAAACACCCCTCCTGGGTATTTTGGCCAGTTCAAGCGGTTGGGCTACAGCGGCCGGGAAATGTAAAGAGGCTGCAGCAGGCCGCCGGGTAATTTGCTACGGTGCCAGGCATTTACATCCTGCAGTGGCACCGGTGATGGAACGTGCAGCAGTTATTGGCGGTGCAGATGACTGCAGCTGCATCCTGGGCGCCCTCCTGCTTGGACGTGTGCCCGTGGGCACTGTACCCCATGCCGCCTTTTTAATTGTTGGCGATACGGTTGAACTGGCCCTAGCTTATGACCGCTATGTCCCAAAAGATGCCCCCCGGATCATTCTCGTAGATACCTTTAAAGACGAGGCGGAAGAGGCTTTAAGAGTGGCCGAAGCCCTTGGAGAAAAGTTGAGTGGTATTCGCCTTGATACTCCGGGCGAACGGGGCGGCGTAACCGCCGGCCTGGTCCGGGAAACCAGGGCCCGGCTTGATCAGGCCGGTTTTAACAAAGTTCAGATTGTTGTGTCAGGCGGCTTGGATCCGGAACGGATCAAAACCCTGGCTGAAGCCGGTGCCGATGCGTTTGGTGTGGGCAGTTTTATTTCACGTGCGCCGGCGATTGATATGACTATGGATTTGAAAGAAGTGCGCGGTAAAGCGGTGGCTAAAAGGGGCCGTATACCCGGCATAACCGATAGCGAACGACTGGTGAAGATAACCTGAAAATGAAGCGGTCTCTATCGTTCAAAGCTCCGGCAAAGATAAATCTGGGGTTGACCGTTCTCGGGCGGCGCCCGGATGGCTACCATGAAATAGAATCGGTTATGCAGCAGATATCACTGGCCGATATCCTGCTATTCGAACCATCCCTCATTCAAGGGTGGCGTTTTTATTGTACAGATTTAAATCTCATCAATAAAGACAACCTGGTTTGCCGGGCAGCAGCTCTGCTTGAGAGCCGGGCAGAAAAACCTCTGGCCGGTGTTAAAATAACCCTCTTTAAGAATATCCCTGTGGAAGCAGGACTTGCCGGTGGCAGCAGTGACGCTGCAGCTGCCCTGCTGGGATTGAACAGTTACTGGCAGCTGGATTTAAATAAAAATGAACTCTTAGAAATGGGAGCCACATTAGGATCAGACGTGCCTTTTTGCCTGCAGGGCGGAACAGCTCTGGCCAGGGGGCGTGGGGAAAAGCTCGAACAATTGCCGCCCCTCCCCTTCTTCTGGGTGGTTTTGGCCCTACCCGGCGGAGTGAAGATGGCGACAGCTGCTGCATATAGTTCTTTCAACCAAGCTATGATCGGAAAACCTCTGCTTACACCCCTGGTAAACGCAATCCGGGCGGGAAGCAGAGAAGAGATCACCGCATGGCTGGCCGGTGGTTTCACTAATACTCTTGAAACTTCAGAATTACCAGGTTCGAGCCTGCTCAGCAGGCTAAAAGACAAGCTCAGGGCCCGTGGATTTCAGCCGGTGCTTTCCGGAAGCGGTCCTGCCTTGTTTATGCTGCTAGAACATTACTTACTGGCCCGCAGTGCAGCGTTTGCAGTTGAAGAAGAAGGCGGCAGGGCTTACCTGTGCTGGACTGTGACCGGGAAAGGAGAGTGGTCAAATGTTTGATGCATTGGTATTAGCCGGGGGAGGAAAACCCGAGCCCTTGATTGAACAGGAGGGTGTATCCAATAAAGCTTTTATTGTTGTGCAGGGCAGGCCGCTGCTGGCCTATATTTTACAAGCGCTTCAGGAGGCGCCATCGGTTGATCGTATTATCGTAATCGGGCCGGAAAGTAATCTGGAGACACTGCGCCAGGATGGTTATATTTTTGAGATCATGCCAGAAAAAGGGAGCATACTCGATAATATTGCCGCAGGCTTTGAGACAGTTGAACAAGGCCGTCTTTGCCTGGTTGTAACCGGTGATATTCCCCTGCTTAATGCCGAAGTGATTGAGGAGTTCATTCAGCTATGTGCTCCCTACGATTACGATTTTTATTATCCAATCCTCAGCCGGGAAACATGTCTTCTCCGCTTTCCGGAAACAGAGCGCACTTATGTGCGTCTTAAGGAAGGCCATGTTACCGGGGGTAATATCGGCTTTGTCAGTCCCAGTTGGTTTCTTGAGAACCGCGGCCGCCTGGAGTTGTTTATTTCTTACAGAAAAAAACCGCTGAAGCTGCTTCGGATTTTGCCCCCAGTATTAATAATTAAATATTTACTGAAGACGCTGTCGTTAAGTGACCTGGAGCATTCTATCTCTCGACTTTTGCACTTTAAGGCCCGGGCTGTTCCCTGTGAGTGTGTTGAAATTGGTGTTGATGTAGATAAAATCAGCGACCTGGAATTAATGAGAAGGGTGCTGAAAAGCTGACTTGGGTTACATTTTCTTTTCCGGCCAGCAAGCCAGCCTGTAGGCCTTGTTCCCGTTCTCCTTCAATAGTCTGCTAAAGACTGAAACAGTCTCAGTGTCTGCAGGATTATAGATGATCAGGAATAAATCTCCCTTAACAGTATCTATTACTGTTTCAGTCGCTATATAGCTCAATGGACCATAACAGGGATGTTCATATGCCATAAGCTCATAGGTTATATCATATTGATTTGCTAACCTGTGGCTGGAATACCAGTCAATATCAAACTGTTTTTCCTTCAGCAATTCCTTCATTATAAAATTATAATATTCAGTATGCCTGTAGCGCAGGGTCGAACGGCGGAATAACAGCATAGCCATGTCAGCCGCCTCTCTCCAGAGGGATTCTCCTAATATTTGTTTTAAGTTAAGCTCGGGTGAATAGATATAATTCATGTAATTAAAACCGACGGGCATTTTTTCAACATGGCAGAGAATTTCGGGAGTGATTTGATGAAGGGCAAGGTTGGCAGTATTTACTGCAACCACATCGGCAAAGGCATCGGTGATGTAAGCGGGCACCTGTAAGTTTTCCAAAACGCCGATCAAATTATTCAACTGAATTTCCGGTTCACCCTGGTCGCAACTTTCTTCATTGGCGAGTCCTATGGCTGCGTGGAGAAATTCTCTCTTTTCCAGGTTTGTCAAGCTTAAAGAGTTGGTGAGAAGCTGCAGGGTCTGGCTATCCAGGTATTTACGATCTCCTCTTTCAAGCCTGCCCAATTGATGTGGAGTCAAGTGAATTCTTTCACTTAAACTCTCTCGGGTCAACCGGCTGCCGAACTCGTCAACGCTGTTATGACGCAACGACTTTACCAGCAAACCGAATTCATTTAAGTTCAACCCTGACCACCTCGCCCTTGCCCCTGTTTACCTGATTCAACTTACTCTTTTTCGCATATCATAGTTCAAAAAAACGCAACATCTATAATATTATAATTATGAATAATGATTTAAAATGAATATATACAAAGTCAAAATCTGCTGAGCAAAAATATTATTTCGTCTAAATCTTAACAAAATATATGAAAAAAGGCAACTCAGAATGATTATGACTTTCTATGATTTTTATTTACTGAAAGGGGGCAGGGCATGAAGGTCACTGATGTTAGAATCAGAAAGTTGACTCAGGATAGCAAAATGAAAGCGATAGTTTCGATAACCTTTGATGAAAATTTTGTCGTTCATGATGTCAGGATCATAGAGGGCAGCAACGGGCTATTTGTGGCAATGCCCAGCAAAAGAACTCCTACCGGTGAGTTCCGGGATATCGCCCATCCGATCAATGCAGAGACACGGGAGATAATCCAGCAGTCAGTCCTCGATGCTTATGCCAGGGAACTGGTCGAACCTGCTTTAGATTCTATTCGCGTTACTCTTTAAACAGCCCATATAGAGTTTTTTGCTACTTCCAGGCCAAGTGCAGTATAATGACATTATCAGCTTTTATCAGGAGGAACTGCACATGAAACAGCTCCACGCTGTTGTTCTGGCTGCGGGAGAAGGTAAACGGATGCATTCCCGGCTGCCAAAGGTTCTCCACCCTCTTTGCGGCAGGCCGATGCTTGGTTACATACTGGAAAGCGCTGCTGAATTGACAGACCATGTTCTGGTTGTTGTCGGTCACAGCGCTTCGCAGGTTAAGGCTGCTTTTGGCGAAAGGTGGAGTTATATATTACAGGAAGAACAGCTGGGCACCGGTCACGCTGTTTTGCAGGCTTTAAAACATTTGCCGGACGAGGGAATCCTGCTGGTGCTCTGTGGAGACGCCCCTTTATTGGAAGCCGGACATTTACGCCAGCTTCTTCTGGGTCAACATGACCGGCAGGCAGCTATTGTATTGACAGCGGCTTTGCCTGATCCTGCCGGTTACGGCAGGATCATCCGCGGGCAGGATAATCTAATCGAACAGATTACTGAAGAGATAGACGCCTCAGAAGATGAGAAAAAAATTTGTGAGATCAACTCAGGAACCTACTGCTTCGATCTTAAAATGCTCAAGCGATACCTGCCTCTTCTAACCACCGCCAACATGCAAAAGGAATACTATCTAACCGATGTCATTGCTTTAATGCGCAGGGATGGCCTCGAGGTTGGTGTATACATGCTTGATGATTACAGGGTAGGCTTGGGTATAAATAACCGTGTCCAGTTAGCTGAAGCTACTTCGCTGCTCAGAAAGCGAATCAACATGAAACTGATGTCAAACGGAGTGACAATTATAGATCCTGATTCTGTTTATATCGATTATGATGTCCAGGTTGGCCCCGACACAGAAATTTTGCCAAATTGTATTATTGAGAAAAGTACTGTCATCGGTTCGGAATGCCGGATCGGCCCTAATACCCATCTTTGCAATGCTGCAATAAAAGATCGGGCTGTTGTTCAGCATTCAGTAATAATCGACAGTCTGGTAGAAAGTGAAGCTGAAGTAGGCCCTTATGCCTATATCAATCCGGAAGCAATGGAAGATTAAAGAGTAAAAAGAATGAGCTCACTCAAAAAAGAAAATAATCATTCGGCAGGAAAAATGAAAAGGGTAAGAGAACAAAACAATGTTACGAAGAGAGTAGTCGCGGGAGGGTTAAACTTGGTAGATGGAGAAGAATTGAAGATTTTTTGCGGCAGCGCAAACCGGGGATTAGCTGAGGAGATTGCTGACTACATTGGAGTGCCCCTGGGCGATTGTGAGGTTAACCGCTTCAGTGATGGCGAGATAGCGATCAGTATCAGGGAAAGCGTTCGCGGCACCAATTCCTTCCTCATTCAACCGCTTTGCGGCCCGATCAATGAGAGTATAATGGAACTGCTCATCATTATCGATGCTCTCAGGCGAGCTTCGGTTAAATCAGTCAATGCAGTTATTCCCTATTATGCTTATGCCCGGCAGGACCGTAAAACGAGAGCCCGTGACCCGATTACAGCCAAGCTGCTGGCGGATTTGATCACTGCAGCGGGAGCTAACCGAGTTGTAGCCATGGACCTGCACGCCGGTCAGATCCAGGGCTTCTTCAATATCCCTCTCGATCACCTGACCGCCCTGCCGATACTGGCCAAATATATTAAACAGAAGGAAATCAAGAACGGGGTAGTCGTTTCTCCCGATCTGGGCGGAGTAACCAGAGCCCGTGATTTGGCCAATCGCCTGGTCATGCCGATTGCCATCATTGATAAAAAACGGCCGGCACCAAACAAGGCTGAAATTATGCATATCATTGGCGAGGTAAAAGGAAAAACGGCAATTTTTATTGATGACATGATTGATACGGCCGGAACAATCACCCTTGGAGCTGATGCCCTGCTCAGGGAAGGAGCAGAGGAAGTTTACGCCTGCTGCACGCACCCGGTTTTCTCTGATTCTGCGCTAAAGCGTTTAAGTGATTCTTCCATAAGAGAGGTTGTTTATACCAATACTATCCCGGTAGACAAGGGAATGTTAAAAGGTTTACGCGATTGTTTTACCTCACTTTCAGTGGCACCGCTTATCGGCGAAGCAATAATGCGCATACAAAACAAGGTTTCTGTAAGCGAACTTTTTGATTAAGTTGATCTTCGCCACTTCCTGAAGTATACTATTGCAGAAGGAGGCTGGAATGAATGGAAAGAATGGTTTTGGAAGCACAAGCCCGTCCGTCTTTAACCAAGGGAGAGCGCAACCAGTTGCGCAATGAAAACAAGGTCCCGGCGGTCATATATGGCAGGGGTGAAGATAATTTGCCCCTAATTGTAGACGGGCGTATTTTAAGGCAGGTTTTAACTACCGGAGGAAGCAACGTGCTTGTTGATCTTGCGGTAAAAGCAAAAGGGAAAAAAACACGCCAGGAAACGGTTATGTTCAAAGAAATTCAGCGGGACATCCTCTACCAGGATCGAATCTTGCACGTTGACTTTATTCGTATTTCAATGACTGACAAGATCGAGGTAGCTGTCCACTTGAACTTTATTGGGGAGCCGGCCGGCATTGCAGAAGGAGGCGTGCTGTCAATGGTAACCCGCGAGGTTTCCGTTAAGTGTTTACCAGGCGATATACCCGAACAATTCGATATAGATATTTCGGGCTTAAACATAGGCGATAGCATTTCTGCCGAAAGCCTAGTCCTGGAGGGTGATATTGAATTGATCACTCCTCTGGATACGACACTGGTTCAAGTTCTGGCACCTATGGCTGAAGAAGAACTCGAACCGGCTGCCGAAGAGCTTGAGGAAGTTGAAGCGGGCGAAGAAGCTGCTGCCAAAGAAGCAGCTGCTGAAGAAAAGCCTGCTGAAGAAGAAGCCGAAGAGTAAAAGAAGGAAACAAAAGTCTTTTGTGATGCCCCTTTTCGGAGGGGCATTGATCTTATTTGAGGATTTTCTACACTGGAGTGGTTAAATGTATCTTATCGTCGGCCTCGGTAATCCCGGAAAAGAATATACCGGCAGCAGGCATAACCTGGGTTACCAGGTTGTGGAAGCTCTTTCCCGCCGCCTGAAGACCGCAAAACCGGTCCAGAAGTATTGGTCTCTGTGTGCTGCTGCCGATTATAAAGATAAGCAGATTATACTAGTTCAACCACTTACTTATATGAACCGCAGTGGTCGTGCTGTCATTGAACTGCTGCGAAACAACCCTGTTAATCTGGCAGAGTTAATGATTGTGTATGACGATCTTGATCTGCCACCGGGAGCGATTCGCCTTCGCCGAAAAGGGGGCAGCGCCGGGCACCGCGGCATTCAATCAATCATTGAAGCTCTTGGCACCACTGAGTTCCCACGCCTGCGTATCGGTATCGGTAAACCGCCCGGAGAAATTGAAGGCGGTGATTATGTCCTGCAGCCGGTTGAGCCGGCCGATTCAGCCCTGATTGATGAAGTTATAACCAGGGCGGTAGAAGCGGTCATTCTTTTTATAGAAGAAGGATTGGAAACAGCAATGAATACTTATAACCAGGCTTTACCTTCTGGTGATTGATGTTCTATAATCCATTAATATCAATGATCAGAAGGTAGAAGATTACGACTGATCTTTTCCTTTTTGCAGGTGATAGCGAAGAGCACGCGGTGTAATACCTAAAAGCCTGGCCGCCTTGACCTGATTATCGTAAGTATCATTGAGGGCGTTTTCTATAATTTTGGTGATCAGGGAATCGCGCCATCCATTGATCTCCTGACAAAATAGTTCAAATTTGAAACCTTGCCGGAAGTTTATCGCCTCGGCCAGAGTTTGCTCAAAATGGTCCAGCAGCTCGCTCAGCTTGGCTGATTCTGCCGGAACACTGGAAAAAAAAATCTCCGGGCTGCCAACATGCTCGAGATGAGTTAACAAATCTTCATGTTTTGCCGAGCTATGACGAATTCTCTCCGGCAGATCTTCGACATCAATCTTTGTTCCTTTGCACAAAAGAAGCGCCTGGGCTACCGTATTCGATAACTCCCGGATATTACCCGGCCAGTCATGCTGTTTGATCAGGGCCAAAGCTTGATCTGTGAAATATTTGATCGGAATCTGTTTGGCAGCCGATTCCTTTTCCAAAAAGTAGTTAATAAATAGTTCGATATCTTCAGGGCGTTCCCTTAAAGGGGGAATATGCAGCGAAGCTACATCCAGGCGGTAAAAGAGGTCTTCCCTGAATCTGTTTTCAGCTACTTTCTCGGCCAGGTTGGCATTGGTTGCTGTGATAATACGCACGTCAACCTTGCACATTTCCTCTCCGCCGACCCTCAAGAATTCCCCCGTTTCCAATACCCGCAGCAGTTTAATCTGAATGGATGGGCTGGCTGAATCAATCTCGTCAAGGAAAAGGGTTGCCTTGTTGGCCAGTTCGAAAATACCTTTCTTTTTATGGGTGGCCCCGGTAAATGAGCCTTTTTCATGGCCAAAGAGTTCGCTTTCGAGCAGCGTTTCAGTAAAAGCGCCACAGTTAAAAGCTAAAAAAGGCTGGTCACTGCGGTGGCTTACTGAATAGATGTAACGGGCAAGCACTTCCTTGCCGGTTCCGGTTTCACCCTGAATTAGAACGGTGATATTTTTTTTGGCGATTTTTTGAGCGGCGGCAACCAGGCTGTTCATTTTCTGGCTTCGCCCAATGATAAAGCCGAGTTCCTGTTGAGTAAGTGAAAGTTTTTCTGCTTCTACCTTGACATTGAGAGATCGCTCGAGAAGCTCTTCCATTTCATTGATATCGACAAAAGGTTTCTCAATGTAATCAAAAGCGCCTAACTGAATGGCTTCCACGGCCGATTTAACTGTCGAGTAGCCGGTGATAATGATCACTTCACAATCGGGTTGCACACTTTTAATCTCTTTTAAAAGATCCAATCCGTTGGCATCAGGAAGTTTAAGGTCAACCAGGGCGGTATCGAAACTGAACTGTTTTAGTTTTGTGAAAGCTTCCATTCCTGAATTTGCTGTAATTGCGGAGTAGCCTTTTTGATTTAACAGGTAACTGAAAAAGTTACATACCTCCTGTTCGTCATCGACAATCAGGAAAGTGGCTTCTTTCGGCATGATTTCACCTCCACGTCAGTTACTCTTTTCCCTTTCTGATTTCCCCTGCGGCGATTCTTTTTTGTGCAACGGTAAAATTAAACTAAAAGTGCTTCCCTTGCCGACGGTTGTTTCGAGATCAATAAAACCACCGTGAGCCTGGGCAATACCCAGGCTGACTGACAGGCCAAGCCCTGTCCCCTTGCCGCTCTGTTTTGTCGTGTAAAATGGATTAAATATCTGAGGGACATGCTCCTGTTGAATACCACATCCGTTATCGGTTATGTCTAATATTGCCAGGGTTCCTTCCGGGTGAAGTCTGGTTTCAATAGTAATTACTCCTTTTTCAGAATCTCCGTTGTTGCGCAGCTTATCTTCAACCGCATCCTTGGCATTAAGCAGAAGGTTAACAATAATCTGCTCAATGCCATTTGCGCTGCCTGATAGTTTTGGGATCTCCGGGTTCAGGTTGGCGACGAGTTCAATCTTGCTTTTTTCGATCTGATAGGCTGCCAGAGCCAGGGCATTTTCAACTACTTCATTTAAGTCAACATCTTCAAAAGTAAACTCATCCTGTCTCGAAAATGTCAATAGGTTTTTGATGATTCTCTGGCAGCGGATTCCACTGCTGTGAATATCTTTAATCAGCTGGTACTGCGGGTTTTCGGATGATGTTTCCCTGAGCAGCAACTGCGAATTACCGACAATGGCAGTTAAAGGGCTGTTCAGTTCGTGAGCTACACCGGCGGACATTTCACCCATAGAAACCAGTTTAATCGAATCAATCAGGCGGGTGACGTCTTTGGCATAATAAGTTACGCCGTATGGTTCGTTTTGCTCGGTAAATGCGGGGTAAGCAAAAATGTCGAGCACTCTGTTGTATCGCGTTCTCGATTGCAGATATGAGGTTTTTTGTGAATGCAGAACCTGGTCACCGATACAGGGGCTGCACTTTTTATCCCTTCCATAAAACAGGTGGTAGCATTTCGAACCAAGGATCTCATCTTCCGGCATGGTGAAAAAATCAACAGCAGCCTGGTTTACCCGTTGGATTTCGTAATCGTTATTAATAAATACCAGCAGATCGGTAACGGCGGAAAAGGTAACTTCCCATTCGCGTTTTATCTGGAGCAGTTCATCAATTTTTTTCTTCAGGGCGACATAATAAGATTGTTTTGAGCTGTGTACCCCGGTTAGTTTTTCGATCAGCATTTTTTTGCTTTGTAAGACCATTATTGATCATCTCCCGGCGCCTCCAGGGCAGAGTTAAAGATACTGATTATATCATCAACATCGGCATCCCGCGGATTTGTAATAAAGCAGGCATCCTTAACGGCATTTCTGCTCAGCTCGGGAATCGAATCTTCTGGCAGCCCAAGTACAGCCAGGCCCGAAGGAATGCCGACATCCCGGGCAAGTTCCTGGACCATTTCAATTGCAGTTTCTGCTGCCTCCCGTGTTGAGAGGTGCTTGGTCTGCGCTCCCATAGCTTCCGCAATAGAGGCATACTTATCGACACAGGCAATAAGGTTAAAGCGCATTACATATGGGAGCAGAACAGCGCTTATCGTTCCGATAGGCAGGTCAAGCAGGCCGCCAACCTGATGAGTCATGGCATGGGCAAGGCCGAGAACTGCATTAGAAAAAGCGATGCCGGCATGCAGGCTGGCCTGGGCCATTGCTACCTTGGCTGTTTCATCAACCTGGCTCGCAACTGAAGATCTTAAATTTGCAGCGATAAGTTTTATGGCATGCAGGGCATGTATATCAGTTATATCGGTAGCAGCCAGGGAAAGGTAGGCTTCTATGGCATGGCTCAAAGCTTCCATACCGGTATGAGCAGTAACTTTACCGGGGACTGTTGAGAGGATAAAGGGATCAGATACGGCAATATCGGGTACAAGTGATTTAGAGATAATGGTCATCTTGATTTTGCGGTTGCTGTCGGAGACAATGGCAAATTGAGAGACTTCTGAGCCTGAGCCGGCCGTAGAAGGCACGACAATTAGAGGTGGTAAAGGCTCAGTAATCATATCAATGCCCTCAAAATTATGAATCTGCCCTTTATTGGTTGAAAGGGTAGCCACGGCCTTTGCCGCGTCGATGGTGCTGCCGCCACCAACTGCCAAAACAGCATCACAGCAGGTATCGGCATAGAGGAGAGCGCCCTCTTCGACCTCGTAATCACGTGGGTTGGCAGAAAAATTTGTCCAGAGTTGATATTCCAGGTTGGCCTGTTTAAGAAAAACAGTTGCTTTATCGACCCAGCCGCAGCTAACCACACCATGGTCGGCTACTAAAAAAACCCTCGATGAGCCGAGACGGCTGCAGCACTCTCCAACCTGGTTAAGCGAACCGGTGCCAAATATAATTTCCGGGGTCACAAATTTGCTGATATACATATTTGAACCCGCCTTTTATCAGATGATCTAACTAGTTCATCCCTATATTCTTTAGCAAACCTGATAAATCCTTTATTATCAGACAACCAGAAATACAAATGCCCCGGCATTGACGACGGGGCATATATGAACGCCCAGGTCCACTTTAACAGGCTGTTTCAATCTGGTCATTCATTGGCCGGGTGTAAGGACGGGTTCCCGGCTGGTTCTTTTTTCTTCCACGAGCGATTCTTCACAGATTTCCGGTACAAGGCCGATGCCGACGTTATTTTCCATCAGTTTTTTACACTTGCTTCTCTGCAGTGCAGTGCAGCCACAACTTCTGGCTTCCTGCACAGTCAGCTTTTTCCCATATGCTCCTGCGCTGCAAAACATTACCCAACCGTTCAGGCCCTGGTACTCTTTCCAGTTCGGGCAATCGACCATTTTTTTCATCCTTCTCACTCCCTTGCTGAATTCCTTTAGAGTTAGCAGCTTTTTACCAATTCTAAACTTTTCCGTTGGCAATGATCCTGCCGGA
>Ga0209498_1000695_pt1 | contig 20740 bp, 13 predicted proteins | sample WalLakDeSediment_FD_184131 | JGI IMG/M metagenome (GOLD analysis project Ga0209498, IMG submission 184131) | Lake sediment microbial communities from Walker lake, Nevada to study Microbial Dark Matter (Phase II) - Walker Lake 11/02/13 Deep... | ecosystem: Environmental > Aquatic > Freshwater >... | reverse complement strand
AGCATTGGTCTGGCTGCATCATGAACTACTATTAAATCATCATTTAGGAGGGCGTAGTCGTCAGACGAAGCCCCCTCAGCTTTAATTGCTTTGAGAGCATTGTAAACTGAATCCTGTCTCTCTTCCCCGCCTTCAACTAATTGTGAAATTTTTGTGAGGTTGTAATCTTTGGCAATTTTATTCAGGAGTGTATGGTAAGGCTGCTCTGCAGAGATGATAATTTCATCAACCAGATTATTTTTCTGAAAAATTTCAAGTGTGTAAACGATAAGTTCTTTGCCGTGAAAGCGAAGGTATTGCTTCGGCGTTGAAGTGCCTCCTCTTTTTCCTTTTCCACCCGCGGGAATGACAGCGTAAACCTTCACACGAACACCCTCGCTGAATGACTGAATGGTTGAATGTATTTAAAGCTATTTACTTCTATCATCGACTGCATTTTATTCACTCATTCATCCATTCAATCAATCATCCAATCAAGCATTAAAGTATAAGCATTGCATCGCCGTAACTAAGGAAGCGATACTTTTCTTTCAATGCTTTCTTATAGCCTTTAAGAACTAAATCGTTTCCAGCCAAAGCACAAACGAGCATCAGCAAGGTTGATTCAGGAACGTGAAAATTAGTGATGAGCTTTTTGGTTAATTTGAAATCGTAAGGTGGATAAATAAATTTATCCGTCCAGCCGCGGTTCTGTTTTACAAAACCATCTGCAGTTGTGCTTGTTTCAAGTGCGCGGCAAGCACTTGTACCAACAACAAAAATATCATGTTTGTCGTGCATAGCTTTATTAATTATCTCGGCAGATTTAGCAGGTATCTCGAAGAACTCCGAATCCATTTTATGCTTGGTTAAATCTTCTACTTCAACAGGTCTGAAAGTACCAAGCCCGATATGCAGGACAACAGGTACAATCGTAACCCCCTTTTTCTGAATTTTCTGGAGAAGCTGTTTCGTAAAATGAAGTCCCGCAGTTGGAGCAGCAACTGCACCATCAACTTTTGCGTAAACAGTCTGGTAATCTTCTTTATCGGAAGGTTCTGCTTCTCTTTTGATGTATGGAGGAAGCGGAGTCTGTCCGATTTTTTCAACAGCTTTGAAAATATTTCCAGGCTGGTTAAACCTGATAGTCCTGCCGCGCGAAGTTGTATTATCAATTACTTCACACCAAAGCTTATCGTTGAAATAAATTTTATTCCCAATTCTAACTTTTCTTGCAGGGTCAACAATTACATCCCATATAGCTTCAGTTGGATTCAACTCTCTCAAAAGAAAAACTTCAATCTTTGCATTTGTTTTTTCTTTCTTGCCGTACAACCTTGCCTGGAAAACACGTGTCTCGTTAACAACCATCACGTCACCCTTAGACATATAATCAACAACATTAGTAAACCGCTTTGATTCAATCTCCTGCGTTTCCCTGTTCAGAACCATAAGCTTGGCTTTGTCTCTCGGCGATACAGGATATTTTGCAATTTGAGTTTTAGGCAGATTGTAACTGAAATCTGATAACTTCATCATTTTTCGTCCTTCGAAATGATTTTTAGAAAGCGGATAGCCTTAAGCCATCCGCAAATAATTTATTTACTTCTTTTTCTTTGAAGCTGATTTTTTCAGCTTCTTTTCGCTTATCACTGCACGAGCAGCAGCAAGCCTTGCAATCGGAACTCTGAACGGCGAGCAGCTTACATAATCGAGTCCTGTCCTGTGACAGAATTCAACAGAAGATGGATCACCGCCGTGTTCGCCGCAGATACCAACCTTCAGATCTTTGCGGACTGATCTTCCTTTTTTTGTTCCCATTTCTACAAGCTGACCAACGCCAGTCTGATCGAGAGCTTCAAAAGGATCACTCGGTAAAATTTCATTCTGCACATACAGTGGAAGGAATTTACCAGCATCATCTCTCGATAATCCAAAAGTGGTTTGAGTAAGATCGTTAGTTCCATAACTGAAGAACTCTGCTCTGTCTGCAATTTCATCCGCAGTTAAAGCAGCGCGCGGGAGTTCAATCATAGTTCCAACGAGATAACTAATTTTCTTTCCTTTTTCACTCATTACATCCTTCGCAACACGCCTTACAATTTCTTCCTGTAGAATAAACTCTTTTACATGTCCAACAAGCGGAATCATTATTTCAGGTTTAACAGGAATTCCCTTCATCGAAACATTTACAGCCGCTTCAATTATTGCTCTTGCCTGCATTTCTGTTATCTCAGGATAAACCATACCGAGTCTGCATCCTCTGAAGCCAAGCATCGGATTGAACTCGTGAAGACTTTCAATCTTTGCTTTGAGTTTTGATACTTCTATTCCAAGCTCACTTGCAAGTTCAGCAATTTCTTTCTCTGAATGTGGAAGGAATTCATGCAGCGGCGGATCTAGTGTTCTGATAGTAACTGGTCTGCCTTTCATCGCTTCAAATATTCCTTCAAAGTCCTCTCTCTGTAATGGAAGAAGCTCAGCAAGGGCAGCTTTTCTGTCTTCAACTGTATCTGATACAATCATCTTTCTTACTGAAGTTATTCTGTCGCCGCCGAAGAACATATGCTCTGTTCTGCAAAGACCAATACCTTCGGCTCCAAATGCAATTGCATTTTGTGCCTGGTCTGGCTGATCTGCGTTTGTTCTAACCTTTAATCTTCTTATCTCATCAGCCCACTTCATCAGACTTGAATAAGTTTGATAGACAGATGATTCTTTCGGCTGCATTGATTGAGAAATCAGAACCTGAATTACTTCGGATGGTTTTGTTTCAAGCTTACCCTGAATTACTTCGCCAGTGGACCCATCAATAGAAATATAATCGCCTTCTTTAATTGTTGCATCTTTATTTTCAACGCCGATTGTTCTTTCTTTATAATTAATTTTCAAAGCACCGCAGCCAGCAACACAAACTTTTCCCATTTGTCTCGCTACAAGTGCTGCGTGCGAAGTCATTCCACCGCGTGCAGTTAAAATTCCTTCCGACGCATTCATACCTTTAATATCTTCAGGTGAAGTTTCGATTCTGACCAGAATCACTTTATCACCTTTCGCAGCCATCTCTTCTGCATCCTGAGCGCTGAGAGCAACTTTACCGGAAGCAGCACCAGGACCAGCATTTAAACCTTTAGCAAGAAGTTTTCCCTCAGAAATTGCTTTATTCTTTTCACTCTGATCGAAGATTGGTCTCAACAACTGATTCAACTGGTTCGGTTCAATTCGGCTGATGGCGTCTTCTTTGGAAATCAACTTTTCCTTTACCATATCAACAGCCATTCTTATAGCCGCAAAACCTGTTCTCTTTCCAACACGGCATTGAAGCATCCAGAGTTTTCCCTGCTGAATGGTGAACTCGATATCCATCATTTCCTTGTAATGCTTCTCAAGTATTTTTCTGAAGCCATCGAGCTGCCTGTAAATTTTCGGATCTTCTTTCTTCAGTTCAGAAATGGGATGAGGTGTTCTTGTTCCCGCTACAACATCTTCACCTTGCGCATTAAAAAGATATTCACCATAAAATATATTTTCTCCGCTGGCTGGATCGCGTGTAAATGCAACACCAGTACCGGAGTCTTCGCCCATATTTCCAAATACCATTGACTGAACATTTACTGCCGTTCCCCAATCTGCCGGAATATTATTGAGCTTACGATAAACAATTGCTCTTTCATTCATCCAGGAGCCGAACACTGCGCCAACTGAACCCCAAAGCTGATCCATTGGATTATCAGGAAAATCGTGGCCGGTTTTTTCTCTGATTGCTGCCTTAAATTCTTCAACTAATTCTTTTAAATGATCTGCTGTTAATTCAGTATCAAGCCTGAATCCGTACTTATGTTTTTTGTTATCGAGAATAACTTCAAACGGATCTTCGTCATGTTTGTCAACTGGTTTTAAACCAAGAACAACATCACCATACATCTGTACAAATCTTCTGTAAGAATCATAAGCAAAGCGAGGATTGTTTGTCTTCCTGATTAATGCCTGAACAGTTTCATCGTTCAATCCAAGATTTAAAATTGTATCCATCATACCGGGCATCGATGCACGTGCACCGCTTCTTACAGAAAGAAGCAATGGATTTTCGGAATCTCCGAACTTTGCACCCATTTCCTTCTCAACTTTTTTCAAAGATGCAAGAACCTGAGTTTTTAATTCTTTAGGATATTTTTTGTTGTTGTCGTAGTAGTAAGTACAGACTTCAGTTGTGATTGTAAAACCGGCAGGGACTGGTAATTTAATGTTAACCATTTCTGCAAGGTTGGCACCCTTGCCGCCAAGTAGTGATTTCATCTCCGCTTTTCCTTCGGCTCGTTTTCCTCCGAAAAAGTATACATATTTTCTGGGCATTTTTATATTTCCTCCGAAATTAGATTAATTTTTGAAATATGTGGTAAAAAGAAAATTTTCAGACCCCAAAGATAAAGCCTTTAAAGGCATCTTCATCATCTAAAGCAAATTTTATTTTTAAATAATATATGTCAATGTCGTCCATCTCACGTGAAAATCTGGTCAATTTTACCGCATCCTTCTCAGTTGTAACCACAGAATGCGAATTGGTCGAATAAAAGAGTTGCCGAATCCTTTGAACATCATTATAAGTATATCTTTTATGATCCTTGAAAATAAGTTTGTTCTGTATATCAACTTTTGTCTGCCTCAAAATATTCAGGAAAGAAAAAGGTGTTGCAATCCCAGATACAACCAGACTTTTCTGACCCTGGAATTCCTCGAGGCTCAGTTCTGTATTATGTTTTAAATCATAAAAGCTAAGTGCTTTGTAGTAACCGGTAAAATTTTTCTTGCCTTCGAAATATTTTTTTCTTTCAACAGGAATATCTTTCTTCTCCATAAATTTTCTGTTGATGATAATTACATCCGCTCTTTTAATTGAAGAGAAAGGCTCCCTCATAATTCCGGTTGGAAGAAGGTTATTAATGAAAAAATGATCTTCTGTTAAGAATCTCTGGTCGATAACAAGCAGGTCAACATCTCTTTTAATCCAGCGATGCTGAAATGCATCATCAAGGACGATTGCATCGACGCCTGAATCTTTTATTAATCTATCAGCTCCTTTAACCCTGTTTTCGGAAACTGCCGCAGGAACAGAACAATCGAGGACAGTATGATAAATTTCATCGCCTGCTTTCTCAACAGTAGTTAGGAATTTGTTGCCATCAGAAACAAGAGTGTACCCTCTCGATTTCCTTCCGTATCCCCTGCTGAGAACACCAACTTTATAACCAGCTAATTTCAATAAACTGGTAAGGTAAATTGTTACGGGTGTTTTCCCTGATCCTCCAAAAGTAATGTTGCCAACAGAAAAAACTTTTGCGTTTACTTTCCTGCTCCTGAAAATATTTTTATCGAACAGAAAATTCCTTAGCCGGATCAGGTAAGCATAAACCGGAATTAATGGATACAATATGACTTTAAGAATATTCATTAATGAAACTAATTAAACTCCTGTGCTTTCTTCTGAAGTTTGTTCAATTCATCTTCACATTTTAAAATAACTGCAGAAGTTTCTTCATATGTGAGATTGCTATCGACATAAATCGGATCAGAATAAACTACTTTAGCAGTTGTGAAGAAATAAGGAATTTCGAATTTGTCCCAGTTAGTTAAAATTTTTTTTCGATTGAAACCAACTCCTGCCAGCACAACGGGAATATTACTTTTTTTTGCCGTTACAATAGCACCGGCTTTAAATTTATGTCTGGGGCCTCTTGGTCCATCCGGAGTGATAGCGATTGAGTAATTGTTTTTCGCATAATCAACCATAATCCCAAGAGCCACATCTCCTCCTGTACTGCTTGAGCCGCGGACAACCTGGTATTTCCATTTCTTCAGAATCTTTGCGAGAAGATCACCATCTTTGCTTTTACTTGTCAATGCAGCAAAATCAGGGGTACCGTGCAAATACCATGGCAGTATCATCGTGCCATGCCAAAAAGCAAGGATATAATTCTGATTTTTCTTTTCTAATTTCTCGATCACGTCGTCGTTCTGTTTTATAATTCTCAAACTCTTACAGAGCGCAGTAATAGCATAATAAAGAAAGTGATCTCCCAAAAATCTAAGAACTCCCTGCTTTGATTTTTTAACACTCATTCAAAATTTCCAGAATAGACTTTGCAGCTTTTTCTGATGCACCACTACCGCCAAGCTTTTCTTTAACCACTCTAAGCTTGTACTTTACATCCTGATATAATTTTTCATCCGCTAAAATTTTTGAAGAAGTTTTGAATATATTTTCAGAATCAGCCTCATTCTGAATTAATTCAGGAACAACCATCTCATTAAGTAAAATATTAACCATTCCAATCCTGTCGAGTTTCACAAGCTGCCTGCCAATCAAATAAGTGAATGCGCTTGTTTTATAAACGACAATCATAGGCAAAGCAAAATATCCGGCTTCGAGTGTTGATGTACCGGATTTTATAATACCGAACTTCGAATACTTCATTAATTCGTAAGTAAAGCCTTGAATCAGAGTAAAACTTTTTGAATTACCAACCTGCTGAAAATATTTTTCGTCAATATTTTTTGAACGTGCAACAACAACCTGCAAATTAAACTGCTGTGCAAGTCTGTTTGCTGCTTTTATTACTTCGGGAAAAATTTCTTTTACTTCCTGCTTACGGCTTCCCGGCATTAGCAACAAAATATCTTTTCCATTATCCAGATTAAATTTTGAATAAAATTCATCTTTGCTTAAGAGCTTATATTCATTGATTCTTTCAACTAAAGGATGACCGACGAATACTGCATTTACGTTTTCCTTTTTATAGAAATCCACTTCAAACGGAAAAACCACGAGCATTTTATCAACCAGCTTCCTGACTTTTTTTACTCTGCTCTTTGCCCACGCCCAGAGTTGCGGAGAGACGTAGTAAATAATTTTAACTCCCAGTGGTTTAAGTTTTTTTGCGATGCTGAGATTGAAGCCGGGATAATCAATCAGAACAACACAGTTAATCTTTTCATTCTTAACAACATCAATTAATCTATTCTGAACTTTCTTAATAAAGGGAAGATGCTTAACTACTTCAATGAAACCCAGGAATGCCATTTGGTCTGTGTGATAAAGCAAATCCATACCAGCAGACTTCATTTTGTCGCCGCCGATTCCAGTTAACTTTAAATTCGGTTTGAGAGATTTAAGTTCCCTGATTAATGCTCCTCCAATTAAATCACCGGATACTTCACCTGTAACTATCATCACTTTATTTTTTGCATCATTTGACACAATCAACCTCTGATCAGCCAGAGAATAATAAGTAATAACGAAATTCCGAGAAACGCCTGGAGACTTCTTTTCTCAGATTTCAAACCAGCTTTTGGGTTATAAGGTGGTTGAATTATGCCCGGGTTTTTATATGGAAAAAGTTTTGGAATAAATGCAGGTACGTTTTTGCAATAATTCCGATAGTCAACTCCAAATTTTTCAACAAGGAATTTTTCTTCTTCCTTAACAATTAAATAATACTGAAGAAGAAAGTAAAGAATAGCAACTATCTGCAAGTATGGAAATAATGCAAATGACATTATGCCAAGTCCAAGATATATCAAAATATTCCCGATATAAAGTGGGTTCCTGACGTAAGCAAAAGGTCCGCTTATTATTAGGAATGTTCCTCCAGCACCTCCGGTAGTTCTGGTTTCGCTGCCTGCCCAGCTCACTCCCCAGAATCTAATCAACTCGCCAATAAAAGCAACCGAAAAACCAATTATTAACGTCAAAGCAGTTGATTCCTGAAATATCAGCATCAGTATCAAAAAAGGAATTGGAGTATAACTTCTGAACTTGAATGCGATAGATGAAATGTTACTCATTATTGTCTGATATCAGTTAAAAAATATTTTCTATTCGATCATAAACGCTTCACGGCGTTTTAATTCAGCCTGATGTCTCTTCTTTAGTCTTTTTTTAGACCGAAGTTCTTCAAGCTTGTTTATTATGTCGTCAAAGTTTTTAAACTGGAAATATGTAATTCTGTTTACTTCACAGAAGCGAAGAAGGCTATCTTTTGCAAAGATGAAATCAACATACTGGATCGCATCAATATCAGAGTTACCGTCACCAATAAAAACTGTGTAATCATCTTCGCCAGAGTTTTCAATTATATTGTTTCGCTTACAATTCGCGGAACTTCTGCATTCAGCATTATAATACGGGAATGAGGGGATCAATTTTCCATCATCAGTCAATTTTAATTTATTACTGTAAAATTTAAGATGACTAAGCTTTTCTCTTTCCAGGATCTTATCAATATAGTAATCAAATCCATCGCTCAAAACAAAAAGCTCAAACTTGTTCTTTTCACAATATTCAACAAATCGGCAAAGTGTTGGTTCAACTTCCTGCGAAAGAATAAATTTATCAAACTCATTTTTATCAATTGCATCTGCAGCGCTGCAAAGGTCTTCCCAGCATTCTCTTGAAGATATTCTGTCAGCAAGAAGATCGTCAACTATTTTGCTGACAACTGCTTCGTCAACAAATTTTCTGAAAATCTCTTCTCCAACATCATTGCTGGTAATGGTTCCGTCGAAGTCTAAAAATATTTTGAATTGTTTATCTGTCAATGGATTGAAATCTGGATTAAATTTCCGAAAAGATTCGCCGGATTATTTTTTTAAATCTGTTGACTAAGCAACAACTTTAATATCTTCGTTGAATCTGACGCTCACTAATTTGGATACACCCTCCTCCTGCATTGTAACTCCATAAAGAGTTTCCGCGGCTTCCATAGTACGCTTATTATGAGTAACAACAATAAACTGAGTGTTCTGGCTGAATTCTTTTATCAATCTTGTAAACCTGTCGATGTTGGCATCATCAAGCGGTGCATCAATTTCATCGAGAATACAGAACGGACTTGGCTTGACAAGATAAATTGCAAAGAGCAGTGCAATAGCCGTCAAAGTTTTTTCTCCTCCTGATAACAACTCGATTGAAGTGGGACGTTTACCTTTTGGCTTTGCAATTATTTCGATTTTACCTTCCAGAGGATCTGCACCTTCTTCCAATCTGAGGTCGGCTTCATCGCCGGGATCGAACAATGATCTGAAAACTCTAATGAAATTTTCTCTTATATGGTTGAATGTTTCAGCGAACTTTGCCTGAGCTGTTTGATTTATTTCTTCGATTGTTTTTGCAATATCTTTTTCAGATTCAACAAGATCATCACGTTGTTTGCTAAGGAAATCAAGTCTGTCTCTTTCCTCTTCAAATTCAGAATACGCAAGAAGGTTTATCGGTCCCAGGTTGCGGATTTTCTGTCTGAGCTCGTGAACTTCAGCTTTTCGAACTTCAAAATCAAAAGTTTCATTATCATCAAATTGCTTACGCTCAATCTTAACTGAATAATCTTCATTTATATGTTCGATGAGATTATTCTTTTTAATTTCATACTCACTAAGCTTTATCTCAAGATCCCTGTTCGCATCAAGAATGTAATCTTTTTCATTTCTTATAGAATTAATATTTTCTTCAATTGAGGAACCTTCAGCCCTTAATTCCTGATAAGCTCGTTCGACTTTATCGAGTTCTTCATTGATAAACTTTCTGCTTTGTTCAAGCTCTGCAGCTTTTTCTTCAAGCTCTTTAATTTTATTATCAACTTCAGAGATTTCTTTCCTGCCTAACCCGATATCATTTTTTCTTGAAGCAATAGACCTGTTAGTATTATCAATATTTTCTTCTGATTGTGTGATTGTATTTCGAAGATTCCTCGCTTCACCGAGATTTCTTTCGAGCCCGACTTTTATTTCATTTTCTTCAGTGATTAATTGACTATACTGTGTATCGGCTTTTAAGCTCTCTTCCTCAAGTTTTTTTAGCTGAGCTTCGACAAAAGACTTTTGCTTTTGCATATCTGACAATTGTTCGCTGATCAGATTCTTGTCGTTATCCAGCTTGTTTGATTCAGATGCAATATCCTGTATAAGATTTCTGGTTTTTTCTATTTCATCGCCGGATTTTTTCTTTTCGTACTCAAACTGAGATATCTGTTTATCAATATTGTTCAAATCATTTACCAGCATCCTGCCCTTGTCAGAAAGAACTTTCAGATCAATCATACTGATGAGCAGTTCATAGTCTGAAATTCTTTTGTTAAGCACGCTGAGTTCACTCTGCTTGAGCGGAATTTCCTTTTTTATCTCAAGCAGAAGCTGTCTTTTCCCGAACAAAGATTCATCAGCCACCGCAGAACCGCTTTCAATCAATCCCGAACCATCGGCTAAATCACCGTTAATTGTAACAAATCGGAAATCACTATATTTCTGAGAAAGAGCAATTGCTGAATCAAGGTCACTTACAATCGCAGTTGTGCTGAGCAGCTTATCAAAGAAATTTATCCACTCACCATCAGCCTGTACAGCTCCTGCCGCCCACATTTTAAACGAACTGTGTGTCTCGATTTTTTTTCTCTGTCTGGATAATAAATACTTCTGCAGCTTTCCAAGCAGTCCTGAATTACCATTAACGTTCTGTTTAAGAAAGAACGAGGCTCGTCCGAGGTTATTATTTTTAAGATGCTCAATTCCTTTTTTCAACTCATCGACCGAAGAGATAAGAATGTCACTAATATTACTTCTTAAAGCAGCTTCAACAGCAGGACGAAGCTCATCAGCAGAGTTTCCTGCATTTGCAAGAAGCATTACTCTGCCATTTGCCCAGCCATCCAGTTCGAGAAGAGATTTAGTTCCCTGAGAAACTCCTTCAAGATTGTCAACAAGATTTTGAATGAATGAAATTTTATCATTCAAACTTTTCAGGAAACTGTTGAGCTCGAGTTCTCTGGCTTTCAACTCATTAAGTTCATGCTCAAGTTTTTCTTTCTCCTGAGCTTTCTTTGCATAATTATCTTCTGCTTCATTCAATGCTGAAGCAACGCTTTCTCTTTCTTCTTTGAGACTCTCGATAAATCCAACTGTTTTAGCAACATCGTTTGTGAGATTTAATATTCTTGAGTTTAACTTGTTAATCTGGTTGTTTTTTTCCTCAACTGACCGGGTTACGTTGAGAAGTTCATTTTCTTTATCAATTATCTGTTTAAGACCTGCAAGGATAACCTCAGAATGTTTTTTTACCTCAGCTCTTTTTTCATTAAGCAGTAATTCAGCTTCTTCAATTTTATGTTTCAGGTCATCTTTTGTTTCTCTGCTTTTGTCAATTTCTGAAGTCAGGTTAGAAGTTGTAAGAAGAGCCTGCTCAATAACTTTTTTCGAAGCTTCGATACGATCATTGAATTCTACTATTTCATTTTCATACATGGCTATATTAGAGCTTACTGACTTATGCCTTTCCTTTGAAACAGAGATGTCACTTCTCATCTGATAAATATTTTCGGTGAGTTTATTTATATCAAGTCTCTTTTCCCTGAGTTCGCTTTCATAACCAAGAAGTTTCTTTTTAAACTCATCAAGTTTCTCGCTGAGTAAAACGATCTCATCTTCATATTGTTTTTTTCGTTTATTATTTTCCACCTTGGTAAGGATAAGCTCCTCAGTCTTATCTAGGAACCATGCATATTCTCTTTCTGCCAGTTCAAGTTCAATTTCCTTCAGCCTTGAAGTAAGCTGAGTATATCTATCAGCTTTCTTAGCCTGCCGCTCAAGACTAGCAACATTTTTTGCTACTTCACTGATTATATCATTAACTCTTGTAAGGTCACCCATTAGCTCATCAAGTTTCTTAAGAGCAAGTCTTCTTCTTAATTTGTATCTGTTTACTCCTGCAGCTTCTTCAAACATTGTACGTCGTTCTTCAGCTTTGCTGCTGAGAATTGTCTCTACCATTTTTAGTTCGATTACAGAATAAGCGTTAGCACCTATTCCGGTATCCATAAAAAGATTTGTAATATCTTTTAAGCGGCAGATATTTTTATTTAAGAGATATTCGCTTTCTCCGGAACGAAATATTCTTCTGGTTATTGTAACATCTGTGTATTCGGTTGGCAGGATGCCCGTTGTATTTTCAATTGTTAACGAGACCTCAGCCATACCCATAGGTTTACGGGTTGAAGTTCCATTGAAGATAACATTCTCCATCTTGTCACTTCGGAGAGTGCTGGTTCGCTGCTCACCTAAACACCATCTGATTGCATCCACAATATTGGTTTTACCGCAGCCATTCGGACCAACAATAGAGGTTATTCCTTCGTGGAATTTTATTGGCGTCTTCTGTGCAAAGGATTTAAATCCGAATATTTCAAGTTTTGATAAATACAATCTGCTTTTCTAAATAATGTTGTACTGCTTTAATGTAAAGAGTAGGTACTGAAGTGTCGAATACTTCAATTCAAAATAAAATAAAAATGCACCAAATACTGCAAGAATAAAAATTATGCTGTAGAAATAGACTGTGCCGGGTTTTGAATCAAATAATACATGAATGCCCTTCATCAATCTATATAAAACCCAAAGCTTAACAATTATTAATCCCAGGTAAACATAAATATTTATAGTGTCCGCAAGCAATATCCTGTATAAAATTATTCCAACAGGTATCAGCAAAACTGCAGGCAGCAGCGCCCAGATAAACGTAAAATAAACACTTATAATATAAACTCTTGTTTTAATAAAGAAAGAAGCAATTTTAATAATCAATGCAATGATAACAAACAGAACAATATTAAACGCAGTCAACCATAACAATGACATTAAAGGATGCCACGCAAGATAATTTGCTGTATTCAACAAGGTAGTGCTGGCAAAAGATAAAAGTAATTGTTCGAAGAAAAGACTTGTTTTCAGGTGAAATAAAATATTACTTACTATCAAAGCAATCACTGCAGCAATGATCAACCCCAGTAATGTTGTGTGAGCTGCAGATATAATTCTCATATCACGCACATCTGAAAAGAAATTATACGGACGAAGTAACGCTCTCGAAGCATCATCGCGAAACTTTCTGCCTGAGTTAACCAGCACACCCATAAATATCGCCAGCAGAAGTCCAAACACAATAAATACCATTGGTGAGTCATCTTTTTTACTGCCAATCGGGATAGTTACTTTTTCAAGATTATTAAGCTTTGAGTAAACAACCTTGTAGCTAATCCTGTTTTTACTCCGGCTTTCATCCATCAAACCGAGGCGGTATAAATTTTTTTTACTGCCGCTGCATAATAAGGAGGAGTAATCACCAAAATAGTCGTTGAATGAGTTTAAGAAAAACGCGGGTAATTTTATCTCAGCGTTGAAATCCAAAAATTCCTCGTAATACTTTGCCTGGGCTTCAAATGAATAGTCATTCAAATACCCATCTGAACCTCCGATATAAACCGGATAGGTTACGGAGGAGAAAAAGATTTTACCCCTACCAAATTTATTTTGAAGCTCCCGGATTGTAGTCTCTTCGTTAAGAGGGTTATCCTTAATAAACTCGAGACCATATAGATCAAGATTTTCAATCGAATTAAGGTTAGTTCCGAAGAAGGATGCGTAAGTAAGTAAATCGCTCTGATCCTTAACTGCATCTGAAAGATCAGAAATTAAATTATTATGCTCCTCAATCTCAGGAAGGTAAGTTCCACCAAAACCTATTGCTGTAAAAGATGAATACTCGCCATAGAAATTGATATAGTTGCGCACGAATTCCTTGCCCCGGCTGATAAAGCTTTCTTCATCAGCAATACCACGCGGAACCCTGTCAATTGGAATTTCCAGAAAGGCTAATAATCCGTACTTTTCACAAAGCTTGAGATAGTAAGGATGGATTGTGCTCTTAGCAAAACGCACAGAATTGAATCCTGCTTCCTTTATCAGAGCAATATCTTTCTCCATCTGATCGTAGGAAATTAACTTGCCGTAAATTTCACTTCCCGGATAATACGTTACACCTTTAATAAAAAACTCACTGCCGTTAAATCCGATGAACTCCTCTTCAGATTTCAAATCGAATAAAGACAGTAGTTTTAATTTTTTATCAATCAGTGAATCAGCTTTGAACAACTGCTGTTTAAGAATATATGACGAAGGCGATTCAGGCGACCACAAAGCAGCACCGGGTATGTCAAGTTTTTGTGTTATGCTTACATCCTTGTTTCTGTCGAGAGTAAATAAATACGGTGGAAGCTCCTTTACTTCATTACCAGCGGCATCTGTTAGTGAAAGGACTAATTTATATATCACAGAAGTTTCATCTGCCTCTGAGCTTGATTTCGTTCTGTTGTTCTTTATCAGCGATTGAATTTCGAGTGAAATATTTCTATAATCTTGTGAAAAGTTTTTTGTTATCTTTTCCTTTGCGATATAAAAATCGGGTTTCAGATGGATATAAACATCGCTAACTATTCCGCCATGATTCTGGGGGAATAAAAATCTTTGCTTTTGCGGAATTGTATTTTTTGAATTGAGTTCGTAGACGAGCTTCAACGAGAGAATATTCTTTGCATCATTCTTCAGAATATCTCTTGGCAGGGAAACTCTGAATGGATATTCTCCTCCGCTATGACGATAGATGATAGTGTTGTTGAGAGAAATATCTGCTGTATAATTGATCGAAAAGAAAACAAGCTCTAATGTATTCAGAGTAACCTGAGATTTTGTCAGCTCAAATTCTCTTTCAAAAATAAGTTCACCTTCTCCCTCAAAAATTGAAGGAACACCAACATTAACTTTAGCAGTTTCTTTATCAGATGCAGGTCTTACAGTCCATTTTCCATTAAGAGAAACTACAGACCGGGTTTGTGATATGTCAAAAAACAGCGAGTCATTCAAACGGATTTTGTAATCCGGAACTTCTCTGAAAACAACCTGACTATGCGAAAATTGAAAAGCTAATAGTGAAAGAAATCCTGACAATATCAGAAATCTAAAGGGGAAGGTTAACATTCGATAAGCGAATCCTTTGAAAATTTATTAAAAAACGCACAAATATACTACAGAATCGAGGGGAAATCAATCTGAAAGTTGTGGTAGTACAATAAAATATTGGGCTTTCTAAAAGCTATACTTCAGGCAGAAGCAATTATTCCAAGAAAAGAATCCGCTTTAAGACAAGCTCCGCCAACAAGAGCACCGTCAATATCTTTTTGTGAAAGAAGCTCACTCGAATTATCCGGCTTAACACTTCCGCCGTACTGGATAATTAAATTTTCAGCAACTGAAGTCGAATATTTTTTAGCCACTAATTCACGAATGAACAAATGAACTTCCTGTGCCTGCTGCGGAGTTGCGGTCTTGCCCGTACCAATTGCCCAAACTGGTTCGTAAGCAATGATAACATTTTTCATCTGTTCAGAAGAGATTCCTTCCAATCCTTTTTCAATCTGCATAGAAACAACGCTCATAGTCTGACCGCTTTCTCTTTGCTCGAGCAGTTCACCGATGCAGAAAATTGGTTTTAATTCTTTTGCTAATGCAGTTTTAATTTTTTTGTTTATTAATTCATCGGATTCATTAAAGATTACTCTTCTTTCAGAGTGACCAAGTATCACATATTCACATCCAACTGACTTCAGCATATCAGCAGAAATTTCTCCGGTGTAAGCACCGCTTTCTTCGTAATACATATTCTGAGCACCAAGCTTTACCGGTGTACCTTTTAATAAAAAATTTACTTCATTTAAAGAAGTAAATGGCGGACAAAGTATCACTTCCGCTTTATTATCTTTTCCTAATCCGTTAATTATTTCAGACACGAGCTTTTGCGACTGATGTAAATCCATGTTCATTTTCCAGTTGCCGGCTATAACATTTTTTCTCATTGTTTCCTCTGTGTTCGTAAAATTCTATGCGTAAAATTAAAGAATTATTTGCGTCTTTACATCTCAAAATAGATTTTACAAAATTTTCCTGGTATGTAAATCGACTGAATTTACTTGGCTGGCTTGGAATATTGCCAAATAATTTAGCTTGGTTTTCACTATTTTTAGCACAAAAATTTTTGATGATTAGTGACTTTAAAGATGAATCCGTCTCCTAAAGATTTAGCTGTTGTTGCCGTAAGCGGAGGAATGGATAGCTGTGTAACTGCTGCAATTGCAAATGAAAAATATCAGCTTGCCTTTGCGCATATTAATTATGGTCAGCGAACTGAGAAGAGAGAACTGAAAGCATTCAACGACATCGCAGATTATTTTAAGGTAGAAGAAAGATTGATAGTTGATTACTCTCATCTTTCAAAGATCGGTGGCTCATCTTTGACGGATAAAAATATTGAGGTAGCAAAAGCAGATTTAGAAAATATAAACGTTCCGACTTCGTATGTTCCATTCAGAAATGCGAATATTCTTTCTGCTTGTGTCAGCTGGGCTGAAGTTCTGGAAGCAAAAGCAATTTTTATTGGTGCGGTTTACGAAGATTCTTCCGGCTATCCGGATTGCAGACCTGAATTTTTCTCTGCATTCGAAAAGATGATTGATCTTGGAACTAAACCGGAAACGAAAATTAAAATTGAAACTCCTGTTATTCATCTTTCAAAAGCTGAAATAATAAAAAAAGGAATTGAACTGAAAGCACCACTGCACTTAACGTGGAGTTGTTATCAGAACGAAGACATTGCCTGCGGAGTATGCGATAGCTGTGCACTTCGTCTCAAAGGATTTCAGATGGCAGGAGTGGAAGACCCGATTCCTTACGCTGTTAAGCCCAAGTACATTTAATTAGTATGAAATTGATTTAAGATTGACGAATAGTGATTTTTGATTTTAGAAGTGAAACTCAAATGAATAAAAAAGATTTAGAAGAACGATTAATAAACTTTGCTGTCTTAATAATATAGATTGCAAATGATTTACCAAACTCCAAAACGGGAAATCATTTATCCGGTCAATTAGTCTGTTCTGGAACATCATCTGCACTAAATTACGGTGAAGCACAAAGCGGAGAATCGAGGAAAGATTTCATTCATAAAATGAAAATTGTATTAAAAGAATTAAGAGAAACATTGATTTGTTTGAAGATAATTGATCGCGCAAAACTCCTCCCATCAATTTGAAAAATGCAAATCGTTTTAAAAGAAAATGATGAGCTGATTTCAATATTTGTTAAGAGTGTTGAGACTGCAAGTAAAAATCTTAAATCATAATTCGCCCGTCAGAATGACGAGGTCTCGTCCCGAATTTATCGGGACGGATTAATCGTTAATCTTAAATCAAAAAGGATTACCAAGAGAGTAAAATGAAAGTAGAAAAAAGAAAACCGAAAAGAAAATTGTTAGAAACATTTAATAACGAATTCCACGAACGGGATTATACAATCATTCACACAGCACCGGAGTTTACATCACTCTGTCCTAAAACCGGGCAGCCGGATTTTGCTACTATCACAGTTGAATATGTGCCGGATAAGCTTTGTGTGGAATTAAAATCCTTAAAACTCTACTTTAATTCATACCGTAATGATGGTTTATTTTTCGAAAGTGCAACAAATAAAATTCTTGATGATCTGGTTGAAGTTTGCAAGCCTCGTTATATGCTGATAACAGCCGAGTTTAATGTAAGAGGCGGAATTTCATCGGTAATTGAGGCTGAATATTACAGCGATGAATTTAATAAATAAAAGTTAATTTGAATCTAACGGAAATAAATTTTGAAATCAGAAATTAAAAAAATATTCCAGGCAAAGCGCGATAAGCTGTTAGCAGCTTACTCGAAACAAGCAGATGCACTGAGATTCAGCAAGGAATATAGTCTTCTCATTGAAGAATTTATCCGTGCAGTCGCTGGAAAAGAAAAATATAATTTTACCGTAGCTTCTTCGGGAAGTTTTAGCAGAAGAGAGTTTTCGCCTTACTCAGATATTGATATTATAATTATTGCTGAATCAATTGAAGAAAATGCGAAAGAAATCTCGGAGTTGGTTACAAGATTCTGGGATAACGGTCTGGAAATTTCACACACACTCAGGGATTTATCAGACATACAAAAATATATGCTGTCTGATCTTCACACATTTACTCAATTCTTTGAAACACGATATTTACTCGGCTCGGAAAAAATTTATAATCTCTGGAATGAAGAGCTGATTCGAACGTTAAACGAGGACACAAAAGCAGATCTGATAAAAAGATTGATACAGGATTCTGAGGAAAGGTATAAAAAGTATGGCAGCTCACCGAAAATGCTTGAGCCAAACGTTAAGTTTTCCGCAGGAGGACTGAGAGATTTACAGATTGTTGAATGGATGTACATCTTTTCAAGAAAAGAATTATTCGACAAACAGCAGGAAGCTACTCAGATTGAAACGTTCCTCAACATTCTGAAAGAAAATAAAATATCTTCCGTTGATGAATGCAGCCGTGTCTTAAGCAGCTATAAATTAATCCTTTCTGTGAGAAACCTGATGCATCTTGAGTCAAACCAGAAAAATGACCGGTTTGAATTCAGTGAACAAATTAGAATAGCAAAAATTTTTGGTTATGATGAAGAAACGCTGACAGATTTTATGAGAATTTATTTCGGCGCAGCAGTAATTCTTAACCGCTTCTCAAAGTCGATGATAAAAAAGTTTTATGATGATACTTTCACTTCCCTGCCCGATGCAATGACTATAATTCTTGATGATGATTTTGAAATGAAGGGCAGAGTAATTTCTATGCGCGGTGAAAATCATCTTACTATATCAGATATTTTACGCGTATTTTATTACCGCGGGCTTCATTCGGCACGTTTCGATGAAAATCTTCGTTCGTATATTGTAGATAAGTTTGAAACTGTTGACAGGCATCTTTTCCAGGAAAGCGAGTCTTCGGTCTTCTTCAGAGAAATTCTAAGACTGCCCGTAAATGTAGGCAGCACTCTATATGTTATGAATGAACTTGGCGTTCTTGGCGCTTTTATGCCGGAGTTTAAAGAGTTGAATGGATTTTTGCAGCACGGAGTTTATCACACATACACTGCCGATGAACATACTCTTATTGCTATTCAGAATGTTGAAAAGCTAGTCAACGATAATTCACAGCTTGGAAGAATTTATAACAGACTTAAAGACAAGGAAAAATTATTTCTCGGACTTTTACTCCACGATATCGCAAAACCAATAAATATTGCCGGACACGAAATCATCGGAGCCGAGCTCGCATCTTCAATTATGTACCGGATGGGATACAGCGATGATGAAATAAGCATCGTTTCTTCACTGGTAATGAATCATCTTGTTATGGAACAAACTGCATTCAGAAGAAACCTTAACGATCCCGAAACACTCAATAATTTTTCTTCAAGATTTAACTCAATTGAAGAGATCGAGCAGCTTTATCTTTTAACTTACGCAGATCTATCGGCTGTTAACCCTGTTGTATGGACAAGCTGGAAGAGTGAACTTCTTACAGAACTTTACAGAAAAACCCGCGCAATGCTCGAAGAAAAAATTTCCGGCGAAGAACTTCTCTATTCAACAACTTACGCGGTACCACAAGAAATAAGTAAGTTTTCTCCCAACATATCCGAAGAAACTGTTCAGGATCATATTGAATCAATTGATGATATAGCGTACTCACATCATTTTGGCGCTGAGGAAATTGCACGACACATTGAAGAGATAGAAAAGGGTTCTGTTGTATCTGTTTTATTTTCAGATTCGAACGGCTATACCGGCATTACTGTCATCACAAAAGATTTCCCTTCTCTGCTTTCAAAACTTTGCGGTGTGCTTGCAATAAACGACATCAACATCCACGATGCGAAAATCTTCACACGTAAAGATGGAATTGTGATCGACACTTTCAACGTAACAGATTTCAGTTCTCATAAAAAGCTGGACAAGGAAAAGTTTCCCAAAATTGAAGAAGATATGAACCTTGCTGTAAGTGGTTTGCTGCAGCTTGGGAAAGAAGTTGCTTTACTCAAATCAAAGTGGTGGAGGATTGAAAGCAAGTTCTTTAAGAAAAAAGGAAATGTAAAAGTTGCTTTTGAAAATCACGAGAGATATACTATCATCGATGTGCATTCACCAGACAGATTGGGATTTCTTTATCACGTTACTAGCAAAATGAATGAACTCGGATTAAATATTTTCTTCGCAAAGATTTCAACCCAAGGAGATGAAATAGTAGATGCATTTTATGTGCTCGACAGGAACAGCAAAAAAATCTCTCCTAATGATTACGAGTTCGTAAAAAGCGAAATCACTTCAGCAATTGATAAATTATTATAAGGATTATTTTGAACCACACAGATAAACAAAATCAAACTCGTCCAGGCGTAGTTAATCGAAGCCCGACCCGTCTGGGCGAAGTGAAACGAAGCCCGATAGGTGTTTTTGACTCAGGTATTGGCGGACTTACAGTTGTTAAACGACTTGCATCCACTCTTCCGAATGAAAGCATAATTTATTTTGGTGACACTGCGCGCGTTCCTTACGGTTCAAAATCCAATTCAACAGTGATTGAATATTCAATTCAAAACACAAAATTTCTTTTACAGAAAAATATTAAAGCGCTTGTGGTAGCTTGCAACACAGCATCTTCAATTGCAATTCCGGATCTGAAAAAAATGTTTGATATTCCAATCATCGGAATGATCGAACCCGGTTCGAAAATGGCATTAAAGAAAAGCCAGAGCAAAAAAATCGGAGTCATTGGAACAAGAGCTACAATAGGCAATCTTGCTTACTCAAAAGAAATAAAAAAGATGAACAGTTCAGCTGAGATTTTTGAAAAACCTTGTCCGCTTTTTGTTCCTCTTGCTGAAGAAGGATGGATTAATCACAAAGCAACTTATGAAATCGCCGAAGAGTATTTGAAAGAACTACGTGAAGCTGGTATTGATACTTTAGTACTTGGCTGCACACACTATCC
>Ga0209498_1000694_pt1 | contig 20749 bp, 20 predicted proteins | sample WalLakDeSediment_FD_184131 | JGI IMG/M metagenome (GOLD analysis project Ga0209498, IMG submission 184131) | Lake sediment microbial communities from Walker lake, Nevada to study Microbial Dark Matter (Phase II) - Walker Lake 11/02/13 Deep... | ecosystem: Environmental > Aquatic > Freshwater >... | reverse complement strand
CCAGGGAGCCGACGGCGAAGACCACGCCCGAGAGGGTGGCGAAGTGAAGGGGGCCGAACCACAGGGTCAGCAGCTTGAGGGTTCCCATGAGGTTGCAGGCCATGCCTGCTCCCATCAGGACGCGGCCAACAATCCCCCCATTCAGGCCCTTGGCCATGGAAAAGACGATCGCTCCTGCGATCCCCACGAGCATTAAGGCCGACATCATTTTCCGGGCGCCCATCCGGTCCAGGAGAAGGGTGATGGGAATCTGGGTTACGGCAAAGGCATAAAAAAACGAGGCGGACAAAAGTCCCAGGCCTTCGGTATCCAGGGAAAGATCGATCAGAAGCTCCGGCGAAATCACGGCGTTTGCCGATCGATAGAACTGGGAAAGGAAAAAGGCGAGGGAAGCCAGAATGAAAACAGCCCAGGCTCTCGACATTCATGACCTCAAAAGCATGGGGCCTTCCTGCTCAGGAAGAGGCCCTTGGGAAAGAAACCATGAAGGTGGCGCCGGTGCCTGCCTCGGAGTCCAGGCTGATCTTCGCCCGCCTCACCGATTGCCCAAAACTGAGCACCGAGGTGTGGCGCCTTCGTTGTTCGGTTTTGAGAGAGACCCCCATGCTCGGGCCGGCAAACTTGAATTTCAAAAAGCTAAACGGTTACCTGGATTCCCGTTTTCACGGGAATGACAGAAAAGGGTGGCTTTTATATTCTTACGGAGCCGGCTATCCCTGATCTTCCCTGAAGTAGTCCTCCAGGAAAGGAAGGACTTCTTTTTCGAATTTAAGGGGTTTCTCGAAATAGGGTTTTCCCCGTCTGAGCAATTCTTCCAGGGTTTCCTCTTCCCAGAAGAAGGCGGTGAGAAAAACATAGTGATAGAAGCGAAACTCGTCCTCGAGAATGTCGGCAAGCGTAAACCCGCTCTCCCGGCCGATTCTCACGTCGATCATGACCAGATCTATATCCTCCATGCGGGATCGAAACGCTTCGGTGCCGCCCTTGACGTCGCCTGCGGTGAGCACTTCGTAGCCCAACTCGCTCAGATAATCAGAGATAATGGAGAGCACCATCTGATCATCATCGACCACCAGGATCGTCCGTTTTGTCATTCCCCCTTCCTCCGTCTCGCTCCCTTCACATCCCTTTATGCCTTCGAAAAACGCTTCAAAACACAGAGCTCAGATAGTCTTCCTTATCCATTTTCGTGTAGGCCGAGCTGTCACGAAGATCCATGGTTTGCCTGGCAAAGGAGAACACGTCGTCGTATTCAAAACGAAGGCCCATCTTCTCGTAATACTTTTCAAGAATTCTTTTCGGTCTGAAGTCCTTGAACCTGCAAGGCACACCGATCACGGGTAGGCTCTCTTCCTCCACCGTCTTGAGCACGTCGCAACCGTTGTACTTGATGAGAGGTCGAAACACGGAGTATCCCTCTTTCATGCTCAAGAAAGGATAAAACCGCTGGGAGGTCTCCATGAAGCGTTTCTCCATTTGCGGGGAGATGCCGCCATGGGATCTGGAAAAAACACCCGCAAGAAGATGCTCCGTTGCATAGCTCACGACGTCCCAGAGCGAGTAGCTCACGACCAGCACCAGACTGCCCCAGTCGTTCACGGTGCTCTTCAAGACACGGTTCAGCATCTCCCTGCGAACCTTCTGGCACGATGCGCAAGGGTTTTCAACGTTGTCAAGCCAGTCGGCATCCTTCCCGAGGTCATACCACAGGATGTCGACCCCTTTTTCCTGCCAGTACCCTGTCAGCCGATCCTTCTGCGTTTTCGTGTACCGCTCGACCGGAAACGCACCCGCATGGGCCGTGAGAGAAAAGCCGAATTCCTTGCCCGCCTTGAGCAGCAAATGCATGCAAACAGAAGAATCCTTCCCCCCTGAATAAAGCAGAAAAATTTTTTTCCCTTTCATGCTCTCCAGAACAGGGGCATGATCCTTCTTCCAGAGCGAATAATCGATAGCAACCGCAAGATCCTTTTCCATGATTTATGATTACCGGATAACCAGGCTGGTTGAGAAATCACTCAGGCGCGAGAGGGTTTCGCCCTTCACCGTCACGCCAAGGCCCTTTCCGCCCAAAGGACCGGCCGTTCCTCCAGGTCCAAAACCGATATCCTCTTCAACGATGTTCTCCTTGAGCATGAATCGGTCATAGGAGCCGTCGTAGGTGACGGCGTCGGAACAAACGAGGCACAATGCCCTTCCTGCGGCGGAAAGAAGCCCTGCCTCCCCCAAGGTGCATCCGATCTGAAAAGGCCTTTCTTTCCGGCGCAGATGATCCACGATGCGGAGTGTTCGGCGGAAACCTCCGCTTCTGCATAATTTCACATTAAACAAGTGGTAGTAACCCTGATGCATGATTTTTTCCACCTCCTGGAGGGTCGGAGCGGACTCGCAGGCCATCAGCGTCAAGCCTTCTGCTTGAACCGCCTTCGCAAACTCTGTGAACCCCTGCGATGTTGAAGGCATTGGTTCTTCGATGATGCTGATTCCGTATTCCTTCAGCAAAGGCAGGTGTTGCATGGCCAGGTCAGAATCCCAGACCCCGTTCGGATCGCCCCGCTTTTCACAATCAGGTCCCAGAACCTCCTGAACGATTTGAAGTGTCGTCCTATTCTGTTCCAGATCCGAACCCATTTTTACGCGGATGTGCCTGATTCCCATGTTCTTGATCGTCCTGCAGATCTGCTCAATTCTGCCTCGGTCCCCCAGCGTGATGGATGCGCCATAGGAAATGGAGGGAGCGAAAAAGCGCCGGGGCAGATAATCCAGCACAGGGCGCCCCTGAGCCTTGCCCAGGGCATCCATGAGAGCCATTTCCGTTGCACAAACGGCGGCGTTGTGTTCCTTGCCTTCTGGCAGCCGGTCCACAAAATCCCAGATTTGGGAAATATCATCCAGGTCTTTGGTTAAAAAGCCTTCTGAAACAAAGGAAGCCACATCCTTCAGAACTGTCTGAGGCGTCTCGCCGGTGACCGATTCAACGGGAAGGCCCTCGCCGTAGCCTGTGATCTCCCCTCGACCGCCTACGATCTCCACGACAATGCGCGTCGAGGAATGCCGCTCCGATTGGGAAAGGGAAAAATACCCATGAAAGGGGAGCGTAACTCTGTAGAGGTTCACGGTTTCAATGCGCATCGTCTTTTGTCATGACCTCCCGGCCTGACCCCGAAGGGATCGCCTGAGGAAGGGTCAGAATGAAGGTGGTCCCGGCATTGACTTCACTTTTCACCTCAATGGCGCCGCCGTGATCCTGCATGTGCTGGTGGGCGATAAAAAGGCCCAGACCCGTGCCGCTGTGCATGCTGCTCTTGTGTTTTGTGGTAAAATAGGGTTCAAAAACCCTGTTCAGGTCTGAAGGCGGAATGCCGATTCCATTGTCGCTGACTTCAATGCAAACCGCTCCTGTGCCGTCGTCTCCGGCACCCTTTGCTGTTTTGATTTCAATCCTCCCGCCTTTGGGAGTAAATTCAATCGCATTGGAAAGCAGGTTGAGAATGACCTGTTTCATCTTCTCCGAATCCATCCAGACAGTATCCAACGCTATATCGAAGTCGCAGATGACGCGAATGTTTTTCCCTTTGCTTTGTGGGGAAATCAAGAGAATCATCCTGTTGATGAGGTCACGAATATCACCGTAGGCAAAGTGAGATTCCCTGGGTTTAACAAGATCGAGGAGTTCGGTAATGAGATTGTTCACCCTCATGGTTTCTTCCATGGCGATTTCGTAGAACTCTTTTCTGAACTCCTCGTCCTCATACTTGTGTGGAAGGAGTTGAATAAACGTCCCTATGGCCGTCAAAGGGTTCTTGATCTCATGGGCCAGCCTTGCCGCCAGGTTCCCCAAGAACGAAAATTTCTCGGCCCTGCTGAGAAGCGCTTGGGAACGCTTCAGGTCGTCCATTTTTTCCTGAAGGCTGCGATAAAGCCTGGCGTTTTCAATAGCAATGGCGATTTGGGGAGCGAAGATTTCCAAGGTTTCACGGGTCTCCTCGGGAATCCCTGTCCCTTCGATACCGTCTGTGGCAATGACGCCGATCACCTTCGACCTTGTAATGAGGGGGACGACGAAGGCCGAGGTCGGCTTTCCCTGGGCAAGAAGGATGTTCTCTTTCTTCAGGGGCGATGCCTCGACCTGGGGAACATATTCGGATCGCCCTGTGCTGGTCACCCTCACCAGCATGTTGCTCACCCTGTGAAGAGGAACACTGTAGCTTTTTATCGACTCATGGGTTGCACTGTCAAAACCGGTTCCGTGGAGGAACTCCAGAGACCCTTTTTCTTCATTGACCAGCATGATAACGGCCCGGTTGAGCCTGCACACGCTGAAAAGGATGTTCATGATCACAGCCAGCAACTGTTCGAGGTCCAGGACCGAAAGAATCGCCTTTCCCGTGTCCTGGATCGCCATGAGCTGCTTGATCTTCCCGTTCAACTCCTGGTTGAGGCGATTGACCTCTTCGTATTTCTGCTCAATGATTCTCTTGTCCGCCTCCATTTCCATGATCGTTTCCATGAGCACGGATTTTGACGTGTAGAACCTTGAAAATACCTCGTGAAATCTGTTTCGTGCAGGCCACCGAATGTGATATTCACAATAAGAGGCCCCTTCAAAAGAGCAGCATGTTTCCTGGAGCCTGAGGGGTGCGCTTCCCCAGGTCAGGGGCATGAAGGTGTATGTTCCCTGGTTGTAGAGACAAAGCTCTTTGGAGACACCCATGGTGCGATCCCAGTGGAGCCTCACCACCGCCTCGTTTCTGCCGACTTCAACCAGTTCGACCTTTTTGCTCCGGTTGAATTTGTCGTTGATTCTCTGGATGTGACGAAGCGCCGACTTGGTTGACCAGAAGGCTTTCACGAAAATCTTCTGGACGTAACCCAGGGACACGTTCTCGATGGCGAAGCGCGCGATCTTATAAGGGGCCTGTTCGTCATTCAGGATGGCCTTTGCCCGTCTGTGGAGTTCCGCGACCACGGCGCATGAAATCCAGTGATTGGGGTCCTTTAAAAATTCTTCCGGCCTGGGAAGGGCGTCGATTTCAGGGTCCAGGCCGCCCAGCAGGCCGGAACAGTCCCCGTTGTTGTGAGCGAGGACATAGTCGAATATGGCCCTGGTGTTGATGCAGCTTGTCTCTTTTTCCAATGTCGCTTTCCGTCCCCATTAATGCATTGAGAAGGAGTCCCACTCGGGCTAAGCAAATACTCCGGTTGGAAGCCTTGACGAAATTGAATTTGTATGATCCTATGTGTTCAACTTTTACCCTGAAGAGTTCATTTTAAATAACTTTCCACAAATACCGCTTAATTTTATAACAAGCGGTCAGTCTTGTAAAGCCTCTTCCAAGGCGGCCACCGTGAAAAAAGGAAGCAATCGCGGAGATCGCTCATGACGGCGGACAAATGGCCCACCATTCTTGTCGTTGATGACGAAGCGGGGATCCGGCAATCTTTTAGAATGGTCCTTAAGGATCAGTTCCGACTATTCCTTGCAGAAGATGGAAGCACCGCCCTCAATATCCTGACAAAGACTACCGTGGACCTCATTCTTCTGGATATTGTTCTCCCTGATATCAACGGCCTGGACCTTCTCGAAAAATTCAAAGCCATTGACCCGAACGCCGAGGTTATCATGGTCACCGCGGTTAAGGAGATCCAGACTGCGGTGAGGGCCATTAAGCTGGGCGCCTATGAGTACATCATCAAGCCTTTTCTGGTTGAAGATGTCATCAACATCATCAATCGCGCCCTGGAGAAGCACAATCTCCTCAAAGAGGTCACCTACCTGAAAACCGAGCTGGAGCGTTTCCATCCATTCGAGGAAATGGTGGGCCAAAATGAGGAAATGAAAAAGATCTTTGAGTTGATTTCCATCATGGCCGACAGCGAGGGCGCCGCCCTGATCCAGGGCGAGAGCGGCACGGGCAAGGAATTGGTGGCAAGAGCCATCCACAGGCTGAGCCCCAGGCGGGAGAAGCCTTTTGTGGTTATCGCCTGCGCAGCCATCCCTCAGGCCCTTATGGAGAGCGAACTCTTCGGCCACCAAAAAGGGGCGTTCACCGGCGCCACCCAGACCACTTCGGGCAAGCTGGAAATCGCCGACAAAGGGACCGTGTTCCTCGACGATATCGACACCCTCGATATCAGCATGCAGGCAAAACTCCTCAGGGTCATCCAGGAAAAGGAATTTGAGAGGCTCGGCGCCACCAAGGTGATCAGAATCGATGTCCGCTTTATTGCTTCGTCCAACAAGGATCTCAAGGATCTCATCAGGGAAGGAAAATTCCGGGAAGACCTTTTTTACCGGCTCAACGTCTTCCCTATTCTCCTCCCCCCGCTGCGAAAACGAAAGGAGGACATTCCTTTGCTGGTCGATCATTTCCTTGCGTTGAACGCCAAACGGACAGGCAAGCCCCTCAAGTCTTTCTCAAGCGGAGCGCTTCAGATTCTCCAGGAATACGACTGGCCGGGAAACGTGAGGGAACTGCAAAATCTGGTGGAAAGGTTTTTCACGGTCGCCAAGAAGGCCGTGATCCAACGCAGCGATGTTTCCTATTTGAGGCTCAAGAAGCCCAGCATCAGGGACGTGTCTCTCAGAGACGCCGTGAGTCTGTTTGAACAGCAATACATCAACGAGGTTCTGGAAAGCGTGGATGGGAACAAATCCAAGGCGGCCATGATCCTTGGCGTTCACCGAAACACCCTCATGGCCAAGTCGCCGCACCAAAAGAAATAACTTATTTCAAGTCCTCTCTGACAGGAGAAAAGACCTCGATGACCTCCGCCGTGCTATCCCCGCACTGACCGCTGTGGATCGCATTGGAAGGAATGTGGTAGGCTTCTCCCGGACGGACGGTTTTCCTTTCTCCGGCCGCAACCAGCTCTATGGTGCCCCTGAGCACCGTGCCCATTTGTTCATGGGCATGAGCATGTTCGGGGATTGCGCTTCCCCTTTGAAGCCGAAAGAATGCCATGGTCATCCTTTCACCATGGATGATCCGCATCTCGACGCCGGGACCGGGCACTCTCGGAGTCATGTCTTTGAGGACGAAATGATTCATAGGACCTTCACCGTAATTTTCTCTTACGCTTTCTCCGTGCGCCGTGCGCCGTGCACCGTCCTCATATTCCACAGGTTCTGCGGACGTCTTCGTTCTCCATGAGGTCCTTGAGTTTACCTTCATAGCAAATTCGCCCATTATCAATGATATAGCCAAAATCGCCGAACTTCATGGTGAACTTTATATTTTGCTCTGCCAGGAGAACGGTCAACCCGATTTCCTTGAGACGCTCAATGGTCTTGCCAAAAGCCTGGACCAGCACCGGCGCTATGCCTTCGGTGGGCTCATCCAGGAGCAGAAAGTCTGGATTCCCCATAAGAGCCCTGCCTATGGCGAGCATTTTTTGCTCCCCTCCGCTCAGAAGCCCGCCTTTGCGATTTTCCAGCCTGGAGAGGGGTGGAAAGAGCTCGTGGACCCTGCTCTTGTTCCATGAATCTCTTCCCGGCGCAGTCCTTGCCGCAATTTCCAGGTTCTCGGCCACGGTCAGGTCGGCAAAGATCCTTCGGTCGTCAGGCACATAGCCCATTCCTTTTCTCACAAGAAGGTAAGGTTCTTTGCCGGTCACATTCTCACCCTTGAACACGACGCGACCCTGTTTGGGCGGCGCCAAACCAAGAATGCTCTTGAGCGTTGTGGTCTTTCCGGCGCCGTTTCTGCCCAGAACGCATACGATCTTGCCCTCTTCCACCTTGAGGGAAATCGAAAACAGGATATGACTCAACCCATAGAAAGTGTGAATTTCCTGAAGTTCAAGCATCTTCTTCGCCCCCCAGGTAAGCCTCTTGGACCGCCCTGTTCCGCCTGACTTCCCCGGGTTCGGCCTGGATGATCGTCTTGCCGTGAGACATGACCATGATGCTCTGAGCGGCGTTGAAGACCACGTCCATATCATGCTCGCAAAAGAGAATGGTCAAACCCCGGGTTTCGGAAAGCCTCCGGATCAATGCCATGGTGGCTGACGTTTCGTCGGGAGACATGCCTGCCGTGGGCTCATCGAGAATGAGCAACTGGGGCTCCGTACCAAGCGCGATGGCGATCTCCAGGATCCGCTGGTCGCCGTGCGACAGAGATCCCGCAATATCATCGGCCCTGTCCAGCAGGCCTACGCTCTCCAGAATCCGGTCGGTCTCTTCGACCGCCATGCGATGGGCCGGATAAAAAAACCTGTTGCTATTTTTCTGCCGGGACAGCACCGATACCTGGACATTTTTGAACACGTTGAGGCGATGAAAAATGTTGGCGATCTGAAAAGAGCGCGCGATGCCCCGCCTGCAGACCTCGTGGGGAGGCAAATGGCCGATCTCTTCGTCGTCCAATCTCACCTTGCCTCTGTCGGGCTTGAGCTGGCCGGTGATCAGGTTGAACAGGGTGGTCTTTCCGGCGCCGTTGGGTCCGATCACCGCCACCCGTCGGCCCTTTTCCACCAAAAGCTCAGCCCCGTTGACCGCCATGAACCCGTCAAAGGACTTGTATAGGTTCTCCACCCGAAGCATCTAAACCCCTCGAGGTCCGGAGACCTCTTTCCGCCCGCGCGATTCAAGCTTTTCGAGGATGAATCCCATCACCCCTTCGGGCAGAAAAAAGATCAGAAAGATCAAAAGCGTTCCCAGGACCAATGTCCAGTAATCTGTGTAAATCCCGACAAAGGTTCGTAAAGCAACCGTGATCGCCGCCCCCAGAGCGGGACCTGCAAAAGTGAACCATCCGCCCAGGAGGCACATGATGAAGACCTCCAGGGACAGGACCCAAAAAAGGAGGTCAGGGAAAACCGTGCGCTCCAGGACCACAAAAAGAACGCCTGCAATGCCTGCAAAAAAGGTGGCAACCACAATGGCCGTGAGTTGATGGCGTCGAACGTTGATGCCCACCGCAGCGCAGCGATCCGGGTTGTCCCGCATGGCCTGAAGGGTCATGCCGAAAGGGGATTTGAATATCACGTACATCACCAGGAGACACAAGGCAAAGAACAGCAGAATAAAATAGTAGGCCCCGGTGGTGCCGGCAATTAAACCGGGCATGGGAATGCCGTGAATCCCGTCATCCCCGTGGGTCAGGCTGTACCACCTGAATGTGATGGCCCAGATGAGAGATCCCAGGGATATCTGGAGCATGCCGAAGTAGAGTTTTGTGAGCCTCACGCAAAGCCACCCGATCATCAACCCCGCCAGCGCCGAGGCAAGGGGTGCGGCAATAAAGGAAAGCCACATGGGAAGACCGGCCTTGGTGATCATGAGCGCAAAGGCGTAGGCCCCCACCCCGTAAAACACGCAGTGATGGAACTGGAACAGGCCCCCGTGCCCTACCACCATGTTGAGGCTCATGGCCAGGAGAGCCGTCACAAAAATCAAGGAGAGGATGTAGGTATAAAAACGAGGAATCATGGACGGCAGGAAAAGCAGGAGGATCCCGAGAGCTGCGAGAAACAAAACGGTTATTCGGCTCGAACCATTTTTTCCCAAGATCAACGCCCTCCTACCAAACCGATTTCAGCAAGCCTTTGGGTCGCCATATCAACACGATGACGACCGCCATGTAAGGGAAAACAATGGCGAATTGAGGCCAGAAAAGAACGCCGAAAGCCTGGCTTAAACCAAAAATCAGGGAGCCCACCATGGCCCCCCACATGTTGCCCAGCCCCCCGATAATAACGATCAGAAAGGCCTCGATGATGAGATTGTGATCCATTCCCAGGGTGATGCTGACCGTGGGGGCCACAAGGGCGCCGCCCAGGCCGGCCAGAAAACAGCCCAGGACAAAGGCGAAGGCAAACACCCAGCTCACATTGATGCCCACGGCGCCCACCATTTCCCTGTCTACGGCCGCAGCCCGGGCGATCCTTCCGATCTTGGTCTTGTTGGCAAAAAGCCACAGGGCCACGGCCACGAAAGGCCCGATCATGAGAAGAAAGAAATTGTACTTTGGGATCGAGGCCCCCATGATGCTGACGGTTCCGTCAAACACGGCGGGCGCCATGATGGATTTGTATTCCGCGCCCCACACGATCTTCACAAGATCACCGAGAATCAAGCTGAGCGCGAAGGTGAAGAGAAGAAGCATCAGGTGCTCCCGCTCGTAGAGGTGGCAGAATAAAGCCCGCTCGGCCACAAAGCCGACCAGCGCTACGATGAAAGGGGCCAGGATCAGGGCAAGCCAAAAGCCCGCAGGCCCGGCCACCAGCTTCGTGATGCTGAAGGCCGCAAAAGCGCCGATCATGTAAAGAGAACCATGGGCGACGTTGGGGACCCTGAGGACTCCCAGCACATAGCTCAGGCCGGAGCACACGATGAAGAGGATCATCGAGCGGCTGAGTCCGACAAAGAGCTGGCTCCCAAGCGCAGCCATGTCAAAGGAGAAAATGGATGGCATCGTCTATGACATCGAAAAGCAGGGTGGGAAGAGCGCCTTGCGCCCTACCCACCCTGGCAGGAGTTATTTCTTTCGCTTTGCCTGGATTTCTTCGCAGGTCGGCAGGACTTCGTGGCCTTGCAGGGTCACGATGTCGGTGGCCACGACAAAGTCATAGGCCGGGAGCTTCTTGGTCTTGCCGAAATACATGGGGTAAACGGCCTGATGGTCGCACGCCCGCATCTCCACCATGCCCCCGACCGGGCTTTTCACGTTCAGGCCTTCCATGGCGTCGATAAATTTCTCCTTGTCGATCGTCCCGGCTTTCCTGTAGGCTTCGGCGATGAGGTGCGCCGTGATATACGCATTAAAGGCGGGAAAACCCGGCGGGGTCCCGTAGGCCTTCTGAAACGCATCGACAAAGGCCTTGTTCTCCGGAGTTTCAGGGTAATAAAAGAGATACTGGATGGTGCCCAGCACGCCTTCAGGTCCTTCCGCTCCCAAAGGTTTCAGGACCGCATGATCGATGGCGGTGTGGATCCACGAGGGAATCTCCGCAGCCAGGCCCGTGCTCTTCAGGGCCTTCAGAGCATTGGTCATGCTCGCACCGCCGGTGCAGAAGATGACGGCGTCGGGCTTGGCCCCTCGGATGGCCGTGAAATAGGGCACCAGGTCCGGCTCGCCGATTTTCCACCACGATTGGCCGATCATTTCCACGTCCGGTTTCAGGGCCTTAAGGTTCCTCCAGGCTGAATCGGCAATCGCATGGCCGTAGGCATAATCGTCGCCTGCGATCCAATACCTTTTATAAGGCAGCTTGGCGAGCCCCACGCCGCCGGCTTTGCCGCCCATGGCGGTATTGTCGGCCGTGGAGAAAACGTATCGGTGGCCGAGCTCCCCGGTGATCTTCTCGTCCTTGGCCGTCCAGACGATGAAAGGAATCTTCTCGGCCTTGGCCACACCCTCCGAGATAGCCAGCGAAGCCCCACTGTTGATGGTTCCCACGAGAACGTCCACATTCTCTCGCATGACCAGTTCTTTGGCCATAGCCAGCGCAACGTCCACCTTGAATTTTTCATCCCGGGTGGTAAACTCGATCTTCCCGCCTAGAACGCCTTTCTTGTTGATCTCTTCGAGGGCCAGTTTGAATCCGTTCAAGGCGTCGTTGCCGTAAACCGCGGCAGGCCCACTGTAGGTATCCACAATGCCTACCTTGATGTTTCTCGCCTCGGCCGGAGCGGACATTATCCCAAAGGACACGACCGCAAGGACCAACGTCAGCCCAAGAACCATTCCCCATCTCGAACCAAAGCACCTTTTAATCATGATAGCCCCTCCCTTCATGAAATCGAAAAAGCCTGTTTAATAAATGCTCAGCAACCTTGAAAACGCTTTTCAAAACCTGACAACCGATTGAGTGAACCGCGATTCATGAACCCTCAATACCCATTATTCTATTGAAAATCTATCCTTTTCAGAGCGCCACTATAGGAATAGGCGATGGGTGTGTCAACAAAAAAGGTGTATGTTGAACGGCACGCGGCACAAGGCGCACGGCGCACGGATCAAGATTTGTACTGGGGGCCTCTTTTGGCCTTGCACCGTGTACCGTGCGCCGTGTGCCGTTCCTATATCCCCCATCCTCCGGATACGGGAATCGCTGCGGCCGTGATGTAAGACGCATCCTCCGAAGCGAGAAAAGCGATCACGCGAGCGATCTCTTCGGCCTCGGCCATCCGGCCCAGAGGGGTTTCCTGAAGGATGGCTTGTTTGAATCGCTCGGCCATCCCCTGTTCTATCGCCGGTGTGCGCGTGAGGCCGGGCAGAACCGCGTTGACGGTGACCCCGTCGGCCCCGGCTTCCCGGGCGATCGACTTGGTCAGGCCGATGAGGCCTGCCTTGGCCGTGGAATAGGCGACCTCTCCTTTGCCGCCTATAAGGCCGTAGATGGAACTCACGTTGATGATTCGGCCCCATTTCTTGGCTCTCATGGCGGGAAGGAAGGACTTGATGAGGAAGAGGGCCGTTTTTAAATGAATCCCGAGCACGGCGTCGAATCCGTCCATATCCAGCTTCGCCGATGTGCCGGGCCGGTCGAATCCTGCGTTGTTGACCAGGATGTCGATGGGCAGGTCACGGCACTTTTGCCCCAGTTTTTCCTGAAGCGTATTGAGATCCGTCAGGTCAAGGGCCAGGGCCGTTACCTTGGTTCCCCGATGGGCGGCCGCGCCGGCCGCGGCTTTCAGGCTTTCAGGGTTCTTGTCCAGCAGAACGAGATCTGCCCCCCGCTCTGAAAAAACCTCTGCACAGGCCCGGCCGATGCCCCGGCCCGCCCCCGTAATCAGCGCCGTGTGTGTTTGGAGTCCCATGATCATGCCTGTCCAAAATCGGTTTCAAGCACGAGCGGAGGGAAAGGGATATTCCCGGTTGCGGCGTATTTCGGCCCTGAAGCAGGACAGCGAAAGGGCCGAAATCTCGCAGCGAGCGCAGCCATGGACGGCGAAGCGAGCGAAGCAACAGGGAATGTCCCTTTTCCGGAGCGTATCATGCCTCATGACCAACCGGAAAATCGAAAACGCTGCGCTCCTCTTGAACCCTTTGAATGAACTTGATGTCAAACACGGTTTTCAGCGATTTTGCACAGTAATGTCCCATAATATTAAGATAAAACCTTGAGGAGGTCTTGGAGATCCGTTTTCACTTCTTCGATCAGGGCCTTGAGCTCCGACCCCTTCTCCGGCTTTTTCTGTTTGAGTTTCTGCCTTGCTCCTTCAATGGTCAATTTCTCTTCGTAAAGGAGCCTCTTGATTTCCAGGATGATCTCCAGGTCTTTTTTCTGATAGGTCCGTTGATTGGTGTCCGCCCTGTTCGGCCTGATCTGGGGAAACTCCCCCTCCCAGTACCTCAAGACATAGGGCTCGACACCGATGATGCGGCTGACCTCGCCGATCCTGAAATACTTTTTGCCATCAGGAATATCCATGACATGCCTCAGCTTTCTCGCAGCCTGGCTCCTGTCTCCTTCCCAACCTTTTCAATGATTCGCTCGTGGAGCTGATTGATGTCCCTGCCTTCGAGGGTGGTTTCTTTGGATCGGTAGCATATCCTGAAAGCCAGGGCTTTTTCGCCGGCACCGAGCTTGCCTCCTTCGTAGAGGTCGAAGAGGGAGACCGATTCCACAAGCTCCCCTCCTTCCCGCTCGATGATGTCCTGAATTCGGGCGCTCTCGATGCCCTTTCCTACAACCACAGAGACATCCCGCAGCACGGCCGGAAACTTTGCAAAGGGCTTGAAGGAGGTTTTTGGGAAGGCGTGCTCCTGGAGCAGGCTCCCATCCAGTTCAAAAAAGAAAACCCCCGTCTCGTCGATGCCGAAACCCTTCAGGACCTCCTTTGAAAGCTCTCCCACCGTGCCCAAGACGACCCCATTGCATACGACACGGGCGGCGGCCTCGGCCCTGTACCAAGGGGGAGTCTCCCCCCTTTGAAAGGAGCAGGGTAAAAGACAGAGCCCCTCCAGGAGGCCTTCGAGGGCGCCTTTCATATCGTAAAAGTCCACGGGTCTTTCATCCGTGTGCCATTCTTTTTTGCTGGCAAGGCCGGTCATGAAGGCTGCAAGGGCATACTTCTCCACGGGCAACCGGTCCGGCCCCCCTTGGGAAAAGAAAAGGCGTCCCCATTCAAAACATCGAAGATCCTTTTCTCCATGGGCCAAGTTGGTCCCCAGCGCGGCCATAAGCCCGGGGACCAGGGAAGTTCTCATCACGGACTGCTCCACTGTCAAGGGGTTGAGCAGCGCCACGAAAGATCGCAAAGGGTTTGTCGCCTGAGCCTGGAGCTGTTCTGCAGATCCCGGAGAGATAAAGCTGTAGGAAATCACTTCCGCAAAACCCATGCCCACCATGATCTCCCGGACCCTGTCTCCCAGGGCTATCTCGGGCGGATCGAGGTCCTCGGAGGGCTTGATGGGAGGGAAGGTGACCGGGATGTTCTGATACCCCTCCAGCCTGGCCACCTCTTCCATAAGGTCCCAGTCCCTGGTGATATCCACTCGAAAAGCGGGGGGCTTGACCCGAAGCGTGTTCTCGTCCTCGGTTTCAACCTCCATTTCGAGCGCTGTCAGATACCGGGCCATGGCCCGGCCTGAGAGATTCGTTCCCAGGAACCGGTTGGTCTTGTCTGCACGAAGCTCGATCACCGGCCGATGGTGAGGCCTGGGGTAGTTGTCGATGATCCCCTGAACGACTTCTCCGCCGGTCAGCTCGGACATAAGCATGAGAGCTCGCTTGAGAGCGGGGACGACCCCGTCTATATCAATACCCCGTTCAAAACGGTAAGAGGCCTCTGTGGACAGGCCCAGTCTCTTGGCGCCTCTTCGAATCGTGAGGGGGTCGAAAAAGGCGCTCTCGATGAGGACATTTTTGGACCCCGGGAAGATCTCGGAATTGAGCCCTCCCATGATGCCTGCAAGCGCCACAGCCCGTTGCGCATCGCAGATCATCAGGTTTTCAGGGTTCAGGGAATGAGTCTTCCCGTCCAGGGTTGTGAAGGTCTCCCCTTCCTTTGCTCTGCGCACGACGATCCGGTTCTCTTTCAACCGGTCATAGTCAAAAGCATGAAGAGGCTGGCCGAGTTCCAGAAGAACGTAGTTGGTCACATCCACGACATTACTGATGGTCCTGATCCCTGACACCCACAGCCTGTAGCGAATCCAAAAAGGGGAAGGTTTGATCTCGACGCCGAGCAACACCCCTGCGGCGTATCTTGGACATCCTAAAGGATCATCGAGGGTGATGCGGGTCAAGGCGGTGATGTTCTTGTCGCCTTCCTTCAGCCGGACGTCCGGTTTCCGCAGAGGCTTTCCTGTGAGTGCGGCGATCTCTCTTGCAATCCCGATCACGGAAGCGCAATCGGCGCGATTGGGGGTTAGGGCGATTTCAAGGGCTTCGTCTTCCAGTGAAAGGGCTTCGGCCACGGGCGTGCCGGGCGTTAAATCGCCTGTCAACACCATGAGGCCCGTGTGATCATCGCTCAGGCCCATTTCGTCTTCAGCCAGAAGCATGCCCATCGACATCTCGCCCCGGATGCGGCTTTCTTTGACCTTGACGCCCCCAGGAAGGATGGTTCCCGGCAGGGCCATGGGCGCCGTCATGCCGACTTGCACGTTGGGTGCGCCGCAGACCACCTGCAAAACCCCGTTCCCGGTGTCTACATCGCAAAGGTAAAGGGCTTTTTCCGAGTGAGGGTGGGCACGAAAATCGAGGATCTTTCCGGCGACGACGTCCTGAAGGGATCTTCCCAAAAGCTCCCTGGACTCGACCTCCAGGCCGGCCATGGTGAGGACCTCGGCCAGCTCACCGGTGGGCAGATCCAGGTCGACAAAATCCTTCAACCAATTGAGACTGACACGCATGAGAGTCCATGCTCCACTTCGTGACACATGCGGAATCCTGGAAGAGTGGAACAATGGAATGATGGAACTGATGAAAGAGGCCCATGATTGACGTCCACAACCAAAGCCTGCAGCTTGATTCCCATTCTTCTATGCTTCCAATATTCCATCATTCCTTCCTTTAAAATTGACGGTCTCGTAAAAATTCCGAAAAACGCCGATTTGTCATTGCGAGCGAAGCGCGGCAATCCAGTGTGAAGCACTGTCCCGAGAGGAACGAGGGATCTCTTCCTTGATACGGGAAGATCCTTCGATCCGCCCACCGCGGCCTCAGGACGACTTGCATTGCAAGTCGGATTGCCACGGCGCCTTGCGCCTCGCAATGACCGTGTAGGACTTTTTACGAACGCATCAAAATTGATGGATTCGTAAAAAGTCCCCGCAGTCGTCACTCCCGCGGAGGCGGGAGTCTAGAAGTGCTTGAAAAGACTGGATTCCCGTCTTCACGGGAATGACAAAAAAAGGCACTTTCGGACTTTTTACGAACGCATCAAAATTGCCTTAAGAAACGCATATCATTCTTGTAGAAGAGCTGAATGTCGTTGATCCCATATTTGAGCATGGCCACGCGCTCGATCCCCATGCCAAAGGCAAAGCCGGAATACACCTCGGGATCATAGCCCACGAACTTATAGATTTCAGGATCATTCATTCCCGATCCGAGGATTTCGAGCCAACCCGTGTTAGAACAGGTTCGGCAACCCTTCCCCCCGCAGATGACACACCGAATGTCCACCTCAGCGCTGGGTTCGGTAAAAGGGAAAAAACTGGGACGGAAGCGCAAGGCTGTGTCCTGGCCGAACATCTGGTGAACGAAACTTGTAAGGGTTCCCTTCAAGTCGCTGAACGCTATGCCTTTATCCACCAGCAATCCTTCCACCTGATGGAACATGGGGGTGTGGGTCACGTCGGAATCTCTGCGATAAACTTTGCCCGGGGCAATGATCCTGACCGGGGGCGCCTGAGCTTCCATGACACGAACTTCCATCGGGGAGGTATGCGTTCTTAAAAGCACATTGTCGGATACGTAAAAGGTATCCTGCATGTCTCTGGCCGGATGATCTCTGGGAATGTTCAGGGCTTCAAAGTTATAGTAGTCCAATTCGACTTCAGGACCCTCCACGACCTTAAAGCCCATCCGCACAAAAATCTCGCAGATCTCCTGCAACGTTTCGGTGAGGGGATGGCGCCTGCCTCTGTAGGGACGGCGCCCCGGCAGTGTAACATCCAGGAGGCTTGTTTCTTGTTCCCTTTCCGATGCGATCCTCTCCCTGGCCTCTTCGTAACGTCTCGTCAGGTTTATTTTCACCTGGTTGGCCAGCTTGCCGGCCTCAGGCCTCTCTTCGACGGAGAGATCGGCGAGCTTTTTCATCCACGCCGTGACAAGGCCCTTTTTCCCCAGGTAAGCGATTCTGAACGTTTCAAGCCCGGCGAGATCATGGATCGCATTGAGCTCCTGAAGCGCTTTTTTCTCCAGCTCAAGAACACCGTGGTTCATGCAAAACTGCCCCATTTGTGCTCAGCGCTGCAATTGCAGCAACCGTCTCTTGGACGGCCTTATTTCGCAAGGTTCGCCACTTGCGCAAAGGCGATCGGATCGTTCACCGCCATGTCCGCCAGGACTTTCCTGTCCAACTCAACGCCCGCCTTGTGAAGCCCCCCCATCAGCTTGCTGTAGGAAAGGCCGTTTTGCCTTGCTGCGGCATTGATTCTCGTAATCCAAAGGTTCCTGAAATCGCGTTTTCTGGTCCTCCGATCGCGATAAGCGAACATCCTCGCTCTGCTCAGCGTGATGAAAGCCGTCTTGAAAAGCTTGCTGTGGCCGCCGCGAAATCCCTTGGCCGCTTTCAGCACCTTATTTCGCCTCTGTCTTGCCTTAAATCCTCTTTTCACCCTTGGCATTGCTAGCCCTCTTTTTCATTCTCAAAAAGCTCTCTCCTCCATCAACGGTTGCTTACAGGTAGGGGATGAGCTTTTTGACGTTTTTCTTGTTGGCTCCGTTCACAAGACTTGATTGACGGATCCTGCGTTTTCTCTTTGTAGTTTTCTTGGTCAAGATGTGATTGCCGAAAGCCTTGCTCCGAACAATCTTGCCGTTCCCCGTGGTTTTGAACCGCTTCGCAGCGCCACGGTTGGTTTTCATTTTTGGCATTTTTTTCTCCTTCAAGGAGCGGGTCAAAGCGCCGCCCCGTTTATGGCAATAGACCTCCCTGAAGTCTGCTGACCGACTCCAAGATAATAAAGGACCCCCGGGATCATGAAGTATTCACACCGGCCAAAGGGGATGAGCGTTCTACTTGGGCACAAGGAGCATGGTGAGGCGCCACCCTTCCCTGGTGGGAGGCTGTTCCACCGTGCCCTGCTCTTCGACCTCCTGAGCGATTCGGTCAAGAAGGGTTTTCCCCGCATCCATATAGGCCATCTCCCTTCCCCTGAACAAAACGGACACCTTGACCTTGTCTTTTTTCTCGAGAAACTTTTTCATGTTCCTGATCTTGAAGCCCAAGTCATGTTCATCCGTGCGGGGCCTCAGCCTGATTTCTTTGACCTGGAGGGTGCGCGTCTTTTTCTTGCCCTCCTGCGTTTTCTTGCTTGCCTGGAATTTGTACTTGCCGTAATCCATGATTTTGCAGACAGGCGGATCCGCATTCGGTGAAACCTCAACCAGGTCCATGCCCGCCTGCCGCGCAGCATTCATCGCGTCGAAAGTCGACATAATCCCAAGCTGCTGCCCGTCAAAGGAGATCAACCGGACCGCCTTTGCGTGGATTCTCTCATTGACATTCACATCATCGGTTTTCTTTGCTATAGCCCTTACCTCCTTTGCCTGATTTCTTCATGGATATGTTGGATGAATTCCTTTTCTTTCATAAAGGGAAGATTCTTGCCGCTCCTCAATCTGGGGGTGAGGCCCTCATCCTGGCATTCCCGATCACCAAGGATGAGCATGTAGGGAATCTTCTGAAGTTGAGCCTCCCTCACTTTGAGGCTTAACTTTTCATTCCGAAAATCAGATTCAACGCGGATCTCGGCCTCTTGAAGATTTCGCAAGAGCGTCTCACCGTGGGGAATGTTCCGATCCGTGACCGTAAGAAGAATCGCCTGCACCGGCGCAAGCCATGTGGGGAAAGCGCCGGCATAATGCTCGATCAGAATTCCGATAAATCGCTCGAGGGCTCCCAGGATAACCCGGTGGATCATGGCCGGCCGGTGCTTTTGACCGTCCCTGTCGATGTAGGAAAGATTGAATCTCTCCGGCAGGGTGAAGTCGCACTGGATCGTGGCGCACTGCCATTTTCTTCCCAGGGCGTCTTTGAGCTTCACATCGATCTTGGGACCGTAAAAGGCGCCGTCCCCTTCGTTGATCTGATAAGGAAGGCGGTTGTCTTCCATGGCCTTGATCAAGGCCTTGGTCGCCCTTTCCCAGTCCTCATCCGACCCGATGGACTTCTGAGGTCTTGTGCTGACCTCCAGGTCGTATTCAAAGCCGAAAATGGCCATCACGTCTCTTACAAAATCCAGCACCCCTTTGATTTCCTGATCCAACTGCTCGGGCGTGCACAGGATGTGAGCATCATCCTGGGTGAACTCCCGCAATCTCAAAAGCCCGTGCAAGACCCCGGATCGTTCATGTCGGTGAACCAGGCCCAGCTCGAAGTAGCGCTTCGGAAGGTCCCGATAGCTGCGCAGGGCTGAATTGTAGATCATCATGTGGGAAAGGCAGTTCATCGGCTTGATGCCGTAAGACTGCTGATCGATCTCCGTAAAATACATGTTTTCCCGGTAGTTCTCGAAATGACCCGACCTCTTCCAGAGCTCGGTTTTCAGGATCTGCGGCCCCTTGACAATCCCGTAGCCCCGCTTCAGGTGCTCGCGGATTTCAAATTCCTCCAGCACGTGGCGCAAAATCCCGCCCTTGGGATGCCACACGACCATGCCTGCCCCGATCTCCTCATGGGTGCTGAACAGGTCGAGCTGGGTTCCCAGGCGCACATGGTCTCGTTTCTTGGCTTCTTCGAGTCTTTTCAGATGCTCTTTAAGGGCTTTTTGATCCTGAAAGGCCACACCGTAAATGCGGCTGAGCATCGGTCTTCTCTCGTCGCCTCGCCAGTAGGCGCCGGCCACCTTTGTCAATTGGAAGGCCTTGATTTTCCCTGAGGAGGGAACATGGGGCCCCCGGCACAGGTCCGTGAAACTGCCCTGGGTATAGAGGGAAACCCTGTCTGCGCCCAGGTCCTCGATGATCTCCACTTTGTAAGGTTCATTCTCGGATCGAAAGAACTCCACCGCCTCGCGGTAAGTCATTTCCTTTCTGATAAAAGGATAATCGGCCTTTACGATCTCACGCATCTTCTCTTCAATCTTCGGCAGATCCTCTTCCCGAAAAGGCCTTTCATAATCAAAGTCATAGTAGAACCCGTTTTCAATGGCAGGGCCGATGGTGACCTTCACCCCCGGGAAAAGCTCCTTGACCGCCATGGCCATCACATGGGAAGCGCTGTGACGCAATATCTCGAGCCCTTCCTCGGATTCGGCATAAACAGGTTCCACTGCCGTTTCTCCGTTCAGCAACGAAGAAAGATCACGAAGCTCGCCATTGACCCTGACGGCCAGAACCCGGTCAAGACCTTTGACCCCGCGATTTTGCAAAGCCTCCAAAACGGAGAGGCGGCCTGCGTTTTTTTCAGTCTCCTCTTGAGTCTTGCTGCTGATGGTCATTTCACTCATGGCACAGTCTTTGGAAGTAAAAAGGCATCCGAGGTGAATCATCAGACTTCCCAGATGCCTCATGGCTAGTTGAACGTCTCGGCTATTTTACAACCTTCGGTCCTATCATTCCCTGGCCCGGGCCTGCACGATTCCGGTGAACGAATCCTGCTCCCATTCGGCAGGCACTGCCT
>Ga0209498_1000692_pt1 | contig 20761 bp, 17 predicted proteins | sample WalLakDeSediment_FD_184131 | JGI IMG/M metagenome (GOLD analysis project Ga0209498, IMG submission 184131) | Lake sediment microbial communities from Walker lake, Nevada to study Microbial Dark Matter (Phase II) - Walker Lake 11/02/13 Deep... | ecosystem: Environmental > Aquatic > Freshwater >... | reverse complement strand
GATTCGGCCAGAGGGGCATTAAAACAGCGATCCCGGCCAAACTGGCTGGAAATACCCGTAGTCGCCGTGAACACCCCGCCTTTGCCGTCAGCGACATCCTGACCAAAAACATACATCTTATCGTTATAAGCCATTTCTTCTTTGAGGGCGTGATTGATGGCATCCACCATAACCACTTTCTCACCCTCAACAGGAGGGTTGTCGGCATTTTGCTCTGCAGGGTCTTTTTCCGGGGCATAGAGAAAATGGTACAGGGTTTCGGGTTGGGGATGGTCGTATTGATCGGCATCTTCCGCCGCCCGGTCTACTTCCGCTTTTATTTCCTTTTTCAGACGCTCAAAATCCTCTTCTTCGGCCAGACCATTCTCCAGCAATAAAACCTCGAAATTAGGGATGGGATCTTTCTGCTTATCCGTTTCCAACTCGTCATGGGTGCGATACTTTTTTTGCGAATCCGATGACGAATGAGGGAAAAGGCGCACCGTCTCGGCTTCGATCAAACTGGGTCCCTTGCCCTGGCGGGCATTGGCCACGGCTTCTAACATCACCTCATAGGAAGCCAGGAAATTGGTTCCATCTACATGGAAACGATTCAATCCTTCATAACCGGCTGTAAACTTGTAAACCGAGCCGCCGGCAACCTGTTCTTGCACAGGCACGGAAATGGCATATTTGTTATTCTCGATCACAAAAATGACCGGCAGCTTTTCCCGTGAAGCCCAATTCAATGCTTCATGAAAATCGCCCTGGCTGGTTGTGCCCTCTCCCGAAGAGACATAAACCACCTCATCCTTGCCTTCTTTCACGGCACCCAGGGCGGTTCCAACGGCCTGCAGATACTGTGTGCCGGTGGGACTGGATTGCGACACAATGCGATGTTTTTTATGCCCGTAATGATTGGACATCTGCCGTCCCCCGGAGCTGGGGTCTTCGGCACGGGCCATAAAATTGAGAAAGATTTCCAGTGGGGTGACCCCATATTGCAGAACAAAGGTTAAATCGCGGTAATAAGGATAGGCATAATCGTAACCCGGCTGCATGGCATAGGCCGCTGCCGTCTGGATGGCCTCGTGACCGGCCGCTCCGATGTGGAAATAACTTTTTCCCTGCTTCAAAAGGATCATCATTTTTTCATCCATAAGCCGGGAAAGGACCATATTCCCATAGAGCTTAAGAAGCATTTGGCGACTGATCCCACCAAATTCCTTCACTTTTTTTGTCGTCGTGGCCATGAGTTCCTTACCATTAATCCATCATACGTTGACTGAATCTCTTCCAAACCGCCTGAATACCCGATCGCCTTACCGGAATCAATCCTCTATTCTTTGCCTTTTTTCTGCTTCTCGGCTGGAGCATTGGCCCGATGCAACGCGCAATTCAACAGCAGATAATCCCTGAAGTCAAGCATGGGATCAAAATCCCCTTCCGCGCGTACCTGACACGATTGAGCGCTTTCTGCACCGCGGGGACAGGGCATATCCGGGTATAGCGGACACATATCCTGCTTTTTTTTCGACATGAATACTTTCCTCAAATGATCAGGGGTTTCCGATCCGTCACCTTCCTGAGCCTTGCTACGCGGTTTCGGAAACATTGTTATTAACTAAATTTATGCCTCAATATTTCCTGAGCAACTTTCATTTTGCCGCAAACCACCGTTTGATGGCATTGCTCACAGCCTTGCACGGTCAACCATATAATGATGGTTTTACTTATTCACCTGAAAGGTGCGATCATCGTCTTTGAAAAAACGCACAATCTGTTTGGCTGCGGCGATTCCGGCATTGATATTGGCCTCAGCCGTTTGCGCTCCCATCTTTTTGGGTGTGAAATAAAAACGACCGGGATATTTTTCGGCGATTTCCGCCTTGCAGTCCGGTTCAATATCAGAGATGTATTCGAAATCCGGCCGTTCGGCAAACATCCGTAACAATCCCTGTTCGTCAATCACTTCCTTACGGGCCGTATTGACCAATGCAGCCGGTTTAGGCATGGCCGACAACAGGGCAAAATTGATGGACTTTTTTGTCTGTTCATTGGCCGGGATATGCAATGATACATAATGGCATTTACGGAACAGTTCAGCCGCATCCTTGACCACAGTAGTGCCATCCTTTTCAATTTCCGCCTTTCTGACAAAGGGATCATAGGCGAAGCTATGCATACCAAAACCGGCGGCGATTTCAGCAACGCGTTTGCCGACATTTCCGTAAGCCAGAATCCCCAGATTTTTGCCCATCAGCTCGCGACCCGATTTGCCGTTAAACTGGTGCCGTGCCTGGTAGACCATCATTCCAAGGGCCAATTCGGCCACGGCATTGGCGTTTTGACCCGGGGTATTCATCACGACCACGCCCCGGGCGCTGGCCGCTTTCAGGTCAACATTGTCGTAGCCGGCGCCGGCCCGGACAACAATTTTAAGGTTCTTTGCCGCCTGCAGAACCTCGGCATCGACCATATCACTGCGAATGATGATGGCCTCAACTCCCTGCGCCGCTTTAATTAAATCGGTCTTGGCAGGATACTTTTCCAGTAGGATCATTTCATAACCCGCCGCATCAAGCACTTCCTTAATCTGTGTGATCGCTTCGGCTGCAAACGGTTTTTCGGTGGCGATTAATACTTTGGTCATAGCAATTCATCCTTTTATATGATTGTTGTTGAGTCACCTGTTCCTTGATTTCAAGGCAGGTAAAATTGTCGGATTCGTGTTTTAACTTATCACTAAATCTTTACAAAAACAACCTCATTCGGGGAATAAAATAGCGGAACATAATGCTCGAAACTGGTTACTGGATGCAGGATGCCGGTTACTCGGTTCAGAGTTAGCTGGTTGGAGTGGTGGAGTGTTGGAGTGCTGGATGCTTGATGCTGGTCACTGGATACTCGATGCTGGATGCGGGTATCATAAATGAAAAAAGAAAAACGAAAAATGAAAAAAGAATGTTCTTATTCAATTTGGATATTGTTATTTGGTCCCGCACAGGCGGGATGGAATTTGTTTGTCTATTGGTGCTTGTTATTTGGGATTTATTTTTTGGTATTTGTTTGTCGTCTACTATTAGCCCAGGTTTTTTCCCATTTCTGTGTGATACCTTTGCATTACCCTTTACTCTTTTCTATTTTCTATTTTCTATTTTCTTCCTTCCCCACATGTACTAAACCCTAACTACTATCTTTGATTAATCTTTTTTCATATAGTCATATTTTTGTATCTTACCTGAAATTTTTTTACGCATTGACGGAAAGGAATCTCATGAAAAAAATCCAAAAAGGCAGTAAAATCGGCGTCCTTGCCCCGGCCTTCCAACCCAAACCGGAACGACTCAAGAAAGGTATCGATTATCTGAAAAGCCTCGGCTATAGTGTGGCTGAAGGATTAAGCCTCTATGCCAAACACGGCTATCTGGCAGGCAGCGATCAGTTGCGCCTTGACGATATCCACCAGATGTTTGCCGATCCTGAAATCGATGCCATCATCTGTGCGCGTGGCGGTTGGGGCTGCCTGCGCTTACTGGATCAGCTTGACTATGAACTGATTAAAACCAATCCCAAACTCTTTATTGGTTATTCGGATGTGACCACCCTGCAACTGGCTTTTTGGACCCGCGCGCAACTGCCATCCCTTTCCGGTCCCATGGTGGCCGTTGAGATGGGTACTGGTATCGAAGAATTCACCGCCACACACTTCTGGGATCAGCTTTTCAATCCTAAACCTCAATATACCATTCATTTTAACCCGCAGGTAAGCCCTGTCGGTCAGCATGGGCAGGCATCCGGAACACTCCTGGGTGGTTGCCTTTCCATGGTAGCCCACCAACTGGGCACGCCTTATTCACCCGATTATACCGATTGCATCCTGTTTCTGGAAGATATCGGAGAAGAGCCCTATCGCATCGATCGCTACCTCTCCCAGCTGAAACAGACCGGTCTGTTTGAGAACATACGCGGACTTATTTTAGGTAATTTCATCGATTGCGAGAATCAGGATGCAGAGCGTCCCTCTTTCACTGTCGACGAAGTACTGCAGGATTACTTCAGTCAGAAGCCTTATCCGGTAATCTATAATTTTCCATATGGACATGGCATGGTAAAGGTATCGCTGCCGATTGGCGTAATGGCGAGAATCGATACAGAAAGCGCCTTGCTTGAACTCAACAATCCGCTTTTCAACCAATGAGCTAATATATGGCGTAATTAAACCGATAATGGTTTGACTAAACACAGGTATTTATTTAAATTCCGTGGTTTGTTTAACTGATTTCCCGATATATAACTTGAAAAAAATATTTTGATTACATACGCTACTGAGGAGCTGGTTCATGGGGCTTGGTTTTTTGAATTTTCTTTCATCGGACATTGGAATCGATTTGGGTACCGCCAACACCCTGATTTATGTTAAAGGCAGAGGAATCGTTGTTAATGAACCATCCATTATCGCCCTGGAGGAAAACACCGACCGTATCGTTGCCGTAGGTCACGATGCCCGTTTGATGCTCGGTCGCACCCATCATGGCATTCAAACCATTCGTCCCTTAAAAGATGGGGTGATTGCTGATTTTGAGGCCACGGAAATCATGATCCGCGAGTTTATCAAAAAAGCCAATGTGAACCGCATGATGGTAGGAAGAATCGTCGTTTGCGTGCCTTCAGGAATTACCGAGGTTGAAAAACGTGCCGTCCGGGACTCCGCAGAACGGGCCGGTGCCCGGGAGGTGGACCTGGTCGCTGAAGCCATGGCTTCAGCCATTGGAGTCGGCCTGGAAATCGATGCACCGATTGGCAATATGATTGTTGATATCGGCGGAGGGACCTCGGAGATTGCCGTAATTTCCCTCAATGGTATTGTGAATCACACTTCCATCCGCATTGGTGGCGATGAGATGAATCAGGCTATTGTACAATATTTTAAAAAGAATTTTAATTTACTGATTGGCGAAAAAACCGCAGAAGATATTAAGTGCAGTATCGGTTCCGCGGCCCCGCTGGAAGAGGAAATCAAAAGTGAAGTGAAAGGCCGTGATCTGATTGATGGTATCCCCAAAACCATTGAAATATCTTCTAAAGAAATCAGAGAAGCCTTAAATGATTCCATTAGCACCATTGTTGAGGCGGTCAAACTGTCCCTGGAAAGAACGCCTCCGGAGTTGGCTTCCGACATTCTCGACCGGGGTATCATCCTCACCGGAGGCGGCGCCCTCTTAAAAAATCTGGATGTCCGCCTTCGTGAAGACACTTCCATGGCCATTCACATCGCTGAAGACCCGTTAACCTCCGTGGCCCGGGGATGCGGGAAAATTTTAGACAGTCCCGAGACCTATGAAAAAGTCCTATTGCGCCAGAAACGTGTGGTATGAGGTTGCATTAACCAGCCGGTTTCAGGGATATATTTTTATCATAATGATCTAACTATTTTTATTTTATTAAAGTGACTTTTATTAAACATTTCCTATCCCGTTTCCGGGATTCTCTGGCCCTGTTGATTTATATTCTACTCTCGTTTCTTTTTATCATCTCCAGTGATTCGATGATACTGAAGGGAATACGCAAGACCATGCTGGTTTCCACGGGTGCGATCGGCAATGTCTTCGGATCGATCGAATCCTATTTAAATTTGCGTGAAATCAATCGGCAACTGGCCTTAGAAAATACCCGTCTTGCCTTTGAAAATTTTCAGATTCAGGATGCGATTCTGGAAAATATACGGCTGCGCCAGGTCCTGCAATTCAAACATGAATTACAATACGACCTGATTCCGGCTAAAGTCATTGGATTCAGCCCGGTGGACATTGTCAGCGGATTATTACTCTCGACGGAGGATATTGCCCGTGTCCAAAAAAATAATGCTGTCATCACAGCCGATGGTCTGGTGGGTAGGATCGTTGAAATCAGCGGACGCTATGCCATCTGCCAGATTTTACTTGATCCCAACAGTCGCATCAGTGCGCGGCTGCAACGTAACCGGGAGCTCGGTATGGTGATCTGGGATGGTGCTAATGCCTTGCTTCTGGACTATATTCCTAACACGGTGAGCGTGAAACCCGGTGATGTTCTATTCACCTCCGGATTGAGTATGATCTTTCCGTCCAATATCAAAATCGGGACGGTAAGTGAAGTTGAGATTAGTACAGAAAAATTGCTTCAAACCATCAAAGTGCAACCAGCCGTCAGCTTCAATCGGCTGGAAGAAGTGTTTATCGTGCAGGTAGTTGAACCCAATGAACCATGAAATCAAATATCTCCTGACACTTTTTTTCTTTTTTGGATTGGGATCGGTTATTGTCCAGAGCCTGCTTGTGCCTTACATCACCATCCATGTTTGGCGTCCTGACCTTGTTTTAATAATTGTTCTGCTCATGGCCAAAAGGTTTGGCAGTTTGAAAGGCAGCACCATTGGTTTTATTCTTGGTATATTACAGGATTCCTTGACCGCCATGCCCATCGGAATATCCGCCCTTCCCAAGGCATTGGCCGGTTATGCTTCGGGAAAAGCCCGGGTCCTGCTGTTGGGCGGCACCATGTATATGGTTTTCTTCATGTTGATTATCTTTATTCATGAATTAATTGTTTACGGTTTTATTCAATTCAAAACCGAAGTGTCCTATCCCCTGTTAATAGTCAGCAGGGTGTTTCCCAATACCATTTACAGCACCCTGATGTTGTTTATTGTTAATTATTTTTTAAACAAATATTTCAATACAGAGTAAGTTATGAAAGAAACCGATAAATATATTATAGCACAACGCCGAATATTTTTGGTCATTGCCATTTTACTGGCATTCCTATTTATCCTGTCAGGATTTATTCGCTTACAAGTTTTTAATCGAGAAGAGTACGTGCAAAAATCCCTGGATAATAGTGTACGAAAACTGCAGATGTACCCTGTACGCGGCTTGATTCTTGATTCGAGAGGCGAGATTCTTGTTGATAACCGTTCTTCGTTTTCAATAGCTGTCATCCCAAAAACCATCAGTCCGGAAATCTTACATTATTTGTGTGAATTCCTCAATATCGATTTTGAAGAAGCCAATCAGAAAATCAGAAGAGAATTCGGCTTCCGGCCGATCATCATTGAACGGGATATTTCCATGGAGACGCTTATTGCCGTTGAGGAGAAACGTTATGATTTACCAGGAGTCCTCACCCTCGTTACCCCGAAGCGTCACTACCCGGAGGATGTTAATTCGCCTCACATCTTTGGTACTATCGGTGAGATAAACCGGGCTGAACAACAGCTTTTTCGGGACTATGATCCCGGTGATATGATCGGCAAGAGCGGCATGGAACGACAGTATGAAAGCATTTTACGCGGCAGCAAGGGATCACAATACCTGCTTGTCGATGCATCAGGCAGAGATCTGGGTAACTATGATCTGCATCGCAACATTGCGCCGATCCATGGATCCGACCTGCATCTGAAAATGAATTACCGGCATCAGCAAATAGCCGAATCCCTCTTAACAGACCAACGGGGTGCCATCGTTGCCATCGATGTTAAAACCGGAGGAATTTTGGCCCTGGTCAGTAAACCTGATTTCGATCCACGTCTTCTCACCGGTAAAATTGAACCTGAGGTCTGGAACAGCTTACAGCATGATGAGAGCCGCCCATTATTCAGCCGGGCTCTTCAAAGTGGTTATCCACCCGGCTCCACTTTTAAAGTAGTCGCCGCCATCGCTGCTCTGCAGGAGAGAATCATTCAACCATCCTGGAAAGCAACCTGCCCCGGTTTTTTCAGACTTGGCCGAAAAACCATTAACTGCTGGAATGCCAAAGGACACGGAACCATTGACTTGATGGATGCTATTAAGCATTCCTGCAATGTCTATTTCTACCAGCTGGGCTTAAGAATCGGCCTGGATACCTGGTCGCAGTACAGTAATATTTTACAATTCGGAACTCCTACCGGAATTGATCTTCCTAACGAAAACAGGGGATTGGTCCCATCCGTTGATTACTTTAACCGGGTTTTCGGCAAAAATGGCTGGACGCAGGGAAACTTAGCCAATCTGGCCATTGGTCAGGGTGAATTACTGACCACTCCTTTGCAAATGGCTCAACTGGCCATGATCATTGCCAACAAAGGCGTATATCATACGCCTCATCTCTTGGAACGGATTTATGACTATACTACCGGCAGGACCGTTAATTTCCCCTTCGATACAAAATATATTTCCGGAATCAGTGATGAGGTGTACGACATCATTCGCGAGAGTATGCGTATGGTCTGCAACGGCGGTACAGGTTGGTTGGGTAAGGTACCCGGCATTGAAACCGCAGGGAAAACCGGTAGTGCACAAAATCCGCATGGGGAAACCCATGCCTGGTATATTGGCTTTGCCCCCTACGACCTTCCCGAAGTTGCCATTGCCGTTATCGTCGAGAATGCCGGAGGTGGGGGAGCTGTAGCCGCTCCCATTGCCCGTAAATTTATGGAAGTCTACTTTTTTGGCCGAATGATTCCCCGGCCGGTTGTTAAGAAGGATACTACCAATACGGTAATCCCCGATTCCCTGATGCAGCTTTTGGATATCAATAATATTCAACCGATCCAGATAGACCGAAGGTTTGAATAATAAAGACCATGAAACAAAATCAATTTTTAAAATTAGATTTTCCCCTTATCATTACCTGTCTGGCACTCCTAACCATAGGCCTCATTGCCGTCTACAGCGCCACGCATACGTTTGGACTGGAAGAAACCAACTATTTCAAAAAACAACTGAGCATCGCCTTTGGTGCGGTCGCACTTATGTTTTTGTCAGCTTTTTTGCCTTTCCGCTGGCTGAACCGATTTTCCTATGTCATTTATGGATTATCGATTTTTCTGCTCATTCTGGTACTCTTTACAGGCAGCCGCGGATTCGGTGCGGAACGCTGGCTGATATTCGGGCCACTCAAGCTGCAGCCCTCTGAATTGGCAAAATTGGCCACCATTTTGGCGGTTGCCAATTTTGTTTCTAAACCGCAAATCGATATTAATCGCCTGAAACACCTTTTAATTGCTGTCGGGCTGATTATTATTCCTGCTTTACTGATTGCCCGTCAACCGGATCTGGGAACCTCTCTCGTGTTTCTGGCTTTATGCCTGCCGTTACTGTTCTGGGCCGGTTTAAACTGGTTTTATCTCTTTATCATCATTACACCGTTTATTTCCATGATTTTGTCCTTTAATTTTTATGCCTTCTTAGCCTGGATGATTCTCATTATTGCCATTCTGATCTTTTCAGCACGCAAACCTTACATTCTTATAGGCATTTTTCTGTTGCATATTATTATGGGTCTGATGACGCCAATTTTGTGGAATCAGCTTAAGCCATATCAACAAAAACGAATTCTTACCTTTATGAGCCCTGAAGATGATCCCAAGGGAGCCGGCTACCAGATTATCCAGAGCAAAGTGGCCATAGGTTCCGGTGGTATATGGGGCAAAGGATTTCTGGAAGGCTCACAAACCCAATTGCGTTTCTTACCCGCTCAGCATACCGATTTCATATTCTCGGTGATCGGGGAAGAATGGGGCTTTATGGGTGTATCGATTATTATCTGTCTTTTTCTTGTATTGCTTCTTTACCTGATCTACCTGGCGGGACTGGTCCGGTCATTATTTTCGAGCCTGACTATTATTGGAATTACTACCGTATTTTTCTTTCATATTGTCATCAATATCGGCATGTCCGTAGGTCTGGCGCCCGTTACCGGACTCCCTTTGCCTTTTATCAGCTACGGGGGGTCTTTTTTGATCATGGTGTTTTTGATGATCGGTGTCGTCTTGAACGTTTCTCTGAACCGCTTTATGGTTTAATTCAATAAGTTGGGCAAAATCAATTATTTCATTGACATATTTAATTGTACTTAATATATTGTTGGCACTCGTAATTATCCTATTGAAGGAGGATATATGTTTACCCAAAAAGCGTACTTTATCGTAATCCTCATTGGTATCACCAGCTTATTCTTGCTAAGCTGCGCCGGTACCCGTGGAGAGCAGGAGCCGGATTATATGGCCGGTTCTTCCCAGCAAGATGACCTGGATGATATTGAAGCCTTGCTCGGAATAACCAGCACGAGAGAAACAAGAGATACCAAGGCCCAGGAACCCCCCAGAAGAAAACAGACCGAGCAATTAAATTTGCTGGAAGGCACCGAGTCGCTGTCGAAGGAGCCCATTCAATCAACTGCTGTCGCCGAACAACAAAAATATGAAACCCGAATCGCCAAGCTGGAAGAGGAACTCAAAAGCAAGAACCGGGAAATCAGTACCTTAAAATCAGAATTATCTGCAAAAGAATCTCAAATTGATAATCTTTCCAGACAGAGCCAGATTTCGGCGCCGGTACGCGGAACAAGCACCGTGGTGAGTTCAATCGCCCCCGAGGAGTATGAAGCTCGCTATCAACAGGCTCGTAATGCTTTTGAGTCCAGAAATTATGAGACGGCCATTCAATATTTCGAATCCCTTTTAGCTGCCAGTACCACTCACTCCCTGGCCCCCAATGCTCAATACTGGATTGGGGAATGTTATTACGCGCTGAAACAATACGACGCCGCCATCATAGCCTTTGAAAAGGTCTTAACCTTTCCCAGAACCAATAAAAATATCGACGCTCAATTTAAAATCGGATTATGTTATGCCCGCAAAGGCAATAAAACGAAAGCAGCCGAAGAGTTTGAACGGTTGAACAATAATTATCCGGGTCACCGCTTTCAGAGCCGGGTAAGTGATATCCTGTCCAAACTGTAATACATTCATCTAAAAAAATAGTAGGAATTAGATTCAGGGGCATAGCTTATCACAGTTATGCCCTTTTTTTATTGTCAGACCTGCATGGGGACAACCTTGCAACAAATCCAACCATATCCATTGCAAGGAAGAAAAGATAACAAAAGATTTCAATTGCATGATTAAGGATTGGAGTGTGGAGTGATGGAAGGATGCTGGTGCCGGGTTATGGTTATCCGATACTGGATACTGGTCGCTTGATCCTCGATGCTGGTGATGGATCAAAAAGTAAAAAGTAAAAAATAGAAATGCCGAGGCATCCCTGTCCGGCTGCCCGTCTGTACGATACCGGGTAGGCGCCTAGCCAGACAGGCGGAGCCGAATAATCAGTTGTTTGCCCCTTTACTTTTCCCTTCAGGGATGCCTTCGGTATAGCTTTTTACTTTCCCCCTACAGTCGTCTAATGAAGTGTAACAGCAGTAAAAAGGAGGAACCCAACGGGAGATGAAAAGGTTCCTCCGCGGGGACCTTATTTAGTCCATTTGTTTGCGTAAGAACGTTGGAATGTCCAGATCTTCGATACTCTCCGGAACATCCTCGACATCTGCCATAGTAAAGATGTTTTGCCTGCTGGTCGACGGATATTCCGTATCAAAATTTTTATGAGCGCGCTTAAATGTTGGCCGGTCCAACTCTTTCAAATCAGTAATTTCCAGTTCGCCCCTGTGGGCATCTTTGGGTTTCTGCAACAGCTGCGCCTGCTGAGCATCCTTGTTGAATCCGGTGGCAATTACGGTAACCCGGATTTCATCGGAGAGCTGTTCATCGAAAACCATTCCAAAAATGACATTTGCGCTGTCACCAACCGCTTCCTGAATAACCATCGAAGCTTCTCCCACCTCATGCATACTCAGGTTTAAGCCACCAGTAATGTTGATCAGCACGCCGCGGGCACCACTGATGTCTATATCATTCAATAATGGGCTGGTGATGGCCTGTTCGGCCGCGGCTCTTGCCCTGTTTTCACCGATCGCTGTGCCTGAACCCATCAAGGCATCTCCCATACCGGCCATAACTGTGCGTATATCCGCAAAGTCAAGATTGATATAACCATGAACGTTGATCAGATCGGAAATGCTGCGCGTGGCCTCAAGCAGAATGGAATCCACGATCTTGAAAGCAGCCATTACCGGCGTAGTCCTCTCGATGATCGAAAAGATGCGGTCATTGGGAATGACCAGCATGGTATCCACGCGTTCGCGCATTGCTTCCAATCCCTTTTTGGCGTTGCGCATGCGAATTGGTCCCTCAAAAGTAAAAGGCAAAGTCGTGATCGCTACCGTAAGTGCGCCTAAATCCTTGGCGATTTCGGCCACGATCGGGGCTGCCCCTGTTCCTGTTCCGCCGCCCATACCGCAGGTAACAAACACCATATCGGCGCCGTTCAGGCATTCCACAACCAAATCCTTATCTTCTTCGATAGCATGCAATCCAATTTCCGGATTGGAACCGGCGCCCAATCCTTTGGTCAGGCTTTTTCCAATTTGCAGACGATGCGCAGCCCGGTTTTTTTCCAGATCCTGAGCATCCGTATTGATGGCAATAAATTCGACACCGGTAAGTCCTGCTTCAATCATTCCGTTAATGGCATTTCCCCCGGCACCGCCGATGCCAATAACTTTAATCCTGGCCGCCTGGTCAGCGGCTGAGTCAAATTGTATCATTGTTTTCTCCCGTTTAAAATCCATTTCCGTTAATTATATTATCCAAACAAATTTTCGAATATCTCTTTTAAGCGTTTTAAAATGTCATTAAAGTGCGTTCTGCGCCCAAACTTATTGTTATCGCCATGACTTAATCCATAATAGATCAGACCCACGCCGGTTGCAAAAATGGGGCTGTTGACCGTTTCAATCAATCCGCCATCGACATTGGGATTGCCGATACGTACCGGTAAACCCATCACACGCTCGGCCAGTTCAGCGGCTCCTTCCAGGAGACTGGCCCCACCGGTTAATACCACCCCGGCACCCATGGAATCATAAATATCCGATTTTTCCATTTCCCGGGCCGCCAGAGCAAACAGTTCTTCCATGCGCGGCTGAATGATGGCCGCCAGTACCCCCCGTGAAATTTCCCGTGGCGCCCGACCACCGACACCGGGAACCTTGATCAGACGATCCTGAGTTACCAATGATTCCAGAGCGCAACCATATTTCTTCTTGATTTCTTCAGCCTGTTCGATGGAGGTACGTAATCCCTGCGACAAATCGCTGGTCACCTGGTGCCCGCCGATTCCGATAACCGATGTAAAACGAATGCTGCTATCAAAGAACATGGCAATATCGGTTGTCCCGCCACCAATATCGATAATTGTTACGCCCAGTTCGCGTTCATAGGGATTCAGAACCGACATGCTTGAGGCGTAGGGCTCAAGGACGATATCACACACTTCATAACCGGCCTCGACAATGCACTGCACCAGATTCTGGGCGGAAGCCGCTGCCGCTGTGACCAGATGGACTTCCGCTTCCAGCCGTGTTCCGGCGATCCGGACCGGATTTTTTATACCATCCTGATCATCGACGATATATTCCTGGGGCAGTACATGCAAAATTTCGCGATCCATAGGTAAAGCGATGGCCTTGGCGGCGTTGATCACCCTTTTCACATCATCCGAGGTGATAATCTTGTCTTTACCACTGACCGCGACGACCCCCTTACTGTTAAAGGAGCGGATATGATCTCCGGCGATCCCGGCATAAACCCGGCTGATTTTATGGCCGCACAACAGTTCAGCCTGCTCAACCGCTTTCTGGATCGATTCAACGGTTTTGTCGATATTAATTACCACTCCGCGCCGTAAGCCTTCCGAAGGGTGCTGGCCGACACCTACGATATTTATTTTGCCGAATTCATCCTTCTGTCCCACAATAGCGGCAATTTTTGTCGTCCCAATATCTAATCCAACAACAATGTTTTCTGTCTGCATGGTGTTCAAAACCTTCTAATAAAGATATCTAATATTAAAATTGAACCTGGTATTGCTGCATCAAAGGCTTAACCCTGTTTTTCCTTGTAAACTAATTGATTGTTAAAACGGACATCCACATACTTGATGATGTTCAGATCATCCCACTGCAGGTACTTCTCCAGATATTGCCTGAGAATAAAGAGATTAAGGGCATAGTTATGCTCCTCGATGCGAACCTCTGTCCCGCCGCGGGTCAAGCGCAAACAAAGATAATCGCGGTGACTGAAATCAATATCCGAAACGATTTCATTCAAAGCTGAAGGAGTCATCCGCATATGGGCAACGATCTCTACCCCTTTCATGGCCTGAGCAGAAGTGGTTTTCTCACCCAGCTTTCCCAATGATTCTTTGATTCCGATAATGTGCGGCAAATTCCAGCGGATCCTCCTTGCCGGTACAGGTATCAGGTAACCTTCCTCATCGATTAGATTCATCCCTTTGCCGTGAATAAAGGCAATGGGTTCTCTTTCCAGGACGGTGATGCGCAATTTGGACGGTAAACTGCGGACCACACTGACTGCCTTAATATAATGGGACTCACGCAGTTTTTCTTCCACCAGAGCCGGCTTCACCGCCAGCAGCCGGCCTTCACCGGGTTGAAGCCCGCACAGGGATAAAATATCACTTCGCGATAATATGTGATTGCCCTTGATTTCAATATCAACCAGTTTGAAATCCGATAAGCGCTCCTGCATAAAATGATCGATCCATTTATATCCATAGGCACCTGCGCTGAGAAGCAAAATGAACAGGATATAAAGAATACTGTTGCGCAGGGCTTTTTTCTTTCGTGCTCTCACTTATAGTCCTTTTAATTGATTAACCAAAACATCGGCGATTTGAAATATATCACCGGCGCCCATTGTGATGATCATATCATTTCCCCTGAGGAGTGGTCTTATCATTTCGGGAACATCAGACTTATCCGGAACATACAGGCATTGTTGATGACCGTTGCGCTGCAACTCTTCATAGATCAGCGCGCCGCTGATACCCGGCATTTTCTTCTCCCGGGCCGGGTAAACATCGCAGACGATGACGACATCGGCAGGGGATAAAGCAGCGGCAAATTCACGGTAAAAATCCCTGGTCCGTGAATACAAATGAGGCTGAAAAACGGCAATGATGCGCCTTTGCCATCCCTGGCGAGCTCCGCTCAGGGTGGCTTCAACCTCCGTGGGATGATGGGCGTAATCGTCGACAACCATCGTATCAGCGAAGATTCCCTTCACATCAAAGCGCCGCTCCACACCCTCATAACTTGCCAGGGCTCGCTTAATTAAATCATCATGTATTTCCAGTTCATGCCCGGTGGCGATTGCCGCCAGGGCATTTTTTACATTATGGGCACCGGGCAGGCGGGTCTCGAATGCACCCAGGCTGAATCCAAAGGCCTTCACGTTGAACACCGTTTTATTGGCATAATAATGTATCTCCGCCGCCTGGTAATCTGCTCCGGGCAACAGACCATAACGGATTACGGTTCGTTGCAGCCGGCTCTGAATGTCCTTTAAATTGGGATCATCGTTATAAACGAGTAATGAGCCGTCGAAACTTACCTGGTTCGCAAAACGAATGAATGTTTCCTTCAGATCATCGACATCTCTGTAAATATCCAGATGGTCAGCCTCCAGAGAGGTCAGGATGGCGATGCGCGGGAACAGCGTTAAGAAAGATCGGTCATACTCATCCGCTTCCGCTACCAGAAATTCACTTTTGCCCAGCCGGGCATTGGCCTGTATTTCTTTCAAACGCCCGCCGACCAGAACGGTGGGATCCAATCCGGCTTCGATGAGCATATGACCAATCAAACCGGTAGTGGTCGTTTTCCCATGGGTACCGGCGATGGCGATGCCGAATTTTCGGTTCATTAACTGTCCCAGCATTTCTGCACGACGAATAATGGTCAGGTTTCGTCGCCGGGCTTCCTGCATCTCCGGATTTTCCGGGTGAACCGCTGAACTGAAAATGACAAAATCCGCGGTATTCACTTGGCCAGCGGAATGACCCTGATATATTTTGATTCCCTTTGCTGCCAGATCGTCGGTTGTAGGGGAACTCTGCTGATCGGAACCGGACACGTGATGGCCCATCTGCAACAGAATCTCCGCTAAGCCACTCATTCCCGCTCCACCTATTCCAATAAAGTGAAATGTCTTTTTTCGTTTAAAAATACTCATGAAATCAGTTCAACCTCGTAAAGGGTTGGCTGTATTTTTGTGACAGCAATTGCTCGATCTGATCAACGATAACCTGAAGGGTATCGAGGCGTGCCAGTCGGTTGATCGCCCGGGACAGTTGGTCACGCTTCTCACTCTTCTGGCCCAATTCGTTGACCTGAATCCGTAAATTCTCATATAAGCGGGCATCATCGCGAACGACCACCGCCGCCTGCATGTTGGCCAGGGCCTGGGCATTTTTATACTGGTGATCACCGGCAGCGCTGGGTAATGGCACCAAAATCGCCGCCACACCATAAGCCATCAGCTCAGCCAGGGTAATGGCTCCGGACCGGCAAACTACCATATCGGCAATGCTATAGGCCTTGGCCATTTCGTTGATGAACGGGTACAAACTGATATGGGCCCCTTTTTGATCCTTAATCCAGGCATCGTAATAGTTGAGATGCTGATTTCCCGTTTGCCATAATACCTGGCAATTTTTCGGTAAATCCCGATTTAATATCATTTTTTCTATGGCTTGATTGATATGCATGGCTCCCTGGCTGCCACCGAAAACAAACAGGGTGATCAATCCTTCACGCAGATTAAAAAATTCATACAATTGTTTTTTAGTCTCGGTTGGCTTTGCAAGGATAACCGGGTTTCCCGTTACGATTAGCCGCTGAGCATCTGTTAAATACTCCCTTGCTTCTTCGTAGCCTAAAAAAATCATTTCCGCCCGGCGAGCCAGTACGCGGGTGGTTAATCCCGGAAAACTGTTTTGTTCCTGGATGACAATGGGGATGCCCAAACGCACTGCTGTCCTCAAGACTGGTCCCATCACATAACCACCGGTACCGATAACCAGATGGGGTTTAAATTGATTTAACTCACGCTTACAGATTCGCAAACTCCGGATCAGCTTAAACGGAAAGCTGATATTTTTCAGCGTAAAGCGACGGTGAAACCCCGATACGGGAATGGTTACAAGCCGGTATCCTCTCCCGGGAATCAGTTTATTTTCCAGACCCCTGGTTGTACCAAAAAATACCACTTCACTCAGCCACTTTTTGGCGATGGCCTCAGCAATATGAATGGCCGGAAATACATGCCCGCCGGTTCCACCTCCGGCCATAACTATCCGTAAAGCCTCGTCCATGCTAATCCATCGTTATGACCCGGTTATAGAGCTGCTCGCGGCGTGATTTAAAATCGCTCCAATTGGCCGACTGTTCGTGCGCAGTCATATTCCGGGATATGGAAAGTAAAATCCCCATGCTGATTCCCAGGAACAATAAATTCGATCCCCCATAACTGATGAAAGGCATGGGCAGACCGGTGGCCGGCAGGAGCATACTCACTACCCCGGCGTTAATAAAAGCATAAAAAACAATATTGATGGTAATGCCGAAGGCTAAAAATTTACCAAAGGCATCGCTGGTATTTCGAACGACCTTTAAACCACGAAGGAGAATAATTAAAAAAATCAATAAAATCAGACTGGTACCTATAAATCCGAATTCCTCCCCGATTATGGCAAAAATAAAGTCCGTGTGCGAATCCGGTAAAAATAAGAACTTTTGTTTACCCTGGGCCAATCCTTCTCCCCAGTATCCTCCCCGGCCCAGGCCGATCAGCGATTGCTTCACCTGATAACTGGCGGCCAGGGGGTCTTCCCAGGCATTAATCCAGTCAGCAATTCGTTTCCACTGATAACTGTTGAATAATTTGTAAACCACGAAGGGCACGGCGGCAGAAATTAAAAAGGCAAGATGCCTTAATTTCACATTGCTTACGAACAACATGGCCAGGGTCGTCAGCCCGATCATAAGCGCTGTACTTAAATCGGGTTGCAACATAATCAACACCAGAACGATCGATAGAATGGCAAAAAGAGGTAAAATCCCTTCCTTGAATTTAGTCAGGTCCTTTTTTGCCGAGGAGAGCGCCTGGGCAAAATAAATAATCAGGGCTAATCTGGCCAATTCCGAAGGCTGAAAATTCATCAATCCCAGATGATACCAGCGTTTGGCGCCATTCACCCTGATGCCGAATAAAAACAATCCTGCCAGGAGTAGAATCGCAAGCAAAACCAAAATCAGCGGTTTATAATTATCCTTGAGCTTATGGTAATTAATCTTTGAAAAAACCAGCATCATCAAAAAGGCCAGTAAGCCCCAAAGTATCTGTTTGCGGAAGAAATAGGTTAATGAACCGAAATTGGTATTGGCAACCATGGAGGAGGCACTGAATACCATAATTAATCCGGTAAGCAGCAAAAAGGTGGCGGCAATAGCCAATATGTAATCAACTTTTCCGCGGGTCATTTTTTACCTACAGACTTTCCACTATTTTTTTGAATTGACGGCCCCGGTCTTCATAATCATTAAACATATCAAAACTGGCGCAAGCCGGTGAAAGCAGCACCACGTCCTTTTCCCGGGCCAGGGAACGGGCACGAATAACAGCATCCTGAAGAGATGCTTCCCGGTATATCGGCTTTAGTCCCTGCCAGGCCTGTTCCATTTTCGATGCAGCCGAACCGATTAAAATGATATTCTTTACATGGGCGCTGATCATCTTATTGACTGTGGAAAAATCGCTGCCTTTGTCCTGCCCGCCGGCAATAAGGATCACCGGGTTCTCAAAACTCTGCAGCGCATAGGATAGGGATTCCACAGTGGTGGCTTTGGAATCATTGATATAGGTGATTCCATTTTTAACGGCCACTTCCTCCAGGCGATGCTCCACACCTCTGAACGTTCTCAGCACTTCCTTGATGTGCGAATGGTTTACACCTGCATTTGAAGCAGCCAGAATGGCGGCCATGGCATTCATATAATTATGTTTGCCTCTTAAAATGATTTCTTTGGTTTCAATGAACTTCTCATGATTAACAAATAATGCGTCATTAAAACAGAAAGCTGCATGGGATTGATCTCCATCTATATGAAACCCTTGTTTCTTACAATCAATTTTCCCGGTCCAATCGGCCAGTAATGGATCAGCAGCATTATAAATAAGATGATCCTGTGCAGATATATTTTTGGTAATGCGCCATTTTGCTTTCAAATAATCTTCGTAACTGTCGTAGCGATTGAGATGATTCGGGGCAAAATTAAGCACCACTGCCTGCCGGGGATGAAAAGTATCGATCGTTTCCAGTTGAAAACTGGATAGTTCAACGACCGCCCAGCTGCGTTCATTACTCAGCTCAGCAAATTCAGAAAAGGCCTGACCGATATTTCCGGCTACAATCGCATCGGAATACTTTTTTCGCAACATATCACCGATCAATGTAGTGGTCGTCGTTTTACCATTGGAACCGGTGACGCCTATTATGGGGGCCTTGCAAAACCAAAAGGCGATTTCCACTTCCGAAAGCACCGGAATGTTTTTCTCTAAAAAGGGTCTGGCGACTTGCGATCGCACCGGAATTCCGGGACTCAGTACAACCATTTGAGCATCATAAATTTTAGCGCTATGACCACCAAACTCAAAATCGATTCCTGCCTGATGAAGTTCAGCGGCTTCCTGCGCCTTGCTCTCGATGGAAGCCTGATCACTGACAAAGACCCGCGCCCCGGCTTTATGCAGCAGCCTGGCCACGGCAACGCCGCTGCGGGCTGCCCCCAAAATTGTGATCTTTGTATCGATAAGTCGTTGCATAACCTGACCTGATTATTGGGTTTTAAACGTACTCAAGCTAAGCAGGGCCAGCAGAATACCCATAATCCAAAAACGCACCACAACCTTGTTTTCGTGCCAGCCTTTTAACTCAAAATGATGATGAATCGGCGCCATCAGAAAGACGCGCCGGCCCTGTCCAGATTTACGCTTGGTGAATTTAAAATAACTGGTCTGAATAATTACCGACAAAACCTCGATAATAAATATTCCGGCAATAAGAATGAGTAGTAATTCCTTTTTTAATAGAATCGCCGCTGTGCCCATTGCGCTCCCCAAAGCCAGGGAACCGGTATCCCCCATAAAAATTTCAGCCGGGTATGCGTTATACCATAAGAAGCCGATGGCAGCGCCAAAGAGGGCCAGACAGAAAATAGTCAATTCCTCGGTTCCCGGTAAATAAATGATGTTCAGATAACCACTGATATTCACATTACTGGTAACATAAGCAATCCCGGCAATGGCAATAAAGGTGATTGCCGAAAGCCCGGCGGCCAGGCCATCCAGTCCATCCGTTAAATTCACGGCGTTGGAGGCTCCGGCTATCACAAAGATGATTATCGGGATATAAAAAATGCCAAAATCAATCTCCAGATTCTTAAAAAAAGGCATGGTCGTATTGGAATGCAGGCCATCAAAATAGGGATGCAGATAAACCACCAGGCCGATGAACAATCCCAGACTGATCTGACCAATCAATTTATACTTACCTATTAATCCTCTTTTTAATTTCAGAATGGATTTCAGATAATCATCAATAAAACCAATCAATCCCATTATCATTGTTGAAATGAACATTAGCAGCAGATAGATATTGGATAGATTGGCCCACAGAAGGGTGGCAATAATGACTCCGAAAAGAATAATCAGGCCACCCATGGTTGGTGTCCCCTTTTTAGCCTTATGGGTTTGGGGACCGTCACCGCGTATTTCCTCACCGATTTGATATTTCCGCAGCAGATTTATCACCCGGGGACCGACCCAAAGCGCAAATACCAGAGCGGTTATGGCCGCCAGTGCGGCACGTACCGTTATATACCGGAACACATTGAAACCGATAAAGATGTTTTTAAATTGATACAAAAATTCAGCTAACATGCGCTGCCCCGTCCGGCTTTGGTTGACTCATCAATTCATTAAAATAATTGAATACTT
>Ga0209498_1000691_pt1 | contig 20770 bp, 20 predicted proteins | sample WalLakDeSediment_FD_184131 | JGI IMG/M metagenome (GOLD analysis project Ga0209498, IMG submission 184131) | Lake sediment microbial communities from Walker lake, Nevada to study Microbial Dark Matter (Phase II) - Walker Lake 11/02/13 Deep... | ecosystem: Environmental > Aquatic > Freshwater >... | reverse complement strand
AACAGCACCAAGCCCCCACCTTCGAAGGAGGGCTTACGCCGCTTGAGCAATCCCATATATACCTCCTGCCGTTACGCCGTTTTCTCCCTCATGAAGAAACCGATGGCCAAACAGAAAACCAGTCCTGCTATGACAGCTACAACGCTGTTGTCGCCTATTCCACTGGGGCTCGCGGTTGTGAAGAAATTATGCGCGATAGCGGCGCCAACGATAAGCCCTAAAACGGTTACGCCGGCATCGGTATCACCCTCACCGGACAGGATGAGTTGACGGAGAGGACACCCGCCCAGTAGAGTGGCCGCCAGTCCAACCAGCGACATGCTGAGGAAGTTCCACAGGTGATTGTCATTAGCCACCGGCTGCCCGACGAAGCCCCAGTCAATGTAGCCCAGGGCGGCGTTAACGATGATAGCCCCGATGAAGAAAGCGGCAATCCCGCCGAAGAGGTAAGTGTCCCTGACCATCAGCAGGTCACGCCAGCCACCAACGAAGCACATCCTCGTCCTCTGGGCCAACACTCCGATGCCGAGACCAACGACCAGCGATATCCAAAGGGCAGCTTGCATCGAGCCTGGCCCTTCCTCGCTCTGGAAAATAAAATAGGGGGCGAAGATAACCAGGAGCAGCAGGCCAATCATCAGAATCGGCATAATCCAACCGGCCGCGGTATAGGTCCTGGTGGCACGTCCCAAATTAAAGCCCCTTCTGAGAAACAGAATGCCAACGCCCACGCCCACTACAACACCGGCCAGTGCAGTGATGCCGTTAAGATCTCCTCCTGCCAGGCGCAGCACAGCCCTGACGGGACATCCTAAGAACACCAGCGCCCCAATCATTACAAAAGCGCCCAGCAGGAATCGAATCAGCGAGGATGAACCACCCCTGGCACGGAACTCACGGAATATCAGGGCGGAGGCGGATGCTCCCAACACAAGGCCTATGATCTCAGGCCTCAGGTATTGCACCACATCGGCCCGATGCAAACCGAGCCCCCCAGCGATGTCGCGAAGGAAACAGGCAATGCAGATGCCCATGTTCGGGGGATTGCCCCATTTCACCATGTAGGCAGCCAGAACTCCGAAAATGAGTCCTGCTATAACGATTAACATTCTCAGCGTTAAGACTCGGCGCAAGGTTCTTGCCCTCCTTCCCAGTTCATCGGCCAGTGCCTGACTTCCACCTACGCCTTACAAATGTTGATTAACTCCGACCCATGCTATAATATGAACCGCAGACGATTGTACCATAAATATTATTTTACTTCAAGATAAAATAAGGTTATAGTACGAAGGGAGATACCCCATGAACCTCGACTATTTAAGGACATACCTCGAGATAGTCAGGCTGGGAAGCTTCTCCGAAGTGGCCAAGAAGCTGTCGATCACCCAGCCTGCGGTATCCTTCCAGATTCACAAGCTGGAGCGCGACCTGGGCGTACGCCTCCTCGACCGCAGGCAAAAAACGATCACCATGACCGATGCAGGGAAACGATTTCTCCGCTTCGCTGAACTCGTTGAGAGAGAGCGAGCAAGTCTGACGCATGACCTCGAACAAATCCGTGAAGACGTAACTGGGAACATAATTATTGCCGCCAGCACAATCCCAGGAGAGGTCCTGCTGCCACCCATTCTGGGCGAATTCAAAGCACTTCACCCCGCCATAAGCGCTCAGGTGGAAGTCTTCGATTCTATGACCGTAATCTCCAGAGTACAGGAGGGGGCCTATGACGTCGGGATCTGTGGGACAGTGCCCGAAGGCAGGGATCTGGACTATTTCAAAATAGCAGAGGACGAGGTCGTCCTCATTGTGTTCCCTGAGCACCCCTTCGCTCAAAGGAAAGAAATATCTTTTCTGGAACTGGAAGGAGAGCCGCTCATCCTGCGCGAGGGGACTTCAGGCACGCAGCGAAGCCTCAAATCACTGCTAGCCAGGGCCGGACTCAAAATCGACCAACTGTCACCAACTCTAATTATGGGTACAAGTCAGGCCGTGGTCTCGGCAGTGGAGGCGCGCGCGGGGATCGCTTTCGTATCTAATCTGGCTATCAAGAAGAGCCTTGCCCTCGGCCTGGTCAACCAGGTTGCCGTCGAGGGGCTGAAGCTGAAGCGGGACTTCTATTGCATCTACCGCAAGGAGAGAGTAGTCTCCCGACTGCTCAGCGAGTTCCTTGCCTTCGTTCAGGCGAGGGTATCACAAACTTGACCTGCCCCCCGGCACCGGTGCAAACCTTGAAATAGTTACAGGCTAACAAATAATCCTGGAGACCAATAAATCGCTCAAACGGCAATACTGGCAAGACAGAGCGGTTACTCAACCCAATTTGATTGGGCTTTCTTTATGTCTACTTGGGAATTGGCTGCGGCAGGTCGCTATTCCAAATGTCCACAGCGACCTTCCACGAGCCATCTGCTTGACGCTTCATGACCACAAGGTATTTCCCCCTGTCAACCATTGCCTGCCCACCCTCTGGCTCTAAATCCATATTAATGACACCTCTTTCATATGCCAGGTCGCCGTCATATCCTACCTCTATACTTTCGAAGTTTATCCTCCGAAGACCAAACGCTCTACCAGTCTCAAAGAACTCTTTAATAGCTTGCTTCCCACTAACTATCTCTATATTTGGATGCAGAAATTTGGCATCATCTGTGTAGAATTCAACAGCAGCCGCTACATCTCCCCGATTGAACGCTTCTCCAAATCTCATGGTAACGTCTTTTATGTCTTGCTCAATCATTTTTACTCCTTTCAGTTCGATTAATGTAGTTACTACACATCTACCCTATTGCGATATTCAAATGCAGCTCATATTATAGCACTACAAATCAATAATGCAACGCTAAGATGGCAATCCTGCTTTGTCAGAGGGGATTTTGGTGGAGCTCATGTATTTATCCGACTGTTATGCATTGACTTGAGCGTTTGTACTCAAAACATGTAGAATATAACAGTAATGGAGGTATAACGTATGTACGTTTTAGCATTAAATGGCAGTCCCAGGAAAAACAGTACAACAGCAAAGCTTCTTAAGAAAGCATTGGAAGGAGCAGCTTCACAAGGTGCGGAAACGGAGTTTATTCAATTGAATCAACTCAGCATGAAAGGGTGTCAAGGCTGTTTTAGCTGCAAAAAACGTGGCGGAAAGAGCTACGGAAAATGTATTCAAAGAGACGATATGACGCTGCTCTATGAAAAAATCGAACAGGCTGACGCTTTCTTCCTAGGCTCCCCCATCTACTTCGGCACAATCACCGCACCCGCAAAGGCGTTTGTCGAGCGTTTGTATCCCTATCTCAACTACCGTGACCTGTCGTCTAATTTCCCCAAGAAAATCAACACAGGATTGATATACACAATGGGTGCTGATGAACAACAATTGGAATTACTGTTTAATCAGCATATTCAGTTCAACCATATGACATTCTTGTTGCTGTTCGGATCCGCCGAGACACTCCTCAGCACAGATACCTTTCATGTCAAGGACTACTCTAAAATTGTCGCGGATGCGCTGGAAGTATTTGTGGATAAAAAACTGAAGCATCAGCAAGAAGTATTCCCTAAAGATTGCGAGAAAGCCTTTGATATGGGGGTTAGATTTGCCAAAGAATCGGAAAATAAGAACCGCCGCTAAACGGCAATCCGGGCATGGCCGCTCCAGAGGGAGTTCCTTCCTTCTGGAGCACTTCATTTCTAAGTTGCGATTCTGTATCTACAGGGACTCCTGACCTTGGAGTCCACGTCACCTTCGTTGACAATATCGACTTTACACGGTATTCTGCACATCGATGTACCGCTTTGTGCGCTCTCCCGGTGCACTCGACTTATAGGTGCAATTTCAAGGGTCCAGCGGATTTCGGGGCGCCACCTGGGATAACGATTTCACGAGCCGTTCGGAGGATTATCTGATGTCGAAGAAGCTAGCCGTAATTCCAGAGCAGTGTTCCGGTTGCAGTATCTGCGAACTGGTATGCGCCATCAAACACTTCGGCGTTAACAACCCGAAGAAGTCCGCGATAAGAGTATTGACTACATATCCTCATCCGGTTATGAGAATGCCAATTGTGTGCAGCCAGTGTAAAGTGGCCCCGTGTGCACAAGTGTGCCCCGTCGATGCCCTGCGGCGGGTTGACGGGGTCGTCCAGCTAATCGAGAAGGAGTGCATTTCCTGCTATCAATGTATAGAGGCATGTCCCTTCGGGGCGATATACGCCCATGAAGACTGCGACCTGCCCATCAAGTGTGATATGTGCGGAGGAGACCCCGAGTGCGTCAAGGCATGTCCTAAGGGGGCGCTCAAGCTCATACCCGAGGCTGCCCTGGGTGAATCCAAGCGTCTCAACAATGCATTGAGCTATGCCCAGATGAAAGAGATTGAGTTCTATGAGAAGGGTGAGAAGAGAATCATCCACTATGCCGAGATCGGGAAGGAAGAGCTATGAGCATCAAGAGTGGATATTTTAAGAAACAACTGCATGTAGACCTCACGAAGGGCAGTGCGGAGAGCAGGGACCTCTCGGATGCCTTTATGGAAAAGTACATCGGAGGGCGCGGCTTCGGTGCCAAGCTGGTCTGGGACAACCTGAAAAGGCATAATTTCAAGATCGACCCACTGGCCCCAGAGAACCTCCTGGTCATCGCCCCGGGCCCGCTCACCGGCGCTTACCTGCCATCGTCGGGGAAGAACTCCTTTATTGCCATCTCACCTGCCACAGGCCTATATGGCGATTCCTCCATAGGCGGTAGCTTCGGGGTTGAACTCCGACAGGCGGGACTCGATCTTCTCTCCATTACAGGCAGAGCACAGGAGATGTCCGTCCTTTTCATCGACAACGGAGAAACGACAATCCTCACTATGCCCGAATTGAAAGGTAGAAGCTGCCTGGAGGCTGAGGGAATGATCAAGGAACGGCTGGGCACACATGCTGTCCACGTAGCCGTCATCGGCGTGGGCGGCGAGAACATGGTGAAATTCGCCTGCGTCAACACCGACTGGGGCCGTAATGCCGGAAGAACCGGAATAGGCGCGATCATGGGATCGAAGAACCTCAAGGCAATCGTGGTGCGGGGGGACAAAGACCTCCCGGTCCATGACCTGAACGGGCTGATGGCAGAGAACGACAAGGCCTGCAAATACATGAAAGAACACAAGTACTTCAAAATGTGGCAGCAGGAAGGCCTGATGAACGTTATCGAGTACGCGAACGAGAAGGGTATTCTACCAGCGTACAATTTCAAGGACAGCGTTTTTGCCAAACACGACCAGATCAACGGCGCAACGATGCTCGAAAGCTATAAGATAGGCGACAGTGCGTGTTTTTCTTGTCCCATGTGCTGCAGCAATATCTGCCTCGTCAAGCACGGGAAATACACGGGCACAGTGGTCGAGGGGCCGGAATATGAATCATGCGCTATGCTGGGTTCAAACCTGGGAATAGAGAGCTTCGCCGCTGTGCTCTCCGCAAATCAACTCTGTGATGAGCTGGGAATAGATACGATCTCTACAGGCAGTGTTGTCGCAGCAATAATAGAGGGATACGAAAAGGGTATCCTCTCGCTCTCCGATCTCGACAACAGGGAGATCACCTGGGGAGATGAAGATGCGATACTTGAACTAATGAGAAAGATCGCTCACCGGGAGGGAATCGGTGACATCCTCGCCGGGGGAGCCTACCGCATCATTGAGAGATGGCCCGAGATGGACAAGCTTGTCCTCCATGTCAAGGGGCTTGAGCAGTCGGCTTACGACAGCCGCCCCAGCATAACGATGGCACTGGCGTATGCCACCTCGGACATAGGCGCGCACCACGCACGGGCCTGGACCATTGCCAGGGAAATGGAACAGGGGCAGAGCTGGTCTGATGAAGAGAAGGTTGACTACGTAATCTATCACCAGAAACTGCGTCCTTTGTTTGACATGCTCGGCGTCTGCCGTCTGCCCTGGATTGAACTTGGGCTGAGTGAACTGCATTACGAGAACTTCTATAAATATGTAACCGGAAACGAAGTCACCCTGGAGCAGCTTCTGGAGCTCTCGAACGACATCTACGACCTGACACGCATCATAAACACCCGCCTCGGCGCGAGCCGAAAAGATGACAGTCTCCCCTACAAGGTCTGGGCTAATCCCCCGCTTACAGGTCCAAACGCAGGCAGGGTAATCGACCGGGAAGATTTCAACAGGCTACTTTCGCTGTACTATCAAAAGCGCGGCTGGAATGAAGACGGCATTCCCCCGCCAGAGGCGGGAGCGAAGTTTGAAGACTAAATTGCCAACGCTAAAGAGGTGAGTTATGGCCACTAAAATCTTGGCGGTGCTTGTCCTTGTTGCCCTATCTTTTCTCCTTGCCCTGGGTAGCGGCTGCGGCAGTTCAGAGGTCGAATCTCAGCCCTACGGCCCGCCCCAAGTTCACTTCCCTCAGGATGAAGGTGCCCATCCCGAGTCTGGGATCGAGTGGTGGTATTTGAATTCAATCCTGACCGACCCCGAGGGCCGCGAGTACGGAGCCATGGTGGCCTATTTCAACCCCGGACTCAAGATTCTCTCGATCTCCGACATAGAGGCGGAGCGTTCCTACCCCGAGGTCTCTTTCTCGATTCCATACTATGCCGAGGGAACCCTCGACCTAGGGTGGGGAGAGGATGATCACTGGTTTAGCACCGATGTCGAGTCACTTACCTATCGGCTCGAAGCGAATGGCGCCGAAATTGGCCTCAGTCTGGATTTGAGTTCATTGAAGCCTCCCCTCCTGGTCGGCGGAGATGGCCTGATCGAATGGACTGATGAGAGCTCATATTACTACTCACTCACCCGGCTCCAAGTCGAGGGGCAGATCGAACTGTCGGGAAGGATGATAGATGTCGAGGGGACCGGTTGGATGGATCACCAGTGGATGGATTCATTGAGCCAGAGGGGATGGGACTGGTTCTCAGTCCAGCTGGATAACAATACCGAGATCATCTTCTGGCAGATCGTCAACCCCGACGAATCGATTGAGTCCCGCGATTTGACCATCATGTTCTCCGACAATTCAATCTATCACACGCAGGATCTCACGATAGAAAGGCTGGATTCCTGGGCTTCTCCAACAACCGGAAACGAATATGGAACACTCTGGCGAGTTCAAGAGGAAGCTCACGATCTGGATTTGGAGATCACAGCGCGGTATCCCGAGCAGGAGGTACGGGTGCTCGAAGACTTCGAGGGCATCGACTTCGATTTCTGGGAGGGAGGCACTACCATATCCGGTCATCTAGCCGGCGAGGAAGTTACCGGCACCGGCTACGCCGAACTCGTCCGGCCACCCACTGATATACCCGAGGATGCTCCTAACCCCTGGGAATAACCAGCAGTGTTCTCAGGGCAGCCCCATCATCTTTACCGTGAACCTGTTTATCGGATTAGCGAGGGTTAGCCCTCCATCAACAACAATTGTCTGTCCTGTTATGTAGCCTGCTCCGGGTGAAGCCAGAAAAACCGCCAGCTCAGCGATGTCTTCAGGCTCACCAAACCTTTGCGCCGGTATCTCCTTGTCGAAATCCGGAGCAAAATAGATCAGCATCTCCCCCATGGGGGTTCTTATATGTCCGGGGGCGATGGCGTTAACCGTGATTCCCCGGTGTGCAACCTCAAGCGCCAATGAGGCAGTAAGAGATATTATTGCTCCCTTCGCGGCAGCATAGTGAGCTGCGTAAAACTGGGCTTGGACTCCATCTATCGATGAAATGTTGATTATCCTGTCACCTTCCTTCATGGACCTGATAACAGCCCTGGAAAAGAAGAACGTACTGTTGCAATGAATCTCAAACATACTCAGCCATTCCTCCGTTGTCATATCAGCGAGAAAACCGTACCCGGCCGTTCCTGCGCAGTTAACCAGAATGCCAACATTCCCCAGCCGTTCTTCTGTTTCCTTGACCGCCTTGCCCACCTGTTTCTCTTTGCGAACATCGCATTTAATTGCCAAAGCCTTGCCGTTTGAACCTTCGATTTCCTGCGCTACTGCTCTGGCACCCTCCAGATTTATATCGGCAACAGACACCATCGCTCCTTCTCTGGCGAGTTGTAGAGCGATCGCCCGGCCAATTCCAGAAGCGGCCCCCGTTACTAACGCAACTCTACCATCTAGTTTTTCCTGCACCATTTCCATATCCTTTCCTGCAAACTTACCAGCGACAGCCAACGCTTGCCTAGCTGCTCAAAGTGGGGATGAAGACTGCGGCACAGCGATTTCTTAATGCTGTTGAAATCAGCGCCCGCGTATACGCTCGAAATACAAGCTCAGAAATACCGCAGCTATTAGTGCCCCTATACCCACCATCAGCGCGGCACGGGTCAGTCCGAAGGCAAACTCTCCCACCCCAAAGATGAGCACGTAGCCGATGAGGAAATTGACCAGCCCCCAAATCACGTTCACGAGAGGTGATGATTCCCCGACACCGGGCGGCGAGGCGAAGGGGCTTTGAAACCTCTTTCCCGTGATGCCGCTCACGAAATGTGGTACGCCATTGGCCAGGAAGACGCCAGCGAAAAAGTAAGCAAGATAAGCATACCACTCCATGTACTCCTCCATTTCAACTACAAGGCAGCCAGATTGGGAATGGTCGAATCCAGCCCGCCAGTGCTTGTAGAATTTGCCTGCATTCTACTACCAGATATCTGAGCGGTCAATCATAACACTAATAACAGCGAAGAGCCTTCAACATAATGGATTGCTTTTCGAAACACCTCCTCCTTATAATCTGGATGTAACTTCAATTGACACCCGCCCGTCACTTTGTTAACCTGAACCTGAGGATTGACTAACAAAGCTTCATCTCGCTGCCTGCTTGTTGCACAATCCAAGCGCAGGTCCCGCTGCTCAGCTAAGATTAGATTGGTTCCAGAAGAATCATAGTGACAGAAACTGCAAGCCTGCCATTGTTCCTTTTCTCTGTCTTCGCCATATCGCTGACTGGGGTGATGATGCCGGGCCCTGTCACCGCCGTTACGATCGCCAAGGGATCACAGCGCAAAGAAGCAGGGGCCCTTATCGCCATAGGCCATGGCTTAATCGAACTCCCCGTAATACTGCTCATCTACTTCGGCCTCGCTAGTTACCTGAACCTCACAGGGGTGAAGATTGGCGTAGGCCTGGCAGGTGGATTGGTACTCCTATGGATGGCGCTGAATATACTAAGAAACAGGCCTTCGATCTTCAGCGAGCAAAAAGGGCAGGCCCATAGCTCTGTAGTAGCCGGGTTGGCGTTGACTGCTGCCAATCCCTATTTCTTCATATGGTGGGCGACTGTTGGTGCCGCTTTGATCATAAGCGCGCGTGATTTCGGTGGCCCTGGGATAGCTGTTATGGGCGTGACGCACTGGCTCTGCGATCTCGGCTGGCTTTTTCTCATCTCATGGGTGGTATTCAAGTCAAAACGCTTGTGGACACAGAAGGTAAATACCGTGGTGTTCGGCATATGCTCTGTTATACTGGCAGGATTTGGAGCCTGGTTTATTATCTCCAGCATCAGTCTCGCGGTTTCTGCCTAGTCCCAACCGTCGCCTAAGAATCGAATGTCGCATGTTTCCAATTTCCGATAGCGACCTCAAAACCAGCAGACGCCCTTTCGTCAACGTGACCCTCATCGTTCTATGCGCTGCCGTCTTCATCTACGAACTCACGATCGGCGAGTCAGGGCGGCTCGTTTTCTTCTACCGGTTTGGCCTCATACCTAATGAAGTGGCCCACGGTACCAACTACGAGTTCCTGATAACACACCCGGGCACCTTCATCGATATCGCTACCCCAATCCCCAACTGGGCAACCATGTTTACCTCAATGTTCATACACGGGGACTGGTTCCACTTCGCAATGAACATGCTCTTCCTCTGGGTCTTCGGAGACAACGTAGAAGACCGGTTTGGCCATTTCAAATATCTGCTCTTCTACCTCGCAGCCGGTGTCGCGGCAGCCGGGCTTCAGATCGCCATAGGCACAACGTCTGAAATTCCAATGATCGGCGCCAGTGGCGCCATCGCCGGGGCGCTGGGGGCTTATCTCCTTCTCTATCCCTTCAGCCGGGTCCGCACAGCCATGCTCATCCTAATATTTCCCTTCTTTGTTCGGATTCCAGCCGTTCTACTGCTCGGCGTTTGGTTCTTTCTCCAGTTCTTCAGCGGCATTGGCTCACTGGCCCCCTCAATGGAAACAGAAGGGGTAGCGTACTGGGCTCACATAGGCGGGTTCCTTTTCGGCATCGCTGTGGTCATTGTCTACAAGCTCGCCACCCGTCAGAGAATCTGGCCAAGAGAGCCCAGAGGAGGGCCTGGGGGAGGTCCAGAGCCGCCTCAATACTGGGGTGACATGCCAGACTAGCACCACCGATTTTATGCGGCACGCCTGAATAGAGGTAAAAATGGCTATCGCGATTCTATTCCGAGAAGAACTGAAAGAATACGATTTTGGGCCAGGCCACTCTTTTAGAGGAGACCGCTACCCCCTATTTCACAATTTCCTGCGTGAGTACGTACCCGAGGATGACAATTATCGTATTATCGAAGCAGACTGGGCAAGCGATGAGGATTTACTTCTGATTTGTGAGAGGGATTATATAACATTCACCAAGGAATACTACAAGGCTGCCAATCTGGGGCTGAGCTACCCCGGCCCATTTCATCGATTTCACAGCGGAGATAACGCAATTGTAGGCAAACCGGGAAAGCTGGAGGAGGCAGCCAGGCTGGTTGTCGGGCAGGCCAAGGCAGCTTGCGATCTGGTCGAGGAGGGCAGATTCACCAAAGCTGTTTGCATTGGCGGTGGACTGCACCACGCCAAGCCCTCCTACGGAGAAGGATTCTGCCTGTACAACGACGTCGCCTTCTCCGCCAGATACCTGGCACAGAAATACAAGCTTCAGAGGATATTAATTCTGGACACCGACGCCCATGCCGGCAACGGAACATCTGAGTATTTCTATAGCGAGGCCGGCGTTTTGCTAATCGACATCCATCAAGATCCCAGCTTCCTCTACCCCGGGACCGGCTTCGCCGGCCAGATCGGCTCCGGGGATGGCAAAGGTTTCAACATCAACGTGCCGATGCCCATTCACGCTGGTTACGATTCATATAAACTGGTCTTTGAGGAACTGGTCCAGCCAATAGCTAACGAATTCAAGCCTCAGATCATCATAAGGAACGGCGGCTCTGACCCTCACTTCAGCGATGGTCTGACCAATTTAGGATTACCATTGGAAGGCTTCAGAATGATCGGGGAGAAGGTAAGGGAAATCGCAGAGATCTGCCAGGGCAAAGCTATTGATCTCATCGCATCCGGCTACAATAGAGACGTCCTGCCATATGCATGGCTGGCCTTGATTTCCGGCTTTGCAGGCTGGAGAACACCGGTTTACGAGCCACAGGAAATTCCGCAGAGGTTCAGCCAAGACTCCTCCTTCGCCGAGACCCAAATGGTTATCGAGGAGGTCAAGAGGCACCTCACAGACTACTGGAGGTGTTTGAGATAGCATCATAAGGGAGGAAAGAATTGCTTTACCGGTTTAGAGACAGGGAGCCGAAATTCGGGAAAGATACCTATGTAAGCGAACACGCTTTGCTGATCGGGGATGTGAGAATAGGTGACGAGTGTTATATCGGTCACGGGGCAATCTTGAGAGGAGACTACGGGGCCATAGAGATTGGCTCAGGCACCGCCGTAGAAGAGGGCGTAGTTATGCACGCTCCCCCAGGTGAAGTATGCCGAGTCGGAGAAAAGCTCACCATCGGCCATGGAGCCGTAATACATTCTAAGTCAATCAGAGATTACGCTGTAATTGGCATGGGAGCGGTGTTGAGTATACTTTAGGAGGTTGGCGAAGAAAGCATCGTTGCTGAAGGCTCCACCGTAAAGATGCAACAGGTAATCCCGTCCGGCGTAGTTGTCAGCGGCACTCCCGCCAGGTTTGTAAAGAAGGTCACAGAGGAAAACAAGACGTTCTGGAGATGGGGAAAGCAGCTCTACATCGACCTTGCCAAGGAGTACATCCAGAATGGGATGCACAGGATAGACTCTTAATACTCGCCGGCATCGCAACTGAGCTCTCTGCGGTGCGCGAGCACACTATTGCCTCGCTGCGAGATAGGATCAACTGTCCCCATCCCTAATATCTCACCACCACCGACCCCTGTCCTGGTAGGTCCTGATAAACCTCTCTATGGAGCGGTCATAGGTCTTCTCTACATCGTCAGGGAAAAAACATGCGGGGAGTTCACCAGACCGCCAGTGGTATGCAAGGCACTCACAGCAAACGCCCTTCCTGCTACACGGCTCGTATGTACAGTTGCACCTCGCCTTGTTTTCCTCAATACTGCACTCCTTCATACACTGTCTCCTTCCAGATAGTAGCCGCAGTTGTGATCCCCGTGACCACTCCATCACCACGAAGAATGGTGTCAGACCTCCATCGCGTATATCCTCCCTTTACAAAACACCAATCGGAGCACTAAGCGTTGTAATTCTGGCATGGCCAAACACGCTTGTCAACGAGTGTAGTTCTTTCTACGTTCGCCCTGAGCCTGTCGAAGGGCCGTTCATGGTACGACAAGCCTGTCCTAAGCGCAGCCGAAGGGCTCACCACGAACAGCGTCCTGTAGGGGCGACCCAATATGGTCGCCCTCTCTTTGCTATGCCTTAAATAACATGGTGCGAAGGGCTCGCATGACACATATTAGGGGCACGGCATGCCGTGCCCCTACTGCCTCGACCCCCGCTTAACTGTTTGACCTTTCTTCTCAGCATATTGACAAAAAGACAAATCGTGATAAAATAATGAATGAACGTTCACTCAATATCTTGGGGGAACTTGATGGGAACCCGGCAGGAAAAGAAGGAACGCATCACCGAACAAAGAAGGCAGCAGATACTGGACGCTGCCCTCGCCGTTTTCTCCAGGAAGGGCTACGGGGAGGCCACCATACCCGACATTGCGCGGGAGGCCGGCATAGCCGTTGGCACTATCTATAACTACTACGAGAGCAAACGAGACCTGCTGCTATCAATCTTTTCTACCTACGTTTTCACCCAGCCTTTTGTGAAACTTCTGGAGCATACACTGGAAATGGATGACAGAACCTTCCTCAGCTTGCTCATCGAGGATCGACTGGACTTTGGCTTCGAAAACATGGACAGGTTCTTCTTCCTCTTGAGCGAAGTTCAGCGCGACCCGGAGCTGCGCCAGCAGTACTCTCAGGAGGTGCTTGGACCAGTTCTGGGGCTGCTCGATAAGTACCTGGAGTCCAGAGTAACATCAGGAGTTTTTCGCCCCGTGAATATCAGCATGGTTGCCCGTGTTCTGGGCGGAGCGATGATAGGCTTCCTGCTATTGTGCAGAATCGAAGGTGAAAGCAGCCCCTGCCGAAGCATGTCCCGCAAAGAGCTAGCGACCGAGCTGACAGACTTCGTCCTGAAGGGCCTTTTACAGAGCGAGGACAGGACTTGAACCAATCAAAGGCCAGCGTAGAGAATAGACATGCTGAGCCTCACACTGAATACTGATAGCTGACAGCTACACTTGAAAGGCGGTGACCATGGCTAACTTGCAAAACCAGCCAGCAGTTGAAACACACCATCTGTTCAAGAAGTTCGGTTCCTTCACGGCGGTGGATAACCTCAATCTCCGAATCGAGTGTGGCGAGACCTACGGCATGCTCGGTCCCAACGGCTCCGGCAAAACCACGACCATCAAGATACTTTGCGGCTTGCTCAAGATCACCGATGGAGAGGCGTTTGTTCTCGGCAAGAAGGCTGGGGCCCCTTCCATTGCGCCGCGAATCGGATACATGCCGCAGGAGACAGCGCTCTACCTGGATTTGACCGTGCACGACAATATGAGACTCTTTGGCGAGATTTACGGCATGAGCAAAGTAGACATCGAACGGGAGGAGGCCAATCTGCTTCAATTCATCAATCTGGAGAAATGGCGTAATGCCCCTATCTCCACTTTGAGCGGCGGCATGAGACATCGCGTATCCCTTGCCTGTAGCATGCTCCATAATCCTGAGCTGCTATTCCTGGATGAACCAACCGTCGGCGTCGACCCGGAACTGCGGGCTTCCTTCTGGGACTACTTCGAGGCCCTGCGGAAACGAGGCGTGACCGTAATCATAACCACTCACTATATGGACGAAGCACATCATTGCAGCAAGGTTGGGCTTTTAAGGGAAGGCCAGCTCATCGCCGAGGGAACTCCTGAGGAGATCACCAAATCGGCGGGGGCCCGGTCGCTTGAGGACGCCTTCCTGTCACTGGCCCGGAGAGGAGAGCAGCCATGAAATTTAGCAGGGCGTTTGCCATCACCAAGCGAATATTCAGGGGGTTGAGGCACGATCGGCGGACGCTGGCGCTCATCGTAATTGCGCCGCTTCTGGCGATGTTCATCTTCGGCGTCGCCTTCAGCGGCGATGTGACCAACGTAGGGGTGGTGATCGTAAATCTCGACGACGGCTTTGTATCACAGGCAATCATCGCCAATCTGGATGAAGAAACTCTCAATATTCGCTATACAGATAGCGAGCAGGAGGCTGTTGAGGAGGTCGAAAGCGGCAAAGCGTGGGCCGCTATCGTGTTCCCACATGGTTTCAGCGAGAGCGTTATGGCGAAATTGCAGGACAATTCCTTTGCCGGCGATACCGCAATAGGCGTTAAGGCGGATAAGAGCAATGTGAATATTGTCACTGCGGTGATGAGGTCAGTGACCGATGCCATGATGGCTACCATGTCACAGGCGGGCGTGGAAATGCCCATATCAGTCGATGACGCCCCCGTCTACGGGAAGGGCGCGGAGTTTATCGACTTCTTCGTGCCGGGAATTATGGCCTTTGCCGTGTTTCTTCTGACAACGCTGCTCACTCTACTTTCTTTCGTGGGAGAGCGCACCAGCGGCACGCTGGAGAGGCTCAGAGCCTCACCGATGAAGGAGAGCGAGATCGTAGCCGGTTACGCCATGGCCTTCGGCATCATTGGTATGTTCCAGGCCTCGCTGCTCCTGATTGTGGGCACACTGGTCTTCAACATCATTATCGTGGGCAACCCGTTTCTGGCATACATAATCGTAGCGCTGCTGGCGGTGGTCAGCGTGAGCCTGGGAATACTGCTTTCCAGTGCCGCCAAGAGGGAAGCCCAGGCAGTGCAATTCATTCCCCTGATCATTTTACCCACGTTCCTGCTGTCGGGGATATTCTGGCCGATAGAGGCCATACCCTCTATCCTCAGGCCGCTGTCGTACCTGATACCGCCGACCTACGGGGTAGAAGGCATGCGCTCGGTTATGCTGCGGGGATGGGGGCTGGAGCATATCTGGCTCGAAATCGTAGCGCTCCTGGCATTTGCGCTGGTGTTCCTGGCAGCGAGTATCAAGTCACTGCAGAGGGAAAAAGGGTAGGGCATCTGTGAAACCACCTACGAACTCCAAATATGTTTAATCTGGGTAGGTTGGCCGACGTCGGCCAACCTACCCAATCTGATTATAGCAGTATTCCCGAGGTCCCTCGTGTGGGCTGAGTACTAACAAAAAAAGCCTTGCTAGGCCTGCCCTTCATCCTCCTTCAACAGGTCGCTGAACACCTCGGCGTGATATACCTCGTGGTCCCTTATCCGCAGGAGAAGCTTCTTGAGGCTGGGGTCTTCAATTTCCTTGGCAGCACGGTCATACCCAGCAGCTACTTCCTTCTCGATCTTGATATCCGCCCGCAGCATATTGGCCGTCTTAGTTGACCGGTCTACCTCAGTGTGCTCGATCCTTGGAGTGCCTCCTCCACTAGTCAACTCCTCAGAAAGCCATCCCAGATGCTGCATCTCGTTTATAGCCTGATCCTGCATCTCCTCCTTGACCTCCTCGTTGTTCGTCACATAGGAGTGGAGCAGGTACTGGAGTATTACGGTATACTCGTGCTCAATACCCCAGTCGAGCATCCTGGTGACCTTATCCTGCCAGGAGCCCCTTATGTCCCCGGCTTTCTCCCTCTTAGCCTTGTCAACGAAGTGTTCGAAGTCGCCACGGTGCGATTTTTCGTCGGAGAGAATTCGCTCCAGCAGCCGTTTTATCTTGCGGTCATCGATAGCCTTTATGTGTTCCTCATACAGCGCGATCCCCTCTTCCTCCTGCTGTACGTCATTACTCATCCAGTCGGCTACTGTCTCGCCGCCAGTACGCATCGCTCCCCTCTTGATAGTGGGAACACCACCCAGCCCGACCACGGTTTCAGCAAGCCAGTCGAAGTGGCGCATTTCCTCCCGGGCGATGGCCTCGATCTCGCAGGCCATTTCACCCTCACCCATGGCGTACGCATGAACCAGGTACTGGATGATAGCTGCGTGCTCGCCCTCCATGTCTTGATTCAGCATATCGATAATTTTGCCATTCATAGCTCCCTCCCCTTTTTTAGTTAATATGGCAGTCCAAACTGTGTTTGAGTACTATACAGAAATAATCCGCGTCTAGTCAATAGCAGGGATGCCTCCTTAATCCGCAGGGCACACCTGAAATGCCCGCCTCCGATTCATGCCTTTGTTAAACACAGAACGCCTTGCTCACCTCCTCTGGCGGCAGGGAGTAAGAGGTGGATAAATATATGGATTCCCGCTTCCGCGGGAATGACACAATAATGTCACTCCTGCGAAAGCAGGAGTCCACAAAGAGATTGCTTCGCTGCGATCGCAATGACAGGGATACGGTTCACCCTCATCCTTCGACATTATAAGCCCTGCTGTGCATTGGTGTGCCCTAGAGCAACCGTACCGTAGCGATGTTGCCAGGCATGGTCAGGTGTACGATCCCACCGCTAACCTCCAGCGGTTCGAGGTCGCGCTCGCGGGCATCACAGAGAAACGCCATCTTAACAGTGCGGCCGCGGACGAGGAGTGCAACAGGTGATCCAGGCGAGTTGAGCGCCGACAGTCGGGCGATGAGCCCGTCGCCGCGGGAGGCACGCTTCACCGCGGCGACGCTAACGTCGGGGCGATCGGTCGTCACAATGGACTCAGCGAGTTCCCGCAGTTCAGCCCGGCCAGCATTGTCCCACGGGTTGTCCGCGAGGCTGTGAGCAACGACCGGGAGTCCGTTGTCGCGCCAGTCGCCAGACGGAGTGAACAAGACGGCATAGTCAAAGGCGTGTGCGTACTGCTCACGGCCCGTTGCTGGCATTGCCAGGAGCGGCAGCAAGCCGAACGCCTTCTCCCTGATAGCGTTCCGGAGTGCTATTGTTTCGAGGCGACCGCTCGGCTGATACGAGACAGCTCCGGTCATACCGAGAAAGAGCGCCACGCCCCAGTCGTCAGCAGCGTGCTGTACGTGCACGAAATGCTGCACAGGCCAGAAGGTTGGGTCATAGAACTTCATGGCAGGCCGGACGACGACGCCACCCGCGGCGTCCATCACAAGCTGCCTGGCTGATACGTCGGTGGCAAACCGTACGGCAACCGTGCGCCTCTCAGCAGCACGTCCCTCTACTCGGAAGCGGATAACCGGCGAGTCGCTGCGAAACCAGAGCAGACGCTTGATGGGCTCGCCGTCGAGTTCGGTGAGGCAGGCAATCTCCAGGCCGCCCTCGTGCTCACGAACCTGGAGCCGGGCTGGCCGATCACTCGCCCGTGTGGCCTCTTTGAACTCGCCGCCACGAAACTCGTGCCCCATGCGCCACAGGCCACCAGATTCCCGGTAGCTAACGAGGTCGTTGGACACCGCCGTAAGCGATGGCCCCGGCGCGACGGGACACCAAGCGCGCACAATGCCACCGCCTGCGTCCTCGTCGAGTTCGACAGCGTAGTGCAGCGTCTTCACCTCAACCTTGCCACTCTGGCTACGCCACTCCGGCAGTTCGACCTGTCCCTTCGCAGGAGGCTGAGGCCTCGCCCTGCTGGAATCTCGTGTTAAGTGCGCGACGGCTGCGCTCGCCTTTTCGATAGCCCGCTCGAGCTGCGGTCTCTGTTCGCGCTCCACCACCCGATCGGGAGATGTGCCGGTGATGAAGTCGTGATGATTGGAGACGGCTGCGTCCCACCAGGCGCTCTCGAGGTCACCTGCGATGAACTGCTCGGCACCATCGTTCTCTGGCAGCAGCGCGAGCCGCTCGGCGAGCAGCAACAGATCCACGAGATCATGACATTTCTTCTTCAGCGTCGGACGTGACGTGTAGAAGCCGGTCCAGTACGGGTTTGGATCCAACTCCAGGACGGGGAGAATATCACGGTAGCAATCGACTAGAGTTAAGTAGTCGTCAAGACCGGCGTTTAAGGCCCAAATGCCTGTCTTGGGGTAGTGTATGCGGTTATAGCGGTCCAGCAGCGTCACGAGGTCAGGGATCGGACTGACGAAGTCGAAGCCGATTGGGCAGAACAAATACGGCGTGCGACTACAGGGAATGAGTTGAGAGGCAAAGCGTCCAATCTTGTGAGCTACATTACGATCGGAGCGGTCAGGAATGGCGATCGGGAAGAGGTACACACGGGTCACACCCCGGTGGGCGAGCATGTCGCCTTGGCCGTAGGTGTATGCATTCCAGTGACACAGCAGCTCGGTGCCGTCCGGGCCGCGCCAGACGAAATCAAGAGTGTGTTCTTTCTTCAGCAACAGGGCAGCGCTCGAACCCGGCCGCGGGAAACCTCTCTGCATCTCGTAGTCTGCGCCAATGAAATACATCCCGTCGATACGGGTGATGCCTGCCTGATCGAAGCCCGCGGCATTAAGAAGGGATGGCAGGGCAGGCGAGTGGCCAAAGCTGTCGGGAAAGTATGCGACCCTCGGCTCTTGTGTCATGCCGTTGGCACGCAGCCACTCCTGCCCAATAAGGAAGTCGCGCAAGATCACCTCGGCTTCGGGGAGGAGTGTGTCAGCGGTCACGACGCCGCTGCTGGCCAGACGCAGACGCCGCTCGTTAACAAGTTTCAGGACGCTGTCCTGCTGTTCCGGCCTCTGCTCCCAGTACTTGCGCAGGAAGAAAATACACTCGAGTGAGTAGACTCGGCGCGGGTCGCGCAAGAGTTCTTCGATGGCGTAATCGAGGTTGGGGCAAACGAATCGGCGGAAATACTCCTCCGACGTGAGCAGGAAATTCGGGTCCCAGTGGCTGGACTCTGCGAAGAGAATCACTCGCTCGGCTTCATCGGGAATGCCAAGACACCGGCGCAGGTACTTCTCCCGCTCACTCTGCAAAGGGTGTATGTTGTTTTGGGTCTCCATATCTCAGTTACTGGCAGTGCCAGGTCCAGGAACCTCAGAGTTGCAGGGGTTCTCGAATTTCAGCACCTTTTACTGCGATCCGGCCTTTCATTGGCTTGTTGATCTGAATGGCATTCGCCAAGCCGACTCAGCCGGGTTTTCATAATGTCTACGGCATATTTTTCCTCGTAGGCCCCACTCGCGATAAGTATGAGCTTTTTTACGAATGTATGATACCGGGCGGTAAAAATGAAACTGAGCATTGCACCCCATGAGAAACCAATCAACGTGACAGGAAGGTCCCCGTTCATTTCTAAAACGGCCTTAAGTTCCTGTACTTGCCCTTCAAGCATTGTTGCCGTTTGAAGTGGCTCCAGAACTCCCCTGACTGAGGAGAGCTCTCGAGCGACCGGCGCCATTTCTCCGGGTGCGCCCGGCCCACCGTGAATGACAGCTAAATTGAAAGGCCTGTTTCCATATTTTCTTAAATTTTTCATATTTATAATACAGTTTAACCTCTTTTTAATTAAATTGCAGTAACACTGCCCCATGAGTTTGGTGTATAATAACTCGTGAATAAACCCCCAAAGGACCATTCTGTCATATAAATTATCAAGGGGGATATATATCGTATAGATAGGAGAAATCTAATGAGTGGATGGAGCAAATCTTTACTGGTTATTTTATTGATAAACATACTGATTCTGGGGCTAATTGGCTGTGGTGGCGGCACTTCCAGCCCCGATGATACAGTGCGCGCCGCATTCGCGGCTTTGGAGGCTCAAAATGCTGATAAGCTTATCAGCTACTACGTGGAAGACGTAAGAGATGCGGTCTCAGCCAAGACAGAATACGCCTTCGCCGTTGTTGATAAATTCAAGGTATCCAATTTGGAAACGACAGTTTTAAGTGAAACTGAGGATACCGCTTCGATTGAGGCGGACTATGACCTTACTACTACACTAAGCGGGCAGAGTATCAAAGAACATATAACGGAGATATATGAGCTATCGAAAGTAGATGGAGAATGGCTGCTGCTTGGTGAGGCTACCGAAGTCGAGAGAGTCGAGGCCACTCCCGTGCCAACTGCAACGCCACCTGCATTTTCCAGCCCCGAAGGAACAGTCCTGGAGTACTACCGCTCTATAGAGGCTATGGACATAGGCGCGATTCAAAAATGTTTCCGCGAGGACTTTCGCGATGGTATTGTGCCTGCGCTCGAAGATTACTATTCTTATACAGAGTCCCTCAGCATCCTCAATGTCGAGTTAGAAGTGATTAACCAGACTGAGAGCGAAGCTACTGTCATAGCGTACTACGAAATCTATGTAATCCAATCGGGAGAGACCTACAGCTCCCCGACTGAGGAGGACATCTATCTTCAAAAAGTCGGCGGGAAGTGGCTAATCGCCGAGGACATGGGACTGTGGTAGACTAGTTGAACATACCGTAATAAATCCTGTGTTGTCCGAACCGCCTGTAAAAAACGGGAATGGCGTTAGATTCCTCTGTTGATAATATGGTGGCTATTACGGCCATGCGATCTTTATAGCATACCCATGCGGATACTTGTTGCCACCCA
>Ga0209498_1000690_pt1 | contig 20792 bp, 28 predicted proteins | sample WalLakDeSediment_FD_184131 | JGI IMG/M metagenome (GOLD analysis project Ga0209498, IMG submission 184131) | Lake sediment microbial communities from Walker lake, Nevada to study Microbial Dark Matter (Phase II) - Walker Lake 11/02/13 Deep... | ecosystem: Environmental > Aquatic > Freshwater >... | reverse complement strand
TTGTGATTTTCATACTACTGGCTATTATGTAGGGTATGGGGGCTTTAATGAAGAACAGGCTAAACTGGGTGCAGGCGGTGGCCCTTGCTGGGGTCAGGGACGAAATAGGCCAGTAAGAAACAGGGTTCATGACTTACATGGGCAGATTGAATATTTAAGGCAAGTTGTAAGGAGAGAAAAAAGGTTAATTATTGATGATAGATTATCCGAGATACTGGGGGTAAAATAATGACAGGAATAGTTTTAATGAAAGAGCATTCTTCAAGGGTAGAAAATAAAAATCATCGGCTTATGTGCGGCAGGCCATTGTTTTGTTATATCTTAGATACTTTAATTGTTTGCAGGCAAGTTGATGATATTATTGTTAATACTGATACTGAAAATCTTAAAGAGATGGTTCTTAAGTATTATCCTCATCTTAAAGTGGTAGTTAGGCCGGAATATATGCAAAATGAATTTGATGAGAATGGGCGTTATATTTTTGCCGATATTTTTGAATGGACAATGAAGCAGTGCGAAGATGAACATTTTTTACAAGTGCATACCACAAATCCGCATTTAAAGCCAGAAACTATTGATGAAGCGATAATTACTTATTATAAAAACATAAAAGAATATGATTCGTTATTTGGAGTAACAGAAAAGTATATTCGGTTATTTACTAAAGATGGTAAACCATTATGCCACGATTCAACTAAAATGGAACGCAGTCAGGACTTGGAACCGTTATATGAAGATGTTTCAACCATATATATTTTCAGCAAAGATTCTTTTGCTGTTTATAATAATCGTATTGGTAAAAGGCCTTTAATGTTTCCTATGTCTGGTATTGAAGCAATAGATATAGATTGGGAAGAGGATTGGCTAATTGCGGAGGCGGTGATGGCGTGGTTGTCATAGTTGATGTAGGTGCAAAAGGTGGTTTGCAAAGAAAATGGAAAGAGATAAAGCACGAAGCACATTTATTTGAGCCGGTAAAAGAAAGTTATGATGCAATCATTAAGAAGCCATCTCGTAATTATAAAATATATAATATGGCTCTATCCGATAAAAAAGAAGATTTAATAATTAATGTTTGTAAGGCAAAAGGATGTTCTTCTGTTTATGAACATGACCTTGATTATATAGCAAAATATCGATTTGATGCTACAGAATGGTTTAAAACAGAATATCAAATTACGGTTAAAGCTGATACTTTAGATTCGCTTAATATAAATGCAGACTTTATTAAAATTGATGTAGAAGGTCATGCGTTTCCAGTTTTAAAAGGGGCAAAGGAAACGCTTAAAAATTGCATTGGCTTAGAAATTGAAATTGACTTTGCACCATACCGGAAAGGTATGTCATTATTTAGTGATATTCACCCATTTTTAGTTGAGCGGGGATTTGAGTTACATGAGTTTAATTCTTTTAGTAAACGGGATAGAATTGAAGGGTTAAGCATTGATGAGGTAAAAGATATAACCGGGGATGATAAGTGGTTACATTCTGTTAGCGGGCCGATATGGGCGGCTGATTGTGTTTGGTTAAAACCACCCGAATGTATTCCAGATCAAAAATATAATAAAGCAAAAAATATTTATAAGGTATTTAATCAAGAAGGATATTTGCGAATACTGAAGGGGTGATAGTTTGCGAAAGATTAGGGATAGGCGTGAAAATAGAGCGGTTTACCCACGCATTGAAGACTTAGTGGAATCGAAAAAGCGTAAAGATATTGCACAGGAGTATTTTGAATATGTTCGTGATAAAAATATAATTCTTATTGGGCCAGCAGGCTATTTGCAAGGGCAAGGGCGGGCAAAAGAATTTGATAGTTATGATTTGATAGTGCGTATAAAATGGGGGAAAGGGGATGGCAGGGATTATGGAACAAGAACTGACATCTCTTATTGGCCTTTAAAAAGACGGGCACATTTGGAAGCTTTATGTTCATCGGGGATATTAAAAGATTATAATATAAATTGGATTGTGCCAACGAGATATTATAAATTTTTAGATGCGGTAAGACGCATAACCCCTTTAAGAATTAAGATATATTTCCCAGAACAAAAAAGTAAAAGTAAATATGTTAAAAGGGTTCAAGAAGAAGCTGGCTCTCACCCGGATGCTGGCGTGGAAACTATATTACATTTGTTAGATACTCCGATTAAAAGTTTGACGGTTGTTGGAATGGATTTTTATGCCTCTGGATATGTTGCCGATTATGAAGGAATTTTATTAAAATATTTTACCTCTTCAAGTGAAAAGCCTGATATATTAAAATTATTAAAAGATTGTAGAGAGGTTAGGGGGCAAGATGAGTGGGCAAAAGGGGAAAAGATTGACCATAAAAAATTAGCCCTTTTTATCGGAACGATAGATGACCCACGGTTAATATTGGATGAACCAATTAGGGAAAGGATAGAGCAGGCTAAAAAAAATGCGATATGACATAGAAGAATTTTATAACTATATAGAAGGTAAATCAGTTGCTATCGTATGCCCGGCAGAATATATGGTAGGGTCAGGCAAAGGCGAAGAAATAGATAACCATGATATAGTTGTTAGAGTTAAATATATTGCAGAAAATATTATTGATTATGGTAGCAGGAACGATGTAGTTTATCATCATTTTAATACGAAAAGAGTTAATATATTGAGGCTATTGATTCAGTATAAACAAGCGGAAGTTGAATGGGTAGTTCATAAGTTAGAAAGACGGATTAAAGATACTTTCTCGGACATCGATCAATTTAAGTGGGTTTGTGTAGAAGAGGTGGGGCATATACCGCTAAAAAAGATAACGGGCAGGCAAGTTAATACTGGCGTTTTAGCAGTATATACAATATTGCAGGCCAAACCAAAAGAAGTTAGATTATACGGAATGGACTTTTACCGTTCTAATTACGGGCAGACTAAAAATCGGATAGATGTTCCTGTTAAAGAAGCATGGAAGGTTCATGAAAGACATCATGACGCAGACGGACAAATTACTTTTATAAAAAGGTTAGTTGAAGAATATGATAACTTTATTATAGATGATACATTAAAACAAGTTTTGAATGAATGGCAATATACAAATGAAAGCGGGTGATTGCTAATAGACCTTGACAAGAAGGGGAAGATGTGGTAAAGTAATACCAGACTAATAAGTTATTTTATTATGCAACTTACCGGGGCGAAGAATCGGAAGGGGCAAATACAGGAGGTTTATCATGGCTGAAGAAACAAAGGCAACTGCTGGGGCTTCTGAAGATATGAAGAATCAGTTGGGGCAAGAAGGTAAAGTGGAAGATACTAAAGTTGGCGGACAAACAAGTGAAGGTAAACCGGAAGATGTTTTAACTCTTTCAAAGGCTGAATACGAAAAGCAGTTACAGGCTGAAGCAGATAAAAGGGTTAGGCAGGCTGAAAAGACTTTTGAGCAGAAGTATGAAAAAGAACTCCGCGAAAAGATTCAAAGGGAAAGAGAAGATGCGGAGCGGCTTGCAAAACTGACATCTGATGAAAGAGAAAAAGAACTCTATGAGCGTAATAAGGCTTTGCTTGATGAAAAAGAACGAACACTTAGGCAAAGAGAAATGAAACTTGCGGCAATAGATGTTCTTAACGAAGAAGATTTACCAGTATCGTTTGCAGACCAGCTTTTAGGCGAAAGTGTTGATGATACTCATGACAGGATTAAGAAGTTTAAAAAGGCTTGGCATGAGGCAATCGACAAAGAAGTTAATGCAAGGTTGAAGGATAGAATGCCAGAAGGTGGCGGAACAAAAGCAAGTGGCGAGTTAGACATGAATAAGATAATTCGTCAGGGCTTTAGAAAACGGGAATAAACTAACTAATATAAAAATAAAATAAAGGGGGACAGAAAACTTTAAGGAGTTGAATTTTAATGACTTTACTCGCTGGTGGACACGGCACAGGCACTAAGGGCACTCACATGACAACCGAGTTTGATGCATGGCCTTTGATTCCTGAAACCGTTTCAAAAGAAATTCAAGATGGTATTACTGAGGCAAGTGCGGCTTTAAGTTTGTTTAACAGGCTTCCGAATATGAGTTCAAGGGTTCACAGGATGCCGGTTCTTAGCACATTAGGTTATGCTGAATTTGTTTGTGATACTACTGATGATAACTTAGTAGTGGGCGCAGACCAGCAGATTGATGATGCACAGTATTTGGCAATGAAAGGGCAACCTTATGGAACTGCCGACCCCGGTATTGTTCCGAATGAAGGGGCACCCGAATTAAAACCAACACATCAGATGAAGTGGGAAAATATTTTTATTGTCGCAGAACCGATTGCGATTATTCTTCCTGTTCCTGACGATGTGTTAGATGATAGCGAATACGATTTATGGGCGGCTATGCGCCCCCGTATTATCGAAGCCTTTCATCAAAGAATTGACAATGCTATTATATGGGGACAGAGCAGGCCGCAAAGTTGGCCTACTGGTGTAGTTCCTACCGCTATTGCAAGGGGTCAGACTGTAGTTGAAGGCACTAACGTGGACTTCGCTGATGACCTTTCTGCATTGATGGGTATTCTTGAGCAACAGGCTTATGACCCAACTGGTTTCATGGCGGCTCCAAGCGTTAAGGCTACCCTTCGTGGATTAAGGGATACCAACGGTATGCCAATTTTTACGCCGGGTATGCAGGGCGTTCCTCCGACAATTTGGGGCGCACCAATTTCCTATATTAAGAATAACACTTTCCAGCTTGATACTTCTCGCTTGATTGCGGGTAAGATGGATGAAGCGAAGTATTCTATTCGCTCTGATATGAGTTGGAAACTGTTTACCGAAGGTGTTATTTCGGATGAGAACGGTAGGGTTATTCTTAACCTGATGCAACAGGATAGCAAAGCAATGAGGGTTGTCATGCGTCTTGGTTGGGCAGTTCCTAACCCAATTCATAAGCTTCGCAGAGACCGCCAAGGTTACCCGTTTGCAGTCTTGTTAGTTTAATTAAATGGGGCGTTAATTCGCCCCTTTTTATCTTTAAAGCGAAACGAAGGAGGACATTTTATGCAAGTGAAAATTGTAAGGGAAACTGCAACAGTCAAGCATGGGGCATTAAGTCGTGGTGAAGTCTTTACTGAAAAAGAAATTGATGAAAGAACAATGCAAAGATGGATTAAGCGTAAAATTGCAGTAGAATACGATGGCGATGAATATGTTTCTTCTGACGAAGCAATGAAGCAACTTGAGATTAGACCAGAAGACATTGCTGAAACTGAAGAACAAAGTAAACTTCGCGAAAAGTTCCAAAGTAATGCAGAACCAGAAATTGCAGATATGGCTTTTCAGGAACTTCGCAGATATGCAAAAGAAAATGGCTATGAGAATTATGGTAAAATGAACCGGGAAGAATTAATTGAACTATTGTCTGAAGATGAAGAAGTAGCAGAAGAAAAGAGTCCATTCTTTGATGGGGTTGAATAAGTTATGCGGGAAAATCTATTAGTATGGGTTAGAGATTATTGTAACGACCAATCCCTTGAAGATGAAGGGGCTATTTCTATTTTCTTGGATAGGGCAATCGCATGGTTAAATGCTCATGTGTCTGGAGTAGTTTCTGAAAGTTTAGGCGACTATTCTGTTGCTTTTGGTAGGGGCGAAAGTTTAGAAAGCGCACTCCCGCTATCCCTGATAATTTTTCTTAGACCATACAAGAAAATGAAAATGCTATAAAGGGGCTAAACTATGCTTCAAAATATAACCAGATGGTTTACAGAAACATGGGAAGTATATCGGCTATCTGTTGTAGATGATAGTTGGGGTAACCCGATTGAAACATGGACTTTAAGCCATGAAGTATTAGGTAGATTTAGACCTTTAAGCGGTGATAGAAAATTATCAGCAGATAAGCAAATAGAATTCGCAGATGCTAAATTTTATTGCGCAATAGACGCAGATATTTTAACAGGCGATAGATTAGTAGGAAACAATCAAACCTATGATGTAAAACTCCCACAAGACCCGATGAGCATGGGGGAATTTTTACAAGTAGAATTAAAATTAAGGGATGCTAACTAATGGCTAATACTGGCGGCGCATGGATTCGTTCAGATATGAAATGGCATGGTGATAAAGTGATTGCGGCTGTTCAGAAGAAGGAAGCGGCATTAACAGCGGCTGGAGTATTAGTTCAAGATGCGGCACATAAATTAGTAAAAGTTAAAACAGGTAATTTAAAAGGCAGTATAACTTGGGCGTTAGCAAGGCAAGCATCACCAGTTTCATCGCCTACTAAACCGGAAGATGGTTTAAGGGCACATGGCGGTAGCCCGGATTATATTTATGTAGGAACGAATGTAAAATATGCAAGAAGAATTGAGTATGGTTTTAATGGAACAGATAGGTTAGGAAGGACATATAGGCAGGTGGCACAACCGTATTTAAGGCCAGCTTATGAAAATCAAAAGAATAGAATTGGTAGAGCTATTGCAGATATATTAGGGCCACAGATAAGAGGGGCTGGTAAATAATGCCGGGATTAATAGAACCTGAAATGAGGAATTATTTAGCAGGGGCACATGGAATATCCGCAACAAACTTTTATCTAAAAGTTGCACCCGGCAATGCAGTTTATCCTTACGGGATAATTTTCAAAATAAGTTCGGGCAAAGATTATACTCATAGTGATGCAGGCTCAAACAGCGTATATGAAGCCAGAATGCAATGTTCTTGTTTTGGGGGTAATTACCAACAGGCAAAAATGTTAGCAAGCGAAGTAATTGAAGAGATGGAAGAATGGGCAGATGTAGAATCGGATGTGCAGGCAGTATTTTTAATAGGTGAATTAGATTTGTATGAAGATGAAACAAAATCGCATCACATTGCTTTAGATTTTATAGTTTGGCACATATTTTAAAGGAGATGATTTAAATGGCAGGTTCAGCAGGTTATGGAACAATATTAACCATTGCCGCTACCCCGGTAGCAGAATTAACAAATATTTCGGGGCCGGGTATTTCGGTAGATACGATTGATGTAACGACTCATGATTCGGCAGATGCCTTTCGTGAATTTGTTGCCGGTTTAATTGATGGCGGAGAGATTTCAATGGAAGGTAACCTTACTACAACTGTGGCGGCTAATGTAATTCTTACTGCGTTAGTTGCAAGGGCGGCAGTAGCGTTTACGATTGTTCTTCCTACTACTGGGGCAGACATGACATGGTCAGGCAGTGCTATTGTTACTGGTTTTGAAAACTCTGCACCTCATGATGGGAAGCTTGGATTCTCTGCATCAATGAAGATAACTGGCGAACCTTCACTGGCATAATTTAAAACCAGTGTAGGAAGGGGGTTTATTTATGGCTGGTTTTAGTGCCTATGGCACAATATTACGAATAGATATGGCTGGTGCTGGAAATGCAGTAGCAGAATTAACTAATATTTCCGGGCCTTCTGTTTCTGTCGATACTATAGATGTATCAACCCATGATAGTTGGAGACACGGGGCAGTAGTTGGTGCAGTAACATTTACTAATGGCACGAATGTAGTTAATCGGGTAGGGCATGGTTTAGTAAATGGTAACGTAATATCTTTTCAGTTAGGTGTAGGCGGGGCGTTACCTGCTGAATTATCACTTAATCGTTGGTATTATGTTATTAACAGAGCGGCAGATACATTCCAAGTATCATTAACTCCCGGCGGGGCAATAGTAACTTTTACTGATGATGGCTCGGCTACTGTAAATGCGCATAGAGCAGGGGCATTCAGGGAATTTGTAGCAGGGTTAATAGATGCCGGGGAAATTTCTTTTGAAGGCAATCTTATTGATGTTACTCAATCAGATGAAATTATGGACGCTATTGTTGACCGGGATGTTTTAGAATTTGAAATTGAATTCCCGGAAGGCGAAGAATGGAGTTTTGACGGAATTGTTACTGGCTTTGAAGTTTCAGCACCGCATGACGGTAAAATAGGATTTTCAGCATCAGTAAAGGTAACGGGGGAACCGGAATTAGTTTAAGGAGGAGTTAAAATGAGGTATGTTGAATTTGAAGTTGATGGTAAAGTAAAAAAACTTCGATTTGATTTTAACGCTATTGCTGATCTTGAACAACAAGTAGGTTCTGGGGTAGTTAGTTTATTTAGTGAAGAGAAAATTGGGTTCCATACAATCAGACTTTTATTCTGGGCTGGCCTTCGTTGGGAAGATCAAGGCTTAACCATGCAAAGGGCGGGCATGATAATTAAGCAACTTCTCGAAGAAGGTCATTCGTTTGAAGATTTATCTGGTATGGTTAGCAAAGCATTACAATTAAGCGGTTTATTTGGGAATAAAGAAGATGGTGAATCAGAAGCCCCTTTCGTTCAGACGGAAGTAGAAAAACCAGTTATCTTGAAGAAATCGACAAACTCCAAACAATAGGATATGTAATCGGGTTATCGACTAAAGAGTTCTGGCAAGCAACTTTAAAAGAGTTTAATGATATGGCTGAAGCCTATAAATTAAAACAAAGAAAATTGGATGCCAGAACTGCTTTAATATGTGCATCAATTTATAATGCACAAAGGACGAAGAAAGATAAATTAATAAAGCCAGAACAGTTTATGCCTAAAGAAGAAAAGAAAGAAAAACAGCAAAAAACACCAAGGGAAATGTTAAGAGCGGCAGAAGAATGGATTAAGGTTACCGGGGGTAAAGATTTAAGGAGAGATGTAAATGACGACACTTGCTGAATTAGTAGTAAAAATAGGTTTAGATTCAGCACAATTTGAGCGTGAAATCTCTGGCATGTCTGGTAAATTACGCAGTATTGGTCAGGATATGACTCGTATTGGCGGTAACTTAACCAGAGGTTTAACTTTGCCCATTATCGGTGCAGGCGTAGCCGCATTTAAGATGCATAAGGATTTCGAGTTTTCTATGCAGTCTATTGTTGGTTTAGTTGGCGTATCGCAATCACAAGTTGACCAGTGGAGTAAAGATTTAGTTGAGATGGGACCGAAGCTGGGTAAAGGGCCAAAAGAATTAGCTGATGCATTATACTTTGTAACTTCTGCTGGTATTGAAGCATCTGAAGCGTTGAATGTTGTAGAGATGAGTGCTAAAGCATCTGCGGCAGGATTAGGGGAAACAAAAGTAATTGCTGACCTTGTAACTTCCGCTATGAATGCTTATGGGGCAGAAAATTTATCAGCATCGCAGGCAACAGATATTTTAGTAGCGGCGGTTAGGGAAGGTAAAGCAGAAGCATCTGAATTTGCAGGTTCGCTTGGTAAGGTTTTACCTATTGCGGCTGAATTAGGAGTAGAGTTCCATGAGGTAGCGGCGGCAACTGCGGCAATGACAAGGACAGGGACAGATGCAAATACGGCTGGAACCCAGTTAAGGGCGATTATGTCCAGCTTGTTAAAACCAACAAAACAGGCTGAAGAAGTTTTAGATGCAATGGGGACATCTTCTGAAAAGTTAAGAAAGAAAATCAGGGACGATGGTTTACTTTCTACTTTGATGGAGTTAAGGAATTTAACCCATGAATATGGTGAAGAAGCTATGGCGGCTGTATTCCCTAATATTCGTGCTTTAATTGGTATGCTTGATTTAATGGGGGCAAACATAGAGGATAATGTAAAGATATTTAATAATTTAACAAATGCAACCGGGGCACTTGATCATGCTTTTAAGACTGCATCTGAAACAGCAGAGTTTAAATGGCAAAAGGTTTTGGCATCGATGCAATCGCTAATGATTACAATAGGCGATTCAGTTAAAGAGGCAGTTATTCCGGTGATGGAAGATTTGGTTAAAACAATTCAAAAGGTAACTGAATGGTTTAAAAGATTATCACCGGAAGCTAAAACTAATATTATAAGATTTGCGGCTTATGCGGCGGCATTAGGGCCAATTCTCTTAATCGGCGGTAAATTAGTAGGAATGTTTATTGGTATGGTAAATACCATTACTGTATTAAGTAGGGCGCTTAGGCTGGCAGTAGGATTTATTAAATTAAAAGTTGCGGCTTTAGTAGGAATGAAAGCAGTAATGGCATTAATGTCTGGGCCTGCTGGGTGGATAATGTTAGCAGTTGCGGCTATAGCATTAATAGGCACCGCTTGGTATAAAGCGAGTAGGGATTCTGAAAAAGAGTTGAATAAGTTAGTGGCAACGACAAAGGTTAAGTTTATGGAAATAAAGACTGAAGCTATACAAAGGGCTGTTGAAATGGCAGAGGGCGTTATTGCCGAGTATTATTCTTTAAGCGAACTTAGCCGGAAACTTTTTAAAGGTATGGCTGAAACTCAGGCTAAAATTGGCAAAGAAGCGCATGAACAAATTATGGCTAACCTTGAATCTGAAAAAGAGGGTAAACTTGCCTTTTTAAAGGAACAATATGACGAAGAATTGCGCCAACTCGCTATACTTCATCAAAACGGGTTTATTGCTACTGATGAAGAGTATGAAAGATTAAAAATTATGGTAAAAGGCAAATATGATGATAGGGTTACAATGACAGAAGAGATGTATAAAGAAATTCATAGAATTGTTAAAAGGGATTTGAAAGAGTATGGTTTTTTAACTGAAGCAGGGCTAAAAGAAATTGAGGATTTATATATAGACCACGCAAAAGAAGTTATTGGCACATTGGAAAAGTTTGTAGTTGATAACAAAGCGCTTGAAGCTTTAAAAAATACTGATATAAGCAATATGACTGAAGCGCAGTTAAAAGAAATGAAAAGATTAACTGAAAAATATTATGGTGAAGCAGTAACAGAAATCGAAGGTAGCATTGGCGAAATATTAACTGCTATTAACCTTCTTGAATCGACAGGTGCAATTAGTGCAGGTGAAGCCGCTGTTCTTTATCAAAAGGCAATGGGTAAAATGATTGATGCCAACGTTGATGTTGCGAAATCAGCGACAGATATGGTTAATGACATTGATAGGGAGTTGGACCGATTACGTCGGGAAGGAATAATGAAACAAGAAACTTTTGGCGAGGATACGGTAGATATTTGGGAAAATTTAAACAAACTACTTGTAGGAAGTTCTATTGTCCCTGATATGGTAACAGATATCCTAAAGTGGTTTGATACTCTTAAAAAAGAGGGCGGTAAAATTGTAGTTGATATGGTAAGGGATATTCAGGGTTCGTTTAATAGATTATGGGATTATATTAGGCAGATACCTTCACAGGCATTTAGATGGGGTAGGGATATATTTTTCCAACTATGGCAGGGAATGAGGAGTATTTTCTCAAGCATACAATCATGGTTTTCGACACAGGTAACACCGCTTTTAAATAGATTAAATCCGTGGGCAAGAATGAGTCCATCATTAATCGATAATATAAGAAGCGGGATTAAAGAAATCGAAAAAGCCTATACATCAATTCAGTTGCCAGATTATGGTGCAGTTAAAGGGTTAGGTATAGTTTCGTTTCCTGATAATCAAGCCCAAGAAGTTTTGCCACCACAAAGCGATAATAGAAATTCTGCATCATTAAATCGTAGTGGTCAGCCCCCATTTGAATTAGGGGGTAAACTTGCAATGATTATCGCAGATGATAGAGTTCTTAAACAGTTGTGGCGGCAATTACAAGATGCTGGGCGTGCAGAAGGAGTGAGGATTTCAGGATGAGCCATCAAATAGAAGGTAATGCAATTCCTACTCCACAATTTTTTAGTGTTCACGATTTTAACTTGCAAAGAACAAAAAGGGTAGCAAGCGGAAGATTGGTTACGGATACGATTGCAACAAAAAAAGAGTTTACATTAATGTGGACTGATATAACCGGGGTGCAATTAGATGCAATGTTTACGGATATGGGAGATTCTTTTTTTGATTATACTTACCCGACCGAAACAGGTTCGGAAACAGTAGCAGTATTATGCCCAGACATGCCGAGAGACCTCTGGTTAAATTCGGGTGATAAGCATTATCGTGATGTAACAATGATTTTTATAGAACAGTAAAGGAGTTGAATTAAATGAGTTCAATAGCAGTTGTTCAGGCAGATGTATATTCACAGGTGGCGGCGTTAATTGAATCAGGCAGTATTGATTTAGAAACAGGAGATTTTTACCTTGCCTTGTTCGGCGATAATTTCGTATTCGACCCGACCCATACGACTTGGGCTGATATTAAAATTGACGAAATTAGTGATCATATTGCTGGTTATACTTATGGGGGTAAGGAAATTATTTTTGATGCAAGTAGAACAGATTATGATGATACAACGGGTATATGGGCATGGGGACCAAATTGCGACCCGCTGGAATGGGATAATGCAGATTTTACCAGCGACCCTGTTCACTGGGGTGTAATTTATGAATACACTGATGATGGTGGAAGTCCTGATGATGGCAGTCTTTTAGTTTGCGCTTATAAACTAACTACCCCGGCTGAACCTGATGATGAAAAATTCAGGTGGAATTTTAACGCTGGCGGGTTAGTAAAATGGACAGCTAAGTTTACAGTAGCACCAGCATAAAAAGGTAGGGGGAGTAGCAAATGGCCTTTCCAGACAATGTTGATGATTTCAAAGAATATTCATACACTGGTGCAGTCCAGAACGAAACCCTACCACCGGGTAAATATAAGATTGAGTTATGGGGGGCACAGGGTGGCCCTACTTCTGGCACTAACGGAGGAAAGGGTGGAAAAGCGGAGGGTGAAATTGAGTTAACCGAAGAAACTTTGCTTCGGATATATGTTGGGGAACAACCGACTGGCGCACAAACGGGAGGGTGGAATGGTGGTGGAAATGCCAGTTCCACAACAAATGCTTACCCCGGCGGCGGATCTTCTGATGTGCGTATTGGCGGAACCGATCTAACCAACAGAATTTTAGTTGCAGGTGGCGGCGGCGGGCGTAATGTAGCTACATCAGCACAAGCAGGTGGTGTTGGTGGAGGGGAAACTGGCGGCGACGGGACATCATATTCTGCTAACCAATTTGGAACCGGCGGCACTCAGACCGCAGGTGGATTAAATAGTGGTGCTTGGGGGCAAGGTGGGAATACATCCACCAATAGCCGTGGTGGCGGCGGCGGTGGTTGGTATGGCGGCGGTGCGGGTCGCGGCACTTATTCCGGTGGTGGCGGCGGTTCATCTTATATCGGCAGAGAACTTGACACTGACGACATGGATGGTGTGGCAGGCGACAACTTCCCACGATTCCTGATCACAAACGGCGCAACCAGTTCAGGTGTTCGCGATGGTGACGGGTTAGCAAAAATTACCGTTTTGGATGTAGGTAGTGCATATGAGGTAGATTCTATTATCGCCGAGATAGAAATAGAAGGATTGCTCGGTTTAGTAGAGATAATATTTATCGGGGTAGAAGTTGAATCAATCGTTGCGGAAATTGAGATTGAGGGTCTGTTCGGTTTGGTTGAAGTTATTCCTTATACTGATTGGGCAGAATATGAAATAGCTGTCCGTGCACCGTCAAGAAAGTGGAGTGCAAAAGTAGAGATAGATTTCCCTGAAGGCACGGCAAAGTTTGACGATGATGATATTGCAAGTATTTCCCTGCTGGAAGAAGCACATACCACAGGGCAGAACCCGTTAGGGTTTATTACATCTAACGAGTTGACCATTTCGCTTCATAATCAGGATAGAAGATTTACTCCGGCGAACCCTGCCCATGATTATGATGTCAGACCGGGGTTGGAAGTCAGGGCATACTTAGTTTTGAAACTGCCTGATACTATATACCCTGAATCCGATGCAGAAATACCGCTCGGCACATTCTGGACTGATGAATGGGACACACCTTCAGATTCAATGGAGGCGACCGTTACCTGCCATGACCGGCTGTTGCAGATTATTAATCTTGACACTCCGCAGATTCCGGTAATGGTCGATACTACTATTGGGCAAATGTTCGGCAGATTATTTAGGGCGTTAGGGTTAGAACCAGACGAAGATTACGTCGTAAGCCCTGCTCTGACGCAGAAGGTCAAAGCAGGCTGGTGGGAGCGGGATGTAGTAGGAAACTCCTTGCAGGTTTTAGCTGAAGCCGGGAACTGCTTTGTCACGGTGAACAGGGATAATCAGATTGTCGTTCTGCCGAATGTGAAAGTCAACCCGGAGGAAGATGATGAATATACTGAAGACGAACTTTTTACAATAAACAATCCTCAGCGGATTTTAGATATTTATACAGCGGTGAAGATGCAATATAGAATCCCTTACCTGAAGGAACCGGGCCAGTTAGTTAGGGCAGATAATATCTTCATCCCTGCTGGCAGGGTTATCTTGGACAGGATTGATTTTAAACCCGATGATATTCCGGTTATGCAGATAGACTGGGTGCATCTTTACGGCAGGGATCAGCAGACGGAGATATGGGATTTGTCTCTTGGTGGGGCTACGGGGGGAAATTTCAAACTCGGCGACTCAGATTTAGGACTTGAAACTGAGGCGTTAGCCGATATTGTAGACGCTGGCACAATCGAGATAGAGCTTAGGGATGTTTACGGGGAAGATCACGGTATAAAAGTAACAGGTGAAGCTGGGATATTTGAATTTACCTTTACCTTTGATCAAGGCAGGACATTCTTTTATGCTGATTTTACGAATTTAACCGGCGCAACTCAACCGATTCTGTTACGAAGGCGGGTGCATATTGGTCCGGTGCAGTCAAGGGTTGAGGTTATTAGCTACGGGGCAACCGACATTATCTTGCAGATCAGCAATGAGGGTGAGGTCGATGAGGAAATCTCCATTGAAATAAAGGGTATCGGTTCTGGGCATCATTTAGGGCATGGCGTAGTAATAAATGGACCAGCAATAATCGAATACGGTCATCGGGAGCTGTCATGCGAGAATCACCTAATACAATCACAGGCACTTGCTAAAGCCTATAGCGAAATGTTAGTTGAATATCTAAGTGACCCGCTTGCTAAGGTTGAATACGATTACAGGGGTGATCCGCTCGTTACCGTTGGTAGCATTATCACGGTGGGAAGCGTAATTGATAAAATCCCTGCTGGCATGATTACTGTTCACCGCGCTGAATTGCGCTATGATGGCGGGCTGGATTCAAGCATTGTTGGAAGGAGGGTTATCGATGCCTGATTATGAAATTCCTTATGGTAGAAATATTTTACTTAACCCTACCGCTAACGATGGCACGAATAATTGGTCAGGGGTTAGCAATGTTAGCGTGGTTGAAGGCGGGGTAGATGACTATGATACTACACCTAATGTTTTCAGGTTTGAACCTACTGCCTCAATGAATCAGCAGAGGGGCGTTCCCGGTTCGCCACCAGATTTAGAATTTGGCTGTTACTTTTTACCGGGCAGGGATATCCGTTCAGCGGCGCAGGTCAAAGCGCAGATTAAATTAACTCTCCTTTATGGCGATGGCTCTGTCGGGCAGTATGTCGTTCCGGGCAAGACCATGATCGGAGAGTGGTAAGATGTCCGAATACTATAATCAATTCTGGATTTACGATGAAGACTACGACAGTTATTTAGGTTCGGCATCTTACATTGACGAATCCGGCACGGAGTGGTGGAATCAACACGGCACGGTTTATCACCGTGAGAAGTGGTGGGAAATCAAGTTTGAGAAGCGTAAGTGGGTAACCGAGTGGGGTAATCCTCTTTTAGCTGATGACGGGGTTTATGTCGAAGGTATAAGAGGAACCCTGCCGATTGAATGGTATAGGGTTTTAGATTGGATTCCCGTTGACGAGAACCGGGAAATTACGGATATTACAGTTCAGCCGGAAACGCTGGCACATCAGGATGGCGGTTACTTTGATGCGTTCTCAATCCGCAGAAGTCTGCTGAAAGAAAAGTTATACGGTCCGGAAGTTACTCACATTTGTTTGGAGGAATTAACGGTTTATGATATGCCGTTTACTATGCCATTATTCGGTGCAGTGAGAACAGAAGGAGCCAAGATATTAGCGGTTGATCTATTTCCGCTGGACGGCACGGCTATCGGTATAGGTGAGCGGGTGCAGTTAAGGGCAATCAATACGGAAACGACTGGGATTGTTTGCACACTAACATTAATGGAAGGCGGGGACTTGCAGGAAGGGATTTGCGAACAGTTTGGTGGTATATCTGAAACGCATGGATATATTTCACAAGGCTATGGTATGTTTTTGGAGGTCGTTGTTCCTGAAGATTATGACGGGTTTACGATACCGAGAAGCCTAATAGTAATTCAGTGGGATTTGTGGGACGATCCCACTTAGGAGGTCAGTATAGATGGCATCAAGGTTAGGCGGGATCGATAGGGATATACGCACGGGTTGTAATATTGGAGTAGTGTGTGCTGACCCGACAAGATACGGTGGTGAGTGGGGAGGGGCGTTACCTGATTTTGTAATGCGCGAAGATGGCAAGATATTGGTTGGTTATGTCAAAAATACTACTAAAGTATTATATTTAGCGGTTGTTGATGATATTGAAACTTTTATGGATGTTGATAACTCAGCTAATAACGGAACAGAGACGGCGTTCTTCACCTTCCCGGCAGGGCGTTATTCTGGTTGCCGTTTTACTTTTCTTAAATTAAGAAAGGCTGATCCTACAGAATTAGTGCCAGTGCCTCCACCTGCTCCGATTTTATTATTCATTCATAATGGCGCACCTGCTGGCGGGACACCTTATATCAGGGTTTACAGGTCGCTTAACGGTCTGGGCGATGATTTCACCCAAATATCGACTTTTAGTAGTGATGGGGCTTGGCATGCATCCGCTAATTTTACTACTCATGTAGGGGTATCAAGAGCTTTTTGGATGAAACGGGTGGGGTTACCTGATCGTATCTGGGTTCTTGGACACAGGCTTGTCGCAAAAAGTGGATATGTCGCTTCGGTGGTTCAACCTTATTATTCTGATAATGGAGGGCTGAATTGGACTAAAACCGGGGAGATAGAAAACGATTGTAACCTTGGAGCTGGTGGAACACAATATAGGGGGTGTCCGGGAGGAATAGTTCCTATTTCAGGATGCCTGACGATATGGTCTTTTTATGCTTATGGTGGAACGGATAGAGTTCGCTACCTTCAATCTTATGATGGTGGTATGACATGGACACCTCAAACGGGAGGGGAGGCGTTGCCGCTGGTAGATGTAACTCTCAGTGAGTGGAAGTCTGTTTTTACGGCAGGGAAATTTATAGATACCCATGAGTTAGACGGGTATAGTTATCTAACAGAATATTATGATACCCATACCCTTTCTCTCTACAGGACGGCAAATGCACAGAGTTTAGGCGAATCCTACACCCTTGCGGACTTTCACCTGCTTAACATGGAGATTAATGGGTTTTCTGCGCGTTTATACGGTGCTACGGTCAAAGACCCCTATGGCAGAGGCGACCCGATTCACTTAATTGCGGGGAGCGGTGCTACCGCTGACGGCACTATTGTATTAATGAACATTGTCCGTGAATTAAAAGTAGCTATTGCTACCATAGCAAATACCGTAATTCGCTCAACTAAGCCGATGATCCAGATAATCATTATTTTTGCTCACCGGCTGACGGGGGCAGACCACCTACACTTTAAACTGGAGAGTGCACTGGAAACAATCAACACTGAAGACGAGCCGGAAAGATTCGGGTTTTCGATGGACGGCGGGGCATCATTCGCAGAGTTTCCACCTGATGGATTACCTGCTACGAATCCTTATAACCTGATAGTAGCGGCTAATATTCCCGTAGAGCCAAAACTAAGCGCAAGTTTCGTGCCTCACGTCAAAATCTTAGAAGGCGTTGGCAGGGATAAGTGGTGGCATAACCTGTTCGAGAAACGGACAGACGGCTGGTGGAATATCGGCAGGGAAGATTGGGACAGGGCAAACGCTTGGGAGCCTATCTTTGAACATGAGGTAGAAGAAACTCCTCCACCATAGGTCATAGATGTAATAATTGTTATGATTAAAGCAAATTAAGAACTACTAAAGGAGTGATATTATGGATAAATTACCAGAACAAGTATGGGAAACGTATTTTGCAAGACCAGATGGCGAAATACCTAAAATGTCTGCAAAGTTGACAGATTTATGTTTAAAGGTTTCCAGTATTGAAACTAAAATTGATAAACTAAATGGGCATGATACGGCAATAAAAGATTTAGATAAACGAGTAGATGACCAAGAGGAATTTTGTAAATTAAAGCAGGTTAGCGAAAAAACAATGAACGAAACATTAGATAAGGTAAGGGAGCAGGAGCGTAATCGGACATTAAAATTTGTTGCAGTAGGTGGTTTTGGGGTAGCAGGTTTATCATTATTCTTTAGACTTTTAGGAATTATATAAAGGCGGGATGAAGATGAATGTGATACAAGATTTCATAGCATCGGGCAGAAAGAATAGACCGACTACAAACCCAAGTAGTAGCAGGCATAAAATTATTATACCGCCAAAATGGATTACAATTCATAATGCTTGGTCACCGTGGGATGCAAGAGGGTTAAACAATTATCAAAAAGGCGATGAGGCGGCTAATAGGCCAGCAAGTTGGCATCTATCTGTTAGTGATAACTTAGTTGTGCAGGGAGTTCCTTTCGGCGAAACTGCATGGCACGCAGGCGATTATGTTAATGTAGCTAATCCCGGAATAGGCAATACGCAAACTATAGGTATTGAAATATGTGATTTCTATAATTCTGCAACTAAACGAAATGATCAGGAAAGATACTTATTAGCTGAAGCATATTCTGTTAAACTGGTTGCACATTTAATTAAAACTGTTCCCAGTTTATTGCCTTTTCCTGAATGTGTAGTTCCGCATACAAAGTGGCGACCGGCAAGTGGTTGTCCTTCAAGAATATTAGGCAGGAAAGATGGTTGGGCAAATTATATTAATTCGATAAAAGAAGAATTAAATAGGAAGCCAGAACAACCACAAAAGCCAGCTCTTATTCCGAATATACAGCGCATAATAGGGGTAGAAGTTAATGGAATAGAAACGAATGAAGTTGGCTATTTAATCAATAATGCGACTTATGTCCGGGCAGGATATATAGCAGGTTTAGTAGGTGTTGATGTTACCGGGTATGGTGATTTTATTAGAATTGATACAAGGCGATAATGGGGTGAACTAATTGACTGATAGATTTAGAGAAGTATTTGATAATGCCGCAGAACGAATTGTAGAATTTGATAATGGCGGGGAGTTTTCTAAAAAGGTCGTCATAGCATCTTATATTACGATAATACTTTTTACGGTCACAGTATTCTTTTTTAGTTGGCATTATCGCCCTGTTCCTGATAGTTTAATTTATTCCTTTTTTGGGACAATGGGGGTGGAGTTAGGCTCAATAGCTGGGATTAAAATAGCAAAAAATAGGGTTAATAATCTTAAATAATAAGGAGTTGATAAGTAATGGATTGGGTAGAATTATTTTTACCGATTGCTAAAGATTTAATCATTATCATTTTCGTGGCAGTAGTTATTCCTGCAATTAGGGCAGGTGTAAGTTGGTGGAAAGAATTAACTATTGAAAACTGGATTAAGGAATTAGTTGTTGATGGCGTTTTATATGCTCAAGAAAAGTATTGGGATAAAACCGGCTTGCAGAAGTTTGAATTGGCAAAAGCATGGATTCTTAGTAAGCTAAACGAAAAGGGTGTTAATGTTTCTGAAGAATGGTTAGACGGTTTAATTGATGCCATTGTCAAACAATTAAGAGCAGACTTTGGCGACGAAGATTGGTATAGAACAGGTAATTAATTAATTTTATAAATATAGCGGTGGCCTCCTCCCCATCGCTAACAGTTCCCCGGACAGGCTGAAATATTGGCATCCGGGGAACGCTTTACTAAGGGGCTTTTAATTTATTTCGGTTTATTATATAATATAAGTAAGGAGGGGATTATATGTCAAAAGAGATGGTAGCAGGCAGATGTATTGACTGCAAATTCAGTGCCCTTGAAGAAGAATACTCACCAGTATATCCGCATGATGTAGCAACTCGTTTCCTTAGATGTAAACTGACAGGCAAGAAAATAGAGGTAAAGGAATGCCCATATTTTTATTAAAAAGGAGGATAATTATGGATGGAATAAAATATGATCAAAATAAATTGAGATGGGATTTAATGCCCGAATTAGCTGAAAAAGAAGTAGTTAAAGTATTAACACATGGCAGTTTAAAGTATGATGATGATAATTGGGCTAAAGTGGATAACTTAAAACAAAGATATTTTGCCGCAATGAGAAGGCATGTTTCCGATTGGCGATTAAATGAAAAATATGATAAAGAAAGTAATTATCATCATTTAGCTCATGCAATATGCTGTTTAATTTTTATCCTACAAACAGAATTGGAGGAAGATAATGCTGAAGAAGAAAAAGACAATCATTATACCCCCGGCGGGTATTAAAGATTTAGTAATTGACATGGATGGTGTAATTGTTCAATTTGTGCCAGCTATTTGTAAAGAGCATAATGGCGTAACCAGTAATGGCAAATTAAAGCCAGAAGATATTACTGCATGGGATATGAGGCAATTTGGCGTTAAAGATGAAATGTGGATTAAGCCGGGATTCTTTAGAAACTTAAAACCAATGCCGGGGGCAATAGAAGTTCTGTATAAATTAAAAAGAGATTATAGAATAACGATAGCGACTGATTGTATGGGGATAGATTTTATTCAGAAAGATAAACAAGCATGGTTAGATGAATATTTGCCTTTCGTAGATGATGTATATTTCCTATCAGACAAATCAATAGTGCCGGGGGATTTATTATTTGATGATGCACCGCATCATTTGGATAGTTGGCCCGGAATAAAGGTGAAAATGATTACACCATATAATCAAGATACGCAGGCAGATTATGGAGTAAATAATTGGCAGGAGTTTGATGAGTT
>Ga0209498_1000689_pt1 | contig 20803 bp, 26 predicted proteins | sample WalLakDeSediment_FD_184131 | JGI IMG/M metagenome (GOLD analysis project Ga0209498, IMG submission 184131) | Lake sediment microbial communities from Walker lake, Nevada to study Microbial Dark Matter (Phase II) - Walker Lake 11/02/13 Deep... | ecosystem: Environmental > Aquatic > Freshwater >... | reverse complement strand
TGCATCTGCACAGGCCTGGTCTTGGTTACGCTTCGGGGCAGGATACGCAGCGCGGCCGGCCAACAGAACCCCTGAGGCCCTCTTGTTTCCGGCAGCTCTTGCCGTCGATGCTGGCGGTCATCCCGGCGGCCCGGAGGGTGTGGGCGTCCGAAGCAGATCAGCAAGCAGCCGCCCAGGAGTGAGGCGCCAGCGTCCGTTAAGGGCCGACCACTGTCACTACCGGCCGTCAGGTCTCAAGGCACCCCCGCCCTAGCACTCCAGAAAGGGTTGCGCGAGGGCGGGCGGGGCGGCCCTGAACCGGTCGAAGTTCAGCCGATGGTGGCGATCTGGTTGCGCGGAAGAAGGGCCAGAATATCGTCCTGGCCTGACATTGCATGCCATGCCGAGAGCGCCAGGATCACGCCGGCTGCGGCAAGCATCGCCCATTCCGCATGCAGCACGTGGGTCATCCCTGCACCGATCATCATCAGCGCAAGACCAGCGGCCGCAAGCGCCGACACCCGACGGAACAGGAGTGCGATGCCTCCTGCAACCTCGATCGAGCCGATCAGGTACATGAACCAGAGGGGATAGCCCCAGCGCTGGAAGGCTTCGATTTCGAACTCCAGACCGGCGAGTTTCGCACCGCCGGAGAGCAGGAAGATCACGGCAAGCAGCATGGCAACCAGTTTCGTTCTGGCCGGGATTGTGATGGGATTGCGCAACAAGCAGATTGCGGCCCGGCTTGGGATTTGCGAGCAGACCGTCAAGGCTCATCGTGCGCACGTGATGGAGAAAATGTGCGTCCGCTCGCTCGCCGACCTGGTCCGCCTCGCGGAGCGCGCGGGTGTCGGCACGGAAACGGACGGTCGGGGTTTAGTCCCGCGCGGGGTTCACCGCTGACCTCCTGGGTCGCCCCTGCCACGGCAGCGTTTGTGCATGCCTGGCCATCGGGTAAACGCACTGCCTCTCAGATCGCCTGGGCCCTGGTTAACCTCCTAGGCTTCGCTGTGTTCGTTGCCGGGCAGGCGGATCCGCTCGACGACGGGACTCAGAAAGACTTCCCCAAGGATAAGAACGCCGAATTGTTGCCTCCCTCCGCTAGGCCCCAGCCGATGTAAAGGGGACCTATTGGCGTGTCGGCACCGGCAAACAGGCTGCCGGCGGCGAAGCCGTCCTGGAACAGGTCGTCACGATCCTCCCAGACTCCGCCATATTCCAGGGAGGCACCGACGTACCATGACAATACCGGAAGCGGTTTGTAGCGGCGATAAGCCAGCAGCGCCACCGTGCCCGACTGCTGGCCACTGAGGGAATCCTCGGCGAATCCGGACAGGCGCAGGAAGCCACCCAGCCGGAAGCGATCCTGCACCGGGGCGTCGCCATCGACGGTAGCGTTCACCCTACCCATGAATCCGACCGTATGCGGCCCGAAGGTCGAGAAATGACTGAGCCCGGCGGTCACCTGATCGAAGTCGTCGTCTCCGCCGAGGCTCTCGCGGGCCGCGGTGTATTGGAGGTAGCCGAGTTGGCCACGGCTGGGCCAGTTCGCGTTGTCCAGCGTGTCGACGGCCACGCGCCCGTACAGCTTTGAGTCGGTGAAGTTGCCATCCGGCGCCTCCGAGGTGCCGGTATTCAGGTCGATGTCGCCGGTCGCGAGGCGATAGCCGATGCGACCTTCTCCGAAATGGCCGAAGTTGCGGCCCGTGCCGAGATCGATCTCCAGAGCGTCCACCCGGAACTCGGCCAATTGCTGGCTGGCGTCCTCGCTGAACTGGCCGACATAGCGTCTCCCGAGCCTGAACGCGGGATGGACGAACCACCGGGACGCGTAATCCAGGGGTTGGTACCAATCGCCAGCGATGCCGGACTCCGCGCCCACCTGAGCACCCAGACGGATCTCGCCACCCAGCGGATTGATGCCGGTGCGCAGATGGGCGACCCCGAGACTCCAACTGTTCTCACCGCGGGAGTCGCTGCTCAGGGCAAGCCCCAACTGCAGGTAGTTCGGGCCCCAAGCGCGCTCTCGAGCATTCACCACGACGCCGGTCCGGCCATCTTCCTCCTCCACGCGATAACTCACGATCTCGAAGAGTTCCAGACCGAAGATCGCGGCAATGTCGGTTTCGATCTGCGCCTGGTCCAAAGGCGCGCCCGGTTGGACGCTGAGGCGCGCGAGGATCACCTCATCGGCGACGGGCGACTGGTTCTCGATTCGGACGTAGTCGATGACCGGCGGCTCGGCACCGGGCCGTGGCGGGCGCGAGGCGACGAGTCTGCGATAGTCTTCTTCCGCCATCGACAGCCGCGCGAGCGATTCCTGCTCCACGAGGGCGGCGGCTCGGCCGGTCGGAACCGCCTCGCCGGCACGATCGAAATCGGCGCTGCCGATGTCACCCAGGATGGGGACCAGCAGTACATCGCGGGCGGTCAATGTGGCCAACTGCTGTTCGACATTCTTGCGGGTCATGATCGAGGTGAGTTGCACGGTGATGCCGAAGACGTTCTTGATCTCGTCGGTGGGGGTGTACGGTGTGCTGATATCCACAGCGATCACGATATCCGCGCCCATCTCGCGCACCACGCTGATGGGCAGGTTGTTGGAAATCCCCCCGTCGACCAGCAACCGGTCGTCCCTGCGGGTCGGCGCGAAGGCGCCGGGGACCGCCATGCTGGCGCGCATCGCCTGGGCCAGATCGCCGGTGCCGATGACCACCTCTTCACCGTTGGCGATGTCGGTGGCCACCGCGCGAAAGGGGATGTGCAGCCGGTCGAAGTTCTGCACGGCCGACACGGGCAGGGTCAGTGCACGCAGGGCCAGATCGAACTTCTGCCCCTGGATGGCGCCCAGCGGGAATTGCAGTTCGCCATCGTTGAAACCGGGCTTGGCCTTGACCAGGTAGAGGTCGTCGTCGCGCTTGCGGCGGAACGAGCGGGCCTCGCGCGGGGGCTTGTCGTCGAAGATGTGCTCCCAGTCCATGGTGTTCAGCGCGTGTTCGATCTCTTCGGGCGGCATGCCTGCGGCGTAGAGGCCACCCACGATCGACCCCATGCTGGTGCCCGCGACGTAGTCGATCGGGATGCGCATTTCCTCCAGCACCTCGAGTACGCCGATGTGCGCGGCGCCCCGGGCGCCGCCCCCGGACAGCGCCAGGCCGATCCTGGGGCGTTCGGCGGCCTGATCCCTCTGTAGCGCCTCGGTTGCGCCCACGGGTGTGCAGGCCAGGGTCATCACCAGGACAGCGGCTCCGGTGATCCGAAGGGGTCGGTGCCACCTCCGACCGGATGCACGGCTTTCCGGTCTGCCAGGCCCTTCAAGCCCGTTCGACGCCATGACCTTGTGCTCCTCGATGCACCTTGCGGCGTGGTGATTGCAACGCCCGCTGGAAGCCAACGGGCGCCTGTTGCCAGGAATCGCCCATCGCCGGGGGCAGTGCCGGTTCTGTTGACCGCCACCAAGTTGCGGGAGAGTTCGCGCACGCTTAGAAGACGACCATAGCGGACCTTTCTCAAGGTTACAATTGGGCTTTGGTCCAACCGTAACCTTGAGAAAGGTCCGCTATGGTTGGGTCGTAAGCGAGCGAACCCTGCTGCAAACTGCTCCCGGCAAGAACAACGTTCGCTGTGCCGGGCGTTAGGCCTTGCCTGGCAACATGTGCAGCCACAGATCGTCTGCAGAGCGTCGCTTCGTTTCGATCGGGATGGCTTGGGTATGAGGGCGGCGAGCCTGGTCCAGGCCCACGCCGTTGTCGTCACCGCCGAGCCTTCGGCCTGCAACGCCCACGGAAACGCTCGCGAAATGTTTGCCGCGTTACCCAGGCATGCCCATTTCAGAGGCGCTGGGGCCGTCCATGTCGATGCCGAGTGGCCCCCAGTTGGCTGGCCGAACTCGTTTTCGGCCGTTCAACTGACGCAAAGAGGGCCGAGTTTGAGGTGCGTGCGACGAAGGCCCTGAAGGAGGCATTCGGATTAACGAGTCATACCGGATCTGCTTTGCCTGGACGGACTCCGGACCCGATCAGGTAGAGATCAGGGGCTACCACTGAGGCTCGATCATGATCGGCATTCGCACACACCGACCCCCGACAAATCGCGGCGCAATGCTAGCGGAGGAATTCCGGGGACTGCTACAGATTTCGCAGAGCCACCTGCCCGATGCGCTTCATTTTCGGTGTCAGCGCATCAACGGCCTGGTGAACCAGAAGCGCGGCTTCACCGTAGGCACCACACTGCGCCTGGCGCGCCTTTTCGGCATGTCGTCCGATTTCTGGTTGAACCTTCAGTTGCGCTGGCTTCTGCTCAAGGCGCAGCAATCGGAACAGGCGGAATTGGAACAGACCCGCGCCTTCCGTTCGTGGAGACAGACTTCCTGAGAGGGGTACCAGGAGCATCTGGCCCCGCAGCAAAGTAAGAAGATCGGTAATGCAGGCGCGGTGACGGATTCTGATGTCGCGTGATCTGGAGCAGCGCAGTCTACCCGCCGAACTCCCGACGTGGCTCAGGCTCTCAGTGCACCCAGTGCTTCGGCGCAGCCGTCCCAGCCTTGGATGGGTGTCTGCAGGGTGGTCCTTTGCGGCCACTGGTTCCGGACAATCGGGTGGCCGCTCAGGGCCGCTTTCTGCCCGTCGCGTGGGCAGAGACAGCAGTCGACCCTGAGCGGTCGGTCGGCGGGAGCGCATGAGCGACCGGACTCGCGCGTAGAGTTGACGCCCGAAACGGGTCTTCGGAATCTCCATCGAGGTTTGCCCAGCCGAACAGCGTCACCCAGCCATGGTGATTCCGTTTTGCCTTCGTGGCTCCCGCCATGTCATGGGGCCAATCGGCTCACCCCTGGGGCGGACGCGCAAGTGCGTCGAGCACTTCGCGGATCTGTGCCTCCAGATGGGGTAGGTCACGTTCGACCGTCTTCCAGACTACCGCGAGATCCACCTTGAAGTATCCGTGTGCGAGAACGTTTCTCGTCTCGTAGGCCTGTCTCAGCGGGAAGTCAGGGTATTGCTCGGAAAATTCCGGGAAATGCCGCCGGACGTTTCCTGCTGCTTCGCCGATGACTTCCAGGTTGCGGAGAACGGCGTCCTGTCTCCTCGTTCGCAAGAAAGCCGACATAGTCGACTTCCCGCAGGTATCGGTCGATGCGGTCGAGCGCCTGCTGGATATGTTCCAGGTCGTCCCGCAGGGCCAGCGAATCACGCCGGGTCACAACGCGCGTGCCCGGGTCAGCACGTCGTCTCTCCATCGGTCCGGAAGGGCTCCGGGAGTCAGTACGTCCACCTCGACACCGAGCAGGTCGCTCAGCTCGGCACGGATCGCGCCGATGTCGAACAGCGAGGTTTCCTCGGTTGGATCGACGAGGATGTCCAGATCGCTTCCCTCGGTATCCTCCCCGAGCAATACCGAGCCGAACACCCGGGGATTGCGGGCGTGGTGGCGGGCCACGATCTGCTGGATCGCCTCCCGGTGTCTCTGCAATGCGATGGACGGTTTCATGCAACCGCTCTCAATTGTTGTTGGAGGTACTCGGGACAGCGATCTGGCTATCCTTCTAGTCCCCATGCAGGCGGCGAGTCAACCAGTCCTCATCCAGGTTCATCTCAATGAATTGGTACGTGCTCCTCCAAGCTCTGCGAGAAGAGGCCGGTACCGCACAGTGCGAAGGGGGACAGTGTGAGCAGCGCCAGCAGCTTGAGGTGCTGCCACCAGAGCGTGAGGGTCAGTCCCTGCCGTTGAATCATCGCGGGTGACCGTTCCGGGCTGGTCACTGCTACGACCGGCCATCGGGGCCTCTTGCCGACGTCGAGCCGCCACCCGGTCTGGTTGGATGACGGTCCCCAGTGGTGCCTCGAGCGGACATTCCCCGATGTGCCGTTTGGTGATCAATGAAGGGCGGCAACGGCTGGGCCAAAGGGACAACCTCATTTGTCCCATGCTGGGATCGTCTTGCCCTGTATGATCACGAACCACCTTTCTGCGAAGTTGATCCACGGAGTGATCCTACGATGAAGATTCTGTTTTTACTGCTGTTGCCGCTCGCCATCCCCGCCTTCGCTCAGCCGCCGCATGGCGATCACCATCACCCGCACCATGGACACCAACACCCCGGTCACGGGCACGTTCATGGCGCTGGCGCGCACACGCCTTACGCCGGCTTGGAGGAGCGAAGAATCAAGGCCCTCTCCGAGCAGGAGATCGAGGATCTGCGCGCCGGACGTGGCATGGCCATGGCACTGGCCGCGGAGTTGAACGGTTATCCGGGTCCGCTGCATACGCTCGAGCTGGCGCGCGAACTGGAGCTGACTCCCGAGCAGGAGCAACAGACCCGCCAACGCTTTGCTGAGATGCAGCAGGAAGCGGGACGGCTGGGTGAGGAACTCGTGGGTGCCGAGGAGGCGCTGGATCGCCTGTTCCGGGAACGGGAGGCCACACCGGATTCGGTGCTGAAGGCCTCGATGGACGCCGCGGAACTGCGGGGCCGGCTGCGCGCCACCCATCTTCTCTACCATCTTGAGATGATGGACGTGCTCAGCACGGAACAGGTCGAGCGCTACAACACCCTGCGCGGCTATCGCTGATCGATGGGGTCGGTTTACACCAGGACGACTTTTGCCATTCCATGATCCGGCTGTCGGTAGGTCTGGAGGATGCGCAGGATCTGATCGCCGATCTGGATCAGGCGCTGGAAGGCTCCGAAGCATCCGTTGCGAGGGCGTCATGCGGATTCCGGGATGCAACGAACACCCGCTCACCCGTTGACGATGAGCGCACGAATGAGTAACCGCCATGCCTGACAGAGCACATTGGGATGAAGTCTATGCCAGTCGACCGAGTGACTCGCTGAGCTGGTATCAGCAGGGCGGTGGTTTGTCGCTGGAGTGGATACGGGAAATCGGCCTGTCGCCATCCGCCGGTATCATCGACGTAGGGGGCGGAACCTCCCGGCTAGTGGATGAATTGCTGACGGCGGGATACGACGATCTCACAGTCCTGGATCTGTCGCGTCAGGCTCTTGAAGCCGCCCGGTCCCGTCTGGGTGCCGCCGCTGGCAAGGTATCGTGGCTGGAGCAGGACATCACCGAGGCCGATCTCGCCCCAGCGCGCTTTGATCTCTGGCATGATCGGGCCGTGTTTCATTTTCTGACAACCGCATCGGCCCGGCAGGCGTATGTGGCCCGCCTGCGCCGGAGTCTGCGGCCTGGTGGGCGGGTGATCATGGCCACGTTCGCGGAGAGTGGCCCCGAGCGCTGCAGCGGTTTGCCGGTGATGCGCTACGGTCCCGAAAGCCTCCATGCGGTGCTGGGTGAGGATCTGAGACTGATCCGGCATGCCACTGAGCACCACACGACGCCCGGCGGTGCCGTGCAGCCTTTCAATTTCTGCCTGTTCGAGCGACCGCGCCATCCATGATCCGTCCCGGACGTTGCCGAATGGACCGTTGAGACATTGGACGAAAGCTTCAGTGACGGCCCAGGGGTATCCACTCCTCGCTCGGCTGGGGCCCCTCAACCATCCGGACCCGGTGCCCGCTCAGGGCCGACCACTGCCATCACCGGCCGCTTGAGTCTCTTGCCGACCCTGAGCGGGCACCCGTGCCGCGGCGACGAGGGACCGCAACCAGGTTGACAGCGGTCACCTCTCCGCACCGGAAACCCATCGGTTAGAGGCTGGCCTCCTACCTGTTACGAAGCCAGATCTGACCCGGTGCTCGTGACCCTGTGCTCGCGTTAATACCCAAGGGCGCGGCCGACTTGTAAGGCCTGCGCATTGACCGGGTAATGCGACTGCATTACCATTCAGTCATCCACCCAGGTAGGTCCTCAGGAGAGAGCCATGGCCGCTACCCTCGAAGCCGAATCCACGCTTACCGACCGGTACCAGACCACGGTGCCGGAAACCGTGCGGCGCGCTCTTCGTCTCGGCAAACGCGACAAGATTCACTACACCATTCGCCCCAGTGGCGAGGTGGTATTGACGCGCGCCGAAGTCTCCGAAGGCGACGACCCGGTGCTCGGACAGTTCCTGGCCTTCCTGGCCCGCGACATGGCCAGCCACCCCGAGCGCCTGCAGGCAGTGGATGCAGGGCTTGCCGAACGGCTTCAGTCGCTGGTTGGCGGCGTCGAAGTCGATCTCGATGCCGTACTTTCGACAGACGATGAATGAGCGTGGGCAAACCCGCACCCCTGTTCATCCACGGCTGGGCAGTCTTCGCGCACCCGTTGTTCCTCGTTCAACTTGAAGCCTTGGCCCAGCAGGTCGAGGCTCTAAAGCAGAAAGACCCGGTCGGGTACGTGAAGAAGAACGCCAGCAAGCGACTGGCGGCGATCACCAAATTGGCCTTCGATATCATTCCACAAGACCCCGCGCGGCCAGAATACCGTCAAGGCGGTACGCTTGGCGACGATCGCAAGCATTGGTTCCGGGCGAAGTTCTTCCAGCAGTACCGCCTGTTCTACCGCTACCACGCGCGCACCAAGGTGATCGTGCTTGCCTGGGTCAACGACGAGGACACCAAGCGCGCTTACGAGAGCAGCGACGATGCCTACCGGGTGTTCCGCAAGATGCTGGAAAGGGGGCATCCCCCTGATGATTGGGATCGTCTCCTGTCCGAGGCGCAGAAGGAGTCACAGCGGATGCAGGAATCACGTGCAAGGGCGGCAGCAACGCAGCGATAGTGGCACGGGGCACTCTGAGTGCGGCGAATCCTCCATCCAATCTCCGCAAAAACTGCGGCGAACGGGTCTGGAGTCGACCCTGAGCCGGCGCCCACACGCCGCTCACGAACGACCCTTTACCGACATACTGCGGACCCCGGGAACCTTAATCATGGGCTGGGTTTCGACGTATGCGACCATTCGGTCTCACACGTGTTGGTGCGCCACCAGCCTCACGCTCTTAATCTGGCCTTTGCAGCCACGGAAACGACGGTTTGCAGTGCTTTATGAGTACTGCGAAGCGGTTCCCTTCGTCCGTGGACGATCAAGCAGGTTTTTCGCCCTGATTGGTGGCCGGAAAGGCTGCTCAACCTCTTCTGCTTTCCGGAACCAGTTCAATTTCCGAAACGGGGATTGAACCCGCGTCCGTCAGATCGCTACCTTCCACTCCCGTAACTGGCCGACGGTCTGTGTCAGTCCCTGGTTGAGCAGCGTGTCCAGGTATTCGTCAACCGTCTTGGGCGGGTTCTTCAGCGATCGGCGATGGTTGGCAGCCGCCTCGCACACTCGGGCGGCGTGCAGATCCAGTAGATCAAAGATGAAGTCGTCTGGGTGCTGGGCGGTCAGGTTGTAGGGTTTGAGCCGTTCCGGAGGGAAGTCCTTCAGGTTGAAGGTCACGATCAGGCTGGCGCCGCCGTGAATGGCGGCGGCCACCACATGCCGGTCATCGGCGTCCGGCAACTCGACAGACGGGATCAGATGCTCGAAGCCGGTGACCAGGCTGTCGCGGATATGAGCGTTCATCAGCGACCGCGTCCGCTCCAGGTCTTCCGCCTTCAGGTCCGGCCGTTGCTTCAGAACGTTACGCGTCCACTCGTTGTGGATCCTGTCCGTCCAACGCGCCCGGTACAGATCGGTCAGTGCCAGGCGCATCAGCAGGTCGCGCAACGGTGCCGGGTAGAGCACGCACGCGTCATAGATGACGGTGAAGTTCGAACCCATTCATTCGTACCCCATCTTGAGCGCCTGGGCTTGCTCGGCCAGTGCATCGAGGGCCTTGCTGCGCTCAGCGTCGATCCGGTCCTTGTACGCGATCACATCCTGGTGGCGGACGCGACGGTGCGTTCCGATCTTGTGGAACGGGATCTCGCCGCGCTCCAGCAACTGCACGAGGAAGGGCCGCGAGACGTTGAGCACGTCCGCTGCGTCCTGGGTCGTCAGTTCGGCGTGGATCGGGATGATGCTGACCGCGTTGCCCTCACCGATTTCGGTCAGGACGTCGACGAGCAGTCGCAACGCCGACACCGGGACGCGGACCGGATGAGACGCGCCCTTGTCGTCGAAGATCTCGATCTGCTGGGTTTCCGCGCGGGTCTGCAGGAAGGCGGACAACGCCCGGCCGCTCTCGCGGGCGATGGCAACTTCTTCGGCCGTCGGCAACGAATGGGTGGGAGAGAGTGTGGTCATGGCAGCCTCCTGGGAGCTTCAAGCAGCATCATGAGACGGAGTATAATCGAAATAAACGAATAATCGAAATATCCGAAACCGGATGGTCTTTCCGGGCGCGCAACCAAAAGACACCCACTTACACCCATTTCGGCGCCAGGCGGCCCTGCGCCTTGACTCGTGGGAGGAAAGGAGTGTCCGTTGTTGAACGTTTTGGGGGCGGTGGCGCTGGCTGGGGCGGTGACCGTTCAGGGCCGAGACCTGACCCCTTGCGTGCGCCGCGTACCCTCGGCGCGCTTCGACGCCATCACGGTCGGGAGTTCCAGCAGCAATGTGGAGAGGCTACGCACGCTTCCCGTTTTCGACCGCCGGCATGGCCTTGCCCGTATTCGCGCGGCACCAACAGGCAGTAGGACAACCGGGGAAAAAGCGATGGGGAAACCAAGGAACGGTGACACCAGCTATCCCGTTGTCCGCCAAGCATTCAGCAGTTACCTACCTACGCTATGCTTTGGACAAGCCCGGCCTCCTGATCGGCGGGAGTCGCCGATTCAGTACCCTTGGCCACACCCATCGTCCGGCCTTGGGGCGCCGGGCTTCAATGTCCCCGCCGGATGTCACCGACCCTGGGCATTCGTAGCCCAGACGGGTGACGGAAGGCGGGGATATTCTTTGTGGCCCCTGGCCGCACCAAGCCATGGGAGTGGGCAGCATTGGCCGGCTGTCCCGGCCGCCGGGTCCGTTGCAACCGGGAACCCGTAGCCCTTTCTTGAGGGTGTCCCTCGCAGAGCGGATGGAAGTCGGGTCGAGCCGATCGGTTCGAACAGTCGAGTCCACCCACGTAGCTGCGGGGGATCTTTCGTTCAGTTCCACCTTCGTAACGGAGCCGGTCGAAACCGGCTTTCCCTGGTCAACCCAACTTGCTTGCACAAGCTCCGGCCTTCAGGCCGGGGTAAGTTGAGTAGGTTGGTGGCAAAGCCATCTCAGCGGTCCTCTCGGGTATGCCACAGCCGCAGCACGTAGATGGTCGAATCCTGAATTTCGTAGCGAACCTCGTACTCGCCGACCAGGATTCGCCGTACCTCGCGCGGCTCTAACTGGAAGAGTTGCTCGCCGATGCGTGGGTTGGTCACCAGAATGGTCGGGGCCTTGGTCAGTGCCTGCACCGTCCGCGCAGCGGCGGGCTTGTTCACCGGAGCCAGGAACTCATACAAGCGCCCCAAATCGGAAAGCGCCTTGCTGGTCCACTTCAGACCCATCAGCGCGGCAGCGGCAGCGGCTGGTCGGTGCCAAGGCTATCCGCCCAAGCTTGTACGGCCTGGTGGTCGATGACGCGACCGGCGTCTACGTCAGCCAGTGCTTCTTGGGTCAGTCGGTCCCGCTCCTCTTCCTGGGCAATCCAGGCGGAAAGCGCCTGTTTCATGATCCAACCGCGCGAGCGGTCAAGGCGTGAAGCCATCTGATCCACCTTGTCAGCCAGCGGAAGCGGCACGTGTGCGGTCAGTACTTTGGTTGCTGTTGTCATGTTGCACCTCTTATCGGAACTTGATCTTGCCGGAGCCGGCCACGCTGTGATCACGGTGCGGCGGATCGCCCCGCATCAGAATGTCACCGGACCCGGCAACCCTTTCAGATGCGGTTTGATATCGAAATAATCATAGTGATTAAACCTGAATCGGTCAAAAAAATGTCAGATTGAGCTATATCTCCCATGACACCGCGGCCACGGTACGGGGTACGCATTAGCCGACTTTGATCAATGGTCACCAGTGTTCTTCCAGGCCGTGACGGGGGGGAGGGCGCGCGTCCCACAGGTACATGGCGGCGGGTGAGGCTACCCCCCTGGGACCATGGGATTACCCTTGCTGGCCGGCGACCGCTTTCGACTGGTTTTGGTGCCCTCGTGGCCGCAACCCCGGCGACCGTTCAGGGTCGACCACCGCCACCACCAGCCGCCGGGTCTCTTGCCGACCCTAAACAGACGCCGGTGCCCCAGTCGTGAGGGACAGGTCGCTGATCTACTACGGACGCCCACATCTCGCACCGGACGGTTGTGCGCGGCCGCAAGCCGAAGGGTCTGCCGGAGTTTCAGTGGCTCAATACCGGACTCGGCAATTTGAAGACCAGCCTCAGCGGGACTTGCCATGCGTTTCGGTTCTCCAAATTATGTGGCCCGCTATTTGGGCGCCTTTGGCCGAGATCAAGGGCGAGCAGATGACCGGCCGAGCCGATCAAGCCGCCATACCACCGTTTACCGACTCAAAGGATTGCACGCCTCCTTGTATTTATGCACAATTAAACATGTTTTTGAGGTATGCATACAAGGAGCCAACCATGCAAACCATGACCCTGGAACAGCTACGCGCTGCAAGTACCGCCGGCGGCGTGTCAGCCGTGACCTTGAAGGGTCAGGGCGGGGCGTTCCTCGTTCAGATCGACACCCGCAGCGGTTCCGCTGCCGTGCTGTCAAAGGCCCGCAGTACCGAGCCGCGGCGTTTCGGCAATCCGTTGACCGCATTGAACGTGTTGCGTGATATCGGCATCACGGTAGGCCAGTTCGACGCGAGCGAATACAACCCGGCTGACAAGGAACAGGACGCGGGCAACCGGGGCAGGGCAAACGCCATGCGCGGGGCGCACGAAGCGGCCGCCTACAACCAGTGGCTGGCCGGCGAGATTCACGCATCCATTGACGACCCACGGCCGGGCATTCGGCACGATGAAGTCATGGCCGAGATGGACGCCGACATTGCCGCTTTGCCGAAGAAAAAGCGCGCGTGACGGCAGGGCCTTACCGCATTGAATGGCGGCCTATGGCACGCGAGGACTTGCGCGCCATCGTGGACTATATCGGCAAGGACAACCCGACGCGGGCTAAGCGCTTCGGCCAGGAGCTACGCGACAAGACAAAGCCGCTTGCACAGCATCTAGAGCTGGGCCGCAAAGGTCGGCCGGGCTTGCCCGACTGGCTGCGCGAGCTGGTCGTGCATCCGAACTACATCGTTTTTTACCGTGTGCTGGCCGAGGCCCGTACCGTTGAAATTTTGAGAGTGAAGCACGCGGCGCAACAAACGCCTTGATGACCAATTTGGCTATTTGGCGCCAACATGTCGATGCCGTGGCTGTCCGGCAAACCTTGACTGCTCTCGAAATCGTGGTTCGCCCGGACCCGAGCTTTTGGAGCGTCCGCAGTGCACCAGGGCACGGACTACACCGATTCCGCTTCTCTCGTCCGCTCACGGCCGAGCAGAGTCACCGGAGGACTGCCTCGGTCAGTGCTGAGAAATAGTTGCTGCCCCGATTTTTCGGGCCGGGAAAATTTTTCGCGCGCGGGGCGGCCGGTGCGTACGAGGCTGGGCCAGAAGCGCCCCCGTCCCATTGCGCCCAGGAGGGGGTGGCGGGGGCCGGCCCAAGCCGGTGGGCGTTGCTGGGCGTGCGAGGATGCCGGGTTGCGTTGCACTCCCGACCGAGACCATCGTCGGTACCGCCTGCCGCGACGCCCAGGGCCGTTGGATCAACCAGTAACCGCCGATGTCGGTGCCGGTGGCGGCAGGGGCTGCCTCGGCGTCTGCGCGGAAGGCCGAGGTGGCGCCCGCGGTGCGAAGGCCGGTTGGCATCGCGGCGGGCGGCGGCGCAAAATGCGTGCTGTCCTGGTCCTGGGGGTACTGCCGAGGTCGATGAAGGAATTCCGCCTGCGCCTGCGGATCTCCCCGCAGGAAATGCTCACCTATTATGCCGGCGACGCTCGCTACCTGTTGGCGACCGCAAGAGACGGCACGCGGGTGAAGATGCCCGCGCGCTTCCTGCGGCCTCATGTGACCAGCCAGGGCGTCATCGGTGAATTCATGCTCCGCTGCGACGACCGAAACCGTTTCGTCAGCCTGGAGCGGGTGAGCGGCTAGCCGGGGAGTCCCTCAACAGCACCCGGAGCCTTGCAGCCTCTCAGGCGTCCCAGCGCAGGTGCGCAAGGTCCGAGCGGGTGAAGAAGCGTTCGTGGCGCATGAAACCGGCGATGATGCCTTCCTTCAGGGCGGTGATGCGGCCAGCTTCGTCCCGCTCGATCACCCAGTGGTCGGGAAGGTTGTCCAGCAGGTGCACGGTCGCCAGCTTGCCGTTCTCGTTCACCGACAGGTGCACCTCGTCGGTCTCCAGATCGCGGAAGGCCGGCAGGAACCCCAGCAGGGCGGCCCCCGCGGTCATCTCCGGGAGTTCGTGGTACGCGGGTAGGGAGTGCGGGATGGGGGTCAGCTCGCCGTTCTGCATGGGTCGTCTCCGTGATGTGCCGGGTGCCTGGGCTCTGTGGTCCTTTGCGGCCCGTTGCCCGCAAACTTTAGGTCTCAGTGTTCATCCTTCCTGTTCCGGGGCGGCAAGTTCTTGCCGCCTTCGGCAGCGCGTCACGGAATTCGGCTGCCGTCCTGCACTACATCTTATGGAGTGCGGGAGCTTGCTCCCGCTATTCGGTGTCGGGGTGACCCAGCTGCCCACAGCGGCGGCAAGCCACCGCACTCCATAGGCGCTTGTGCTTTCATCATCCGGGGTGGCGCGCTTCGAGGCCATGAGAGTCAGGCCCGCCGGGCGTCCGCCCGGGCGTCAAAACTTCGTTGTTGCGACTGCGTACGGCCGGCCCGAGTGGCGGAATCTTGCCGCTGCAACCCCGGCGCATGCCCCCAATCGCATTTCAAGTAATTGAAATCAAAGAAGCCCTGCACATGGCACGTCTGTTGCTTTGGATTCGGCAGACACGTTTTTCGAGGTGCTATGGGTATGTCCCTCTCGTTCGACAAGGCTCTGGGTATCCACGCCGATGCATTGAAGGTGCGCTCAAGCCGCCTGGAGCTGCTGGCCTCCAATCTGGCCAACGCGGATACCCCGAATTTCAAGGCTCGGGACATCGACTTCCGTGCGGCCCTCGGGCATGCACAACAGGGCCAGGGTGTGGCCATGAACCGCACCCATTCGGCCCACCTGTCCGTGGGTATGCCCGGCCTGGGAATGGAGCCGCAGTACCGCGTGCCCAGCCAGCCTTCGCTGGATGGCAACACCGTGGATGCGCAGATGGAACAGGCCGCATTTTCCCAGAACGCCGTCCAGTACCAGGCCAGCCTGGATTTTCTCAATGCCCGTTTTCGTGGTCTGCGTACCGCCCTGAAGGGAGAGTAAGAAGCCATGAGCAATCTTTTCAAGCTCTTCGATGTTTCGGGATCCGCGCTCAGCGCCCAGTCGGTTCGTCTGAATGCCGTGGCCAGCAACATGGCCAATGCCCAGGTGGTCAGTGGCAGCCCCGAGCAGGCTTACCGTGCCAAGTACCCGGTCTTCGCCTCGGTACTGCAAGGGGTGGGGCCCAATGCCACCGCCACGCCGGTGCAGGTGGTCGGGGTGATGGAAAGCCAGGCGGAAGCACGGGCGGAATACGCGCCCAATCATCCGCTGGCCGACGAGCAGGGCTATGTCTACAAACCGAACGTCAACGTGGTGGAGGAGATGGCCAACATGATCTCCGCCTCCCGTTCCTATCAGAACAACGTGGAAGTGATGAATACCACCAAGCAACTCCTGCTGCGCACCCTGCAGCTGGGGCAGCAGTAACGAGCGGGGGAACTGATGAGCGCGATTGACACGGATATTCTCGCCAATCTCGGTTTCACCCGGGAGCAGGCGTCGCCGGAGAGCAGCAAGGACCGGTTGGGCCAGGGCGATTTCCTCAAGTTGATGACAACGCAACTGCAGAACCAGGACCCGTTCAAGCCCATGGAGAGCGGCGAATTCCTGGGGCAGTTGGCACAGTTCGGCACGGTCTCGGGTATCGAGGACCTGCAGAAATCATTCAAGGGCCTGAGCCAGTCCCTCTATTCGGGGCAGGCCCTGCAGGCAGCGGGTCTGGTCGATCGCCAGGTCATGGTTCCGGTGGACATGTCGATGCTGGATCCGGCACAGGGGCAGCGGGGTGCGGCCGAACTCGGGTCCTCGACCAATGACCTGGTGATCGGCATCTACGATCAGTCTGGTGCGCTTGTGCGGCGAATGCCCTTGGGGCCGCGCAGCGCGGGATTGACCGAGTTCCGTTGGGACGGCCGTGACGAATCCGGGCAGATCGCCGCCCCGGGCATTTACGAATTCCGGGCCGAGGCACAAGGCGCAGGCCGCACCGAGGCACTGGAGGTGTTCCTGGCGGCCAGGGTGGAGAGCGTTTCCCTGGGCAACCGGGATGGTTCGCTGACGCTTCAGGTCGAGGGGTTGGGCGAGATCGATTTTTCCAAGGTACGACGTATCGGCTGAAGAGGTCCGCGGGACCTACGGGCCATGGTGCATTGCAGAGGAGATAGGACATGCCATTTCGTACAGCATTGAGCGGTTTGAACGCCGCATCCGCGGATCTTCGTGTCACCGGCAACAACATCGCCAACTCGGGGACCACGGGCTTCAAGGAGTCCAGGGCCCAATTTTCCGATGTCTTCGCCAGATCCCAGGGCGGCGTCAGCAGTACCGCCATAGGATCGGGCGTTCGCCTGTCTTCGGTGACACAGCAATTCTCCCAGGGAAATATCGATTTCACGGGTAACAGCCTTGATCTGGCGATCAGCGGCGATGGCTTCTTCACCGTCAAAGACGCGGCCGGTGCCGCGTTCTACACTCGTGCTGGCGCCTTCGGGGTTGATAAGAACGATTTCGTTGTTAACGGCGAGGGTCAGTTCCTTCAAATATATCCGGGCGAAGGAAGCGGGAATGGAGCGACAGTCCCCTTGCGGCTCGATACCTCTGCGGCTCCCCCGAGCGCGACCGAGACGGTGCAGGCAAGACTCAACCTCCCAGCAGGGGCAGAACCCCCTGAAGACGGCGGTTTCAATTACTCAACATCCGTGACGGTCTATGACTCGCTTGGCCATGCGCACACGGCAACGCTTCAGTTCGAGAAGCTTGAAGAGACTCTCGATTGGCGAGTATCGGTGTCCATCAATGGTGGCGAGGCGCAAAGCCTTGAGCCCGACGCCGGACTACTGAGTTTCGATGATCAGGGAAGACTGGGAGATGGTGCTGGTGTCTTTGAATTGGCTGACTTCAACTTCGAAAACGGATCCGCGGCAAGCACCATCGCCTTTGACCTGGGGTCAGCAACACAATTCGGGGGCTCGTTCAGCGTAACCAGCCTGAGTCAGGATGGTTTCACGACCGGCACTCTTAGCGGAATCGACATCGACTCCGGTGGCGTTGTGTTTGCGCGATTCACCAACGGTGATGCTCGGTCCCTGGGCACGGTGGCCCTCGCCAGCTTCGCGAATCCACAGGGGCTCCAGCAGTTGGGCAACAACTTGTGGGCTCAGACCTCAGCCTCCGGTGAAGCGATCGAGGGCAGGGCTGGAGATGGCAATGTCGGCCTGATCCAGTCGGGCGGGCTCGAGGCATCGAACGTGGACATCGCGCAGCAGCTGGTGAACCTGATCACTGCGCAGCGCAACTTCCAGGCGAATTCCCAGGTGATCTCCACCGCCGACACCATCACCCAGACGATCATCAACATCCGCCGCTAGACGGGGTAACCGACGATGGACCGCATGCTCTATGTCGCGATGTCCGGGGCCAAGGAGACGGCCTTGGCGCAGGCGCGCAACACGCACAACCTCGCCAACGCGAGCACCACCGGTTTCAAGGCATCCCTGGATGCGTTCTCCAGCCGGCACGTGACCGGGCCCGTGCACGAGACGCGGACCTTCGCGGTGACGGAGGACATGCGGGTGGACCTGAGCCCCGGCCCGCTGCAGGCGACCGGGCGCGACCTGGACGTGGCGTTGCAGGGCGAGGGCTGGATCGCGGTCCAGGCCCCGGATGGAGGCGAGGCCTACACCCGGGCCGGCGACCTGCGGGTCGACTCCGTTGGACTGCTGACAACGGGTACCGGCCTGCCGGTACTCGGAGACGGCGGCCCGATCGCGGTGCCGCCGTTTGAGACCCTGGAGATCGGCAGCGACGGAACCATCAGCATCCGGCCACTCGGCCAGGAGGCCAACACGCTGGCGCAGGTGGATCGCATCAAGCTGGTCAACCCCGATGCCGCCGAACTGGTGCGGGGCGAGGATGGCCTGATCCGGCACGCACAGAGGCTGGAACAGCCGCCCGATGCGGGCGTGAGCCTGGTGAACGGCATGCTGGAAGCCAGCAACGTGAACACGGTGGAGGCCATGGTCCGGATGATCGACCTGGCCCGGCATTTCGAGATGCAGGTGAAGATGATGAAAACCGCCGAGGACAACGACGCGGCTTCGGCCAGCCTGCTGCGCCTCTCCTAGACGGCGCTGTGATTTTGAAGTTCTGACAAGGGGATGTACCCATGAACAAGGCCCTGTGGATCGCCAAGACCGGACTGGATGCGCAGCAGACGCGCATGTCGGTGGTCTCGAACAATCTGGCCAACGTCAACACGACCGGCTTCAAGAAGAGCCGGGCGGTGTTCGAGGACCTCATCTACCAGACGGTGCGGCAGGCGGGCGCGCAGTCGGCGCAGAACACCGAACTGCCCTCGGGCCTGATGCTGGGCACCGGCGTGCGCACCGTGGCCACGGAAAAGATGTTCACCCAGGGCAACCTGACACAGACCGACAACTCGCTCGACGTGGCCATCCAGGGCCGGGGTTTCTTCGAGATCCTGCTGCCGGACGGTGGCCTGGGGTATACCCGCGACGGCAGCTTCCAGCTGAACAGCGAGGGCCAAATGGTGACCTCCAGCGGCTATGAGGTGCAGCCGGGCATCGTGATTCCGGAAGGCACCCTGAGCATCACCGTGGCCGAGGACGGGACCGTGAGTGCCCAGCTGGCAGGCAACGTCGGGCCCGTGGAGGTCGGTGCCCTGCAGCTGGCCGACTTCATCAACCCTGCCGGACTGCAACCCATCGGCCAGAACCTGTTCACCGAGACCGCGGCGAGCGGGGCTCCGCAGGCCGGTACTCCCGGCCTCGACGGCAGGGGTTCGCTGATCCAGGGTTTCCTCGAGGGTTCCAACGTGAACACCGTCGAGGAGCTGGTCAACATGATCGAGACCCAGCGCGCCTACGAAATGAACTCCAAGGCGATCTCCACCGCCGACCAGATGCTCCAGTACGTGAACAACAACCTCGGCCGATAGACGAGCGCGGAAAGGATGGTGCCAGGATGAATACGTTGCGACATGTTGACCCCAGGCTCCTGGCGGCATTGCTGCTGCCGGTCCTGCTTGCGGCCTGCGCGGGTGGCCCGCAGGGCGTCGTGCGCGGGGAGGATCCGGCCTTCAGACCCGTTGCGCCGGCGGCGCTGGTACCGCCAGAGCACAACAATGGCGCCATCTTCCAAATGAGCCAGAACGGGGGCCTGTTCAGCGACGACAAGGCGCACCGCGTCGGCGACATCCTCACCGTTCGCCTGGCGGAACGCACCCAGGCCCGCAAGTCCGCAAACACCAGCAGCAGCAAGGAAAGCAGCGTGGAAATACCGAGTCCGACCATTTTCGGCGGAGGCGTGACGGTCAACGGTCGGCCTGTCCTCAACAACGCCATCGAGGGCACGCGAAGCTTTGACGGGCGGGGTGGCAGCGCCCAGAGCAACCAGCTGGACGGCAACATCACCGTGACGGTGGCTGAGGTTCTGTCCAACGGCAACCTGGTGATCCAGGGAGAGAAGTGGATTCGGATCAACCAGGGCGAGGAGTACATCCGTCTGCAGGGTGTGGTGCGGCCGGTGGACATCCGCGCGGACAACACCGTGCTGTCCACACAGATCGCCAATGCGCAGGTTGCCTATGGCGGTAGCGGGACGTTGGCGGACAGCAACAGCCCCGGTTGGCTGACACGTTTCTTCAACAGCCCCATCTGGCCCTTCTGAGGAGCACGGCGGCATGTTCAGACATTCAATGACCCAATGGGCCTCGCGATCCCTGCCGTGGCTGCTCACCGCAGCCCTGGTGCTGCCCCTTTCCGGCGTTCCGGTTTCGGCCCACGGCTCCGAACGGGTCAAGGACCTGGCCTCGGTCGGCGGCGTACGCAACAACCAGCTGGTGGGCTACGGCCTCGTGGTGGGCCTCGACGGTACCGGTGACCGCACCACCCAGGCGCCGTTCACGGTGCAGAGCCTGAAGAACATGCTCGGCCGGCTCGGCGTGACCGTGCCTCCAGACGTGAATCCCCAGCTGCGCAACGTGGCGGCGGTGATGATCCACACGGATCTCCCGCCCTTCGCGAAGCCGGGACAGACCATCGACATCACGGTATCCTCCATCGGCAACGCCACCAGCCTGCGTGGCGGCTCCCTGCTGATGACCCCGCTCAAGGGTGCGGACGGGCAGACCTACGCCATTGCCCAGGGCAATCTCGTCGTGGGCGGGCTGGGCGCCGAGGGCCGTGACGGCTCGCGGATCAGCGTGAACGTGCCCAGCGTCGGCCGCATTCCCAGCGGCGCGACCGTGGAGCGCGAAGTGGCCAGCGCCTTTGCGCAGGGCGACAGCGTGAAGCTGCACCTGCATCGCTTCGATTTCACCACCGCCAACCGCCTTTCCGACGCGATCAACGACACCCTCGGTACCGGCACCGCCAGCGCCGAGGACGGCTCCACTGTCCGCATCCGTGCTCCGGTGGATCCCGGCCAGCGGGTGGCCTTCGTTTCCATCCTGGAGAACATCCGGGTGCAGCCGGGGGAGCCGCCCGCCAAGGTGATCGTGAACTCCCGCACCGGCACGGTCGTGATCGGCAGCAACGTCACGGTCACGGCGGCGG
>Ga0209498_1000688_pt1 | contig 20822 bp, 25 predicted proteins | sample WalLakDeSediment_FD_184131 | JGI IMG/M metagenome (GOLD analysis project Ga0209498, IMG submission 184131) | Lake sediment microbial communities from Walker lake, Nevada to study Microbial Dark Matter (Phase II) - Walker Lake 11/02/13 Deep... | ecosystem: Environmental > Aquatic > Freshwater >... | reverse complement strand
CCAGCAAGGCCACCGGACTCATCACCGGAACCCCGGAGTTTCGTCATCGGGACTCTGTGAGCCTGCAGGCGGACGAGCAGGAGAGCATCGCGGCCGCGCGCCGGCTGACCGGCGAAGGCAGCCAGGCGGGCAGAAAGATCACCGGGGATTCCTGGGACGCATCGACCCGCGTGACCGGAACCGAAGGGCCCTCCAGCCTCGCGCGCAACATGTCGATGCGCGGACAGCCCCGTGGCGAGGGCGCCAACGCGCGCCGCTTCCGCGAGGTCGAACAGCCACCTGCTCCAGAGAGCCGAATCACGGGATCCGCGGGCAACTTCGGCAAGGGTCCGCTGGTGACACTTTCCGGCGGCGCACGCGGCTGAGGCTGGACGGGTGAACACGCGCAAACGACTCGCTGCCATGCGGAGGGCTGGGGCACTGCCACAACAGGCGGCCCCACCGGCCAACCCCGCGTGCGTCATTGCGCCCGACCAGCCCTGCCAGCACGCGCTCGTTGACCGCGAACTCAACCGCCAGCTGTACGAGTACGAGGAGCGCGTGCGGGGCCGCTTCACGGCGATCGTGGACACCCTGAAGACCCTCTCCGACTGCCGCCACACCCTCGACTTCGTGGAACAGGCGCAGCAGATCGCGCTGGAACGCCTTGGCTTTGACCTGCCCAATGAGCTTCTGGACGATGCCTGGGTTTCCGGGCTGAACCTGCGCGCCCTGCATGCCTACTGCACCTTCAGCAGCTTCAAGATCTGTGTCGACCGGGCACACATCGATCAACGGCCCCTGTGTGAACGCTCGCTGCTCGATGCCGGCTTCATCCAGTCCTGCGGCTATCACACCCTGGACATCAGCCCCTGTGCAGACGGCCGCCTCCAGGGGCTGGTGCCCTTCGTGCTGCGCATGGCGCCGAACGAGGCCGTCTACGTCAAGGCCTATGCGGGCGCGCTGTTCGACATCGAGGCGGATGTGGCCGACTGGACCCGTCGTGAACTGAGCCGCCTTACCGGGGGCATTCCGGGTGGCGAGGACGCCAACTACCTGAAGGTCGCGGTCTATCACTTCAGCACGTCGAACCCGAATCACGAGGGCTGTGCCGCGCATGGCAGCAACGATCACCTGGCCACCGAACTCGCGCTGGAAAGGCTGAACGAACTGCGCGCTGCGGTCGAGAATACCTTTGGCCTGGGCGCCGCACCGGAGATTCTCCTGGTTGGAGTCGACACCGATATCGATGCCATTCGCGTGCATCTGCCGGATGGCAACGGCGACATCAGCCCTCACCGTTACGTGGAAAGCTTCCGGCTCTACCAGGAGACGCTCGGCATGAGCGCCGGGGACGCACGCGCCCACATCGACAGCGCGATCGCGCAGATGGAGCACGCGGAGGGTTGGGCCCGGGGCTCCGGTACCACCCCGCCCGGTATGCGTCGGTTGATCCAGCACCTGCTCGAGGCCAACCTCTCGCAGATCGAGTACGTGATCCAGCACCATGGCGGCCGCTACCAGGTGATCGGACACAACGAGCGCTTCATCTGCGTCGGTGAGGCCATGAGCGAGTTGCAGTTGCGCAACAAGTTCTATTTCGCCCATCTCGATACCGTGGAAGAAGGCGCGAACGACATGGACGTGGGAATCCGGATCTTTACCGGCCTGAACATCCACCATGGCCTGGGCGTCCCCGTTCTGATCCATTTCCACTACTCGTCGCATGTGCCCGGGGCAAGGGAACGCGCCGTGACCCATTGCCGGCGGGTCAAGGCCGCGATCGAATCGCGCTACCAGAAGCTTTACGAAAGTCATCTGCTGTTTTGCCAGATGGCTGTCAGCGACATCCACGGCAGCGAGCGCTGCACCTTCGAGGACGACGAAACCGAGATGGTCGGACATTAATGAAAGAGCTTGGTGAGATGGCGCGATGAAGATCATGCGGGTTGAAAAAACGCTGGTTTCGACCAACCGCATCGATGGCTTTGGTCATCGTCCCCTGCTGGTCGTGCAGGAAAAGGAAGGCGGCTCCCGCAGCGTCGCGGTCGATGCGGTGGGCTGCATCCCCGGCGACTGGGTGATCTGCGTGGGCTCTTCGGCAGCGCGCGAGGCGGCGGGAAGCAAGGAGTTCCCGTCGGATCTGACCATCGTCGGCATCATCGACCACTGGACCGGAGAGAGCGCCTGATGGAAATCATGCGCGTCACGGATGACCTGGTCTGCACGCGGCGCGTACCCGGCCTGCAGGCCTCGTCGCTGCGGATCCTGCAGAACCAGAGCGGAAGCCTGTTCGTGGCCACCGATCCGGTGGGGGTGCCGCCCGGCAAGTGGGTATTCACTGCCAGTGGCAGTGCCGCGCGCTGGGCGATGCCGGACGCCAAGGTCATGACGGATCTGACGATCTGCGGAATCATCGACCACTGGGAAGAATGACGATCGATTGGAAGGAATGGAACGCAACAAGGTAGGTGGCATGAGGGTGCGGCAGGCAAGGTCGTTTTGAATGCGGTTTCCCTGGCAGTTGATTTGGGCAGTACAGGTCGCTTTTTTTAACGTTTTCTTTTACGAGGAGTAATGAAATGGCTGAACGTATGGGTATTGCCCTTGGCATGATCGAGACCCGTGGTCTGGTTCCCGCGATTGAAGCAGCGGATGCAATGACGAAGGCCGCCGAAGTCCGGCTGATCGGCCGCCAGTTCGTCGGCGGCGGCTACGTCACCGTGCTGGTGCGTGGCGAGACCGGCGCGGTCAACGCGGCCGTCCGTGCGGGCGCCGATGCCTGTGAGCGCGTGGGTGACGGCCTGGTGGCCGCGCACATCATCGCCCGCGTGCACAACGAGGTGGAAGGCATCCTGCCAACCGAGCCGTCCGCCTGATCCCCCTTCAACATCGCAGTACGCGTTTATTCAGGAGCTGTAGAAATGGCAAACATGATTGGCATTGCCCTAGGCATGATCGAGACCCGTGGTCTGGTTCCCGCGATTGAAGCAGCGGACGCCATGACCAAGGCCGCCGAAGTCCGGCTGATCGGCCGCCAGTTCGTCGGCGGCGGCTACGTCACCGTGCTGGTGCGTGGCGAGACCGGCGCGGTCAACGCGGCCGTCCGTGCGGGCGCCGATGCCTGCGAGCGCGTGGGTGACGGCCTGGTGGCCGCGCACATCATCGCCCGCGTGCACAACGAAGTAGAAGGCATCCTGCCAACCGAGCCGTCCGCCGTTGGCGGCGGCCGCGATGCCGAACTCACTTCGACCCGCAGCTAGGACGCCGCTCGATGAGCGTCGATCCGCGGACCATCGGCTGGCTGTCGCGAGCGCTCACTCATGAGATGAGCGCCGTGCAGCAATACCTTGCGCAGAGCGTGCTTGCACACCTGTGGGGGGATGAGACGCTTGCAACGTATCTGCGGGCCGAGGCCATCGAGGAACTGGGGCATGCGGAACGGCTCATGGAGCGCCTGATCCGGGTCGGGGTGGCACCCGCCGCCACGAACCTGGCGCCGGCACGGCTGGGTCGCAGCGTGGATGATCTGTTGGCTGCGAACCGCATCCTCGAGGCCGACGCGGTGAAGGTCTACCGCGAAGCCGTCGCTCACGCGAGGCGCATGCGCGACGCGGAGTCCGCGCAACTTTTCGAGGAAATCCTTGAAGACGAACTGGCGCACGTTCAGGAAATCGACCGCATGATGGCAGCACGGAACGGGCATGGCTGAGCTGCCGGAGGGATGGGAAGCGCGCGGGAGACCTCCGTCGTTGTTTCGGCGCTTCGAGTTCGAACGCTACGGCGAAACGCGTGTCTTCCTCGATGCCGTCGCCGCATTGACGGAAGAGGTGGGCGTGCACCCGCAGAACATCAATTTCGGCACCACCTATGTCAACATCACCCTGGAGCCTGCCGATGGCAGCGAGCCGGGTTCGGTCGAGCTGGATCTCGCCGCGCGCATCAATGCGCTGACGGGACCGTCGGAACCCTGAAATGGCCACGCACGTCACGGCAGTAGTCAACCAGAAGGGGGGCGCGGGCAAGACGACGCTCGCGATGAATCTTGGCGCGGGCCTCTCCCGCCGTGGCGATACCGTGGTCATCGACCTCGATCCGCAAGGTTCTTCGCGGCAGTGGGCCACACTGGGAAACGCACCCTTCCCGGCAACCGTCAAGCAGATGAGCGGCAAATGGGATGCCCGCTCGCTGCAGAAGGGCTTCCAGGCCTACCGATACACCGTACTGGACTGTCCGCCCTCTCTCGACAGCCACGCGTCCCTGCAGGCATTGCGTGCATGCGACATCGCGCTGATCCCCATCCTGCCCTCGCCGGTGGATCTGTGGGCGAGTCTGCGACTGCCGCAGGAAATCGCGGAGGCCCGCAAGGTGAACCCGAAACTCAAGGCCTTTCTGGTCCTCAACCAGATGGAGCCCAGAAGCGCGCTGTCCGCGTCGATGCGGGAGGCGCTGGAAGAATTCGACATCCCGGTGCTGGTCGCCGCGATGCGCCGACGGGCGGTATACCGGGGCGCCGCGCTCGACGGCGTATCCGTGTATCAGCTGGGTGGCCGGGGGGCACAGGCTGCGGCCGAAATCGAAGCCGTCATCAACGAGGTGATCACACCATGACAAACACCAAGGACAAGCTATCCGCCAGCGTGCGCCAGGCCAAGGCGGCCCAGACGAGCGACGCCAAAGCTCCGGCAGCGGCAGAAGCAGCCAAGCCTGCGGACAAGGCACCAGCCACGGCTACGAAGCCCCGGCCCGCCGCCCCTCTCAAAGAGGCTGCCCCAAAGAAGCCGGCGGCCCGGAAACCGGCAGCTGCCGCAAAGAAGACCTCGCCGTCCATTGGCACAAGCAAGCTCACGACCGGGAAGAAGCCCCAACCCGACGAGATCCCCGAGAGCGGAAGCGCCCTGTTTCCCAAGCGCGTCTGGCCGGACTGAATGCAACCCTGCAGGTGACCTGACATGCCCAATCGACCCACCATGCGAACCTACGCCCCGCGCCGCGATACCGTCGCGCGTTCGGCCGACCGGCAGCCCGCTGCCTACCGGCCCGCGGCAGACCATGTGACCGCGGAAGTCCTTGCACCCTATGTCATCAGGGAAGAACCGTACTACCTTGCCGTCGCCGATGAGGTCGATCTTTACGAGGCGGCCTACTCCGTACGCATGCCCATGATGCTCAAGGGTCCAACCGGCTGCGGCAAGACCCGCTTCGTCGAATACATGGCCTGGAAACTGGGCAAGCCCCTGATCACGGTTTCCTGTAACGAAGACATGACCGCGTCCGACCTGGTCGGCCGATTCCTGCTCGACGCCGATGGCACGCGTTGGCAGGATGGCCCGCTGGCGGTGGCCGCACGCCATGGGGCGATCTGCTACCTCGACGAAGTGGTCGAGGCGCGCCAGGACACCACCGTGGTCATCCATCCCCTGACCGACGCGCGGCGCGTGCTGCCGCTGGAGAAGAAGGGCGAGTTGATCGAGGCACATCCGGACTTCCAGGTTGTGATCTCGTACAACCCCGGCTACCAGTCGCTGATGAAGGACCTCAAACAGTCCACCAAGCAGCGCTTCGGCGCACTGGACTTCAACTATCCCGAACACGAGGTCGAGGCGGAGATTGTGGCGCACGAGTCCGGGGTGGCTATCGAGGTTGCGAAGAACCTCGTTCATATCGGCGAGCGTGCGCGCAACCTGAAGGGGCACGGGCTCGACGAGGGTCTGTCCACGCGCATGCTGATCTACGCCGGCTCGCTGATCGCCAACGGTGTCCCGCCCCTGGCCGCCTGTCGCGTGGCCCTGGTCCGCCCAATCACCGACGATCCCGACATGCGTGACGCCCTGGATTCGGCCGTCACGACTTACTTCTGAGGGCACCGTGCGCCGTCCTTGACGGCGCACACTGAACCCATGGCCATTCATCTCGAAGATTATGCGGAGATCCTCGAAGACCTTCCGCACAATGCCCAGGATGTCCTTCGCGGCTCCTGGAACGAGGCCGCGCGCGTCTTCTCCTCACGGGGCCTGGACAACTACCTCAAGGGTGCGGTCGCGCTGCATCACCTCAACCGGGATCCGGAGCTGGTGGTCACCTATCTGCAGGAAATGCCGGAGGTGGCCCGCGCCATCGGCGAGGAGACCCTGCCTGATGTCGTGACCTTTCTGCTCGGAATGGCATCGAAGACGTCCGGCCAGGTCCTGACCCTCATCGTCGGGACCGCACCGCTGGCTGCGGCACGGCTCGGGGACGAAAGCCTCTTCCGATCCTACCTGAACGTCCTCCAGGTGATGCTGGCCCAGGCACCCCGCGGCATGCGGCCGATGCTGGAGCACCTGGACCAACTGCTGACGCAGCTCACGCTGGGTGGTTTTCGCCGCTGGGTGAACTGGGGTGCACAGGCCTACAAGACCGATTTCGAAGGTCAGGTCCGGTACTTCTCGCTGGAAAGTCCCGATGCCCTGTCGGTACTCCAGAGCGAACGCAAGGGCACCCTGTTCGTCGACGTGCAGCGGCGCCTCAACATCTACCTGCGCGCGATGTGGGGGCGGGATTTCTTTCTGCGCCCGACCGCCGGGGACTACGAGAGCCGCGAGGGTCTGAAACCCTATATCGAGCACTTCGTCATCCACATCGCGGATGCCTATGACGATTACCGCCCTCTGGGCGACGAGACGCCGGATGCACAAGTCGTATCCGGCCTCGAACTCTACCGGGCAGCCGCCAATCACTGCGCGGCTCATTTGGTGTTCACCCGGCAACCGCTGTCCATGGAGACGCTGGACACCACGCAGATGGCCATCATCGAGGCGGTCGAAGACGCGCGTGTGGAGGCGCTTGCCTGCGAGCAGTTTCCCAATATGCGAACCACCTGGCTCGCACTGCATCCGCCTGCCGATTACGGCGACCCGCAGAGCGTCGGCGAGCTCCTGAATCGCCTCGCGCGCGCCCTCCTCGAACCCGATTCCAGGGATCCCCACCCCTGGGTCCAGCAGGGGCTGTCCCTGTTCCGGGCCGAGCAGGACCTCTCCAGCAACCGGATCAGCTGGAACATCGGCGTCGACCTGGCCCACAGTCTCGCCACCCTGCCCCTGCCCGGGTTCAACCCCCGCACCGATGTCCTCCGCGCGCCCTACCGCGACGACAACCGGACCGTATGGGAATCCCAGGAATACAACCTGGAGGCCGCGCTGGAGGCGACCTGGGCTCCGAAGCAGGTGCGCAAGACGGTCAGCGTGATCGAAATGGTGAACACGCTCGACTACGAGTTCGCCGGCGACGACGCTCAGGAGATCTGGGTGTTGCCGACCGAGTTCTACCTGGATCAGGAAGGCGTGACCATCAATGAACTCGAGGGCAAGACCCCCGTCTCCGATCCCTTCCACTATCACGAGTGGGACTACCAGATCCAGCTCGAACGCCCGAGCTGGGTGACGGTTCTGGAACGCCGGCCCAAGCTGGGGGACCTGGAACTGATCGAGAAGATCATCGAGGACCACAAGCCCGTGATCTCCCGCCTGAAATTCCTCATCGAATCCATGATTCCGCAGGGCATGCAGCGCCTGCGCCGCCAGGAGGACGGGGACGAGCTGGATATCAACGCGGCGGTCCGTGCGATGGTGGATATCCGCACCGGCCAGCACCCCGATACCCGGATCATGATGCGCTACAAGCGCAATGTTCGGGATCTCGCGGTGATGGTGCTCCTGGACATGTCGGAGTCCGCGAACGACAAGGTGCGCGGCCAGGAATACAGCATCATGGACCTGACACGGTCCGCGACCATCCTGCTGTCGGATGCACTCGATCGGATTGGCGACCCCTTCGCCCTTCATGGCTTCTGTTCGGATGGCCGACACGATGTGCATTACTACCGCTTCAAGGACTTCGACCAACCCTACAACGACCTCGTAAAGGCACGGCTCGCCGGCATGCAGGGTTCGTACTCGACACGAATGGGCGCGGCACTCCGCCATGCCGGCACGGTTCTCGAAAAGCAGCCGAAGAACAAGAAGGTCCTGTTCATCATCACCGACGGCGAGCCGGCCGACAACGATGTACGTGATCCGCAGTATCTGCGTCACGATGCCAAGCGCGCGGTGGAGGAACTGGCCCGAAACGGCATCACCACCTATGCGCTGTCACTGGACCCGCATGCGGATCAATACGTCTCGAGGATCTTTGGCGCGAACCATTTCACCGTGCTCGATCAGGTGGAGCGGCTGCCCGAAAAGCTGCCCATGCTGTACATGGGCCTGACCCGGTAAAGCCCCCATGGACGTCAACTCCCTGAGCAAGAAACTGCTGTTCAACACCATCCGGGTCGACACCGTTCTGGAGGACGGCAGCGAGGGTTCCGGTACCGCCTTCGTCGTCAGCCACACGCACCGCCGGGGGAGCTTCACCTTCATCGTCACCAATCGCCACCTCGTCGAGGGGGTGCGCAGCGGTGGCCTCGTCTTCACCCAGAAACGCAACGGCCAGCCGTTGATCGGGCAGCGTTTTCAGCTGAACATCGACGACTTCCCGCACGCCTGGTTCCTGCATCCGGATCCCGAGGTGGACCTTGCGATCGTCCCGATGCGCCCCCTGGAACAGGCGGCCCGTGATCAGGGGGTTGAACTCTACTACCACGTCGTCGACAGCCGGCTGTGTCCCGACGCCGCCGCGCTGAGGGCTCTGGACGCACTGGAAGAAATCCTCTTCGTGGGTTACCCCAGCGGCGTGTGGGACCACGTGAACCTGATGCCCATCATGCGCCGCGGCACGACCGCCACCCCGATGTTCCTCGACTTCGAGGGACGCCCGGAGTTTCTGATCGATGCCGCCGTCTATCCCGGGTCCAGCGGCAGCCCGGTCTTTGTCTACCAACCCGACTTCATGCGTCCCACTCAGAGCGTGGGCCGAAAGTTCATGTTCGCCGGAGTGATTGCCGCGGTCTTCTTCCGCGAGGAGACGAACGAACTCGTGCCCGGACCCGTGCCGGCAACCCCCGGTGGCACGGTCACGACCGCGGAAATGATCGACCTGGGCCTGGTGATCAAGGCACAGGCCGTCGTCGACATCATTGATGCCTACCTGGGGCGCTGGGCCGAATGACCGTGTCCTGGGCCTCCGGCTCGAGGGTATACTCGCAGGCCCCTGGCAGCCTGGCGGACTTGCGCTGCCCCGACTGCACCGCTCCTCCCAACCGGCTCGCTACGGGCACCCAAGTCCGACAGGCTGCCAGCAGACCTGAACCGAAGCTTCCCGACCTGCCCGCACAGGAATCCTGCGATGCAATTTGAACCTGTGGTGCTGTTCTTTCTCCTTGGGGTGTTCGCGGGTCTGGTCCGGTCCGACCTGAAGATTCCCGGCTCGATCTACGAGGCCCTTTCGATCTTCCTGCTGCTTGCGATCGGCCTCCAGGGCGGGGTGAAACTGGCCGAGTTCCCGCTGGTTCAGCTGCTGGTCCCCGCCCTCCTGATCCTCGCGGTCGGCGCGCTGATTCCACTGCTTTCCTTCCCGGTACTGCGTCTGCTGGGCCGCATGACCCGCGCGGACTCCGCGTCCATCGCCGCCCACTACGGATCTGTGAGCGTCGTCACCTTCTCCGTAGCCGTGGCCTTGCTGATGCAGGAGGACATCGATTACGAAGGCTACATGATCGTCTTCCTGGTCCTTCTAGAGATCCCTGCGCTGGTGATCGGTGTCGTGCTCGCCCGTAGCGGGTCGGGCAGCGCACAATGGGGAAGACTTGCGCACGAGGTCTTGTTCGGCAAGAGCATCCTGCTGCTCGCAGGCGGCCTGGTGATCGGTTTCGTCGCCGGTGCGGAAGGCATCAAGCCGCTCGACATCCTGTTCTTCGACCTGTTCAAGGGGATCCTGGCACTGTTTCTACTCGAAATGGGTCTTGTTGCGGCGGGCCGAATCGCGGGGCTGCGGAGCTATGGCGTGTTTCTGGTCAGTTTTGCCATCATCACTCCCCTGCTTTCGGCCATCCTCGGTACCCTCCTCGGCTGGATGCTGGGGCTGTCGGTCGGTGGCACCATGCTCCTGGCGACACTTTATGCCAGCGCCTCGTATATCGCCGCTCCCGCGGCAATGCGCATTGCAGTACCAAAGGCCAATCCGGCGCTTTCCATCGGCGCGGCGCTGGGCATCACCTTCCCGTTCAATATCTTCCTGGGGATCCCGGTTTACCTCTGGATGGCTCAGTTCATACATTCCTTCGGAGCGTGATCGATATGACTTCGCAGCCCATGACTCTCCTTGTCATCATCAGTGAGACCGTCCTGGAAGACATCCTGATCGACGAGATCATGGATCTGGGCGCCAAGGGCTATACCATCACCGAGGCCCGGGGCCGCGGCACACATGGAACCCGCGCCGGGAGATGGACCCAGGGCGGAAACATCCGTATTGAAGTCGTTGGCAATGCAGAGCTGTGCCAACGCATCGTCCAGCGCCTTCAGTCAGCCTACGAGCAGGATTACGGGCTGCTGATGTACACCGCGCCCGTCGAATTACAGAATTGACCGGCTACCCCCAGCGCCCGGCCACCCTGCCGGCCTCGAAGAAACTTAGCTGGAAACCGGCATGAGCGGCCATGATCCGACGCAGCCTCAGATCATGCTCAAGTCGGAACTGCCCGGACACCTCATTCGGCATGCGACGCTGCGCCAGTTGCAGGTGTTCGAGGCCATCGTACGTCTGGGCAGTTTCACGCAGGCCGCCGAGGAATTGTTCCTGACCCAGCCGACGGTCTCGATCCAGATCAAGAAACTCTCCGATGCCGTGGGCATGCCCCTGTTCGAGCAGATCGGGCGCAAGGTGTTTCCCACCGAGGTCGGTCACGAACTCTACGACACCTGCCGGGAAATCCTCGGTTCGCTGACCAACCTGGAGATGAAGCTCGCCGATCTCCACGGTCTGAAGCGCGGACGGCTGCGGCTGGCGGTGATCACCACGGCACAGTACCTGGCGCCGAGCATTCTGGGACAGTTTGCCCGCAAGTACCCCCAGGTTGAACTCTCTCTGGATGTCAGCAACTACGATCGGGTGCTGGCGCGGCTTGCCAACAACGACGACGACCTCTACATCATCGGGCACGTACCCGACCAACTGACCGACGTCGCGGTTTATCCGTTCGCACCAAACCCGCTGGTGGTCATGGCCCGGCGGGACCATCCACTGGTCGGCAAGCGGAACATTCCCATCGAGCGCCTCGCCAAGGAATATTTCCTGATGCGCGAACCGGGCTCCGGCATCCGCGAGGCGACACTCAAGCTGTTCGAACAGCATGGCATGCAGCCGAAGATCCGGATGGACCTCGGCAGCAACGAGGCCATCAAGCAGGCGGTGATCGGAGGACTCGGGATCGCCGTCCTCTCGCTGCATACCCTGAGCGCCGAGGGAACCTGCGGCCCGATCGCGCTCCTGGATGTTGCCGAATTCCCCATCCTGCGCCAATGGCACATCGTGCACCCGCGGCGCAAGGTCCTGTCCATCGTCGCCAAGACCTTCCTCGAGTTCGCCATCCAGGACGAGGCCCGCGTGCGTGCGCACATCGACAAAATGATGGACGACTTCCAACAGAACCTGAATCGCTGAGGACGCCCCACCGGACACCCCGCCCCGAAGCTGATCCGGTCGATCCTCTCCGCTCCGCACCAGGGAACGCACCCGGCGCCGGCGCCCGATCCGGTACCACGCCACTCCGCGCGCAAGGGCGACAAAACAGGCTGCGCCCGTCCCCGCCGGCGCCAGCTTTTGCTATGCTCATTTACTGCCCGTCGCTCGCTGTCGAGCACCGACGGGCATAGGCCGGCCGAACGCGTCATGCGCCCCGTCCGGCAGCAAACCGATAAAAAAGGAGAATGGGATGAGGTTTCTGATCGCGGGGTTCGCTCTGCTGCTGGCTGGCCACTCGCTCGCATCAGCGGACCCGGCCGACACACGCTTTGAGGTCATCGAGGACGGCGCCGTGGTCCTGGATCGCCAAACGGGTCTGCAATGGATGCGTTGTAGCATCGGGCAGAAATCGACCGGAACCGGTTGCGCGGGGATTCCCAATCGGTACACCTGGGACCAGGCCACCAATCTCGAATCCGACCTCGCTGGCAACGACAGTTGGCGCCTGCCGACAGTCGTGGAGCTGCAGACGCTGGTGGAGTACCGGGTATTCAACCCCGCCATAAATCCCGAGGCGTTTCCCAATACCCCCCCTTCCAACTACTGGTCATCCTCCGAAGCCGCCTACGACGCGTTTTACGCCTGGAGCGTCCACTTCGCCAACGGCTTCAGCAACTGGCGGCACAAGCGCCAGCGTTTCGAGGCCCGCCTCGTACGTGACGACGGGTAACCGGACCATCGCGAGTACGAGGACGGCAGCGTCGTTCATGCAGCCGTCGCCGGGCTCATCGCTACGCGTACTGATGGACCCGGGAGCCCCCTGACATATCCGGTCTCGGGTCCATCGATCCAGCGGCCAAAATGTGGCGTTCCTGAAGACGCTACCCGGCGACACGCCACAGCTGCCACTGCCGCTGCTGCCGCCGTCGAGCCCAGCGGGCGCCGGCTTGGCCTGCTGACCCAGGGTCTCTATCCTTGAAAGATACCCATTGCGTCCGCCATGGGACGTGTCCAACAGCCGGGATCAGGATCCGCTCCTTAAGCTGAGCGAAACGGGAGTGGTCGTAGTGCCCAGGGGCTATACGTTTAGTCGTCCTGATCGTTTTTCCGGGAGCCGGGTGCGGCGGGTTTTTTCAGGCCGGACTTGAGGGAATCGAGGGAAACCTCGTGCACGCCGCTGATTTCGTGGGTTGACATCGGTTTGACTTCGAACAGGCGTTTTCCATTGATCATCGCTGACACGTCGTCGCTACCACCTTTGAGATCGTGCATGAACACGGCGATGACGTGTCCTAGGACGAACAGTGAAATAAGCGTGGCAATGCCGGCATGCAGTGACGGCAGATAAATGCCAAAGACGATCGGATAAGAGCCTTGCAGATGACCGGTGAAGGCAGCCAGGATCATCAGCACAAGCAAAATAAGATAAACGGGTAGCCAGAAAGGGTTGTGGGCGTACCAGCGTGGCAGGGTTGATTTGCCCAAAGAGAGGTAAAACTTCAGCATTTGCAGCATTTTTTTCGGCTCCAGATCCGCAAGCAGAAAATGCCAGCGGCCCATGAGCTTGTCGCTGAACAATACCCAGATACGGAGTGCGAGCCCGAGTGTGAAAATACTGCCGGCGATGTAGTGCCAGTCGGCAGCCGCCTGCGCCACGCTCGGGGTGTGGCGTACCAGCCAGCCGGTGGCCATCAGTGCGAGTGTCGACAGCGCCAGCGTCCAATGCGACAGGCGAAGCCACTTACTCCAGATCTCTCGGCGGTGCAGAGTTTCGGTTTTCATGCGCCGTGCAACTCCTGACATCGTCTTGATGGCGGTTGCGGTTGAAGTCAACTATTTCGCAATCTAGACTGTTTTGCCCTCGCTGTAACTGATTTTTGGCAAGTTTTCGAATACCGTCTCTGAATCCCTACCCGACCCTCGTTGCAGACGATGGTTCGTACTGCTCCGCCGTTCGCCAGGCACTTGATAAAACCCGTCCAACCATGATCTGCCTTTTCCCCTACTGCTGATTTCTCCACGTAAGACGAACACAGGTGAAACCCCCTTGCAATGACGGCTGCTGCAATGGCAGGAGTTATCAGTAAAAGTACAGCGATTCATTTCATCGTGACGATCGCCCTGCAGTGTAATGAACAGAATCCGGGATATCCATGATAGACAGATTCTGTATAGCACGCCCGTGTGCTCCCCTCCCCTCTGCCGTTTCTGGGGTGCCTTTCGCATCCGGCGCGCATCGGCACCCATCAGGGGTCGGCAAGCGGTCGAGTTGCAGCCCTCCAGAACGACCACAAATAGAAGCGCCAAGAGTTCTCATTGGTCAACACCCGCTTTTCTGTTTGTTTCAGCGTCTGCCCCGCACTTTCCTACCCGAAGTAGCAAAACCCTTAGTAGGACACAGGCAGCCCCCACTCCGGCTCCAGGCCCTCCAAACTCGCAGCAGGCTCATGGACGGAATCCCCAGGTTTCACCGACAACTCCCGCTCCCGGGCTGCAATGAGCCTCCGTGTGTGGACCCAGTGACCCTGCGTACCAGACCATGCGGCCACTCGGGAGAGATATCAAGGACGCACTAGGGCGGCCGACGCAGCGCTAAATCCTGCAATGCAGTGCCAGTATTTGTTGTCGGACCGGCGCGACGGAGTAGCCTGCGGGTAACCTGTTAGTCGGAACCAGAGCATGAAACAGTCCGCCGATGATCCGCAGCGCCCCGTCGAGCCACCCGGTCTTGAACGCGTTATCTGGCGTAAATTGCCGCATGCGGCCATTGCCAGCACCCTGATTCCGCTCCTGTTTTACCTTTACGTGCTGTATTTCCCCCCCGTGCCCGATGGCGGCAGCGTGGAGAAGACCGTGATGTCGGCCGGCATTGCGGCCATCGCCATTGCTGTGACGCTGTGGACCGCGATATTTACCGTCGCCATCGGCTGCTGGATTGTGATGGTGATGAAAGGCCCGGCGAAATACGCCGACAGCTACGAGTTCAGTGAGGGCGAACAGCCACGCAAAGAAATGCACGAAGAGACCCGCTCCACCAGCGAGTCGGGTAAAAAATACCAATTGAAAGCCTGAACTTGCGCATCCGCGTCGTGCGCGATGACGCGAGCCTCAAGTGGCCAGTGTCGCCGGTTCCAACCTGCCGCACAACTCACCGGCGCTGATGTGCTTGTGGTACTTCTTCCGCTCGCGGCCGATCAACCGGTTCAGATGGTCCTTGAGGCCATACTCTGAACGCGGCAGCTGGCAGTTGCGGGGCCCGGAATAACCGAGCGAGGCACGCTTGCGCTCGTCCGCCGGGCTCATCGGCGTGATGATGTCCTCCGGACCGCAATATTTCGTCAGCGTCATCTCGAGGCTGCTGACGGTGGCTGCGCCGCTACGCACGACGGTCACGCATGAGCGTGAACCGAGGCCGCCGGGCGCCTATCAACTGACCACCCCCACGAAGCCGGGGCCCATGTGTCCCGGCTTTTGAGGGTTTGGCTGTGACTTTTCCGTGACTCCAGCAAAAAACCGCCTTTCGGCGGCTTTCGTAAGGACTTGTCTTATTTGGTCGGGGCGAGAGGATTTGAACCTCCGACCACCTGCACCCCATGCAGGTGCGCTACCAGGCTGCGCTACGCCCCGAAGACCGTGATTCTAGCGGATTGGGGCTGTCTGGGGAAGGACTGGAGTGGACTCTCTGCGCGGTGGCGGGGCGTCGGGATCTGACCGGTGCAATGCGCTGCCCTCATGGGCCCCCATCCACTACTGCCGAAGGATACGCAGGATTCCCTCGAGTTCGGTAATGGTGTCCTGCACCAGCTGCTGGGTCTGGGACATGTCGCCCTTCGCCTCCTCGCCACTCAGCTTCTGCCGGGCCCCGTGAATGGTATACCCCTGCTCGTAAAGCAATGCCCGAATCTGGCGGATGAGCAACACGTCATGGCGCTGGTAATAACGCCGGTTGCCGCGCCGCTTGACCGGGGATAGCATCGGAAATTCCTGCTCCCAGTAGCGCAACACGTGTGGCTTCACCTGACACAATTCCGCCACTTCACCGATGGTGAAATAGCGTTTGCCGGGTATCGCCGGCAGTTCCTGACGCTCACTCGCCTCCAGCATAAGCCTCCACCCTCTCCCGCAGCTTCTGCCCCGGCCGGAAGGTGACGACGCGGCGCGCCGAAACCGGGATCTCCTCACCGGTCTTCGGATTGCGTCCGGGCCGCTCGCTCTTGTCACGCAGCACGAAATTGCCGAACCCCGACAGCTTGACGCTGCCCCCCCGTTCCAGGGCCACGCGCATTTCCTCGAAGAAGAGCTCGACGAGCTCCTTCGCTTCGCGCTTGTTCAGACCCAATTCCTCGTGCAACGCGGTCGCCAGTTCCGCCTTGGTAACAGCTGCCATGCTCAGTATCTCGGTTTCGCGCCAAAGAGGGCTTCAAGTTGATCCACGACCGCCTTCGTCACGGAATTGACATCCTTTTCATCAAGAGTGCGTTCAAAAGCCCTTAAAATCAAGCCCAAAGCGATACTTTTCTCATTCTCTCCCAAACCCTTGCCCCGATACACGTCGAACAGCCGGGTTTCCTGCAGCAGGGGAAGGTCCAGTTGGGCAATCGCGGCCAGTATATCGCCCGCCGCCACGTCCTCGTTCATCACCAGCGCGAGATCGCGCCGGATCGCAGGAAATGCCGACAAACCTCTAAACTGAGGAACACTCTCGGATGCGATCACCGCGGCATCCAGCTCGAACAGGAACAGCGCCGGCAGGTCGAAGCGCTCGCACAGCGAGGGATGCAGTGCACCAAGCCAGCCGATGCCCTGACCGCCCAGCATCACCCGCGCGGACTGGCCATCGTGCAGCGCCGGATGCGTCGCCGGCTCGAAACGAAGCGCCTGCCGGGTACCCGCGCAGAGTGTCTCGACCACCCCCTTCGCATCGAAAAAATCCACGGCGCGCCGCGATCCCTGCCAGTGCTCCGGCTCCGCCCGCCCGCACAGAAGCCCCCCCAGCCGCGATTCCTGCCGCAGACCGGCGGCATCGGGCACGAACCGCAGGCCATGCTCGAACAGCCGCAGATCCATGCGCTGCCGCGCGAGGTTGTGCGCCGCGGTGCGGACCAGGCCGGGCCAAAGTCCCGGGCGCATCACGGCCAGCTCGGAGGAGATCGGGTTCGCCAGTGCCAGGGCCTGCAGATCCGGATAGAAGGCCTGGGCCCAATCCGGGGCGATGAAGCTGAAACTGATCACCTCGTGGAAACCCAGGTCCGCAAGCTCCCGCTTGCGCCGGCCCAGCGACGCCTCGGCTGCGGAGGTCACCGGCACCGTGGTCGGCGGCAGGGTCTGCGGCAACCGCTCGTACCCGTGGATGCGCGCCAGTTCCTCGATCAGATCCTCTTCGCGGGTCAGGTCGAAGCGGGCGCGCAGCGGCAGCACCTCCCAGCCGTCGCCCGTGGCCGCGACACGGCAACCCAGACCGGTCAGGATGCGCTCGATCTCGGCGGGCGCGAAGGCCATGCCGAGCACCCTGGTGATGCGTTCCCGGCGCAGGGTGATCCGGTCGTCGGCGTGCGCGGACGGTACCGGGCCCTGGTGCACGACCGGGCCAGCCTCACCGCCGGCGATGTCCAGGATCAGCGCCGTCGCCCGCTCCATCGCGTACAGAGGGATGGTGGGATCGACGCCGCGCTCGAAACGGTGCGAGGCGTCCGTGTGCAGGCCATGGGCACGTGCGCGACCCGCCAGTGCCCGCGGACTGAAATGAGCGCTCTCGAGTACGATCCGGGTCGTGGCCGCGGTCACCGCGCTGCCCTCCCCACCCATGATCCCGGCCAGCGCCAGCGGTCCGTTGGCGCCCGTGATCAGAAGGTCAGCGGGTCCGACCTCGATTTCGTTGCCGTTCAGCAGCAGCAGCCGCTCGCCAGCGGTCCCGAAGCGCACATCGATGGCCAGACCGGCGGCCTCTGCGGAAAACGCGTGCATCGGCTGACCGAGTTCCAGCATCACGTAGTTGGTCACGTCCACCACCGGATGCAGCGGCCTCACCCCGCAGCGACGCAGGCGTTCGCGCATCCAGAGCGGAGTCAGGGCGTTCGGATCCAGCCCATCGATAACGCGGGTCGCATAGAGGGGACAGGCCTCCGGAGAGGCGACCCGGACCGTTACCGCGTGGTCCGCTCCGGCCCGAACCGGCTCGATTACAGGGCCGGTGACGGGCTGGTCCAACAGCACCCCAGCCTCGCGTGCGACGCCCAGCATGCCGAGGCAATCGGCGCGGTTGGGCGTCAGGTCGACCTCGAGGATGAGATCGTCGAGGCCCATCCACGCCCGGAAGTCGGCCCCGACCGGCGCGTCCCCGGGTAGCGCCAACAGGCCGTCAGAGGACTCCGCAAGCCCCACTTCCACGGCCGAGCAAAGCATGCCCTGAGACTCCACGCCGCGCAGCTTCGAACGCTTGATCCTGAAATCGCCGGGCAGCACGGCACCGATACAGGCCACCGGCGCCAACATCCCCTCGGCCACGTTCGGGGCGCCACAGACGATGCTCAGCGTGTCGCCGGTCCCTGCGTCCACCTCGCAGACCCGGAGACGGTCGGCATCGGGATGCGGGCGCACCGAAAGTACCCGTCCCACCCGCACGCCGCTGAAGACCGGTGCGGCGGCCTCGATCGCGTCCAGTTCCAAACCCGCCATAGTCAGGCGATGGCCGAATGCCTCGGCCGTCTCTGCCACCGGAAGCCACTCCCGCAACCACTCCATACTGATCCGCATCGCCCCTACCCCGCCCGTGCGAACTGTTCGAGAAAGCGAACATCATTCTCAAAAAAGAGCCGCAAGTCATTGACTCCGTAACGAAGCATGGCCATGCGCTCCACCCCTAGACCGAAGGCGAAACCGGTGTAGCGCTCCGCGTCGATGCCGACGTGGGCGAATACGTTCGGGTGCACCATGCCGCAGCCCATCACCTCCAGCCACCCGGTGTGCTTGCAGACCCGGCAACCGCCGCCGCCGCAGTGGACACACTGAATGTCCACCTCGGCGGAGGGCTCGGTGAAGGGGAAGTAGGACGGCCGGAAGCGGGTCTGCAGATCGTCGCGCTCGAAAAAGGCCTGCAGAAAGGTACTGAGCACGCCGCGCAGATCGGCGAAGGTCACGCCCGTGTCCACGTACAGCCCCTCGACCTGGTGAAACATCGGACTGTGGGTCAGGTCGGAATCGCAGCGGTAGACCCGCCCCGGCGCGATGATCCGCAGCGGCGGCTTCTGCTGTTCCATGGTCCGAATCTGCACCGGCGACGTGTGCGTGCGCAGCACCCGGTGGGCATCGAAATAGAAGGTGTCGTGCATCGCCCGGGCCGGATGCTCCTCGGGGATGTTCAGGGCTTCGAAATTGTGGAAGTCGTCCTCGACCTCGGGTCCCTCCGCCACCGTGTACCCCATGCCGGCAAAGAATGCCTGGATACGGTCGATGGTCTGCGTAACCGGATGCAGGCCTCCCATCGCGGGGCGTCGGCCGGGCAGGCTCACGTCCACGCGTTCCTCCCGCAGCTTCCTCTCGACCTCGGCGCTGGCCAGTTCCTGCTGGCGCATCTCGATCAGGCCGGACAGCCGTTCCTTCGCGTCATTGACCGCCTGGCCGGCTCGCGGCCGGTCCTCGGCCGGCAAGCGTCCCAGTTCCTTCAGCTGGGCGGTCAGCACACCCTTCTTGCCGAGGTAACGCACCCGCAGGGCATCGAGATCGGCCAGGTCGGAGGCGGCCTGGATTCCTTCCACGGCCTCCGCCACCAGCTTGTCCACTTGTTCCACGTCGGATTTCTCCACGGTTCGCCGGCAGCGCCCGGGCCGGGGCTGGCGGTGAACGGATTTCTGTTCCAACAAAAAAGGGAGGGGGCTCAGCACCCCTCCCTTCGGTTACAACCTGCTGGCGTATTCGTCGCGAGGCGGGATCGCCCACACCCATGCAACCAGCAGACGGTTACCGGGCCGAGGGAAACGTCCATGGCGTGCGCTGGTGTTGAACCGGCACCATGAACGTCGCCACTTACGCCGCCAGTGCCGTCCTGGCCTTTTCGGCGATCTTCCCGAACGCAGCGATGTCGTGCACCGCAAGATCGGCAAGAACCTTGCGATCGATTTCGACCCCGGCCTTGTTCAGGCCGTCAACCATGCGGCTGTAGGTGAGATCGAACTGACGCGCAGCCGCGTTGATGCGGACGATCCAGAGGGCGCGGAACTGGCGCTTCTTCTGGCGACGGTCGCGGTAGGCGTACTGGCCCGCCTTGGTGACCGCCTGCTTTGCGACCCGGTAGACCTTCCTGCGGGCACCGTAGTAGCCCTTGGCCTGGTCCATGACCTTCTTGTGACGTGCGTGTGCGGTAACGCCGCGCTTGACTCGTGGCATATCGGTTCTCCCCGGTTAGCTATGCGGCAGCATCTGGCGGATGGACGCGACATCGCTGTCGTGAATCATCGCCGCGCCACGCAGGTGACGCTTACGCTTGGTGGATTTCTTGGTCAGGATATGGCTGCGGTGCGATTGCGCCCGCTTGAACCTACCCGAACCGGTCTTGGCGAAGCGCTTTGCGGCGCCCCGGTTGGTCTTCAGTTTCGGCATTTTCCTCTCCAGCTAGGGGATCGTTGCCATCGGGCACGATCGTTTATGAAAGACCGGCGGGTATACCGGGACCCGCCGGTCCTTGTCGTGGCCTGGGTACTCCAGGCCGCTATCGCTTCTTCGCGGACATCACCATGATCAGCTGCCGCCCTTCCATCTTGGGCCGCTGCTCGACCACCGCGATATCGGACAGGTCCGCCTCGATCCGGTCCAGCAGTTCGCCACCGAGTTCCTGGTGGCGCATCTCGCGACCCCGGAAACGGATGGTCACCTTGCCCTTGTCTCCGGCCTCCAGGAAGCGCGTCAGATTTCGAAGCTTGACCTGGTAGTCGGCTTCGTCGGTGCCGGGCCGGAATTTCACTTCCTTGACCTGTACCTGCTTCTGGTTCTTCTTGGCAGCCTGGGCCTTTTTGGCCTGTTCGAACTTGAACTTGCCGTAATCCATGATCCGGCACACCGGTGGGTCCGCATTCGGCGAAATCTCCACCAGGTCCATGCCCCCTTCCAGGGCCATTCCCAGGGCCTCTTCCGTCTTGACGACCCCGCGATTCTCACCCTCGGCATCGATCAGGCGAATGGTCGGGCAGACGATCTGCTCGTTCATTCGAACACTCTTGGCTCCGCTAATAGCCTTATTCTCCAGTCAG
>Ga0209498_1000687_pt1 | contig 20842 bp, 16 predicted proteins | sample WalLakDeSediment_FD_184131 | JGI IMG/M metagenome (GOLD analysis project Ga0209498, IMG submission 184131) | Lake sediment microbial communities from Walker lake, Nevada to study Microbial Dark Matter (Phase II) - Walker Lake 11/02/13 Deep... | ecosystem: Environmental > Aquatic > Freshwater >... | reverse complement strand
CACAAATATTTTTTCACAAAATAAACACAAATAAAAAAACCGCCCCGGATTATATTCAGAGCGGTTTTTTACTCACCGGGTGACTCCAAGTCACCCGGTGAGTTTGTTTTATGGAGTCACCCGGTGAGGAAGGGAATCTTATTCAAACGAAAGCACGGACTTTTTAATGATTTCCACGCATTCCATGAGTTGTTCTTCGGTGATGACCAGCGGGGGTGCGAAGCGGATGATATCTCCGTGGGTGGGCTTGGCCAGCAGTCCGTTTTCGGCCATCTTGAGGCATACATCCCAGGCTTCTTTGCCGTTCTTGGGAGTAATCACAATGGCGTTGAGCAAGCCTTTTCCGCGTACCAGGGTGATCATGTCTGACTTGATGGCGCGGAGTTCACGACGCAGGATCTCACCAAGGTATTCTGCCCTTTCGGAAAGTTTTTCGTCCTTCACCACATCGAGAGCGGCCATGGCCACCTTGGCTGCAACGGGGTTGCCACCAAAAGTGGAGCCGTGCTGTCCGGGTTTGATCACCATCATTACTTCGTCGCTGGCAAGCACAGCCGAAACAGGATAGATACCGCCGCTGATGGCTTTTCCAAGAATGAGCACATCGGGCTTCACGCCTTCGTGGTCGCAGGCAAGCAATTTTCCGGTACGGGCAATGCCGGTCTGTACCTCGTCGGCAATGTAAAGCACGTTGTGCTTCTTGCAGAGCTCGTAGGTCTTCTTAAGGTAGCCTTCGTCAGGAACGAACACGCCGGCTTCGCCCTGTATGGGTTCGAACAGGAAACCTGCCACATTGGGGTCTTTCAGGGCTTCTGCCAAAGCATCCACATCGTTGTAGGGAATGCGAATGAATCCGGGGGTGAAGGGGCCGTAATCGCCGTAACCATCAGGGTCGTTTGAGAAGGAAACAATGGTGGTGGTACGTCCGTGGAAGTTGTTCTCGCAAACCACAATTTTGGCTTCGTTCTGCGGAATGCCTTTTTTTCTGTAGGCCCACTTGCGGGTAAGCTTAATGGCGGTTTCCACACCCTCGGCGCCGGTGTTCATCGGAAGCACTTTGTCGAAACCAAAATACTCGGTGATGTACTTTTCGTATATGCCAAGCACATCGTTGTAGAATGCGCGGGAGGTGAGCGCCAGCGTTTTTGATTGCGCAATAAGTGCATCAACAATTTTTGGGTGGCAATGTCCCTGGTTTACGGCCGAATAAGCCGAAAGAAAGTCATAGTAACGCTTTCCTTCAACGTCCCATACAAATACACCTTCGCCGCGCGCGAGAACCACTGGCAGGGGGTGATAGTTGTGGGCTCCGTGCTTGTCTTCCAATGCAATAGCTTCTTGCGACGTAATTTTTCCGGTCTTCGTACTCATAACAGATCTCCTGAATTTTTAGTTAATGGATGGATTATTTAGATTTATGCTTATTCGTTCCAAATTTCGCCGCAAATATAGCAAAAGGGACTTGGATAAAGAACCAAATCCCCGAACTTATTTTACTGGAAATTAAAACTTTGGATGAACCGGAGGGCGATTATGACCAACTATGTTTTAAAGGTGGCAGGAAAATGCCAAAAAAAAGACCGGCAGGCCCCGTAAAGGACGCTGCCGGTCACCATCACTCATCACCCAATGATCGTGATATTATTTAACCGCTTCTTCGTACCTGCGTGCAACTTCGTTCCAGTTGACTACGCTCCAGAAATTCTCCAGATACTCGGGACGGCGGTTCTGATATTTTAGGTAATATGCGTGTTCCCAAACATCCACTCCAAGAACGGGCAGTCCTTTTATATCGGCCACGTCCATAAACGGGTTGTCCTGATTAGGAGTGCTGCTAACTTGCAGTTCGCCATTGGAATCTACAATAAGCCAGGCCCAGCCGCTTCCGAAGCGGGTAGCACCGGCTTTGCTGAATTCTTCCTTGAATTTGTCGAACGATTCAAAACGCTTTTCAATGGCGCTGAGCAGTTTGCCTGAAGGCTTGCCACCAGCATTTGAGCCCATGATTTCCCAGAAGAAGGTATGGTTCCAGTGGCCACCACCGTTATTTCTAACGGCTACAGGATACTGGCTCATATTCTTAAAAATATCCATCAGGTCCATGTTCTCCATTTCGGTACCTGAAATGGCGTTGTTAAGGTTGGTAACATAAGCCTGATGATGCTTGCCATGGTGAATTTCCATGGTCATCTTGTCAATATAAGGTTCAAGGGCATCGTGTGCATAGGGCAATTCGGGCAATACATATTTTCCATTCTGGTCTTTCATAGCTAAAGGTTCTTTTGTTTGATTATTATTCGTTTCATTCTGGTTGGCAGGTTGCTGGCAAGCTGCAAATGCAAAGGCCGAAACCATGGCAACCATCATTATTTTGTAAATGCGTTTCATTGTTTGAATTCTTTTGTGTTGTTGAGCTTATTTTTATTTAGTCTGTGTATAAATAACAAGCTATGCTTCGTTTTGTTTAATCCATGCATTTTAAAATAACCATAAGCCTAAGTATTTGAAAAACAAAACAAAAGGACTTGAAGGCTGAAAAAGGAGGGTGTATATTTATTCCCGGATTGTGGTAAAATTCTGAAAGGTTTTGCCTTATTCCACACTTAGGTAGGGTACAATTTTTCCGAAAAGAGCCTCATCGATCAATTGCGACCGGCGTATGTCGTTTACCGATTGATAGGGCCCGTGCTGGTTTCTGATGGCAATCAGCGAATTGGCAATGTTGCGGTCGATATATGGGTGGCGCACAAGGTCGGCCCATTCGGCTTGATTGAGGTTTATTTTTCTGATTCCGGTGGTATCGATCAGCAGGTTTTCCCTGATGCCCTCAAGGCGGGTGCTATCCATGCCAAAAACTTCGAGCAATTGGTCATGATGCCGAAATCCGCCAAGCAATTCGCGGTAGCTGGCAATGCGGCGGCTGAATGCAGGTCCAATGCCATAAAGCTGAATCAGTTCGGTAGTGTCGGCTATATTCAAGTTGATACGCAGCGCAGCCCTGGTTTCAGCCGGGTCAGGCCTTTCGGCGAAACGGCTGAGGCTGGCTGGCACTTCGCTGCTTGCTCCCCTGGAAGGCAGTTCAATGAATGGTTCGAGTTGGGCGTACATTTCATCTGAAATAAGGTAAATTCGTTCCACATCCTCCTTGTAACGGAAGCTTCCACCGGCGTTCTCGAAATTTTTTATTGACCGGACCACGTGGGCGGGTATACCCATGCGCTCCCATTCGGAGTCGGGCAGCTGATTGGGGTCGAAAGGGAAAGGGTTGAGCCTGGCGCTGGCAACCGAAGTGGCCTCCCGCAAAAAGGTTCTTCTCTCGAGCCTTTCAGCTTCAGCGGCAGCGCGCATTTCTTCCAGGCGGGCCTCAAAATCAGATACACTGGCTTCGAACGATGAAAAATCGTTGCGTGTGGGCTGTGCTAAGTAACGGTATAAAGTTGGGAACAAGAGTGCCAGGATGATCAGACCAAGCAACATCAAAATGCCATTGCGCTCGCCTTTGCTGAAGTAAAACAAGTCTTTCCAGGCCATGCCTATTGGTCTTTGAAAAAACTTAATTGGTTGCCGCTTCTGCTTGCAACAAAAAAATAACTAAGTAAATCAGACTTAACTATAAATTATTAGCACATAAAGATAAAAAATTATATCAAAAAACCAAAATGAAAACTAACAAAAGCAGGTCATAATTTTTCAATAAATGGTTACTTTTGATCTTTTCGAAAATTTACCATGATAAAAAGTGCATTTAAACTTTCCAGAACGGGCTTTCTTTTTATTGCCTTTTCCGCCTTTTTGGGCTTTCAGGCTTCTTATGCGCAAACCGTTGTAACCTCAGGTTATTTTCAGGAACTTGAGCCGGCATGGGAGCAATCGGGCCTTAAGGGCATGGTGTTTGGCTTTGTTGCGGCTTCGGGTCAGCGATATACTCAGCCTTTCGGCCGTGCTATTTGGTCTGAAGAAGGCGAAATTACCCCTGATCATATTTTCCGAATGGCCTCCATGACCAAGGCCATAACCAGTGTGGCTGCACTGCAACTGGTGGAGCAGGGTCTCATTGGGCTCGATGAGCCTGTAGGCCGTTATTTGCCCGAAATTGACCAGATCCCTATTCTGCGGTCGAACGGGCACCTGGTTGAAGCCCGGCGGCCCATTACCCTCAGGCATTTGCTAACCCATACCTCGGGTTTTGGCTATAGCTTTATGAATGAGCGTCTGGCAGGATTTGAGCAGCCTCAAGACTGGCCCCACCGCGATCTGCCCCGGCTTACCGAGGCAGGAAATGTTTGGATTTATGGAACCAGCACCGACTGGGCCGGGCGCCTGGTGGAGAAAATTAGCGGGCTGAGTCTGGAAGACTATTTAAGGCATTACATTACCGGCCCTCTGCAAATGCATCGCACTTGGTTTGATGTGCCCGACCCGCTGAAAAGTTTTATCGTATCGGTGGGTACACGGGTGGCACCCGACAAGCCCGACTTCCTTGAAAGCCCGCAGCGAATACCCCTTTTGCCTGTGGTGCAGTTTAGTGGCGGTGGCGGGCTTTTCTCCACTATGAATGACTACCTGAATTTTCTTGAATGCATTTTGAATGGAGGTGAACTGAATGGCGCAAGGATTTTGAAGGAAGAAACCGTAATGCTGATGTTTGAAGACCAACTGCCCCAATTGCTTGGGCCGGAGAGAAACCCGCTGGATCCGACGGCCGGCGAAAGGAGGGGCCAGGGCCTTGCATGGGGTATACAAACGGTTGACAACGATTTCGGCAGGCAGGCAGGATCAGCCTACTGGAGCGGTATTTTAAACACCTATTACAGCATCGATAGAAACACCGGTATTGCGGTTGTGGTAATGGCCAACTATATGCCTTTTCTTGACAACGGTATACTCCACCTATACAAAAAATTTGAAGCAATGGTCAGGACGAATTAAGCCTGCCCTCACTTTTCTTTTCTCTTTGATTTGTTGTAATCCTTCAATTTTTTTTGTTTGCCGTTGTCATAACGCTATAATTTTATATTTTTGGCCCTTTGCGAGTGGCTCGCAAATACACCACAACAAACCAAAACAACTGCCATATGTCAATTTCGGGGAATGATGGCCGCGATGGCTTTACCAGCAAATTTGGCATTTTGTGTGCTACTGCCGGTTCGGCCATTGGGCTTGGAAATATCTGGCGCTTTCCATACGTTGTAGGCGAAAACGGGGGAGGCGCTTTTTTATTGGTATACCTCGGTTTTATCCTCCTGCTCGGGATACCGGTTATGCTCTCCGAACTGGTGATTGGCCGCCGGGGGCAACGCAATACCTTTGGGGCTTTTCGCAAGCTGGCTCCCGGAAAGCCTTGGTGGATCATTGGCGTGATGGGCATTGCCGCCGCTTTTATGATCCTGGCTTTTTACAGCACCATTGCTGGTTGGACCCTAGAATACATTGTGAAATCGCTTGCCAACGCCTTCCAGGGCCAATCCAGTGAAGGCCTTGCTGAAATGTTCAGGGAGTTCCATACCGGCATTTTCTGGCCTCTTTTCTGGCAGGTGATATTTATGATAATGACGGCTTGGATCATTCTGGCCGGTGTAAAAAAAGGTATTGAGAAGTATGCCAAAATTTTGATGCCCTTCCTTGTGGGTTTATTACTAATAATGGCCATCAGAAGCATTACGCTTCCGGGAGCGATGGGAGGTTTGCAGTTCCTTTTTAAGCCCGATTTTTCTGAACTTACTGCAGGGGTTTTCCTTGCCGCTCTGGGACAGGCTTTCTTTTCCCTGAGTATCGGCATGGGAGCTATCATTACCTATGGGTCTTATATCAGCAAAGAAAACAACCTGACAACTATTGCAGCCGAGGTTTCCATAGCCGACACCCTGATCGCCATTCTGGCCGGGGTCGCAATTTTTCCGGCTGTTTTTGCTTTTGGGCTTGATCCCGCCGAAGGCCCGGGTCTGATCTTTCACGTTTTGCCAAGTATCTTTCAGCAGATGCCCGGCGGATATTTCTTTGCCCTGATCTTTTTTGTATTGCTGGCCATTGCGGCCGTGACGTCTTCCATCTCCATATTGGAAGTAGTTGTGGCCTTTGTAGTGGAAGAACTTAATATTTCCCGCAAGAAAGCTACCATTATGGCAGCTACTGCCGCGCTTTTTGTTGGTGTTTTCTGTACCTTGTCGTTCAGTTCGCTGGGCAGCGTGAGTATTGGCGGGTTGACTATTTTTGGAGTGCTCGACTTCACTGCCTCAAATATCTTGCTTCCTCTTGGCGGGTTGCTGATCGTACTTTTTGTGGGCTGGGTTATGATGGCCGCCGACGTAAAAGACGAACTTTCAAACTCTGGTGTAATCAAGATCCGGCTTTACAGCGCTTTCAATTTTATTATCAAGTTTATTGCCCCGGTGGCTATTGCCATCATCTTTTTGAATAGTATTGGAATCCTTAAAATCTAACGCTTATGTCAGCATTCCTCGAAGGCTTTAACCGCATAATAGTTTTTTATAACGAATATGTTGGCGGTTACCTCTTGCTCGCCATGCTTTTGCCAACCGGTATTTATTTCGCATTTAAGTTCCGGTTCCTGCATGTTCGAATGTTTGGGCATTCCTTTGCCATACTGGCCGGGAAATATGCAAAAAAAGGCGACCATGGCGATGTAAGCCACTTTAAGGCCCTCACTACGGCACTTTCGGCAACGGTTGGAACGGGAAATATCGTTGGTGTAGCGCTGGCCATTTATCTGGGTGGCCCGGGCGCAATCTTCTGGATGTGGTTTACCGGCTTTTTTGGTATGATGCTCAAGATGGTAGAGTGCACCCTCGGCCTGAAGTACCGTAAGTTCAATGCCGACGGCACCGTTTCTGGCGGACCTATGTACTATATGGAATACGGCCTTAAAGACAAGCTGGGAAAGCATGCCAAGACCCTGGCCATTGTTTTTGCTGTGGCTGCGGTGCTTTGCTCAATGGGCACCGGTAATATGGCCCAGAGCAACTCCATGACCGATGTGCTGTTTACAAGCTACCAGATTCCGACCTGGATCAGCGGTCTGGTCATTGCCGCCCTGGTATTGCTTATCGTAGTGGGCGGCCTTAAGCGCATTGCAGAGGTAACCTCGCGCCTGGTTCCGTTTATGGCGGTGATTTATTTCATAGCAGCTTTGGTCATTTTTGTTCTTCATATCGAAAACCTGGGGCCGGCTTTTATGCTCATTTTTGAGGATGCCTTCACGGGCACCGCCGCTAAAGGCGGTTTTGTTGGCTCAGCCTTTATTCTTACCCTTACCATGGGCGTACGCAGAGGCTTGTTTTCCAACGAAGCCGGACAAGGCTCGGCGGCTATGGCCCACTCGGCGGCAAAAACACCCTATCCCATTCGCGAAGGCATGGTGGCCAGCCTTGAGCCCTTTATCGACACCCTTTTTATCTGTACCCTTACCGCCCTGGTTATTATTATGACAGGCGCCTGGGAGTCGGGCCTGCAAGGGGTCAGCATGACCGTACTTGCTTTTGAAAACGGCCTGGCCGAAATTAACCTGGGCTACCTTGCTCCGCATATCATTGCATTTGGCCTGCTTCTGTTTGCCTTCTCTACGATAATTGCTTGGTCGTATTACGGCACCCGCGCCGCTCAATACCTTTTTGGCGACAAGGCCATTACGCCATATTATTATGTTTATGCCCTCTTTGTTTTCTTTGGCTCGGTATGGGGTATAGACCTGGTGTGGAACTTTGTGGATATGGTTATCACCTTTATGACGATTCCCAACCTGATTGCCATTTTGTTGCTAATGCCCGTAATGAAGAAAGAGGTTGACGATTATTTCTCAAAAGATTATAAAAGATTATAATTCGTCTCAGAATGGCCCATGTTTTGTAAAACCGGTCATTAGCTTATTGCAAAACATTTTGCTGTTTTTTCAGTTATTGAATTAACTGCAAGTGTACCTTACTTTTATAATTTTCCTTTCAAGATAAATGTTGAAGCGTATCAATTTTTCCTGCTGGTTGCTTTTTTTTCTGCTTCTGCTAACGCTGTCGCCACAGACTTTTGGGCAGAAAAAAACACCCATCGACTTTTCGGCCAACAGTATGCGATTTGCCAGGGAAATTGACGAGGATGCCCGCAGGCTTATTGACAATGTGCATTTCAGGCACGAGGGCACCGATATGTATTGCGACAGCGCCTACCTGTTTACCCGTCAAAACCGCCTAACAGCTTTTCGCAATATTTTTATCCAGGTAAACGACACAGTAAGCATCTTCGGCGACTTGCTTGAGTACGACGGCAACACCCGCATAGCCGAACTTACTGGTAATGTGCTTATGATTGACCCTCAAATGAGACTTACCACCAACCACCTGGTTTATGACCTGGATAATAATACGGCCAATTATGTGGGTGGCGGCAAAATTGTGGATACCGATAATACCCTTACCAGCCGCTGGGGCTTTTATTATGTTAATGAAAAGCAATTCTTTTTTAAGGATAACGTAAAGCTGGTCAATCCTGAGTATGTGATGGATTCTGACACTCTTCGCTATAATACTCTTACGGAGGTAGCTTATTTCTTTGGCCCCACCACCATTGTCAGCGACGAAAACACCATATTTTGCCGCAACGGATGGTACGACACCCGCCGTGATATTTCGCGCTTCAGCAAGGATGCCTATTTGCAAGGCAAGGAGCAGTCCATAACAGGCGACAGCCTGTTTTACGACCGTAACATAGGCTACGGCCGAGCCGACCGAAATGTCCAAATTCGCGATACCGTGCAGAATTCAATCATTACGGGCCATTTTGCCGAGCACTGGGAGCGGGAAGGACTATCCGTGGTCACAAAAGAAGCCCTGCTGACAGTAATTTCAGAGGGAGATTCGCTATTTATGCACGCCGACACCCTTCGCGCGCTTTATCTAGCTGACTCGGAGGAGCAATTTGTTTTTGCCTATCACAAAGCAAAGTTTTTCAGGCAAGACATGCAAGGCTTGTCAGACTCCATCGTTTACAACTTCAGCGATTCTACCATTTACCTCTATCATAATCCCATAATCTGGTCTGATGTACACCAGCTCACCGCCCGTCGCATGGAGATACAGACTTCTGAAGAAGAATTAATAGCAGCCCACCTTTTTGATGCGGCTTTCATTATTTCGCAGGAAGAAGATATAGGATTTAACCAGGTGAAGGGCCGGAATATTACCGGGCATTTTATTGACAATGATCTTCGCCGCATCGATGTGTTTGGGAATGGTGAAACCATTTATTATGTGAAGGAGGACGATGGCAGCCTGGTGGGTATAAACAAGGCGCTTTCTTCCGATCTGGTCATTTATGTGGAAGAAAGGCAAGTGGTGGGCATACGCTTTTTGAAGGATGCGGACGCTAACCTGTATCCTGTCGATGAACTTCCCGAGGAAGAGCGGCGACTGCGCAATTTCGAATGGCTCGATTCTAGGCGCCCCAAGTCAAAGGCCGATATCTTTATCAGGGATTAACCAAAGTTTTCATGGTTCGTTTTGAAAAATTAGTTTTGGGCAATGGATTGCGGGTGATCGTTCATCGTGACATCAGCACTCCAATAGCCGCCGTTAACGTGCTCTACGATGCAGGTGCCCGCGACGAAGACCCAGGCCGCACTGGGTTTGCCCACCTGTTTGAGCACCTGATGTTCGAAGGCTCGGTAAACATACCCGATTTTGACACCAGGTTGCAGGATGCCGGGGGCGAAAACAACGCTTTTACTACCAACGACATTACCAATTACTACGATACCCTGCCCGCGCAGAATCTCGAAACTGCGTTCTGGCTGGAATCGGACCGCATGCTGGGCCTGGCCTTTTCGGAACAAAAGCTTGAGGTGCAAAAAAACGTGGTGGTAGAGGAGTTCAGACAATCCTATCTCAATCAGCCTTACGGCGATGTGTGGATGCTGCTGCGCCCCATGGCATACCAAAAACACCCTTACAGGTGGCCTACCATCGGCAAGGATATTTCGCACATTCGCGATGCTTCACTGGCCGATGTGAAACATTTCTTCCACAAATTCTACCATCCGGCCAACGCCATTCTTTCTGTTTCAGGCAATGTGGAGCCCGATCAGGTGTTTCGTATGGCCGAAAAATGGTTTGGCGATATTCCCGCTGGAGAGCCATATATTCGAAACCTCCCGGTGGAGCCTGCACAAACTGCGCAGCGCCGGCTGCGTGTGGAGCGCGAAGTGCCATTCGATCAGATCTTTATGGCTTTTCATACAGGCAAAAGAAACGACAATGACTTTTTTGCCACCGACCTGCTAAGCGACGTGCTTTCCAATGGCAGTTCATCGAGGCTGGTACAACACCTGGTGAAAGAAAAAAGGCTGTTCAGTGAGGTGAATGCCTACATTACCGGCAGCATGGACAGAGGCCTTTTTGTGTTAACCGGCAAGCTGCACGAAGAAACAAGCATGGAAGCCGCCGAGCAAGCTTTATTTGATGAACTGCGCACCCTGAAAGATGAACCCGTGGGTGATCGTGAGCTTCAGAAAATTAAGAACAAAGCCGAGGCTTCCCACATTTTTTCGGAAAGCAACGTAATGGCAAAGGCTGTGAACCTAGCTTACTTCGAACTCTTGGGCGATGCCGGCTTGCTTAACCAACAGACCTCTTTTTACTTCGAACAAACTCCAGATGCGCTTCAGAAAACTGCCCGGAGCCTTTTTGAACCCGAGCGGGCCTCGGTGCTGCAATACCATTCAGTGAAAACCAACACATCCGTATAAATCTTCTTATGATAAACCGCCAGCTTACGCCAGCCACCAGCATAATAACCCACCTGCCTTTTATTGTACCCGAAAGAGGCCGGCTGGGAAACGGGGTGCCCGTATACCTTGTGGAAGGCGGAACCGAGGATATCGTAAGGGTTGAATTGCTGTTTCTGGCCGGAAGTTATCATCAGCACAAGCCACTGGTTACTTATTCTGCAGCCAACTTGCTCAAAGCCGGTACCATCGGGAAGACCTCCCGCGAAATCAGCGAAATGCTCGACTTTTACGGCGCTCACCTGCAGGTGGATGCCCAAAAGGATCTCGTTTCAGTAAGTGTTTATGTGCTGAAGAAATACCTGGAGCCCGTGCTTGGCATGGTGCAGGAAATCGTGGTTGGACCTTCCTATCCGCAAAACGAACTTGATATCCTTTTAAAAAACCAGAAGCATCAGCATATCGTCAACAGCAGCAAGGTAGCATACCTTGCAAGGTTATATTTCGGTGAGCAGTTGTTTGGCCCTAAGCACCCTTATGGATACCGGCTCAGAAAAAAAGACTTCGACAAGATCAGCCGCGGTGACCTGCTGGCCTTTCACAAACAATGGATACATCCGGGCAACCTCAATATAATTGCTTCGGGCAAGCTGCCAGAGAACATCACCAGCATGCTTGAGAAGTTCTTTGGCAACAACCAGTGGGCGCGGCCCGGGCAGGAGCCTCCCGAGCCGGTTTATACTGCTATGACCAATGGAACAAAAAAATTGCTGATTCAGAAAGACGAGGCTTTGCAGTCGGCCATCAGGATGGGAAAACGCACCATAAATCGCAGCCATACGCACCATCAGCGGCTAATGATTGCCAATGCCTTGCTTGGCGGATTCTTTGGCTCAAGGTTAATGAAAAACATTCGACAGGATAAAGGATTTACCTATGGCATCAACTCGGCTGTGGTTTCGCTGGTGCGCGATGGCTATTTCTTTGTTGGCACACAGGTAGGAGTCGAGGTGTGTCAGGCTGCCATCGAACAGATTTACCAAGAGATAAGAAAACTACGAACGGAGCCAGCCGGCGACGAGGAATTAATGACCCTGAAAAATTATTTGTCAGGAAGCTTCCTGCGGTCATTCGACGGGCCCTTTGCGCAGGCCGATCGCTTCAAGGAAATACTGGTTTTCGGCATTTCCCCAGACTATTACGACAATTTTCTGCTCGAACTGAAAAACACTACTCCCGAATCCGTTATGGAAACCGCCGGTAAATACCTGCACGAAGACGGCCTGATTGAAGTGGTGGCAGGAAAACGCCAGGAAGTTCAATAAATTTTTCTTAAATTCGTTGATGCATAATACACTGCGTCAAATATTCATTTTTTCTATGGGGAGAAATTTTTCCGATGGATTCGGGGGAAGGCTTGGTTTTTTTATTGCGCTGATTGTTGCATTGGTCACGGAGGGTTTTTCACAAAATGAAAACACCCTGCGCATAGATTCGGTTTCGGTTCTTTCTGGGTCGAACCATGTGATTATTGCCTGGACTTTGCAAACAGCGGAAACCGAAGGCAATATTGAGGTGAACCGGCAGTTGCAAGGGGGAACTTATGGAAATATTTTTACTTTTATTAACCTCACTGCCAATTCATTTATTGACAATGGCGTGGATGCAGGAATTGGAGCGCAATCGTATTATGTCGTTGCTTTTGGCCCAGATAATGAAACCATTGCCCCTAGTTTCGCCCATCGAACTATTTTCCTTGGAAATCCCGAATCTGATTTTTGTGAAGGGGAGGTAATCCTTTCCTGGTCCAATTACCAAGTGGCAACAACAACCGGTCAATCGGTTCTGCAACCAGTTCCTTTTGACTTTCTTCGTATTCAGGTTTCCACTGATGGAATAGTGTTTTCCACCATTGAAACATTGCCTCATCCGCAACCTCCTCTAAACGTGCAAGTTCAGGATTTTTCTGTTTCTGGCCTTGGGTCCGGCCAATACTTTTTTCGTATACAGGCACTTAATTCCGAAACCGGGATCACTTCCTCTTCCAACATTAGGGCTTATGGCTACAACCCGCCTGAATTAATCACCCTTCAGGTTGATTATGTTGATATTGTTGAAAATGAAGAAGTGCAGATGGCCTTCAGTACCTCAGGAGATACGGGAGATTTTATTTATGAGATCCTTCGTTCAGATAATCCAAGTACTTTGTTTGAACCGGTGGATTCGGTTACGGCACCCGGAGTGGTTTCCGATGCGGGTGCTGAAGTTAGTCAGGGACCCTGGTTTTACCGCGTGAAAGCCTGGCTGGCAGAAGGGGAGTGCGAATTACATGCCTTCGAAACCACTGAGGATTTTTCGAGCATTTTTCTTTCTGCCACTGCCCGCTCGGCCCCCAACGAAATCATAATCAGCTGGCAGCATTATTTTCCTGCACGCCTTGATTTTTTCTATTCCCTGAAAATGCAGTCGGGTTCGGCGATATGGCAGGATGTGCCGGGTTTTGTCCCAGATGGCTCGGGTGAGTTTTTGCACCGGTTTGTTCCGGGCGAACTGGTGGGCACCTTAATCTACAAACTCGAGGCTATCAGCTCCGATAACCCTTCGGTAACGATTTCTTCAAATTATGAAGCAGTGCAGGTCGAACCACTCGTCCAGATTCCCAACGCCTTCAGACCAACCAGCCAGTATTATGAAAACAGGACCTTCAAGCCATTTTTTGTGGGTTTTACCCCTGAAAGCTATCAGCTCAGGGTTTTCAACCGCTGGGGACTGTTGATTTTTACCAGCGATGACCCCGAACTGGGCTGGGATGGAAACATCAATGGCAGCGTTGCCTCTCCGGGCGTATATTCATACCTGCTGCAGTACTTGGCCCCGGGTGGAAAAACCACCGAGAAAAAGGGGGTGGTCACCCTTGTTTATTAAGCCCTGAAAACAATGATTCCTTGGGCGTTGCTTCCCTTGATTTTAGGAATTTTTAAAACACTTTCTGTGTAAATTTTCATACTTTTGCATTTCATTTTCCTAAAACACCACCAATGCTTGATGATAACCAGAAATTTGCCGGCCAGGGACTGACATATGATGACGTTCTTTTGGTGCCTGCCTATTCCGAAGTGCTTCCCCGCCAGGTGGACATCAGCACTGATTTTTCCCGCAATATCAGGTTAAAAATACCTATAGTGTCGGCTGCCATGGACACTGTAACCGAATCGCGTATGGCCATTGCCATCGCCCAGGAAGGGGGCATTGGGGTGTTGCACAAGAATATGACTATTGAGGCGCAGGCTGCCAAAGTGCGGCAGGTTAAGCGTGCCGAAAACGGAATGATCATCGATCCCATCACCCTGCACGAAAATGCACTGATCGGCGATGCCCTCAAGATTATGAAAGAGTTCAATATCGGGGGAATTCCGGTTATTAATGACGATAAACGGCTGGTGGGTATCCTTACCAACCGCGACCTGCGCTTCGAAAAAGATCCTGCCAAGCCCATAACCGAGGTGATGACACGCGAAAACCTCATTACAACCAATGAGTTTATCGATTTTGCGAATGCCGAGGAAATCTTGCAGGAGCACAAGATAGAGAAGCTTCCGGTGGTCGACGCTGAGTTCCGCCTCGTTGGTTTGATCACTTACCGCGATATCATCAAGATAAAAGAGCGTCCCAATGCCTGCAAGGACAACCGTGGCCGCCTGCGGGTTGCTGCTGCCGTGGGCGTTACCCCCGACACCCTATTCAGGGTTGAAGCCCTTGTGAATGCCGGTGTTGACAGTGTGGTTATAGATACGGCCCACGGACACTCAAAAGGTGTGATGGAAATGGCCCGTAAGGTAAAAGCGCGTTTCCCGCAACTTGATTTGGTGGTTGGAAATGTTGCTACCGCCGAGGCTGCCCGCGACCTGATGAAAGCAGATGTGGATGCCGTTAAAGTGGGCATTGGACCAGGAAGTATTTGCACTACCCGAATCATTGCCGGTGTTGGCGTTCCCCAGCTATCGGCCGTTTATGAAGTGGCGAAGGCGCTGCGTGGATCGGGCATTCCGGTAATTGCCGATGGCGGCATCAGATATACCGGCGACATTGTTAAAGCCATTGCGGCAGGAGCCTCTTCCATTATGGCGGGCTCGCTATTTGCCGGCGTGGAAGAATCGCCAGGCGAAACCATCATTTTCGAAGGAAGAAAATTCAAGACATACCGTGGCATGGGCTCCATCGAAGCCATGGCGCAGGGCTCGAAAGACCGCTATTTCCAGGATGTGGAAGACGATGTAAAAAAGCTTGTACCCGAAGGCATCGTGGGCCGTGTGCCTTACAAAGGAACGCTTTCGGAAGTAGTGCATCAAATGGTTGGAGGCCTCAGGGCGGGTATGGGTTATTGTGGTGCCATTGATGTGAAGTACCTGCAAAACAATGCGCGCTTCATGCGGATTACAAACGCCGGCATTCGCGAAAGCCATGTGCATGATGTGCAGATAACCCGCGAAGCGCCCAATTATAGCAGGTAAAAATTAAACCGAATTACGAGCATTCATCCTTTAAAGTGGTTTTTATGAAAAGACATTCGGCAGTTTTTTTTCTTTTTCTTATTCTGACAGGATCTCTTACTCCGCTCTTCGCACAGGAAAATAGCGATCCGGTCTTGATAAAACTCAATGGGCGTTCGGTTACCCTTTCCGAATTCGAGTCAGCCTACCGTAAAAACAACCTCAATATGCAGGTGGCTGATCCCAAGTCAGTGGAAGAATATCTTGAACTGTATATAAACTTTAACCTAAAGGTGCTTGAAGCCATTAACATGGGCATGGACACCAATGCCTTGTTTCAGCGGGAACTTGCCGGTTATCGTGAGCAACTGGCTAAGCCCTACCTTACGGATCAGCAGGTCACCGATCAGCTCCTGCAGGAGGCTTATGAGCGCATGCAGTATGATATCCGCGCCTCGCACATTCTGATAAACGTTGGTGAGCATGCCAGCCCGGCCGACACCTTGGCAGCCTGGCAGCGCATTACCCGTATCAGAGAGCGCCTTATGAGCGGCGAAGCCTTTGATAAGGTGGCCCGCGAAGAGTCGGACGACCTCTCAGCGCGCGATCAGCAAGGTACCGCCAACCGTCCCCCGATGCGGGGCAACGGGGGCGACCTGGGCTATTTTACCGTGCTCGATATGGTGTATCCTTTCGAAACCGCCGCATACAATACCACGGTGGGGCAAGTGTCTCAGCCCGTCCGTTCCTCCTTTGGCTATCACCTTATTAAAGTTACCGATCGTTTGCCTGCGATGGGCAGGGCGCATGTGGCCCATATAATGACAATTTTCCAGCCTGGCAGCGAGGCCGCTGAGCAGGAATCGGTAAGGCAACGCAACCACGAAATTTACGAACGCGTGCTTGCCGGCGACCAATTTGGCGAATTGGCATCACAGTATTCAGAAGACCGTTCTTCGGCCCGCCGCAATGGTGAGATGCCGCCCTTTACTTCCAACCGCATGGTGCCCGAATTCATTAAAGCCATCAGCCAGCTGAATGAACCCGGCGAGATTTCGGAGCCAGTGCGCACGCAGTTTGGATGGCACATTATTAAACTGGTTGAAAAAACGCCTCCCGGGGCCTTTGAAGATGTTGCCCTGGAACTGAAAAACCGTATTTCGCGCGACAGCCGCTCCCAGTTAAGCCAGCAGGTGGTCATTAGCCGTTTGAAAAAGGAATACAATTTCGAAGAAAACCACTATGCCCTCAACGATTTTTTCACTGTGGTGGATGAAACGATATTTGAGCGCAAGTGGCAACCCGAAAAAGCGGCTAACCTTCAGGTCGAATTGTTTTCCTTTGCAGGGCAAAAGGTTTATCAGCCGGCTTTCGCCGAATATCTTTCACTAAGCCAGGGCATGCGCACTCCCGAAGCAATCGAAACTTATGTGGGTGCCATATACGAAAGTTATGTAAACGAACAAATCCTGTCATACGAAGACAGTCAGCTCGAAATCAAATACCCGGATTTCAGGGCCATTATGAAGGAATACCACGATGGAATTCTTCTGTTTGAACTTACTGATAAACTGGTATGGACCCGCGCAGTGGAGGATAGCCTGGGCCTGCAGGAGTTTCTTGCAGAGCACCAGCAAGATTATATATGGCCCGATCGGCTCCATGCCACCATTTATACCTTCAGCGATCGGCGAATGGCCAACAGTGCTCGTCGCGAGATTAATCGCGCTCAGCGCAGTGGGCTCGACCATACGGCCGTGCTCGAAAAGGTAAATTCCAGTTCTGCGCTCAATGCCACTGCCCGCAAAGGCATTTTCTCCACCGAGGAAGAAGAGGTAATTGCAAAAGCACAGTGGAAAACAGGTGTGGAAAAACCCTTTGCCTGGGAAGATAAATATGTGATTGTGCATGTGCACGAAGTGCTGCCCTCCCAACCCAAAAAGCTGGAAGACATCAGAGGCTTGCTAATTGCCGATTATCAAAACTACCTGGAGAAGAAATGGGTGGAGGAACTGCGCGCGAAGTATCATATTGAAGTGCAGCGCCAACTGCTTCAGCAGTTACGTTTTTAATGCTATGCAAATTCTCGATGAGTTTATTTTTTAAGAAATACAAATCTTTTCGGTCCATTTTCTTTGGCCTGCTAGTGCTTGTTTCAGCAGCAGGCCTGTTTTTGACGTCATGTAAGAGGCCAGTACCCCTTAGCGGTGAGCAGGCTGTGGCCCGCGTTAACAATGCTTTTCTTTACAAATCCGACCTGAAACACCTGCTTCCTGTCAACACCTCGCCAGCCGACAGCGCACTTATTGTGCAGCGTTATGTGGATACTTGGATAAGACAGCAGGTTTTTCTGAATGAGGCCCTGAATAACCTTTCTTCGGGAAATATGAACTTTGACAGGCAGATCGAAGAGTATCGCAATTCCTTGATCATATTTTCGTTTGAGAATCAGCTCGTTAATCAGCAGCTCGATACGTTGGTCACCGAAAAACAGCTGGCCGAATATTATGAAAAAAACAAGGCTGACTTCAGACTAAGGAATAACATTGTGAAGGTCAACTACGTAAAACTTCCGCTCGATACGCCCGATTTGGGGCAGTTTCGCCGGATGTTCCGGTCGACTGATCCAGAGGAAGCCGGCTTGCTCGAAGACTATTGCATACAAAACGCTGCAACTTATTTTATCGAAAGCGACTCCTGGCTAATCTTCGACGAGTTGCTTCGCGAAGTCCCCCTGCAGGTTTCCAATGTAGAAAACTACCTGCGTTCGAACAGGCTTGTGGAGATATCTGATAACCACTTTCGTTATTTCATAAACTTCCTCGACTATCAGCTGGTGGGAAGCGTTTCGCCCCTGGCCTTCGAGCGTGATAACATCAAGAGCATTATCCTAAACCGCCGAAAACACGAACTCATTAACCAGAAACGCAGCCAGTTTTACCAGGAGGCCCTCAGTGGCAGCCAGGTTGAGATTTTTTCACATTAATACATTGTTTTTTTCAAAACCTAACAATCATAATGAAGAACTTCCAGATTTCCATTATCGCTTTTTTTGCCGCCATTTTTTCTGCCAGCCCCGCGCTTTCGCAGGGAAAAGTGATTATCGACCAGGTTATTGCAGTGGTGGGCAACAGCGCCATACTTGAATCGGATATAGTCAACCAGCGGCGTCAGTTGCTTGGGCAGGGCGTTGACCTGGGTGCAAACCCCGATTGCACACTGCTCGACGACATGCTCTTTCAAAAACTGCTTTTTAACCAGGCCCTGCTCGATAGTCTTGAAGTGAGCGACGAACAGGTGGAGCAAGTGCTCGACCGCAGGCTGCGTTTCTTTATAGCGCAAATCGGCAGCCGCGAGAAGCTGGAAGCCTATTACGGAAAAACCGTTGATGAGCTCAAGGAAGAATTTCGTGATATTGTGCGCGAGCAGGAGCTGGGTCAGCAAATGGAGGCTAAAATTACCCGCAACGTAGCGGTAACACCCTCCGAGGTGCGCAGTTTCTTCAGCCGCATTCCCGAAGATAGTATTCCCATGGTCGAAAGTGAAATCGTGATGGGGCAGATTGTTAAAATGCCTCCGGTGCAACCAGAAGAAATTGCAAACGTGAGAAGCAGATTGGAGGAATTCAGACAAAGGGTTATAAATGGCGAGAACTTCAATACCCTGGCTATTTTGTACTCTGAGGATCCGGGCTCAGCGCGCAGGGGAGGGGAGTTGGGATTCTTTGGAAGAGGAGAGCTTTATCCCGAATTTGAGGCAACAGCCTTCAGCCTTCGCCCCGGAGAATTATCAGAGATTATTGAAACCCAGGCCGGCTTTCATATTGTTCAAATGATTGAAAGAAGGGGAGAGCAGTTCAATGTTCGACACATACTGATGCAACCCAAAGTATCACCGGTCGATCTGATGGCCGCCCGTCAGCAACTTGACAGCATTCGCACCCTCATTCAAACTGAGGAAATGACCTTTGAAGAAGCCGCCTGGAAATTCTCCGACGATCCGGGGAAAATTAACCAGGGGCTCATGATCAATCAATATACGGGCACTACGCGTTTCCGTACCGAAGAAATTGAACCCAACCTTTTCTTTGTTATCGACCGCCTCGAACAGGGCGATGTGTCGTCTCCGGTGGGTATGGTAACCGACGAGGGGCAACAGGCCTTTCGCATTGTTAAACTTATTAGCCGCACAGAGCCTCACCGGGCAAACCTGCAGCAGGACTACGATTTTATTCAGCAGCTTGCCTTGGAGGAAAAGAAACGCAGGGCCACCCAGGCATGGATTAACCGACGTCTTCCAAACACCTATGTTTTCGTTCAAGAAAGATTTCTCGATTGCGATTTTGAACTCGATTGGGTGAAAAACCGTTAGTCTTTCTAAATTAAATGTTATGCAATTCAAATCTGATGTAGAGGCGCTCGATGCCCTTGCAGCGAAATATCATGACCTCCGCAAGGAAATCGCACAGGTTATTGTCGGTCAGGATGAAGTAGTTAAGAATGTGCTTATCAGCATCTTTAGTCGCGGTCACTGCCTGCTTGTTGGTGTGCCCGGACTGGCAAAAACACTTTTGGTAAACACCATTGCCAGGGTGCTGGGCCTAAAATACAGCCGCATTCAGTTCACCCCCGACCTAATGCCCTCCGATATAATTGGTACGGAAATCCTTGACGAAACCCGAAACTTCAGGTTTATAAAGGGCCCCTTGTTTGCCAATATTATCCTGGCTGATGAAATCAACCGCACACCGCCCAAAACACAGTCGGCCTTGCTCGAAGCCATGCAGGAGCGTTCGGTTACGGCTGCAGGTACCACCTATCGCCTCGACGATCCATTCTTTGTGCTTGCCACCCAAAACCCCATTGAGCAGGAGGGAACCTACCCCTTGCCCGAAGCACAACTCGACCGATTCATGTTTAACGTTTTGCTCGATTACCCCTCCTTTGCTGAAGAACTGATGGTGGTCAGAAACACCACTTCCGACCGAAATGTTGACCTCAGGATAGTGCTTAGCGCAGAAGAGATCCTGTTTTTCCAGAACCTGATTCGAAAAGTGCCTGTTACGGAAAACGTAATGGAATATGCCGTAAATCTGGCTTCCAGAACAAGGCCCAACACCCCGGGAGCGCATAGCATTGCCAGCGAGTATATTAGCTGGGGCGCAGGCCCAAGGGCATCGCAATACCTTATTGTCGGTGCCAAGGCGCATGCCGCCATCCATGGCAAGTATGCGCCCGATATAGAGGATGTAAATGCTATTGCCTATTCCATTCTCAGGCACCGTATTGTAAGAAATTATAAGGCCGAAGCTGAAGGAGTAACAGTGGAGTCAATTGTTGATAAGCTGGTGGATTGATTTACTGTTTGAGTTTCAATCGCTTCAGAATATGTGCATAAATTATTGAAAAAATCCCTTGCGGAATATATAAAAGTATTTAACTTTGCGTTCCCTTCGCAAGGGTAATTCCAGAACGATCTTTTTAAAAAAAACAACTTTTTATTTGTAAATAATAAAAAGTAATTACCTTTGCACTCCCCAAACGATGGGGCACTCACCTAGCTAGTAGGTGGAACGATCTTTGAAGAAATTGGGAAAGCCAAATAGTAGCGCAAAAAACAATAC
>Ga0209498_1000686_pt1 | contig 20844 bp, 11 predicted proteins | sample WalLakDeSediment_FD_184131 | JGI IMG/M metagenome (GOLD analysis project Ga0209498, IMG submission 184131) | Lake sediment microbial communities from Walker lake, Nevada to study Microbial Dark Matter (Phase II) - Walker Lake 11/02/13 Deep... | ecosystem: Environmental > Aquatic > Freshwater >... | reverse complement strand
ATTGATAAAAGTAAATTCCACTGCTCAGATTCCGGACTCCGCCGGAATGACTTGCTGCATTTCCGCCGGAGACGGATCCGCCTTTGGCGGAGAATTCAACTTCATAATTTCCTGCTGGTTTTTCTTCATTAACTAATGTTGCAACTTCATTTCCTAAAACATCAAAAACCTTCAAACTCACAAATCCGCCATCGGAAATCCGAAATCCGATATTCGTTGATGGATTAAAAGGATTGGGGTAGTTTTGATAGAGCACAAAGCCATCCGGAATAACTTTTTCTGTTTCTTCATTTCTGATACTTGCAATTCCGCCGCCATCATTAGTTTTAATAATCGTTCCGCCTTCACCAACTGCCCAGCCAATTTGTTGATCAACAAAGTGAACATCTGATAGTAAATTTGCAGCAACACCGCTGAACTGCTTTCCCCACGTAAATCCCCCATCAGTTGAACGCAGAACAGTTCCTGCATCCCCGACTATCCAGCCATTGTATTGGTCAACAAAATGAACAGAGTTTAAAAGTTTTGAGGTACCACTTGATATTTCCTGCCAGGTTTCGCTTCCGTCTATGGTTAAGAAAATGCTTCCGTAAATTCCAACAACCCAGCCAATTCTGTCACTGATGAAGTAAACATCATTGAAAAGGAAATTATTAGAAGCATTTATAATTTGTCTGACCCAGGTATTGCCGCCATTGGTAGTATGAATTATTGTTGAGTCAAGTCCGACAGCCCAGCCTGTATTCTGATTAACGAAGTGAACACCATATAACCAAATAGGTGTTGGGCTTGCCTGCAGCGTCCAGGTATTTCCACCATTAACTGTATGTAAAATTGTACTGTTTCTGCCGACCGTCCAGCCAAAATTTTCATCAACAAAATGAACAGCCCACAATTCTAAATTTGTTCCGCTGTTTTGTGTACTCCAATTTAAACCGGAATTTGTTGTACGAAGAATAGTACCATCTCTTCCGACAGCCCAGCCGCGCAACTCATTGATAAAAAATACTGAGTTTAATTTGCTTTGTCCAAGATTAGATTCATTCCAGGTTTCTCCACCATTATTTGTCCTTAAAATTGTTCCCGCATCACCAACAGCCCAGCCTGTATTTTCATTATGAAAATGAACTGAATTTAACCACCTGAGTGTGCCGTCATTAATTATTTCAAACTCAGTTCCAACACCCGAATTTTTCGCAATGACACCATAATTTCCGCAGATAAAAACATTATGATAAAGTGATTGCCACTCCACATCATTAAAATGGGAATCAAAATCTATTGACTTAGTTATCCAGGAGATGCCATTGTTTGTTGTTTCCAGAATTGATCCCTCGCTGCCAACTGCATAAGCATAAGGCTCTACACCCTTCGTATTAACGCTGAATAAATTGTAGTTGATGTTTTGATTTTCAATTTGCCAGGTTGCACCCTGATCAGTTGAATGAATAATAGTACCAGACTGCCCGCAGGCGCGGAAATAACCAAACTCAACAAGATCAATTGAATAGAGATCCCACGAGGTTGAGGATGCGTGAGAAGTCCAGGTATTTCCTCCATTACTTGTGCTGATGATTAGTCCGTCCTCACCAACACACCAGGCATTGTCACAATCAAAATGATCTATTGAATAGAGATTAAGAGAAAAGCCTGTATCATAAACATCCCAATCCTGACCGCTGTTAGTTGTTCTTACAACGATACCGCTATCACCACAAATCCAAACGCAAGCTCCGTTTACGAATGAAACAGAATTGAGATCAGTTGAAGTAATTCCCGCGTGGTTATTCCAGCTTGCTCCATTATCTGAGCTGTGAATAATAAAACCATTCTCTCCGACAATCCATATTTCACCACCGAAATAAGTTGTAATGCTGTTTAACATTTCAATGGTGCTGATATCAATTTTTTCCCACGTGTTTCCTTCATTTGTAGTTTTTATTACGGTGCCGAGAGCGCCAACAGCCCAGCCGTTTACTCCCTCCATTTTAATTGCATTTAACTCGTTACCTTGAGGATATGGATTTTGCCAATACCAGCCCGATTGACTTGAAATGAATTGATGTGAAAGGAAAAAGATTATGCTTATGAAAATGAAGCCTCGCAAGTTTTCCTCCTATGGAAAAATTTATGTTATTTCTGGACTGAGGAAGTTTTCAGAATCGGAGTTTTTCAGCTGAGCCTCTACCTCCCAACTCCTCAGGTTCAGATTAAATTATTCTCACTTGAAACTTGCAAATAAAAATTGACAGAGTCAATAAGCAGTAGTTTGACGATTGGCAAGTGTTGACAGAAATTTAAAAGCATAAAACCGTTATGAGAATAACGGGTATAATATCTGAATATATTGATTGGAATACTTTTATTGAGAAGGAGGTTATCTAAGCAGAGTCATCTTTTTTGTTTGGATGAATGAGCCAGCTTGAAGCTGATAGAAATATATCCCGCTTGGGAACTCCCTGATTCCGGACAACCTGCCTGCCGGCAAGGCAGGGCCGGAATGACTATCGAAGGTCACTTCATATTCTCCATAAGGTTTAAATTCATTAACAAGTGTTGCGATTTCATTGCCAAGGACATCAAATACTTTTAAGGACACAAATCCTCCGCCTGAGGCGGACGAAATCCGAAATCGGATATTTGTGCTTGGGTTGAAAGGATTCGGGTAATTCTGCCCTAAATAAAATTCTGATGGCGAATCGCTTTCTGATTTAAAGTCTGTCGGAGTATCAATTAAAAAACTTAAAACATTACTAAAAGTGAATGTTGATTGCGATGTGTATGCTTTAACCTTCCAGTAATATTGACCATTCTGAAGCTGAGTTGCATATGTTGTATCAGACAACTGACCTACCTGTAAAATTACATTGTTGAACTGATCATCCGCTGCAACAATTATTTCATATTCAATCTGATCATATAAATTTAACGAATGAGTTGAGTGCCAAAGAAAATTTATTTCTGACTGATACAAAGTATCCTGCGGCGAAATCAGGTTGAAGCTTTTCGGCATTAACGGCTTTAATTCGTACTGAAAAATTATTGAAGTATCACTTTGTGCTAAATCACCAAAAGCATATTTAAAGTAGGTAGTATCTTCTTTAAGAAATAAATTAAAAATGCTTGCCATATATTTTCTTGTAGAGGCAAGCTGCTGTGATGCAGTTAAATATCCATTGGGGTCTGTCCAATCCCAGATTCTTGTATCCATAAATTTTGTGTGATTAGCTCCTTTAATCAGCGGCAAGGCTTTAACAGGATTAGCATTGTTGTACATTGGTATCTGATGCTGTGGAGGCGGAGTTATTCCATCATTCTGTGCTGAGATTAAATACACAACTCCTTTTATCTGGTTCATCACATTAATTGCAGAAGGATTTGTTTCAGCGGCAGCAAGCGGAGCAGCAACAGTAATAGTTGAGTCATTTGCAGCAGCGAGAAGGCTTGCACCACCGCCCATTGAATGTCCTGATAATCCAGCCTTGGTTACATCTATCAAGTTAAAAAATCTGGATGAAGAATTTGCGTTTTGAGTTTTGATATAGTCCACACAAAATATTAAATCATAGCCAAGCTGAAGATGATTGTTATCCGGAAACTGTGGAGCAATTACAACAAATCCATAGCTTGCGAGATGCTTGTAGTGTGAAATGTAATAACTGTTCTGCATAAAAAAACCATGCCCGAATGATATTGTTTGATAAGGACCATGCAGAGTATCAATCTGTGCTTCACTTCCTTCGACAAATGAAGGATAATAAATTATTGTGTTTATTGTTCTTCCTTCACGATTTAGTACAGCACTTGTCCATCCCGCTTCGTATGGACCTTTGTTGTTTGGTTGGGCGAAGCAATTAATAGCAAGACAAATCTGGCAAATGAAAAATGTTCGCCAAAGGCGAATCAGCCTCTGGCTGAATAAATTAAAAATCGAAATCAATAATAATTTTCTCATAGCTACCTTATCTTAGAAGAATCATTTTTTTTGTTTGGATCATCCCTTGTCCTGAATTTATTTCAGGACCTTCGATTCTTAACTGATAAAAGTACACTCCACTCGAGAGATTCTGACCTTCGTCAGAATGAATATTAAACTCTACTTCATAAGTACCTGCTGACTTGTATTCATCAACAAGTGTTGCGATTTCATTTCCAAGTACATCATAAACCTTCAGAGTTACTAATGATCCGCCTGAGGCGGAACCAATGACAAATGACAGTTTCGTTGTTGGATTAAATGGATTTGGATAGTTCTGGTGAAGAACAAAATCATCAGGCATATTTTCTTCGTTAGCAACAAATACAGGATCGCTTGTGTTGAGGAATAAATAATTTCCTTTGTTGTTATCCCAGTTAGTGATACCCATATCCAGATCCCACGAGACAGAGGCTTCAACAAGTATTGCAGCTCCTGAGTCAGGCTGAGAGGCAAGGCTTATCCAGCCATTTTCAAGATCGTAACAATATTGATTATACTGAAGTGTATCAGTGTCCACAATAACTCTATCTAGACTTTGCAGCGGAGTTCTTGGCATATAAAAAAGTTTTCTTGTTCCATCACTAATAAAAAATTCCTGAACGTTATAAGTAGCATCTTTATCCACATCACCCATTACAATAACTTCAACAACGCTGGTACTTGTGGATGTATATTGCGGAGTGGTTGTGAATGTTCCGCCATTGTTCAGATAAATTCTAACCGGCTGCCACCAACCGCCGGTAATTAAATCGAGATCATTATCGTTATCAATATCTACAAGGTTAATTCCGGAGCCGTAACCGGAAAATGAAGACGTCCAAAACGGAGTTGTGTTTAATGTGCCGTTGTTGTTTAAATATATTTTAAATTTGCCTGTACCTCCAAGCTGATTATTATCAGAAATTGCGAGGTCAAGATATCCATCATTGTTTACATCACCAACGAATAAAGAATTTGCGTACTGACTTGCATCCGTTGATTGCCAGGTTGGAGTCAGGCTGATAGTGCCATTTACATTTTCAAAAATCCTGTTCGGCGTACTTTCACCAGCAAAAACAAGATCAAGATCGCCATCGTTATCAAAGTCTGCCCAGTTAACATCGTAGCTGTATTGTGAAGCAGTTGCTTTCCATGATGGAAGTGATTCAAGCATACCTCCAATGTTATAATAAATTCTTGGCTGCTCAGGATGGTTGTAATAAGATTCGCCGCCGGCAACAGCCAGGTCCAGCCAACCATCACCATTTGCATCTCCAAATGCACAACTGAAAGTATAAACATTATCGCCTGAAACCCAATCGGGGTTAGAAGAAAGTGTTCCGTTGTTGTTTAAATAAAGTTTTACTTTTCCCGGAGTATTAAAACCACCCGCTCCGATATAAACCGAAACAGCAACATCGGGCCAGCCATCACCATTAACATCACCTACATCCAGATGACCGTGGTAATCAATGTCTGCCGACTGCCAGTTCGGAGTAGTTGGGAAAGTCCCGTTGCCATTGTTGTAATAAACAGCAACTCTTTGTCGAGCCATATCGTTACCGTTAGCCACAACAAAATCCAGCCAGCCATCTTTGTTTAAATCTACAAAGGCTCCGCCTGTAGTATAATTGGTAATATCTGTTGATATCCAGTTTGGACTTTGATTGAAGGGAACCTGAGAATAGTATTCAAACGAAGTAACTAAGAATAAACTTACAAGTAAATATTTTTTCATTTTAGACCCCTGGTATTAATGATCTATTTTTTACAAATTAAAAATAATAAAACTCAGACTATGAATCCTGCTAAAAATTTCATCCGGATCATGTATAAGCTATATCTAAAATAATATTTCATCACGCTTTATTATTGAGTAAATTAAATATCAACTATATATTTATAAATTATACTTAGATGAGGTGAGTATGAAGCTATTATTTTTCCTTATTTCATTATTACTTATAAACAACTTAGTATTTCCTCAATCAAAATCTAAATATTCACTTGACGGAGGTTTGATATTATCTCATTTTCAACAACAGGTGAAACAGGATGTTGGAGACCCTCGCGGAGAGAGATTGGTCTATGAGTATGAATTCGGATTACTTTTAACAGGAAGATATGAATTTAATGATTACTTTTCTGCCGGCATATTTATTAGAACTGATTTTGGTAAACGAGAAGCCGCACTCTATGATGGCTTTGATGGTGAAGGAAAAACAAAAGTTAAAAATCCGCTTGGAGGAAATTATACAGAAATATGGTTTGGCCCTGAAGTAATGTTTCACTGGAAACAAATTTTTGCAGAAGTCGGATACGGTTTGGTTGGAATCAGAAGTGACGAAGGAAGAGATGATATTCCATCAAATTCAGGTGATACAGATGGATCATTTACTACAAATCCATTAATCTCCTGGCTGATTTCGATTGGAGGTTTTGTACCCTTATCAGACAATTTAGAAATATTATTAAAATTAGAATACAGAAACAGATATTACGATGAAAGGGGTGGAGAACCTTTAATAGACAACATAGATCACGGAACCCAGAGTATATCTCCACTGATTGGTGTAAGCTGGAATTTCTGAAAGGAAAAAAATGCGATACTATCCATATAATGGATAGTATCGCTAAGTTATGTTACTTACTTCAGGATTATCATTTTCTTAACATCAACAAACTTTTCGGCTTCCAATCTATAGAAATAAATTCCGGAAGTTAATGAACCGGCATCAAAATCTACTTCGTGGTAACCTTCTTTAAGTCGTGCACTTAGTATTTCTGCAACTTCCTGACCAAGTGTATTATAAACACTCAGCTTTACATCTGCCTCAACAGGAATTGAGAACCTGATTGAGGTTGTTGGGTTGAATGGATTTGGGTAATTCTGCTCAAGTGAAAAAGTAGTTGGTGTAATTACTTCAACTTCAATAACATCCGAATAGCTGAATGATCCATCATAATCAATTTGCTTGAGTCTGTAAGAATATTTTCCTGAACGAAGCTTTGAGTCAAGATATGAATATGACTTAGGCTCTGTTGTTGTTCCGAATCCCGGGACAAATCCAACATTAACCCATTCCTGAACAGGCGTAGTCGAAGACGAAGCCCTTTCAATTTCGAATCCTTTATTATTAGTTTCTGTTGCTGTTGCCCAGCTAAGTTTTACATCAACACCATTTGGTTCTGCTATGAATGCTGTAAACTCTACAGGAACGATAAATTCAAGACACATATTATCCCAATAAATGTAATCTATGTTGAAAGAATTTCCATCATAAGTAATTTCAATCTGGGTGTTTTCAGAACCGGATGCGGGAGTTGTAAAATTACCTGAGATTGAAGTTGGTCCGACATTTCCTGTTGGATTGGTCAAAGTATAAATTGGAGTCGAGGTTGTTCCGCCATCATACGTTACAGCAACAGTTACTACTCCGCTTGGGTTTGCATACCAGTCTAAATAAAAATCAAAATTGAAATCCATTTGCTGATTGTTAGGTAAGTTAATTGCAGCTGATCTGATTTTAGAAACACCTGTGAATGATGGTGTCCAGCTAAATCTTAATTCTGGTGGTGTCCCACCTGCATTTGACGAATTATTTGCTGACCAGTTAGTTAAACCTGAAGGACCAACAATAGTCCATCCGGTCATATCTGCAAAAGGTTCGCACCACTGCCATAGGTTTGGATCCTGGACCATGGTGAAATTCCATACCGGACCATTAGTAGTGCAAGTATCACCAACCTGATTTACCCGCCAGTAATAAGTTGTACCATAAGTTAAAGTATAACCTGTTATTGTCCAGCTTGTTGCAAGGGTTCCGCTCTGAACAAGAGTTAATGATGAGGGATTTGTTCCAAAGTATAAATCACTTGTAACTGCACCAACGCCATTAGACCAGGTTAATTCTGTAAGACTAAGTGGTACGCCAGTTTGTCCGTTTGAAGGATTAGGACTAAAGGGGAATTCGACAGGGCAGCCTCCGGCACCTTGCTCAACTGCGTCCCAGAATGCGGTATGAAATAAACTTGTGCCATTGTTATTTCCACCTGAACTTGTACAGCCGCCGTGAGAATGAACACCAACTGCAACATTTAATAATGCGTCAATTACAGGACTTCCTGAGTTGCCACCGGTAGTATCTGTTCTATATCGCATTGTTGTTCCACTTGAACCCCAATTTGGACCAACATGAGTTTGTTGAACCTGGTTTCTAACACCAGAAGCTACTCCGTAGCCGGTAATTCTTATCGAATCCGGTCCAAGATCCTGAACTAAAGGCCAGTAAGCATTCTGCGCCTGCTTGGGCATAAGATTGGTTACTGAGTTCGGATAAACTTCAAACACACCCCAGTCATTACCTACACCACCGTTAGTGAATATTTTCGAGCCAACATTTACGGAATACTGATCTTCAGGACCGGGATGCTGAAGTGTTCCGCCCGGTAAAGATGGCGGAACATTAAACTGAACAACAGTGGAAGTACTCCCGCTTAAGCAATGACCAGCAGAGGCAAACTTTCCGTTTGGAATTATCCAGGCTGTGCAACCAACACTTAATAATCTTGCAGTCGCTGGTTGATTTGAAAGCTCCCTGTCATCTGTGGGTCCGCAAATTGACATTGATGGGTCTTCCTGAAACCATTCACCAACAACAATTTCATCGATGTTTACGGTTACCTGACGATCGGTTTGTGCAAGAAATAATGTTATTTCAACAGCGTTGCCATTAAAGAATGCACTGTAATTATTCCATTGCTTCATAGAATGTGAATCAAGTTTCTGCCACTTGCCATCATATAAAGACTTTAGTATTATAAAACTTTCCTGACCTAAATACACGTTCGAAAAGTGCAATTGAATCCAGGGGACTTCATGTAATTGAACAGTCCCGATTAATATTTCTGTCGGTTCACTGCCAACTGTTCCGTTACCATCATAAAATTCAGATTCTAAAATGTAAGTCTGAATGTAAGATTGAAGCGGCTGCGTCTGGGCGATTACAGTTGTAGTAACGAAGAAACTGCAACAAAGCAAAATTGCAAAATGGAAATAGTGTGGAGTTGATTTCATATTTTACTACCTTATATTTATTGATGAAATGAGTTTAATTGATGCTTTATAAATTTCAATATTGACTGTTCATTTTAATTATTTTCCGATTGGTTCAACTTTTTTAGTGTTAATTATCTCAGAAGAACCATTTTTTTAGTTTGAATTAAATTACCACTACGGACCTCATAGAAATAAATTCCGCTAGGAAGACTGCTTGCATTTCCGCCTGAGGCGGATCCGCCATTGGCGGAAAACTCAACTTCATATTTTCCAGCTTGAAGCAATTCATTTACAATAGTTGCAACTTCCTTTCCCAAAACATCAAATACCTTCAATGAAACAAATTGATTTGAAGGAATTGAATAAACAATTTTGGTTGACGGATTGAATGGATTGGGATAATTCTGTTCTAATACAAAGGAATTACGAACAGTCATCTCAATCTCAACAATGTTTGAATAAGTAAATGTTCCGTCGAAATCAATTTGCTTCAACCTGTAAGAATATTTTCCGGAACCAAGCTTTGAGTCAAGATATGAATATGACTTAGGCTCTGTTGTTGTTCCGAATCCCGGAACGAATCCAACATTAACCCATTCCTGAACGGGCGTAGTCGAAGAAGTAGCCCTTTCAATTTCAAAACCGCTGTTGTTAGTTTCTGTAATCGTAAGCCAACTTAATTCAACATTTCCATCAACCATCGATGCATTAAATGAAACAAGTTCTACAGGAATACCCTGTTCTACTGCATTCCAGAAAGCCGTATTAAAGAAGCTTGTACCGTTGTTATTGCCGCCAGTTGATGTACATCCACCATGTGAGTGAACACCAATAGCAAGACCTGTTGCTTCATCAATCACAGGACTGCCGGAATTTCCGCCAGTTGTATCAGTACGATATCTTAATGTTGTTCCACTTGAATTAGCATTTGGTCCAAGATGAGTTTGCTGAACCCGGTTTCTTTCATTAGCCGGACTCGTTGTTCCACATCCTGTAATTCTGATAGAATCAGGTCCAAGATCCTGTGCTAAGTTCCAGTAAGAACCCTGTGCCTGAATAGGCAGAAGGTTAGTGTTAGAATTCGGATAAGCCTCAATAACTCCCCAATCATTTCCTACACCGCCATTGACAAAAACATTTGTTGATACATTTAATGCATACTGATGTTCTGGTGGAGGATGCTGAAGAGTTCCGTTTGGTAAGGATAATGGAACATTGAACTGCAGAACGGAAGACGTACTTGCCGAAGTTAAACAATGCCCGGCAGAAACAATTTTACCATTTGGTATTATCCAGCCTGTGCATCCCGGAGATATTAATCTTCCTGTAGCCGGCTGATTAGAAAGTTCACGGTCATCTGTGGGTCCGCATATTGAAAAGATAGGATCTCCTGCTTCCCATTCTCCAACGATAATCTCGTCAACAGTAAAAAATACGTCATTATCTTCAGGTGCAATAAATAATTTAAGCTGAACAGCGCTGCCATTAAAATAGGCACTATAATTATTCCATTGACTCATAGAAACAATATTAAGCTTCTGCCAATATCCATCGTATAGAGATTCTATAATTAAATAGCTGTTATTGCTGAGGTTCGTTTCCGAAAAATGTAACTGTATCCAGGGAACAGGATGCAATTCAATTGTACCTACAAATATCTCCTGATATTCACTACCCACATTACCATCTCCATTATAAATTCCTGATTCAAACTGAAATGGCTGAATGTAAAATTGAAGGGGCGCTGTTTGTCCAAACGTGGTTGATGAAAAAATATATGAGAGAAAGAATGAAAGAGCGATTTTGTAAAAACGTAGATTTGATTTCATATTTACTACCTTTTAATAATTACTGAAAACAGATGAACTGATGCTTCGAAAAAGTCAGAAATTACTTTCCAAGCTAAAAAAATATTCGGGCAGATTCAACCTTTCCCTCTAACAATTATTTCAGGAGAATCATTTTTTTCGTCTCTACAAAACTACCAGCTTTTCCGTCTTTGCTTTGCAAAGCCGGGACAAGTAATTGATAGAAATAGATACCACTTGATAAGGACAAGTCACGACTTGTCCCTACATCAAAAGTAACTTCATACTCACCTGCAGGTTTGTATTCGTCAACAAGTGTTGCCACTTCATTTCCAAGAACATCGTAAACTTTAAGAGTTACATTACCGCTCACCGGTAACTGATAACCGATTACCGTACTTGGATTAAAAGGGTTGGGGTAGTTTTGGGCAAGTCTAAACTCAGTTGCAATTGGTTTTTCTTCATCATCAACACTGACCGTTATTGTGTCACCATAAACAATTCTGTTTAAAACACAGCCCTTTAATACGTAAGTGTGAGTAGTATTATTATCCCAATCAAAAAACATGCTATCCATCCCTATATCCAGTGTTAAAGAATATGTGGGTTTAGGGATACCAGGAACGATTTGCTGAAATACTCTTTTAGTTTTTGTTAGTCCCCATTTTTCAAATTGAGTTTCTTCTGCAAATAACGTAAATGAACTTCCCGGAGGATAAAATCTGTAACTATGCACTGTATCACCGGATTCAGCTAACAAATCATCTATCAAATATTCATCATCGGGCAATCCAAGGTTCTCATCGTACCTGTAAATCTTAGCACTTGATGAATCAATTCTTTCATAAGAGATACCTTCCCCAGGTTGACCAACACTATAAGCTTTCAAAATATAATATAACTTACCATTCGGCTTGAGATAAATTCCGTTCACTTCCGTTATGTATAATCTTTGATACGAGTTACCATTAGTAATATAATATCCATCATAAATCCATTTGTTGCCAATTGCAAGTGGATAAAAGTTTGGTATTTCATCCTGCTCTTCCGTACCTGATCGTATCTTTACATCATTAATATTTAGCCAATTATTTCTATCTTCAATAAATGAAGTAACGGATGAGCTTAAGATTCTGGATTTGATTATTTGGTCGTTACTCTCCTTAATCTCAGATAATTGTTGCGAGACATTAGTTTGTGAGAAACTATTTGTTAAAAGAGTAGCAAATAGAATAAGTAATAACTTTTTCATAACTCCGCCTATTTTAAAATAATCATTTTTTTTGTTTGAATCATTCCTTGTCCTGCCTGCCCCTGCGGGGAACTTGTTTCTCCAAAGGAGTCCTCTCGGACAGGACCTCCAATTTTTAATTGATAAAAGTAAATCCCACTCGTGAGATTCCGTCCTTCGACAGAATGACGGTTGAATTCAACTTCATATTTTCCTGCAGGTTTGTATTCGTCAACAAGTGTTGCCAATTCATTTCCAAGAACATCGTAAACTTTAAGAGTTACATTACCGCTCACCGGTAACTGATAACCGATTACCGTACTTGGATTAAATGGGTTGGGATAGTTTTGAAACAGAGCATACTCATTTGGGGTAATTATTTCTGGTTCTTCTAAAATTACAGGCACTCCGATAATATAAAATCCGATTGGTGTGAGTGCAGAAGCACTATCGGTTGAGGTATAAACTGTATAACGAATTCTGCAAGTATCAATTGATGCCATCCATTCGGGAATTCTCCACTGATAATGACCATTATTGGGTAGTTCATCTGCAATTAAGCTCCAGGGACCGATGGTATCATTCAATGATATTTCAAGTTTTACCCAGGAAGAGTCTCCGGCAGGAACTTCGCTGATCCATTTTATAGTTTGAACAGAAATCACATTTACTTTTCTATTTGGATTTGGGTAGATTGGCTTGATAGTCAGACTATCAGCCGGAGAATTTTCTTTAAAGAAACGAAGATGGTTCTGATAATTTATCCAGGTTCCTTCCTGATCCACCAGAGCAATATCGGGATAACCGTTATGGTCGGCATCGCCATCGACACGGAAAGCTTTAGCATAACCGGGCGATGGTAAAGTAAATTGTGAAGCCTGAGTCCAGTTTCCAGCTCCGTCACCCAGCCATAGTCTAACAAGTCCGTTACCAAATGCTACTATGTCGGCATAGCCATCCATATTCATATCATAAATTTGCGTGAGTGAAAAACTGCCGCTTGCCGGTAAGCCATTGGACATCGAAGTCCAGACATTTCCCGGACTCCACTTCCACACTTCTACACCCCTTGCAGAGTTTACAAATGATACTTCATCAGTTCCATCATTATCTATATCACCCAAGTCTGTTCCATCATTATCACCAGACATTGACAATGTAAAATTTCCTGTTTGGTCATTCAGATAAACTACTCCATTTCCCTGAGAAACAGCAAAGTCAGGATAGCCATCATTATTAACATCACCAAAAACAAAATCCATTGAGGAATTCCCTCCGAGAAATCCGAATGATTGCGTCCAGGTTCCGTCGCCATTGTTTAAATAGATGTGAACACCTGAACAACAGCCGAATGAGTTTGAACCAATATCAAGGTCACCATCACAGTCAACATCGGCAAAGTCAGTGCCGAACATTCCCCAGGTTTCGCCGTTTGTTGCGAGTCCGTCATCCCATGGAATCCAGTTCATTCCTGTTCCGTCGCCCAGAGCAACTTCAATTAATTGATCTCCGAAATCAGTTGACGAGTAATTGTGATGCATACCGTAACCAACATCGAGAAATCCGTCATTGTTCACATCGCCGACCGCAATTCCGCCATAGCCAAAATTTCCATTCTGATAGACCGACCAGTTCGTACCGGTTCCGTTTCCAAACCAAACCATAATACCATGCTGCTGTGAGTTAATGTATGGAGAGCCGTGATCACCGATTGAAAGTATATCAAGATGCCCGTCGCCGTTAATATCTGCAAGCTCAAGCTCGGTTCTGCCTCCTTCGAGCGCAGGAACACCTAATCCGTTTGAAGATTCAACATAAGTTGGTATGTATTGAGAATAAACTGTTGAAAAATAAATAAGACTAATAAATAAAAACCTGCTCATTAAACCTCCTATTTTAAAAGGATCATTTTTTTTGTTTGGATAAATTCGCCATAACGTAATTGATAGAAATATATTCCTGATGCCAGATTCCGGACAACCTGGAATGACGAGCCCAATGAAGCATTTCCGCCGGAGGCGGATCCGCCTTTGGCGGAGAATTCAACTTCATATTCTCCTGCAGGTTTTTCTCCGTTAACGAGTGTTGCAATTTCATTTCCAAGAACATCATAAACTTTAAGAGTTACATTACCGCTCACCGGTAGCTGATAACTGATCACCGTACTAGGGTTAAATGGGTTTGGGTAGTTTTGGAATAACTCAAATGAATACGGAGACTGATTTTCATTCTTAACCAAAGTTACCGGCTCACCACCAGTTGTTGTTCTGAGTATCAATCCATTTTCTCCAACTGCAAATCCAAAATCAAAATCTTTAAAGTGAACTTTATTCAGTCTTAGAATTGTTCCGCTTTGCTGTGGCAGCCAATTCATTCCTGCATTATAAGTTTTAAGAATTGTTCCTTGACTACCAACAGCATATCCAACCTGACTTGCACCGCTGATGGGAAAATCAATTGACCACAACGGATTCGTAAACATTGTTGATATCCAATTTGAACCGCCGTTTGTTGTCTTTGCAATTGCGCCGGTTCCATCCCAAACACTTGCGCTTACATAACCAGTATTAAGATCTGTGAAATCAACTCCGGTTGCTCTGCCTTCGTTACTATTTAAATAGAATGCTGTGAAATCCCAGTTAACTCCTGAATTAGTTGACTTCCCGAACAGTGGTTGAAAAATAGAATTCTCACCAGCAACAAATCCAATTTGCGGACTAAGCATATATGCACCCCAGAATCCTCCACCGAAGAAACCTGATTGGATTTCAATCCATGTTAAACTGGAACCTGTATAAACAATCCAGTAAATAGACTGAGAACTTCCACCAGACAAACCATTTCCATTTGAAAAATGAATTGAATATAAATTCTCAGATATATTCCCGGAATCGCTCATCCATGTTGATCCACCATCTGTTGTAAAAAGTATCGCACCTAGATCACCAATGACCAGCATAGTATCTTGATGAAACATATATAAATCATTCAAGTCATTAGTAACAGGAGTTTGAATACTCTGCCAGGTTTTCCCGCTGTCGATGGATTTGATTATCGTACCTGAATTACCGCACGCAAAGCCGACTTCGTAATCATAGAAAAAGATTGAGTTAAGCTCTGTACTTGTTCCGGAAGGAATTATCTCCCACCCCGGTTGCTGAGAGAAGCAATTAAAAATTAAAAATGAAAAATGAAAAAATAGAAAAATGTAAAAGTATTTCATTTGGACCTCCTTATTTCATTAGAATCATTTTTTTAGTTTGAATGAAATCACCAGCTCGTAATTGATAGAAGTATATTCCTGATGCCAGATTCCGGACAAGTCCGTCAGGACTCCGTCCTGCCGGGACGAGCCGGAATGACGAGCCCAATGAAGCATTTCCGCCTGAGACAGATCCGCCTTTGGCGGAGAACTCAACTTCATATTCTCCTGCAGGTTTGTATTCATCAACAAGTGTTGCCACTTCATTTCCAAGCACATCATAAACTTTAAGAGATACATTACCGCTCACCGGTAACTGATAACTGATCACCGTACTTGGATTGAAGGGGTTCGGGTAGTTTTGTTCCAAATTAAAACTATAAATCCTTCCATTTTCGTTCTCTGTTCCAACCGGATTTCCATTTTTGAATTTCACATCCATACTATCAATATCAAAGTTGCCGGCTTCATCATAAACTTCAACAATTATTCTATAATCACCATCAGAAAAATTATCTGTATCGAATGCAAGTGTTTTTTCAGAAAGTTCAATCGAAGAGTCGCCGTTACTGTTAGTGAGATTGTGATAAAAATTTCTTTCTGTATCCATCCAGCTTGAAGGAAGCAAAGTATTATCCCGCTGATAAACAACACCTGCATACGGCTGATAATTACCACCACTATAAAAAGGATATTTATGATTAAGTATATGTCCGAGCGTACGCGGTTTAATTATTTGTCCATTAGAAATTTTCTTGATGGTATACCACGTGGTATAAGCTGGCTGCTGCCAGGGAGAATCACCAACATAATCAACAACTTTCACAATGATATCTATTTCACCAAACAGACTATCAGGCTGAAGGTATGTTGCAGTTTCATTCTTCGCGAATGCGAATTTCGACCAGGTAAAAACAGGATCAATATAAGGCGGTATTACATCAATGTATGGAGTAAGTGCTAACGCCGGGTTAAAATTAATTCCCCACTCGTTATCATTATAAAGCCAAACAGTTCCTGAGTCTCTGATTTCCACAAAATGAATATGTCCCCAATCGCTTGTCCAACCAATTATATCACCAAGATAGTCGTGAACCTGTATAATATCACCCTCAGCAAACTGAATTGTATTTTCTACCAGGTGTGCAGACAACCAGCCATCTGACCAGCCGGGGACTTGTACAGGACTTACTGCAATCCTCCAGTATGCAGCGCCGCCAAGTGTTAACACACATTTAGCATATCCATCAATCACTGAATAAGTGGGCTCGTCAATTGGTGTAATTAAATCAAGTCCCTGATGAAGATAAGAGGAATTGGGATTCGAACCCATGTGCTGTTCATAATGATTCCAGACAGTGCGCATACTGTCAAATGGAAAAAATGGCCAGGGAATAGGATCGTAATTCGACTGAGTCTTTCCGTTAGGACCCGGCCTTGACGGTTTTTCAAGATTTAACTTATCAAATTTCTGAAGTTGTCGGCTTTCGCCTGATTTTTCATCTTCCCTGTTTCCGCTCAAATCATAAACTCTGAGCAATCCTTTTGACTCCTCTTTATTTCTCTTGTGAATACCGGCCACAATATTATCATCAACAATTTTCAAATCACGAAAAGAAAGATCACCGCCAATCTTATCTTCAAAAAGTAAGCTTCCATTATCAAGGGAATAAATTTTCATATTGAATTTATCAATTACTCCGACAAGAATATTTTCCTGAGAGAGTATTACTTTACGCGGCAGTTCAATTTCGGTTTGAATCACTTTAATCAATATTGAATTTTTATATACGAGTAGTTTGCCCTCCTGCGCAACTGCGGCTATGCCATTAACATCATCAATTGCGAACTGAAGTCCGCTGTCAATTAAGTAGCTTTCACCGGTTGCAAGTGCTATGATCGAAATTCCATCAGCAGAACGGACTCCGATTGTCTCACCTGATTGAGAAAATTCAAACTGGTCTGCTCTTTCAAACTCTTTGCTGAAAAGGAATAAGCCTTCTTTTGAATAGATATGAATTTTTAATTTTCCTTTGAAATGTTCTGAGTGATCATAGAACACCAGTTTCCCCGAATTTGTTATTTCAACATCACTGCCGGGAATTTTGGCAAGAGTTAAAATCAGACTGTTATTTTCATATAACTTTAGATTACCAAGCTCACGCATTTCATCTGTCGCTGCGAACACTTCATAAGTGCACCAGTATACTCCGTTTTCTGAGGAAACCATCGCAGAAGGATTTACATCCGAGTAAATTATTGTTCCATTAATACTTGTCGTAAGCTTATCCAATGAACTTTGAGCCACATTTATTGAACTGATAAAAAGAGATAAGCACAATAAAAGTTTTATAGCAATTCGCATAATATTTTTCCTTTATTTGAGGAGGATCATTTTTTTTGTTTGGATGAAATCGCCAGCTCGTAATTGATAGAAGTATATTCCTGATGCCAGATTCCGGACAAGTCCGTCAGGACTCCGTCCTGCCGGGACGAGCCGGAATGACGAACTGGATGAAGCATTTCCGCCGGAGGCGGATCCGCCTTTGGCGGAGAACTCAACTTCGTAATTTCCCGCTTCTTTGTATTCATCAACAAGTGTTGCTACTTCATTTCCAAGCACATCATAAACTTTCAGAGATACATTACCGCTCACCGGTAACTGATAACTGATCACCGTACTCGGGTTAAATGGGTTTGGATAGTTTTGATTTAAGGTAAATGCATTAAAGATATCTTCATTATATTTTTTCTCCCCCGGAGAATCAAATTGTGTTTTAGGATACATTATTAACATAGCTTCTGCAATAACAAACAAATCTCCTCTTGCATTAAACTGCATTTTGCTTATTCCTCTGAAAGGAATTCTAAGATTATGAGTACTCCAGGTAGTACCGCCATTAAATGTTCTTTTACAGTAATATCCTTCTGATACTAATCCTCTGAGCGAATCCGAAAATGCAAATGTTGAGTAAGCACCATACGGATTGTTATTTGAGAGAACAGCTTTCCAGCTATTTCCAGTATCTGATGTTTTAAATAACCTATTGCTTCCTAATGCATAGCCAATTCTCTCATTAAGCATTTGGACTTCGTATAGCTCTTTATCTGTATCCCGTATATGCCAGGAGAGACCATAATCCGTAGTATTATAAAATAGTCCTCTTGTCTCAGGAGGGTCATAATATGTTCCAACACCCACAATCGTCCCAGGGTTAACAATTTCATTTTCGTTTAACTTGATATTATCAATGGTAGGACCAAGTATCCAGGAAGTGCCACCATCAGTTGACGATACTAAATTTCTTGCGGCTTTTAGAATGAATATATCTTTACTATAAACTCCGAGTGCTTGCGAGCCTCCATAAGCAGGCATATTTAACCTTTGCCAGGTATCACCGAAATCAACGCTCTTGTATAGCTCAGTTTGATTGACAATCATATAAATCACCTCTTCAGCTATCCCAACTAACCAGATGTAACCCATGTGTTGAGGAAGCGATTTTTGTTGCCAGGTATTACCCCCGTCAAAGCTTATTATATATGGCTTTGTATTCCATTTAAGCCAGGCAATTGCCATTTGCTCATCTTCACTTTTTGGTTTTGCATCAAAAACTATTTGATTTACCCGAACATCTGTTTCAGAAGTTATTTTTATATAGGAGTCACCTCTATCGGTAGATTTAAAGATACCATTAATAGTAAATGTATAGATCGTTTCATTTAATGGTGCATAAATCGCATTATAAAAATTAGTGTTAGTGTAAGGTTCCGGTAATGGTAATGTTAATAGCCAGGAACCTCCCATATCAGAAGTTTTTCGATGCACAAAAGTATTTTGATTACCAGATGCAGAGTTACCAAAAACTATCCAATCATAGTCATCAATCGAAATGACATTTTTATAATACTCATCGGTAAACTTGGTGGTCGTCCAGGTATTACCCATATCAGTAGTTTTCTGAATAAAGCCTTCAACAAAATTAGTGTTCGTTCTAAAAATATAACCCACTGCAAACCCAACTCCGGAAGGATTCATCCTGAAATCTTTGTATGCAACAAGATTCACGCTATCAGAAACCAATCCTGTATTGACCTGACTCCAGTTGTAACCACCGTTTGAACTATACCACATTGTACCTTTATTGCCGTAGTAGTGAGCACGTGTCAATATCCAGAGTTGATTTTGATTCAATGCGAACATTTTAGAAAATACACCTGACTGAAAGAAGGGACCACCAAGGAAAGTCCAGGTTGCACCTGCATTATTAGTGATATAAAAGCCACCTCCTCCCAGTTTCCATCCCCTCTGTTTTGAACCAAACGTAACTATATTAATACTGGAACCAGGTTGGGAAGTTCTATACCAACTTTTTCCGCCATCCGTTGTTCTGAATTCACCATAGCTACTTGCTGTAATGTAGCCAACTAATGAATCCGCAAAAGCGATACCCTGGTTTGCAAATTCACCTATACCAATATTTTCAACAGAGGCATAAGGAGGAAAGATTTCAAATTTTTCTGTTTGAATATCGAGCTTGATTACTGTATTATCATCGCACCAAAAATATGCTTTCCCTTCTGCCTGATCAGATGAAAAAACAGGTTTATACGGAGGATTCGGGGCTATCCATTTCCAGTCTGTTTGAGAGAAAACATAAATGGATTGTGCATTAATCATTACAAGCAATATTATTGTTCTCATTTTTATTCCTCCTTCCTTAAGACAACATCCCTGCTCAATAACAAATCAGGGTATAAATCAATTTCAATTATCTCCGGTAAGTAGCCATCCTTCTTAAACAACAAGTAAATATGATTTGTAATTTCGTAAGGGTAAATGTTATTCCCATTAGTGGTGGAAAATATCGTATCACCTATACACGCCTTCCTATAATCAAATGAATAAATACCTTTATCATTACTCGTTGCGTTTGGTTTACCTATGTCACTTACAATAGTCAACTTTTTATCTGCATCAAACATAAGAACACCATTTTTTAATGCTCTGAACTTTATCAAATAGCAACTATTTTCAAGATTACTCGAAATAACAATTTCATTAAAATGATGCTGATAAAAACCATAATAGTAAAATCCTGATAGAGTGAACTTCATTGAGCCAGAAACTAAGTCTTTAAGTGTAAGTTCAATGTCCATATCATCCGGGATTGAAAATCTTACAAATGAAGAATTATAAACAGGATTAGGAAAATTCTGATAAAAACTAAATCCGAAAGAATCTGCACCAGAAATTTCAGTTACTTTTAACGGCGAGTAATTGGGTACATAATTATAATTAAACAAATAATACACACTTACGGTGTTAATTGGTTTGCCCGCAATATCCAGAACTTTTCCGGTTACTCCCGAGGTTGGTGTCTCAGGATTATTTATTCCGGATTCGCTACAAGAATAACTAACCAGTATTAAAAAAAAGAAAACTAATTTTATCACGATTATTATTTTCATAATCACCTCATTTTAAATAAATCATTTTTTTAGTTTGGATGAATGAACCAGCTTTTCCGTCTTTGCCTTGCAAAGCCGAGACAAGTAATTGATAAAAATATATACCACTTGATA
>Ga0209498_1000685_pt1 | contig 20845 bp, 17 predicted proteins | sample WalLakDeSediment_FD_184131 | JGI IMG/M metagenome (GOLD analysis project Ga0209498, IMG submission 184131) | Lake sediment microbial communities from Walker lake, Nevada to study Microbial Dark Matter (Phase II) - Walker Lake 11/02/13 Deep... | ecosystem: Environmental > Aquatic > Freshwater >... | reverse complement strand
GCCGAGTACGTTGAATCTCGCGAAGAACTGGAATCGTATGTGCAATTTGCATACTGCGTGAAATGTGGTTTATGCATGGCGGCCTGTCCTACTGTAGCTACGGATGCTCTCTTTCTGGGTCCCCAGCCACTGGGGCAGGTTTACAGGTATTGTACAGACCGCAGGGATATGGGAGCCAAAGAAAGGTTTCACGAGGTCGATTCGCCTCATGGCGTCTGGCTTTGTCACCTCGCGGGGGCTTGCTCAGAGGCATGTCCCAAGGGAGTTGACCCCGCGCTGGCTATACAACTTCTCAAGAGAGCGATGGTGTTCGACAGCATGCGACTGGCGAAAAAAAGACAACCTGTTACTTTGGCTCACCTCCCAGTTGAGAGCAAGCCTAAGATAGAAGTGCCGGAGTTTACTGTAAAATAACTGTTGTACGGAGCCGAAGTTTGTTGGGCCGGAGGATGTAATGCAGAAGATAATCTCACCAATAAGCGATGATGTTATAGAGAATCTCAGGGCTGGGGATCAAGTCCTGATCAGCGGTGTTATATACGTGGGCAGGGATTCAGCACATAAGCGTTTGATCGAAACTCTCGATAGGGGAGATAAGTTGCCCTTTGCTATCAGGGGGCAGACGATTTACTATATGGGTCCTTCGCCAACAAAACCGGGGCACGTGATCGGCTCCGCGGGGCCGACGACTAGTGGTCGAATGGATGCTTATACACCGCGTCTGCTATCTATCGGACTTAAGGCGATGATTGGCAAGGGCTTGCGGTCTGATGCAGTGAAGGAAGCAATAAAGGATTACAAGGCAGTGTATTTCGCTACAGCAGGTGGGGCAGCAGCGCTGATAGCCAAGAGCATCACCAAATCAGATATTGTTGCTTACGAAGAGCTTGGCCCCGAAGCTATCTTGCGGCTTGAGGTAAAGGATTTTCCTGCTGTTGTGATAAACGACATGCATGGCGGTGACCTGTATCAGGAAGGTAAGGCGAAATACAAGATTCAGCCAAGTGCGGCGAGCTAGTGAATTTAGCCGAAGAGAACAAGATAGAAGTCGATCTGGACTGGAACGACGATGGCGTTGTCCCGCCGAAAGTGACCCCTGACCTCGTATTCCTGTTTGACAGGATGATCGAGGCTACCATAGAGAAAATAGATCCTACGAAGGGTGATAGAGTACTTGATATCGGATGTGGTCGGGCCGTGGACGCGATACAACTAGCTCAGAAGGGCGGAAAGCCCGTTGGCCTGGAACCGTCAAAGACAATGCTTGGTCACAGCAAGAAATGTGTTGCGGATAGCGGCACTTGCGTTGATTTGGTCCAGGGGATAGCGGAGAACTTGCCTTTTGGAGCAGACTGTTTCGATTGGATTATGTGCAAGGGTGCTCTGGATCATTTTCCCGATCCCTACAAGACCATGCAAGAGATATCTCGCGTCCTCAAACCTGAGGGGAAGGCAGTTATCTCTATCGCCAACTTCGAGAGCCTGGGCCATCGACTTGGGAGAAGGGTACACTATTTGACCAAGCTCATCTCACGAAAAGACCAGGACAAGAGACAGGCATGGGAAACTCCCCCTGATCACATCTATAGGTTCGACTATCCTCTAATCAAGCAGGTGGTAAGCTCTCATCTTGACATCGAGGAAGCTTCGGGCATTTGTTTGCTTTGGGGAGCACCAATGTGGGACAGGATTACTTCTACTATGCCCAAGGGGATGGCGTTCTTTGTTATGGGCGTTCTTGATAAAGTGGCTCGGCGCTTCCCCAGTGTGAGCGATGTCGTGTTAGTTAAGTGCTGCCAGAAACCTGCGCAGTCCTAAAGAAGGAAATATGAAGACTCTGTTAATAAATCCCCCGTATCCTTTCCAGGAATTCCCAATCATACCTATGGGGCTGCTCTATCTCGCTGCGGTACTGGAACAGAATGACTATGAAGTGGATGTTTTGGATCTTCTGGTATCCAGATATACGAAGGATAAGATAAGGCGCAAACTTGAACAGTATCAACCTGATATCGTAGGCGTAACTTCGGTGACGATGAATTATCATACCGCATCAGATATTCTCAAACACTGCAAGTCTGTGAATCCGGATGTTGTCACGGTCATAGGTGGCCCTCATGTAACCTTTGCTCCTGTGGAAACACTTAACGAGGCGCCTTGGATAGACATTGTGGTGATGGGCGAGGGTGAGCAAACCTTAGTGGATATCGTGAGCGGCAAGAAGCTCGATTATGTAGACGGAATAGCTTTCAGATCGGATGGCGTGAAGGTTACGGCTCCGCGCGCTTTGATCGAAAACCTCGATGAGCTCCCCTTGCCGGCGAGACATCTCTTCCCTACGTCGCGGTACCATGCGCTGGCATCGCACTGTAGTCTTATCACTGGCAGGGGTTGTCCTTTCAATTGCATCTTTTGCGTGGGCTCTAAAATGGGTGGCAGAAGAGCCAGATTTCGAGACCCTAAGCTGGTGGTTGATGAGATAGAGCAGGGTTTGGCCCTGGGATTCGGAGAGGTGAACTTGGAAGATGATCTGTTCACGCTTAACCATAAGCATCTCCACGCTATCTGCGACGAAATTATCGCGAGAGGACTGAAGTTTAAGTGGAGCGTTTTTGCCCGGGTCGATACTGTGAATCCAGCAGTGCTCCAGAAGTTGAAACTCGCAGGCTGCGATTGGCTTTGCTACGGGATCGAAAGTGGGAACCAGCAGATTTTAGACATAGTTAAGAAGAAAATCACATTAGACAAGATCAGAGAGAGTGTGAAGATGGCGAAGGACGCCGGAGTCAATGTCTTGGCCTCTTTTATTCTGGGGCTGCCCGGTGAGACCAAGGAAACACTGCTTCAAACAATGGAGTTTGCTCAGGAACTGGATACCTATTACGGATTCCACGTACTGGCCCCATTCCCGGGAACCGAAGTGCGCGAGAAGGCTGATGAATATGGGCTTGAGATACTGACAAGTGATTGGGCGAAGTATGATGCCAACAGGCCGGTCAGCCGGACAAAGGGCGCCAGTCCAGAGGATATAACAGATGCCCTCCACAAGTACTATAGAGGGCTAAGGATTGTCCCGGATGAGCCTGAAGAAAGCAAGGGAGATCGAGTGGAGCCGGCGAAGCCACAAAGGCGAAGCCCATTAGCATGGGCCCTCTTAAGTGGCGACGTAATCGAAAGCCTGGGAGGAATTGAGCATAGACAGGGGCCGGTGGAGGATTTGGCAGATAGGATAGCCAAGCTCATCCCCTATCCGCCCCAACAGATTCGGGAAAACATAACGAGTTGGGTTGAGCAAGGGCTTATGAAATATGATCTCAAGGACGGGCACTTAGTATGGAGGTGGGCCTAATCTAAGCGCCTGAATCTACATTAGGGGCTTTGCGGAGATAAACAACAACGCTCTTGGGAAACAGGTGGTCAAAAAAGCCTTCCAGACGGGGCCAGAATCCAGACTTACTGTCGATCTGCCAGGCCAGGAATTTGTGGTAAATCGCGGGAATAAGCGCCTTCTCGTTTCTTACACCGAAAATACAGCGTAGCAGCCAGTAGATGGAATGAAACGCATGCTTGTGTCGGACGGCATACACGTTCAAGTTATTGCGCTGTAGCATATCAATGAGAAGACGTTCTTTGTATATCCTGATATGTCCGCCGGGATTAGTATGGTAAGCCTCTGACAACTTCCAGTAGATTGTCTCTGGAAGATAGGTCGGCACACTAACAGCTAGCTCACCATCATCTTTCAACACCCTGAGCAATTCTCGAACCGCTTGTCCGTCATCCAGCACGTGTTCCAGCACCTCTGAGCAGACGATTTTATCAAAAGATTTATCGCTGAAGGGCAATGTCAAGGCGTTTCCCATGAGTACAGTCCACTTCCCTTTGGTCTCATTCTCGGCGTCCATCATGCAGAGCATGTATTTTGCCTTTTGCAGAGACTCAAGGTCGTAGTCCACTGCGTATACTGAACAGTGATCTAGCTTGCAAACGTACCAGGTATGTCTTCCGGGCCCACACCCCAGATCCAATACCCTCTCACCCCCCTTTATGGGCATCAGACCGAAATCCACAGTGAGCAACTATATGACCTCCTTGTAGACCTCCACGGTCTTCTTGGCCGCAACTTCCCAGCTAAATGACTCCTCAATTCTTTTCCTGGCCGCTTTCCCCATACTTTGTCTCAGTGACTCATCTCCCAGGAGGCGCTTTATTGCTTCTGCCAGCGCAGCAGGGTCCGCCGGTGGTACAAGTATTCCAGCGCCATCACTTCCTATGATTTCCGGAAGCGCTCCTGCCCTGGTGGCTATAACAGGGGTGCCACACGACATCGCCTCGGCGCAGGGGAGCCCGAAGCCCTCGTAGACTGAGGCAGTTACCGCAATCTCTGAAACCGAATAGCGTCTTACTAACTCATCTACGCTTAACCGACCGGTGAAGGCGACCCTGTCCTGGAGTCCGTGTTCGGCTACCAGCTTTGGAGCATATTTGGTATAGTCTCCGTGCCTGTCAACAATACTGAGTTTAACATTAACATCGTCTTTCAACAGTTGTATCGCTTTCAGCAAAAAGACAACGCCTTTCTTCCTATCCTCGGTATTGCCTACCATGACGATGCTATTGGGCTCTTTATCAGTATGGTTGGAATTCTTGAAAATGGCGGTATCAATACCGTTAGGGACTACCCTTACCTTATGTTCCGGCAATTTGAACACGCGCATCGTATCCTCTGCGGAAACCTGGGATACAGTGATTATCCTGTCCATCCTTTTCGCCACGAGATGCTGCATGATAAGGAATGAATAGAACAGTGTGCGCCTGAACTTGGTCACTAGCCTCTTTGCTTGGGCCAGGTCGGCTATCATGTCGATGAATATCGGATGGTGTATGGTGGCAACAACCGGTACGCCCAATGTTCTGGCCATGAGCATACCGTACCCTAGGGTCTGGTTGTCGTGTATTATGTCAAATCTCTCCTTTGAGACTAGGCTGCGTAATCTCATATATGCCCTTATACTGAAGGTGCATATCTCGGGGAACATGCCAAGACGCGTGCCCACCACTTCATATAAATTGAGTGGCCTGAATAATTGAAGCGGGTGTCCTAATGAAGATAAGCCATTTGTCTCGTATAAATTAAGGCCATCGATCTTGTGCAACCTTACTCCGTCGGGAACCGAGGGGTAAGGGGGTCCTGACATTACGTGAACTTCGTGCCCTAGGCTATTAAGTGCTTTGGCCAGATAATAGACGTAAATGCCCTGACCTCCGCAGTACATATTACCTCTATAGGTTAGGAGGCATATCCTCATCGTTATCCCTCAGCATCTAGGGTCAGCCTGGAACAAGCAAGTCTCGCAGCCATCGGCTTGTGCCTCATTGGCCTGCCATCATGTTTGTAAGGCTTTATCCGCGCCTCTACCTTTAATTGACCAACAACTCTTATTTTGAAGCGGCGTTATCTTCAATGTTCTTTGACAGAACAAGGTATTTAGAGGTAAAATAGCTTTGCTTTAGCGGGAGTAGCTCAGTGGAAGAGCCCCTGCCTTCCAAGCAGGTTGTCACGGGTTCGAGTCCCGTCTCCCGCTCCATCTATGGGGAGATCACCCTCCTGCAGTTAGCACTTGAACCCCGAAAAGCCTTTGGGCAGTGTCGGTTTTGCGAGTTGCGTGAATAGCGCGATTCGCTGTGCCCTATAGCTTTAGTCAAACCGTTCCTAGGAGATCAGTCCTATCTTTTTAGCTACTAACTCCCTCTGAAAGTCGGTATCCCCAAATGCAGTATCCGCAGCTTTGGCTCTCCTGTAATAGAGTCCGGTGTCGTGTTCCCTGCTTGTGCCAATACCGCCATGCAAGGAGACCGCTCTTTCTGTGACCCACTTGTAGTTCTCATTTACATAGGCTTTGGCCATAGCAACTTCCATGGCGCAGGGCAGCCCTTCAGATTCCATCCACGCTGCCTGATATACTAGGTACTTGCTAGTCTGTGTGATGATCCACATGTCAGCCATAATATGCTGAAGCGCCTGAAATGCTCCAATAGGCCTATCATATTGTACTCTATCCTTGCAATATGCGACCGTCATATCAACCGATGCCTGCATACCACCAACGGACTCAGCAGACTTGGCGATAGCCCCTTTCTGCATAATACTCTGCATGACTGGCCATCCCTTGTCCATCTCTCCCAACATATTCTTCTTGGGAACAGCCACGTTTTCAAAGCGTACTTCACACAGCTTGTCAAAGGCTATTGTGGGTATGACTTCACAGCTTATCCCGGGCGCCTTGGCATCCACTATGAAGAGACTGATACCATCTTCATCTGAAGAACCTTCCTTGGTCCTCGCAGCGCAAATCAGATAGTCGGCAACATTGGCCATCTCCACGAAGACCTTCGTACCACTGAGCACAAAGTTATCACCCTGGGCTGTCGCCTTAAGATTCACTCCAGAAGCATCATAGCATGTACTCCCCGGCTCGAGTAAGGCTGTTGTGAGGATCGCCTCTCCATTCGCGATCTTTGGCAGGAGCTCCTTCTTCTGTTCGGCTGTTCCAGCTTCGAGGATAGCAAATGCGCCTCCAACGACAGTGCAACTGAAAGGTCCTGGCAGTACATTATTCCCCATTGCTTCCAGGAGTACGGTCAGGTCCTGAAAGGTCATCCCCATTCCCTCATATTCCTCCGGAATGGCTAGTCCCATCCACCCCAGACCAGCCATCTTTTGCCAGAGCTCAGGGGAATATCCTTTTTCGTCTTCCTCAAGCTCCCTTGCCTTAGTCTTGGGACACTCTGCGGTGAGGAAGTCGCTCGCTGATTTTCTCAGCATTTCCTGTTCTTCGGTGAAAGTTATATCCATAGTAATGCTCCTTTTGGTCGAGATCGGATTATTTCATTCTGGGCAACCCTAAACCATACCAGGAAATGATGTTCCTTTGAATCTCATTTGTGCCCATGGCGACGTTCAGTATGAAGGATTGCTGATACCATTTCTCGAAGAAACCCTCAAACAGCGCCCATCTAGAATGCTTGACCTGACCATATGGCCCCAGTATCTCGGTACCGAGTTGAGCCATACGCGCTTGCAACTCGCCAGAGAACACCTTTACCGCCGAGGCATCGAATGCGGCCATCTCATTCCTGCTCTGTGCATCAACAATTCTATAGGCGAGGGCATGAGCTGCCCACAGGTCACAGGCTGCCTTGGCAAGCCTGCTGCGGATGAGGGGGTTCTTTGCCAGAGGTTCGCCTTTCACTTTCGTCTCATTGCAATAATTTACCAACTCCTCTATCTGCCGGTGCATTCCCATAATGGCCCCAAGATTTGATCTTTCGAAGGCCGCCAGCGTTTGGGTAACTCCCCAGCCCTGATTCTCTTCACCTACGACGTTCTTTACAGGGACCCGCACATCGTCAAGGAAGACCTCGTTGTACAAGTGACCCCCATCCATGTATAGAATCGGGTTCACGGTGACACCTGGGGTTTTCATATCGAACAATAGAAATGTGATGCCCTTTTGCTTACGGTCGGCATTGGGATCAGTTCTCACCAGTGCAAATGCCCAATGGGCTCGATGAGCGCCTGTACTCCAGGTCTTTTGACCGTTTATTACGTACTCGTCGCCTTGTCTAACTGCGGAAGTGCTCAGAGCTGCCAGGTCTGACCCCGCATTGGGCTCGCTCCATAGCTCGCACCACATTCTTTCCCCTGAAGCGATTAAGGGCAAAAACTCCCTCTTTACTTCGTCGCTTGCTACAGCATGAAGCGTAGGGGCAAGCATGTCCACGCCGAAGATATCCACTCCCGGGACATCATAATACCCCGTGGCTTCAGACAGGAAGACCTTGTCCATAATAGTCCCCTGCCCCCCGTATTCTTCAGGCCAGCCGAGAGTTAACCATCCTTTCTTTGCGAATACTTTAGCGCATTCAAGATGGTAAGCCCAGCCTTCATCTGTGTCATAACAGCCTTCCAACCCCGTAAAACCTTCCGGCCTCTTCTTTGCCAGTTCTTCACAGACGTCGAAAAACTCTTTCCTCAACTTCACGTGTTCATCAGTTAACTTGAAATCCATCTTCGAACCTCCTTGCCCTAGCTTAAAGCAATCCCTCTATTATGTAAATTTGCTACCTCGGCAGGCGTCTGACTATCAATTCTCTCTGAATCTCGGATGTTCCCTCAAGCAGCTCATACATCTTGGCGTCTCTAAATAGTCGCTCGATCTTGTACTCCTTGCTTATTCCATAGGCACCATGCACCTGCATGCCCCATCTACAGACATCAACGGCCGTCGAAGTCACAAACAGCTTCGTTATAGCCAGATCTTTTATGCTATCAATCCCCTGATCCTTAAGGAAAGCAGCCCGGTAGACCAGCCAGCGCGAAGCCTCAAGTCTGGATGCCATCTCGGCCAGAAGCCAGTGAATAGCCTGCAATTCGTAGATTGGTTCGTCGAAATGCATCCTGGCCATGGCGTACTTGATGGCCTCTTCGAGCGACGCCTGCATCAACCCGACACACTGGGCGCTGAGACAAAGCTTTCCTATCGTCATCGCATCTTTGAGCGCATCAAACTTCCCGCCTTTGCCTCCCATCAGGTGATCCTTGGGGACACGCACATCTTCCAGGATAACATCGGAGAGGTCAGTACCTCTCAAACCCAGCTTTTCCATCTTTGCAGTAGTTGAGAAGCCAGGCAGGTCCGTTTCCACGAAGAACAGACTGATATCACCTTCCAGCTTGGCGAAAACGCACATCACGTCGGCCCAGGGAGCGTTGGTGATGAATCTCTTCGTTCCGTTAAGAACGTAACAGTCAGCCTCCTCAACAGCTGTGGTCTTGATCATCTTCGGGTTTGAACCGGTATCTGGCTCGGTGAAGCCAAAACAGCCGACCTTCTGGGCCTCGCAGATCTGAGGCATCCATTCCAGCTTCTGTTCCTCTGTTGCAAGTTTATTGAATCTATCACCAACAACATGTTGCAATTGCATGTGCATTGCTACAGGGGCTAGGATTTTGGAAATTTCTATTTGTGCTAAAGCCAGGCTAACATGGTCCGCCCCGGCCCCACCATATTTTGGATCGAATGGAATCCCGTAAAGATTCATCTCAGCCAGCTTGGGGCGAACCTCATGGGGGAACCTGTTCTCCTTGTCCATTATGTCCACGAAGGGGGGCAGTTCTGCTTCTGCGAACTTCCTCACTTCCTTTTGGAAAGCCTCCTGCGGTGCGGTTAAATTGAAATCCACTATTGTTGTCCTCCTACTTATTTTGGATACTTACGTGACTCCAGCATCTCGATAAAGGTTTCTATTCGAGCTTTAACCTGGGCATCGTCAAAAACTCTGGGGTCCACCATGTCGGCTTCGAACGTCATACTTGGAAGCCTCAGTTCCTCTCGCAGAATCTGACTTATCTCGGGCTGTTCAGCGGAGAAACACCTGCAGCACCGGTTAGAATGGAAAACAATGCCGTCGACGTGGTATTTCTCTATGCGCTTCTTATATAGCTCACTCTTTCCCCACGACGCGGAACGCATGAAGAAACTGAGATATCTCTCGGCCAGACTGTTAAACGGGTCAGAGGAATCTACACGACCACTGAACGCGTTGCCGTAAAGGTCGGTAACGAACGCGCCACCGAATTCCGCGAAGTAGTTCAGCAGGCGCATGTTGTGATATATAGGGAAGAGGTCCCAAATGAGCCGGAACCTCTCGTTGGGTATTGAACCCACGCCGTTGTCCACCCTCTCCTTCACCTCATCACGTAGCTGTTGGTAAAACTCTACAGCTTCTTTGGTTCCTCTAAGGGTGACCAGAGCAAAGAGGCAGGTGAACACGTCTATTTGAGTTATAGGCGTGGGCACAGCCGCCCGCATGTCGTCGATGTCATCCCAGAGCTCGCTGGCCTGGTCTGATAGTGAAACCACCTCGCGCAACCGGTCGATGTCGAACTTCTTGCCTGTGTACTCCTCGATCTTATAGGCGGCTTTCTCGAGTTCTGCTGCCAGATAGGATTTGTGGTGTTCTGGCAGTGTTTCGCCGTCCACAGTATAGGCTGCGTCTATTATGATTAAAGGGCAATTGAAATGCCTCTGCATGGCCTCCCACCACTTGGGATGCGTGGCACACGCGCCCTCGGTAGCAAGCAATATATCAGGCTCGTCGACTCCTTCATCTCCGAATGCGCCCCGCTTCTCAAAAATTGAGCCGAACATGCACAGGGCGTAAGAACACAATCCCTGCGACATGCCGCTACCTTCGGCAGTCTCGCAGAATTCTGCTGCTACTTTCCGGGAGGAGCAAAGCGCTGCGTAGTTCTCAGGGAAGAAAGGAATGCCATCGAAGGCGTAGATGAGCTCGATGGGTGCCATCGAGGTGATCCAGATCACCGGCTTGCCGTCTGCTTTTGCACTGGCCAAGGCATTGTAGTAATTCTCGTTTAGGATGCCCAAAGCTGCTGACGTCGCCAACCTGGCTGGCTTAAAGGGAGCTGTCGGTTTCTCTTGCTTGTTTTCCAATTGTACTTACTCCAGCATTTCGATAAATGCCCGCACCATCGTCTTGAACTTGCCGCCCACCCAGCCGATGTCCGAGTGGTCAACGAGCAACACGGGGAACCCTGCTTGCTGGAGACTGCTCTCAAGCCATGGGCGGTCATATAAGTGGGTATCGCAGTATTTCTGGTTTATCAGGATGACACCCTTTACTCGATAGTCCTTCGCCAATTTCAACATATGCTCAAGCCTGGGCTGGGTTGGGTGCTTGCAGGGACACGGGACTCTGCGCAAGTATCCGGCAGCCAGCGCCTTGAGAGGTTCAGAGCCTTCCTCGATGTGATTCCAGTAGTAGCGGGTACCAATATCAAGGTCGTCGATCACTACATTACCGCCACACTCCTCAATGGCCTGCATTAGCTCCATGTTCTCGAAAGTGTTTCCTGCTATCATCAGACGCACAGCACCGTCTGCGGTTTCTTTGGCTGGTGGCAGGTTATCAAGCAGCTTTCGAAGCATGGCACTGTGCTCATCCTTGGGTAAAATGAGACCGGACAGCATTATGGCGAATACTTCATTGCCGCTAAGCGGTGGTGTGTCGGACAGCGCCAGCTTATGCACTTCTTGCACAAGAGCCCGGTTCTCGTTGTACACCTTGATCGCTTTGTTCAAAGATTCGTCGTCTATCTTGTGGCCTGAGTATTCTTCCAGAGACTCTTTAAACAGAGCCATCTCGTGAGCGAAGAAATCTACAGCCTCGTCAGTGCTCTTACCTGGCACGGGGAGAGCACGGAAATAGGATGGCTTCATATTCCTCTTCCAGATGCCAGGGAGGCATCGGGTCATGTCGCAGGTCTTGGGGATAACGACTCCATCAAGGTAGCTGTACCGTCCTCTTAGCGCCTGGTCCAGGCAACTCCTGATGAAAGAACAGCAGAATGTTGGCAGATGCGCATCGGCTAAGGCGATATTCTCGGAACTTCCTCTGAGCCGCACAGGGATTATGCCCGCCGCATGGATAAGCTCCTCTGGAGTATAGTTGCAGAAGTAACCGATTATCCTCTTGCCTGCTTGTTTCCACCCCTCAGCTAATTCGTGTCGCTTGCTATACGCGTCGTAGAACTCTGATTCCATCACTGCTTATCTAGCCCCAGTTCTTTTGTGGCATCGTCCTTTAAAATAAACTTCTGAATCTTGCCCGATGCCGTCATGGGGAAATCATCCACAAATTTTACATACTTGGGTGCCTTGTAGTTTGCCATCTTTTCTCTGGAGAACTTTGTGATCTCTTCCTCGGTGGCTGTCTCACCCTCCTTGAGCTTTATAAAGGCCATCGCCACCTCACCCATTCTTCTGTCAGGCACGCCGGCTACAGCAACTATGCTTATCTTGGGATGCGTCATCAGGAAGGCTTCGATCTCCGCTGGGTACGCGTTTACGCCGCCAGTGATAAACATGTCTTTCAGTCTGCCGGTTATCTTTATATACCCGTTCTCATCCATGGTGCCTAGGTCACCAGTGTGGAACCAGCCCTTACTGTCGAAGGCTTTCGCGGTCTCTTCGGGCTGCTTATAGTACTCCTTCATGACATACCAGCCACGAGTGCGAATCTCACCCTGGGTATCTGGCGGGACTTCCTCTCCTGTGTCTGGATCCATTATCTTCAGTTCACAACCGTCATGCATCAGCTTGCCTGCAGTATTCGCAATCAACTCGATTGGATCTCCCCGACGGCTGCAAGTGCTGATGCCGGCATTTTCCGTCATTCCATAGGCGGATATCACATCCTTGATCCCCATCTTATCTATGATGGCCCTTACCAGGTCTGGCGAGACATCCGCACCGCCGATAATGCAACTCTTTATTGATGTGGTATCACGCTTGGGAAAATCGGCATGATCCATCATCATAATGTACATCGTTGGCGCCCCCGTGAAGTTGCTGCACTTTTCTTCCTCTATCAAGCGGAGCGCCTCTCCGGGGTCAAACTGCTCCATCGGTAGAATGCAGGCCCCATGGCATGCACCTAACGTCATCCCTGTCATATTTCCCATGTTGTGATTGAACGGGGATACAATAAGAATGCGGTCTTTCTCTATCATCTGGAATCTTTCACTAAAAGCGGATACAATTCTGATGTATTGGTCGTGAGTCGTTACAACGCCTTTGGGGAAACCAGTTGTACCGGAGGTGTAGGGGATAATGTAAACATCTTCGGGGTCTATTGCCGCTTGAGCTGCTTTCAGCTCACCACTGCTGGCGTAGTCTTTACCGGATTCCAGCACCTCGTTGTATCGCAGGCAGCCCGGATACTCCTGTTCAGAGACCATGATTACCCTTTTTAGTTGGGGCAGCCTGGCACATTTTAGCTCGCCGGGCTTGCACTCCTTCAGTTCCGGACAGACCTCGTAGATCATAGGAATAAAGTCTATCTTGAGGAAGTGGTCCATCACAAACAAGGTGGTGGAATCGGACTGCTTGAGGATATATTCGAGCTCATGCGACTTGTACCGGGTGTTGAGTGGGATAATAGGAGCCCCTATTTTTAAGCAGGCAAAATGGGCATAAAGCCATTCGGGTATATTGCTCATCCAGATCGCTACCTTATCACCCTTCTTAACGCCCATCTTCAGCAGGGCATTGGCCATTGAGTTCACTCTGTCTATATACGTGGCATAGGTCATTCGCTGTTCACCTAAGACCATAGCCTCCTGCTTTGGGTACCTGGCAGCGACCCTATCGAATATTGCTCCTAAAGTATCGCCAGGTTTTGGCTCAAACATAACTTGCTCCTCTTATGACCATCTTCCCGCAGTCAGTAGATTGAAATTCTCGTCTAATTCCTCCTGAATCTCAGCTATTTGAGCTTTGGAAAGGTGCGAGAATCTTCCCTGTTTCATGAGATATTCTTCAACCGGCACCTTCTTGGGCAATTTATTGATCGTTATATTGCCATCTTCATATTCGTATAACACGAAACTCCTTGTCTCAACTGCCAAACGCGCGATCTCTATGCCTATGGCAGGATCATACTCCCACCCAGGAGGACAAGGGCAGATTATGTGGATAAATGATGGCTTGTTCAGCGATTTTGCCTTCTTAAGTTTTTTCCGCATATCGTCGGGATATGCCGGAGAGGCGGTAGCTATATAAACATCACCATGAGCTGCTACAATCTGCTCGAGATTCTTTGTATGACCAGTTCTTCCATCCAGCGTTGTCTTGGTTCGTGCTAGGTAAGGCGTTGACCCACTTCTCTGAACGCCGGTGTTCATATAAGCCTGGTTATCATAACAGACATAGACTATTCGGTGACCCCTTTCCAATGCGGCAGAGAACGTCTGTAATCCAATGTCGAACAATGCGCCGTCACCAGCTACCAAAACGAGGTCTGCATCGATCCCTTTCCTCTTAAGTGCAACCTCCATTCCACTGGCGGCAGCACCAGCATGACTGTAGGAGAAAAAGAAGTGAGAGACCCTCCAGGCAGTTAGCGGGTAGAAAGCCCCAACAGCCGAGAGGCAGCCCGAGTTATTGACCACAACAGCCCTATCTCCGAAGACATTCAAGACTTGTCGAATTACGCCGAGGCTTATGCAGCCAGCGCAGGACATCACACCCTTACTCAGGCAACTCTCTCCCTCCTTGATCAACTCTCTTTCAGCTGGCTGACCACTAAGGAGCTTCTGATAGTTATCCCAACCGCATAGTTTGGATACGCGCTCGTCATAGTCCGCTTTATACCACTCTACGAAATCGTCTTCTCTGTTAAACCAGTTGTCAAACATCTCATCTATATCTTGTGTAGCAATGTCTTTTCCACTGATGATTATGTTCGATATCGTTGCCTGTGCTTTCTGCAGGGCTGACCTTATTTCAATGCAAGACACCCCGTATGTACTTCCTGGAGAACATGCTCGGTCAATTACTAGCACTTTCTTAGCAGAAGATAGCGCCTCCCTTACCTCGTTCTCTGGAAAGGGTCTGAAAACCCTTATCTTAAGCAACCCGACCTTTATACCATTCTCCCGGTACTCATCGACCTTCTCTCGCAGCACGCTTGCCACTGACCCCATAGCGACGACTATCACCTCTGCATCTTCGGTTCTGTAAGCTTGCACAAGGTCGTACGAACGTCCGAATCTCTCTTTGAATTCCCTGCAAACATCTCTAATTACTTGCTTAGCCTCCTGCATCGCCCTGTATTGCTGCATCTTAAAGGTGGGATACTGCGGCATAACGCCCGTGCCGTGTGTCATAGGATATGCAGGATCAACAAATACATGCTTAGGATCGTATTTTGGCAGAAACTTATCTACCTCTTCCTGGTCGGGCACCTCAACTAACTCAAAACTATGGCTCATCCTGTGGCCCTCAGACACAACGAAGGATGGCAGAAGCACCTTCTCATTCTCGCCGATTTTATAGGCCATTATGAGAGAATCTATTATCTCCTGTCCGTCTTCGCACATAAACTGCAAAAAGCTGGCATCCCTCTCGGACAGGGCATCTGAATGGTCGCTGAGAAGGCCTTGTGGCAATCCGATCTCACGGCTGTCTATGGCCAATACAACAGGCAAAGCCATTCCCGAGGCAGCCCACAACATCTCGCGCATCAGAGCAAGCCCTTGTGAGCACGTGCAACTGAAGCTCCTACATCCAGCGGCAGTAGCTCCGGTGCAGACTCCCATAGCCCCTATCTCGGACTCGACGTTGATAATATCGGCGTCAAGCTCGCCTCTGGCAACCATCTCATGAAGCTCTTCAGAGGCTGGTGTAGCCGGGGTAATCGGATATGCAGCCACAACCTCGACTCTGGACAACTTAGCCCCCTGGGATATACACTGATTTCCTGAAAGAAACATTTGCATCTTACGCCTCTACTTTAACCATTACGATTGCATCCTTGGGACACTCATGAGCGCAAATGCCGCACCCTTTGCAGTACTCCATATCTATCACAATACGTGGGGTATCAGGTGGTGCGGACTTGTCCACGGCAAGTCTTTCGATGCAATCGTCAGGACAGTATTCGGAACAAATCTTGCAGCCGATGCATTTTAAATTATCTACAACTGGTTCCAGCAGCTTCCAGGTACCTGTCTTATTTACCAAGGCGATAGTGCCCGCAGAATGAATACCTGCTCCTCTAATGTACTCCTGACTACCCACGTTTCACCTCTTTATATCCAGCCCGAATCGCTTCGATATTGCGGTTCAATTTCTCATCTGAAAATCTCGAAAGTATTAGTCTGGCTCCCTTCTCCAGCGATTCCAATGAAACAAGGTCGGTGGCAGCAGCAAAAGCACCAAGCATCACAGTATTCGTGATCGGAATTTTTAATAGCTCCAGTGCAATAGGAGTTGCATCAATATAAGTTGACTCATGTTGTAATCCAACATCAACATGTGAATTCATCACCAGCCTGCCATCATTGCTCATACCTGCCTCGACATTCGCTATCTTTGTAAGGGTGGGGTTCAGTACTACTACAATGTCGGGATTCAAAATCGCCCCTCGTTCCCCAATCTTCCTGTCACCAACTCTGGCGTACGCCTCTACTGGCGCTCCCCTCCTCTCGATAGCCGGGGACATGCATGATTGCCCATATTTGCCATCATAGGTAGTAGAAGCACAGAGGATATTCGCGAAGGTTACTGCTCCTTCACCACCTCGTCCATGAACTCTTATTCTTAACATACTTCCAATCCTTCAAATGTCTTTTTAGTGGGAATACGGAATTCTGCCTTGCCTTACACCTAGTTGACAACGTATAGTGGTTCCTCACCTCTAACAACTCTCATTATGTTGCCCAGTGAGGTTTCGTAGAAGTTCCTGTAGATGTCCTCGGCGGTAACACCACCTATGTGAGGAGAAAGCACTACGTTATCGAGTTTCAGCAATTTGGATGATTTCTCGGGAGGGTCGCCATGCTCTCCATAGACATCTATCCCAGCCCCGCGAATCCGTTTGCTTTCCAATATATCGGCCAACGCCTCCTCATCAACTATGGCTCCCCTGGACGTGTTTATCAGAAAAGCTGTCTCCTTCATCATCTCCAGTTCTTTTCTCCCGATAAGGCCCCTCGTATCGGGTGTCAGCAGAGCATGTATGTTAACGAAATCCGAGGTCTTCAACAGTTCTTCGAGGGTGACTTTATTGATCGGGAGGTTCAGGTCGCTGGCGTCGGCGCGGTAGGGGTCAAAGTACTGCAACTTCATTCCAAACCCATAGGCGATCCTGGCAACCTGGACCCCTATCTTCCCCAAACCAACAATTCCCAACATCTTATCCCTTAACTCATACACCTTTCCCACACATTCACTGAATATCCACTCGCCCGCCTTCATGGTTCGATCGGATTTTGCCAAATTCTTAGCTATGGCCAGCATAAGCATTATCGTGTGCTCTGATACAGGAATAACACCTGCACCACCCGCGTTGGAAACCTTGATACCTTTTTCTTTGGCTGCCTTTAGGTCTACATTATCGTACCCTGCACTACATTGCTGTATGAAGAAGGCCTTATCTGCCTTCTCAATCACGTTCCCGCTTATTCTATTCCTCGCACCTACGAGAATATCAATACCGGAGACCTTTCCCATAAGCTCTTGTTCGTTGCCTTCATCCACTAATACCCAGTCTATCTTAGACGCGTACTCGGGAAACTTCCTGTTAGCCTGATCCACCATCCCTGTCAGGAGAGGAATCGTGTCGGTGATGAGTATCTTAAAGCTCTCCCTCTTTTCCATAGTTCTCCTACTTTTAAAAAAATATGGGTATAATGCCACTTGTATGACATTTACCCACATTACGTACCACGAGCATCAGCACTTGACGACTCTCGGCCGATAGTATAGCTTACCATGCTGCTAGATGTCAAGATTTGCCAACTCTTGGCCCTCTCGTATCCTCGTGTGGAAATGAGGTAGGCCTTATGCCTCCTTATAGAGATTGTTTGACAGTTAGCGGCGAATATTCTAAAATACGAACGCTCTGCAGGTTCTTCCCAATGGGCTATTTGATGGTGGTCTTTGGGGGCAGTAATTTCCAATGAGGACCATGACACGCTAAAGACACAGGGTGTAAGAGATATATACGTGCGGGGTTGGATGTGAATCAGTTCATAGAACTGATCAAGACGGAAGTTAAGAAGTAGGCAGCAGGGAGCAGGCTTACAGGTCCAATCATAAAAAGGGGGGAAACGATGGTGTATGAGACCATAATCCTGGAGAAAAAAGATGGGGTTGCACGACTAACCTTTAACAGGCCAGAGGTTTTGAATGCATTCAGCCCCAAAATGTCCGATGAGCTAAAGGACGCAGTCAAGGATATTGCTGATGATAAGGATGTCAAGGTAGTAGTCATCACTGGCTCAGGTGACCGCGCCTTTATGTCGGGAGCGGACATTGACAAGACGATTCTGGCGTGGGTGGAGATGACAAAGAAGGGTGGAAGCGTCCTGGATGATCACAAGGTGTATTTTTCCCCTACTATGCTTGAAGAACTGCCTCAGCCCGTTATAGCGGCTGTAAATGGGTTTGCCATGGGCATGGGTTGTGAGATAGCGCTGGGCTGCGACATCAGGATAGCTGCAGATACCGCTCAGTTCGGTCAGCCAGAGATAAGGCTTGGGCTCATCTGTGGTGGTGGTGGAAGCGTGAGGCTAACACGACTGGTTGGAAATGGCAAGGCTTTAGAGATGTGTCTTTCTGGAGACCCGATTGATGCCCAGGAGGCATATCGTATTGGCCTGGTTAATCAGGTGGTGCCTGCTGCTGAACTGGAGGAAGCTACAAATAAGATGGTTAAGCGCTTGATATACAAGGGGGCTGTAGCCCTGGACTACACCAAGAAGAGCATTTACGCCACTTTGGAAATGGGAGTAGAAGAGGCTATCGAGAACGAGGGCAAGTTATTCTCCGACATCTTCAAGACCGAAGATGCATTCGAGGGCGCATCAGCCTTCTTGGAGAAGAGAAGGCCAGACTTCAAAGGCAAGTAGTAGACTATCAGAGTTAAAGTAGCAACTGAAATTGATTGGGTAGGTTGGCCGACGTCGGCCAACCTACCCGGACGTTCGTGGTGAGCCCGTCGAACCATGAACGAGAAATCCCCTTCGACAAGCTCAGGGCGAACGGATTAACGTCTATCTTCTGAACAAATGAAGAGGCAGGTAAGCATCTTGTTTACCTGCCTCTTTTCAACCTCTGACCGTTTACCTATTCACATTTGGGCAGTCACTCTCTGAATTCTTTAAAGTACTCGTCCTCGCTCTTTCCCGTAATCTTCTCGAAGTACTTGTCTGGCCTAATGCCGATAATAGTCTCGGCGATCTCCTTCTTGGCATCGAGGTTTCCCCGCCGCTGGATCATCATTTTCTGGGCCATTGGGGAGCCGGCGCCGTGCAACGCCTCAGGCAAGCCCGCACCCACAGCCATATTCTCGATAAGCCTCAGCATATGTATCCTATCCCTGGTTGAGGTGCCTGCCTTGCCTCCCAAGTACTTGTCGATATACTTCCCAACCTCAGGGCTCCTGTAGTCTTTCTCCGAGGGCAGGGTTATTATCAACCCACCGGCGATATCCTGCGCCAGGCGCATCCACTCGTAGGTCATACGCGTTATGTTAAGTTTCACCACGTTTGCCAATAACGGATTGATGGTATAGGCTCCAGACTTTGTCTGACTGCCTTGGTATGAGCAAGCTAGCGAGCACGACCAGCATGTTTCCGCCATGCAGACCATATCGGCCATTAAGTCCCTGAGATAGGGAGCCTTTTCAACTCCGTTGTTCTCCGCTATCCAGTAGGATGCACCTGTTACAACATCGGCCAGGCCAACCTTGCAGCCACCGTAGTTACTTCTGTGGAATCCAGCGAAGATTTCTACCAACTGAACCGTGAAATCACACTCGCCGCACATGAAAACCCGTTCCCAGGGCACGAAAACATCGTCCAAAACTATGAGACATTCTCCGCCGACGATGCCATACTTGGCATTGCCAGCATCGATCTCGCCGTCCAATCTCCTGGTATCATTGGTTTGACGACCAAATATTAGGGTGACACCCTCGGTGTCTACGGGGACAGCGAAGCAAACTGCGTAATCTTTGTCATCCTCGGTCATATTCCTTGTGGGCATAGCCAGTATTTCGTGGGCATTTACTGTTCCCGTTATGTGAGCCTTCGCACCTCTGACCACTATGCCGTCATCTCTTTTCTCTACAACATGCACATACATATCAGGATCTGCCTGCTGATGTGGCCTCAAGCTCCTGTCTCCCTTGGGGTCTGACATGGCTCCTGCCAGCATCAGATCGTTATCCTGTACGTATCTCAGGTACTTCTTGAAGTTTTCGTGGTACTCTGTCCCATACTTCTGATCAATATCGTAGGTAGTAATGTAGTTGGCATTGAGGCCGTCAAGGCCTACGCACCGTTGAAAGCAGGTGCCTGTCTTCTGTCCCAGAAGACGCATCATCTTCATCTTATTTACAAGGTCTTCGATGCTCTGATGGATATGGGTGAACCGGTTGATCTTCTCACCCGTGAGGTTTGAGGTAGCTGTCATCTCCTGTTCGAACTCGGGGTCATTGGCCAGCTCGTAGGTCATGGCCGCTGCATTTATGTGCGGCTGGAACAGGGGATAATCAACTACATTCTCCACCCTCTCTCCGAAGGCATACACCTTGGGTTTCAGCTTCCTTAGACTCTCTATGTACTGTTTCCCTGACTTAATTGCCATATTGTCCTCCCTACCTTTACTGCTCTACCAATTGAACCATCCGGGGTCTTCAGATTCGTTTCGGCAGGCAAAGATTACTTAGAGTAGTCGTAGAATCCCTTTCCCGTCTTTCTACCCAGGTGGAGCTGGGGTATCAATAGGTAGAACTTTTGAGACAGTCTTCGCTCTTGCTATTTAGCAACCCTAGCTCTTATCACTCTTAATTCTACCAACTTATCGTAGGATGCACAAGCGGCGAGGCCGGTAATCCATAACGTTGGGGAATTCATTAGCTAACAACACGGCTTTCTGTGCAGAGGATGTCACTCTATTATAATCGAAAAATGTTGACAATCAGATACGACGGGTATATCCTAAAAGGCGATATGCGAGCTGCATTAAAGTGACCTCGTTGCGATGGAAAAGGCAGTGTCCCGAATGTGGTGGAAAAAGGAATCGGCATATCCTACCCTATAGGAAAGCCAAGTAACAGAAAGGTAGGATATACCGATGAAGGAAGGATATCACAAGGGACCGGAATTGACTATGTCAGAGTTGGGGTTATCGCTGGAAGAGCTTGCTGGCCAACCGCTGGAATTATTTGCTCGTGAAGGAGCCAGATTGCT
>Ga0209498_1000684_pt1 | contig 20866 bp, 16 predicted proteins | sample WalLakDeSediment_FD_184131 | JGI IMG/M metagenome (GOLD analysis project Ga0209498, IMG submission 184131) | Lake sediment microbial communities from Walker lake, Nevada to study Microbial Dark Matter (Phase II) - Walker Lake 11/02/13 Deep... | ecosystem: Environmental > Aquatic > Freshwater >... | reverse complement strand
TGGGGAAGCTATCCGGAAAGCACTGGGTGATAAAAAGGGAATAGAGCGGTATGGGTTCGTCCTTCCGATGGATGAATCGCAGGCAACCGTTGCACTTGATCTCGGAGGCAGACCCTATTTCAGATTTCAAGGCACATTTGAGCGGGAGAGAGTCGGGGAACTGCCCACCGAATTGGTAGAGGATTTCTTCCGCGCTTTTGCCGATGGATTGCGGGCGAATCTCCATATCTCGTTCGATGGAAGAAATGATCATCACAAAATTGAAGCAGTATTTAAGGCAGTTGCGCGTACGCTGAAACAGACGGTTGCGATCGATAAAAGAGCAGCATCGTCAATTCCTTCGACAAAAGGTATCATATGATTGCCGTTATCGATTACGATGCGGGAAATATTACATCGGTGTGCAATGCGCTACAGAAAATAGGCGCTGAACATTTCGTGTCGAATGACCGGAAGGAACTTGCCCGGGCAGAAAAAATAATAATGCCCGGGGTCGGGGAAGCTCATAGTGCAATGACATCATTAAAAAACCTCGGCCTGACTTCGTGGCTGACGGATGTTAAAGTCCCTTTTCTCGGTATCTGTCTGGGTATGCAGGTTTTATTCGATCATTCCGATGAACGTGATACACAATGTCTCGGCATTGTTGAGGGGACGATAAGGAAATTCGATGCCCAGGATGCAACCGGACAATTGAAAATTCCACATATGGGATGGAATAACATTACCTTTGAAAGAGAGCATACTCTCTTTCAGGGCATCCCATCGGGCTCATTCTTTTATTTTGTTCACTCATACTATGCACCGGTCGTCCGGGAAACTGTATCGTATGCGGAATATGGTGCAAAATTCAGCTCGTCGATTTCAAAAAATAATTATTACGGAGTTCAGTTTCATCCGGAAAAATCCGGGGAGCAGGGTCTGAAAATATTAAAAAATTTTATAGAATTATGTTGATCATACCGGCAATAGATATCTACGAAGGTAAAGCAGTACGTCTACAACAAGGTGATTTCGATCGGAAAACGATTTACGACGATGAGCCCTGGAGCGTGGCGAAAAGATTTTCCGAATCCGGATGTTCGCTGATTCACGTCGTCGATCTTGAAGGTGCACAACACGGGTCCTTCAGAAATTATGACGTGATCAGAAAAATCGTATCGAAAGATACGATACATATACAAGTCGGCGGCGGGGTACGCACGGAGGATGACGTCTCCCGGTTATTCGATGCCGGTGTGGAGCGGGTTGTTGTGGGAAGCGTTGCCGTAAAGGAGCCGCAAAAAATCAGCCGATGGATCGAACTCTTCGGATATAACAGAATCGTCATCGCAATTGATATAAAAGCTGGCAATGTTGCACATAGCGGATGGATGGCATCAAAGAAAATCGACCCGGTAAAAATAATGCGGCAACTCGGGGAAATGGGTGCGAGTATTTTTCTCTGCACCGACATCAGTAAAGACGGGATGCTCGAAGGACCGAACGTGCCGTTATATAAAAATATTTGTAAACAATTTCCGGATTATGAAATCATTGCTTCAGGCGGTGTCTCTTCCGAGGAAGATCTTGCGGAATTGAGAACGACGGGAGTTTCCGGAGCAGTTGTCGGAAAAGCACTCTATGAAGGAAAGATAAAACTGTAAATCATGCTCACAAAACGTATTATACCCTGCCTCGATGTAAAAGACGGAAGAACCGTCAAGGGAACACAATTCGTCAACTTACGTGATGCGGGTGATTCTGTTGAACTGGCATCCCGGTATTCCGATGAAGGTGCGGATGAACTGGTATTACTCGATATCAGCGCATCGCAGGAGGGACGAAAGACGTTTCATAAGGTGGTGGAAGACGTGGCAAAAGCGATACAGATCCCGTTTACGGTCGGAGGAGGTGTAAGCACTGTCGAGGATGTTATGCGGGTCCTTGATGCGGGTGCCGATAAGGTATCTCTCAACACCGCAATCGTCACCAATCCGTATCTATTGGATGCCGCAGCCGCAAAGGTGGGTTCCCAATCGATTGTTGCTGCGATCGATGCAAAACGTCACAAGGATTCGTGGCTTGTTTATGTAAAGGGCGGGACGGTACCAACGCGACTCGACGCGATCTCGTGGGCGAAAGAGGCGGTAGCCCGCGGTGCAGGTGAACTGCTCGTAACATCGATGGACCGCGACGGTACAAAGGAGGGATATGATATCGAATTGTTAGCTACTATTTCAAGAACAGTTACAGTCCCGGTCATTGCTTCGGGAGGTGCCGGTGAGTTGGTTCATTTGAAAGATGCCATCGTGGACGGAAAAGCAGATGCCGTCCTCGCTGCAAGTATTTTTCATTTCAAAGAGATCACGCTTGCCGATATTAAACAATACTTATCTGAAAACGGTGTTCCGGTACGCTTATGATCGATACTGTTAACTTCGATAAATTACAGGGACTTGTCCCTGCCATAGTCCAGGATGCAAAAACACATCAGGTTTTGATGCTCGGATTTATGGACCGTGAGGCATTGGAAAAAACAATACGGGATAAAAGAGTAACCTTCCGGAGCCGGACCCGCCAAACCCTCTGGCAAAAAGGGGAAACATCAGGCAATTATCTCGAACTGGTTTCAATCCAAACCGATTGTGATAACGATACCTTGCTGATTAAAGCCAGGCCGACGGGACCGGTCTGCCATACCGGCATGCACACATGTTTTCAGGAAGATAAAATCAAACCCGATGCGGACATACTTTTACAACTCGAGTCAGTCATCCTTCAACGGAAAGCTTCAATGCCAGAAAAATCCTACACCGCATCTTTGCTGAAATCCGGATTAGGTGCCATTACTCAGAAAGTGGGAGAGGAAGCGGTGGAAGCTATAGTCGCGGCTTTGGCACAAAGTCCCGAACGATTACGGGAAGAATCGGCGGATTTATTGTATCACCTGCTCGTCCTGCTCGCCGCGAAAAATATCGCATTGGATGAGGTACTGTCGGAACTGAAAAAGAGAATGTGAAGCGTTTCAAGTCTTGATTTTCGTTTCATTCATCTCTATATTAATTATTTACTGGTACAAATGATAGCGGACCCCTTCGAACTATCCGATTGAATTCAATGAATCCAAACATAATGATCAGGGAAGTATGCCTTTAAACGGAGCAGTTACATTCGAGAAATATACACTGGATAACGGGCTCGATGTTATTTTACATATCGATCGCACGGTTCCGGTCGTTTCAGTTAATCTCTGGTATCATGTCGGTTCTGCGCGTGAGATACGGGGCAAATCGGGATTTGCACACCTTTTTGAACATATGATGTTTCAGGGTTCCCAGAACGCCGCCGGAGGACTTCACTTTAAACTCATAGAAGATGCGGGGGGTACGTTGAACGGATCGACAACGACCGATCGGACGAATTACTGGGCGACGGTTCCGAAAAACTATCTCGAATTACTCCTGTGGCTCGAATCCGACAGGATGGGATGGCTGATCCCGGCGATGACGGAAAAGAAGTTGCGCACTCAGATTGATGTCGTAAAAAATGAACGCCGTCAAAATTACGATAACCGTCCGTACGGACTTGCTTTCGAAATTTTATCGGAACATCTTTATCCGGAGGATCATCCCTATAGCTGGACAACCATCGGAAGTATGGAAGATATAGGCAATGCTTCTCTCGGAGATGTTACCGCATTTTTCAAACAGTATTACGGACCGAACAATGCAAGTCTCTGCATAGGCGGTGATATTGATATTGAAAAAACAAAGTCGCTCGTTGCACAATACTTCGGCAGCATTCCGTCGGGACCTCCGGTATCGAGAATGAAACCGCGAATACCCGATATACGGGATGCGATATATCTTACTCACGAAGATAATGTGCAGCTTCCCAGATTATACATGGCGTGGCACACTACGCACGTTTACGGACATGACGATGCAGAGATGGATCTGGTTGTCGATGCCCTTTCGCACGGTAAAAACTCGCGCTTATACCGTTCACTTGTGTATGAAAAACAAATTGCACAGGATGTGTCATGTATGCACATATCGCGCGAAATCGGAAGCATAGCGATTGTCGTTGCCACGGCACGTCCCGATATTTCACTCCGGCAGATAAAACAAACAATCGATGAAGATATCGATACGTTCGTGGGTGATGGATTGACCGATAGAGAATTTGATCGTGTACGAAATGCACAAAAATCATCTTTTACATATTCACTCCAACGGGTCGGCGGTTTCTTCGGCGTTACCGACCGGCTGAACGAATATAATATCTTTCTCGAAGATCCCGGTTTTATTAACAACGATTTAACCAGATATCTTGATACAACGAAAGAAAATATCCGATCAGCGGGCGAGGCGTACCTGCAACCCGATAAAAGAGTGGTTTTAAATATTGTCCCGAAAGGGAAGACAGAGCTGGCTTTTAAATAACGTCTGTACCGAATATTTCTTTGAATAAGAGGATGTATGCACACAAATATTGATCGGACAAAAATTCCCGTGGCAGGCACGATACCCGGGTTTTCCTTGCTCGACGAAACGAAATTAAGCAGAATAAAACTGTCCAACGGCATCGATCTCCGGACGTATCGTTATAAAAAATTACCGGTTGTACAGCTCTATATTGTCATACATACCGGTGCATATTCGGATCCGGTTCAGAAAGCAGGTATGACGAATCTTCTATCGGAAATGCTCGATGAGGGAACACAGAACCGCAGTACATTAAAAATTGCCGATGACTTTGACTTCCTCGGAACGCATTTCAACACCTGGGCATGGATGGATGGATGCGGTGTCTCGATGTTGTCTCTGAGAGAACATCTCGATGCCTCGCTCGAAGTCGTATCCGATGTGATACAAAATCCGGATTTCCCCGAAACCGAATTGACGAGGATACGTCAGAATGTCCTCACGAAGATCCTTCAGGAAGCGGATCAACCGAATGTGCTTGCGACGAAAGCTTTCGTTAAAAAAATATACGGTGACGATCATCCTTACGGATACCCCATATTGGGTACGACAGACACGGTTACGTCGATAGAAAGAGGGGAGCTTTCTGATAAGTATTCACGGATATTTTTGCCGAATAATGCATCGATTCTAATCGTCGGAGATATTGACGCAGAAGAAATTGCGAATAAGCTTGAATCCGCACTGTCAGGGTGGGAAAAAGGGAATGCTCTCTCTGCCGGTGTACAGGTGATACCCGACCGCGGGGGGAACGAGATTTTTATTTTACACCGGCCGGGCGCCGTTCAGTCGCAGATACGGATCGGTCATCGGGGACTGGAGCGGAAACATAAAGATTATTTTCCGGTTCGTGTTATGAATCAGGTCCTCGGGGGACAATTCACAAGCCGTATCAATCTGAATCTGCGCGAAGATAAAGGGTATACCTACGGAGCATCATCGCTCTGGGATATGCGAAAATTTGGCGGTCACTTTCTAGCAGCGGGCGGTTTCCAGGGAGAATACACGGATAAATCGGTTTTTGAAATTATAAAAGAATTTCGTGAGATAAGAGATAAAGGCATTATGGTGGCAGAGCTGGAATCGGCAAAAGACGGTTTGATCAGGTCGTTACCGCGCCAGTTTGAGACACCGTCACAAATAGCAACGCAACTTGCCAATGTTGCACTTTATGATTTACCGGATAATTATTACGATACTTACGTTGAAAATGTACAACGTGTCTCATTGGAAGACGTCAACAGGGTTGCCGGAATGTACATTCAGCCCGAAAACCTTACGGTTGTCGTCGTCGGCGATGCCGATTCGATAAAAACTCCTCTTGAAAATCTTGGTATCGGTAAAGTAATCGTTATGGATGCTAAAGGATAAATATACCTATGGCGAAGACAGTCACCCAATATATTTGTCAGGAATGCGGTTATACCGTGCCGCGCTGGACGGGAAAGTGCCCCGGATGCGGAGAATGGAACACACTCACCGAGGAAATAATCTCCCGCGGTGATCGCAGGAAAGGTACCACCACATCGGTCGATGAAAACACAATAACTCCTCTAAGCACGGTCGATCTTCAACATGAACACAGAATTCAAAGTGGTCTGCCCGAATTCGATCGGGTTGTCGGCGGGGGACTTGTTCCCGGAGCAGTGATCATTCTCGGAGGTGACCCCGGGATCGGAAAATCGACGCTCATGTTGCAGATTGCCGATAAATTACACGAAAAGTCTGTTTTGTACGTAGCCGGTGAGGAGTCTCCGAAACAAATAAAATTGAGATCGGATAGGCTATCTTTGATTCATCCGGAGCGGATATTCATCTACCCCGAAACGGATCTCTTTCTTGTACAGAGAGCTATCGAAGTAAAATCCCCGGGTGTAGTCATTGTCGACTCGATTCAAACTATGCAGCATCCCGAATTGCAGAGCGTCCCGGGTACCGTGGGTCAATTACGGGAAACGACAGCCGGAATTATGAAACTCGCCAAAAAACTTTCGATACCCGTTATACTGATTGGACATGTAACCAAGGAGGGTCTGCTTGCCGGTCCGAAAGCAATTGAGCATATGGTTGATGCGGTTCTTCAGTTCGAGGGAGACCGACATTATGCTTACAGAATACTGCGTGCAATGAAAAACCGGTACGGATCGACGAACGAGATCGGGATATTCGAAATGCAAGAAAAAGGTCTGGTCGAGGTAAAAAATCCGTCCCGAGTATTTCTCTCGGAGAGGAAAAAGGGTGGCGCGGGATCGGTTGTGGTTCCGACCATCGAGGGAACGCGTCCGATATTGATCGAAGTGCAGGCACTTGTATCGTCGACGAGTTACGGGATGCCGCAGAGAACGACGTCGGGATTCGATCAGAAACGGTTGGCGCTGCTGCTCGCGGTACTGGAAAAACGTATGGGGTATCGACTCGGCACGCAGGATGTTTTTGTGAACGTCGCCGGCGGCATACGAATCGACGAACCGGCTGTCGATCTGGCCGTATCGATTGCCGTAGTCTCGAGCTATCGCGATGCACCAATCGACTCACGGACGGTTATTATCGGAGAAGTGGGACTGGGCGGAGAGATTCGCGGTGTGAATCAGATCGAGCAGCGATTATACGAGGCACAGAAACTCGGTTTTTCGCGGGCAATAGTTCCGGCTTCCAACATTAGCGAACACACGTTCAGCGGCTCGGTCGAATTGATACCGGTGGAACGGATAGACGAAGCGATAGATTCGGTGTTACGTTGATTGGACAGAAAGAACCAATAACTAATAACAATTAACAGATAACCAAAACCCAATGCAAACATTAGTACTCGCAACTGCGAATGAACACAAGATAAAGGAAATACGGGAAATTCTGAACGACCCGTCCATTGAAATAACATCTGCCGTCGATTTAAACATATCGGATCAGCTCGTTGAAGACGGTAAAACCTTCGAGGATAATGCACTGCAAAAAGCCCGTGCTGTTTTTAAAAAGACACAAAAACCGACACTCGCGGATGATTCGGGACTCGAAGTGTTTTTTCTCAACCATCGTCCCGGGGTTTTATCGGCACGGTATGCGGGCGAACACGCTACCGATGAGGAAAATAACAAAAAGTTACTCAAGGAACTGGGGCCGCTTTCGTTCAGGCGGCGAACTGCCCGATTCCGTTGTGTCCTGGCATTTGTGGCTCAGGGCGTTGAAGAGATCGTTTCCGGCGAGTGTCGGGGGATCATTCTCGAACAGCCGCGCGGAACGAACGGATTCGGATACGATCCCTTATTTAAACCTTACGGATATGAAAAAACTTTCGGTGAAATGGATTCAGCGGAGAAACATAAGATCAGTCACCGGTCACGTGCGTTACAAAAGGTGAAGCCGCTGCTTGAGGTGTATTTTATGGAAGCAGGAGAGGGGAAAAAATAATACCGAACGCTCCCCGGTGTACCCCGCTTGCCAAGCGGGATTGGTAGATTCTTTTAAGCGGCACTATGCTCTTCCTCTTTCTCAATGAATGCCTGCGCTTCTTTAAGAGGGAGGTATTTTACAAAATTGTCTTGCGTTTCGCTCCATCTATCCAGGATTCTTTTTGCTAATGGGCTTTCAGTCTCCTGAGTATAATCGATTAATAGATTATACAAATGGTTTTTATCCTCATCCTTACCTTTGACCGGAACGATATATTTATCGTTAACACGATCCGCTTGATCGCCGTAAAGATAAAGTTTCCCGCCGGTCATACCGGCACCAATATTGTGCTGAACCGATCCGAGTATAACAATAAGTCCGTTTGTCATATATTCGCACGCATGAAGCCCCGTTCCCTCGACCACCGCAGTTGCACCGCTGTTACGTACGGCGAACCGGTCGCCGGTCCGGCCGTTCACATATATTGTTCCGCCCGTTGCACCGTATAATGCACAATTACCTATAATAGTATTTTCCTCGGGTTTAAACCGAGCCTCGGGGTGAGGACGAATGATCACTTTTCCTCCCGACATAGATTTACAGACCGAATCATTCGCTTCACCGAATAACCGCACTGATAAACCGTCAACCAGGTAAACACCGAATCCCTGTCCTGCGCTCCCCGTAAAATCGACAGATATAGTGCCTGTATAATCAATGACCGGGACGTTCGGATCTTGTATTCGTGCAAGATGGTATTGGTGTCTTTGCATTGCGAGTTTACCGCATAATGTTGCAAGTACGGCGCGGTCAGTGTTACGTATTTTGTAGGAGAGTTCGACATCACGGTTATGATTTATAGCATCGTTCGTATCCTCTACGATTTGTGTATTGAGGAGACTTAATCCTTCATTAAAGAGATCGGTCCGTTGACTGTCATCGATCAAAATCTCTTCGAAGAAATACCTGAGATCGATTTTTCGGTTGTTGATAATTTCTTTATGAAGCGGATTCGGTTCAAGCAGATCGGTCCGACCGATCAGTTCTCCCAGTGTTGAAATACCGAGCCAGGCAAGATGTTCGCGTATTTCGTCGGCGAGTTGATGCAACACCATTCTGACATGATCTTTTGTTCCTTTATATTTCTTTTTAAATTTTGGATCGTGGGTAGCAATTCCTGTCGGACAGGTATTTTTCTCGCATATTCTTGCCATAACACATCCTTCCGCTACGAGAAGGAGTTTCCCAAAATCGAATTCTTCAGCACCTAGAATAGCCGCGGTTATGATGTCCTTTCCCGAACTTAATCCACCGTCAACCGAGAGGACGACATTCTTCCGTAGATTATTCTCGATAAGTGCTTTGTGGACTTCTACCAGCCCTATCTCCCACGGTAAACCGGCGTGTTTCATCGAGCTGAGAGATGCAGCACCCGTTCCACCGTCTCCTCCGCAAATTTTAATGCTGTCTGATCCCGCTTTTGCAACACCGACCGCTATGGTACCTATATTCCATCCGGATACCAGTTTCACATTTACCTTACTATCCGGTTTCAATTGTTTGAATTCATATATCATTTGCTTCAGATCTTCTATGCTATAGATATCGTGAAGCGGTGGTGGGGATATAAGATCCACGCCCGGATTCGAATGCCGCGCACGCGCTATATCCGGTGTGACTTTTACCCCCATAAGCTGACCGCCTTCACCCGGCTTAGCACCCTGGGCAATTTTAATCTGAATTTCTTCGCCGCTGACAAGATATTGTGCCGTTACGCCGAACCGTCCGGATGCAACTTGTTTTGACGAAGCGGTAATACCTTCGGTGTAATAGTACGGATTTTCGCCGCCTTCACCGCTATTGCTTTTCCCGCCGATCTCCTTCATCGCAAGGAAAATATCACGCTGTGCTTCGGCACTTATTGCACCGAACGACATCGCCCCTGACCCGAATGTTTGTAGTACAGACTCTCTGCTTTGCACCTTATCAAGTGACAGTGTCCTATCACTCTTTCGTAATGTAAGCAGATGCCGGATATTAACGGGTTCGTTTTCCTCTCCCAATCGAACATAATTCTGATAAAGCATTTTCGCTTCATCGGGAGTCTGTGCATCCCTGACAAGCCGGTGTATGACTTTGGTCCGCAGCACGGTCATTGAATGCCGCTCTCCCTTGTTGGATTTGTTATGGTCTTTATACTGAAAGGTGTCGATAAGCGTATCGCCGATACACCGTTCAGCACGTTTGATGATATCGTTTGCCAGTTCATTCATCCCGATACCGCCGATCGCACTTTCCATTCCCGGGAAAAATTCGTCCAATATTTCTTTTCCTATTCCGACCACCGTAAATAATTTAGAGCTTTGATAACTCTTAAGAACTGCGATACCGGATTTGGACATAATTTTTAATAAACCCGCTTCATACGATTGGATCAGATTTTTCTCATTATGATCGGGCGTGCCTTCGGAATGATGTCTCGCAATTGTATGTGCAATGTACGGACACACGGCGGTGGCACCGAATCCGATGGCAGTAGCCACATGATGAGTCTCACGTATTTCGCCCGAATGTATGATTATTGAAATATTTAATCGATAACCCGTTGCATTGAGAGCATTTACGACCGTCCGTAAAGCGATAAGGCACGGTATCGGTAAATTTTGCGTATCTGCATTTATGTCGGTAAGGATGATCGTAGTGGCACCGTCGGCAGCAGCTTCGCGAGCTTTTTGTTCAATGGTTTTGATTGCTTTTTTGAATCCTATCCCTCCGTATTCCCGATCAAAGGTTGTATCAATGGAATAGTAGTATATTCCATATTTATTCGTCTGTTTTTGCCCGGCTTTTTTGATGAATTCAAATTGTCCGAGACTTAATATTGGGCTTTCAAGATCAATACAGGGCACAGGCGGTATGAGTTCTTTCGGTGCGAATATATTCGGTTTTTTCCCGAGCGTATTCGACAGATCTGTTACAAATTCTTCACGTAAATAATCGAGCGGTGGGTTCGTGACCTGTGCAAAATCCTGATAGAAATAATCGAAGAATGATCTCGGTTCGGATGATAGTACCGCGAGCCGGGCAGTATCACCCATTGATCCGATCGGTTCTCTCCCGGTCGTTATCATCGGTATGAGAATTCTCTTCATATCTTCATGAGTATATCCAAACACTCCCAGTTGTTCCTTGGTAGGTTTATGAGTAACCGGTTGTACATAACCGAGTTTTTTTGTGCGGGCATCGAAATGAGCATTCCGGTTTTCTTTTGATGCTGCAGGATCTCGAAAATGGACACCACCTGAAATCAAATCGACCGAAACACCGGTGCCCCCTGATAAAGATCCTTTTTGGGTGACCTCCCGTTCATCGATTGAAAATGTGCCTGCTTCCGATGAGAGATAAAAATGATCTTCCGTCATAGTCCATCGGCAGGGTCGGAATCCGCTTCTGTCGAGGCGTGCGCCAATATAACGCCCGTCTGAATAGGTGATAAATGCTGGTCCGTCCCACGGTTCCATCGCCCTTCCCCAGAATTTATAAAAATGATTTTCCCCTATTGCGGGCGGAATCATTACCGCGAGGATATCTTCGAGATGTGGGTTGCTTGATCGATACATCAAAGCTTCCACCATCTCGTTGAGGCTTCCCGAGTCGCTCATATCGGTTCGGGTCAGCAGTTCGCCGCGCCGTAATCCGAGATATCTTTCACGTATTGCAGCCCAGCTACGGTTCCCCGGTATGGTATTGATCTCGCCGTTATGTCCGATTATTCGGAACGGCTGAACTTTATCCCATGCGGTTCGTGTATTTGTACTGAACCTCCGGTGGAATAAACAAAATCTTGTCTTATATCCAGACTCCAGTAAATCCGGATAAAAGAGGTCAAGTGCATTCGCTCGTACTAGTGCTTTATATATGATCGTTTTTCCGGAGAGGGAAGAGAAAAAGAAATTACTTTTTAAATCGGCTTCCCATCGGATCACGCGCGCGTATTGTTTTGCGGTATATAATAGTTTCTCAAAGGAATCGTCGGTACGACAATGGCTCGGCCGTTCGATAGTTGCCTGCAGTATCATTGGCAATGTTGCGAGGGCATCAGGACCCAGAACACCGGTATCGACCGGTACATTCCGGTAATCAAGAATGTTCAATCCGAAAAAATTAAATACCTCTTCAAATATAGCCAGGCAGCGCCGACGAAGTTCGGCATTGCGCGTAATAAACATCATGCCGATTGCAATGGAATTTCTTTCATATCCGAGAAATTCAAACGGAATATCGGTCATTATCCCGGCACCGTCTCCGGTTATCTGATCTGCGCTGCAAGCTCCGCGGTGTTCAACGCAGGAAAGCGCGTTAAGTCCCTGGCGAAGATGATCGTGGGAATATTCGTTCCTTAAACTTGCGACAAACCCTACGCCACAGCTTCCTTTCTCTTTAGTTCTCATAGACGACTCTACTCCGGTAAAGTATGGACAAACTTTTAATTTACCATAAATTCAACCAATGTCAACAGGTAAAAATATAGCTTCATGCTCTGTTTGCCAACTTGCACTTTCGTTTTCTATTCCCTATAATTATAGATATATGAAACTGTTTTCGTTATTTACATCCCAATATTATAAACCAACCTGGATATATGCGGTTGACAGTCATCTGTGGAGGGTTCTGTTTTCGCACGGTGATCTTGTTGCCGGTGAACACCGAGATAATGATAAAAAACAAGTAACGTTTTTCTGTATCGATAGCCGGAGCGGAGAAGAAAAATGGAACATACGGAAAGAGGGGGAAGGGTGGTGGACAACCACCGAAGGAGTCTACGGTAATAAACTCTATCTCCACGCCTTCGCGAAACCGGATTTGCCGCAACCAAAACATGTAACCTCAATAGATATGAAAAACGGCAGTGTTTTATGGGATCATCCTGACCTGACCTTTCTCTATGTGAAAGACGATACGGTGGTTGTCGAAAGCAAAGAATTTGAGATAACCCGGTATCACCGGCTCGACACCGAAACGGGGGAAATTCTTGACACAATATATGATCGTCATATCATCGATGACGAACTGTCGGAGGCAAGAGCGAATGACCCGCACACTCGTTTAATGTTTCCCGATGTTTATAATCCCGGATTACAGGATCATGAACTGTTCGCGCGCATCGTAAGTGAGAAACAAACCCGGGAACGGATTCTCGATCCTATCGAAGTTATGCAATCCGGAGATAATCTTATCGTGTGTTATCACAGAGTGAAAGGTGAGAGGCCGGAGGGTAGCCCCGTCCTTATCCATGAACTATGCATGCATAATAAAGCAAACCTAAAGGAAGTATACAGTGATGTATTAATGGATAATGCCTCCGCACCGGTACCCGATGGTTTTTTTATTCGGGAGAACGTATTATATTACATCAGAAATAGAAACCAATTGGTAGCCATTACTCTCCGGGGTACACTATGATTATTAGAACCGATACCATACATCTTGAATCGAGAGGTAATACCGATATCATCGATATTACCTCGGATGTTCAGAAAATAATCGATACGCACGCTGTTACGGCAGGACAGGTGCTGGTTTTTGTTCCGGGTTCTACGGGTGGGTTAACTACTATCGAATATGAACCCGGTCTTATGAAAGATCTTCCCGAAGCTTACGAACGGATTGCTCCCACAGGTAGAACGTATCACCATGATGCCGCCTGGGGTGACGGAAACGGCTATGCGCACGTGCGTGCTTCTCTCACAGGTTCTTCGGTGCTTGTTCCGATACAGAACGGTAAAATGACACTCGGTACCTGGCAGCAAATCATTTTCATTGACTTTGATAATCGCCCGCGAGACAGGAATATTATCGTACAGGTAACAGGCATATCTGAATAGCATTTGTATAAAGGAGATTATTCATGCTCACCCTCACCGAAAAGATACTCTTTCTAATTTTTGCTGCGGTATCGATTTCCTATGGATATATCCAATTCAGCAGAATGTTTAAGATTATCAATCTGGGTACCGGTGCAATACCGTACCGTGAATTGCCGAAAAGGATAATGACCGGTATAACGTCGTTGATTAATCAGGGACGTATACTGCGTGACCGTCCGGTTACCTCACTGTTCCACTATGCCGTTGCATGGGGATTTATTATATATATTTTGGTGAATTTCGTAGACGTTGTCGAAGGATATGTCGCCGGCTTTCATTTCTTAGGCGATACGATCGCACATTCTGTCTATCTCCTGCTGGCGGATATTCTCACGCTGGGTGTTTTGATCGGTATAATGTATCTCATTTTACGGAGGTTTGTCGCAAAATCCCCTGCGCTGCAATCCCGGGAAGATATAAAAATAATGCCTGAAGCGGTGAAGGGTATCCCCAGAGATTCACTGATCGTCGGATGTTTCATCTTTGTGCATGTCGGAGCCAGAATGCTCGGTGTTTCGTTTCTCGTTGCACAGGAAGGCGGAGATGTTTGGCAGCCGGTTGCAAGTTCCGTTGCACACGTGTGGTACGCACTTTCACTTTCTCCGGGAGCATTATCCGTCGGGTGGCATGTGAGTTGGTGGGTCGCACTGGGAACGATACTTCTGTTCATCCCGTACTTTCCCTACAGTAAACACGCACATATCTTCATGGGTCCTCTTAACTTTATGGTAAAAGCGAGGGACGGCGGCATCGATCCGCTTAAGCCGATAGATTTCGAGGACGAGTCAATCGAGCAATACGGTGTTGCACGTTTATCGGAACTGGAAAAACATCATATACTCGATGCCTATGCCTGCATCATGTGTAACCGTTGTCAGGATGCGTGTCCCGCATATTTTACCGGTAAAGAACTTTCGCCCGCTGCGCTCGAGATAAATAAACGGTATTATGTCCGTTCCAATTCGAAACAACTTGCCCACGGCGAAAACGGCGACGCGAGACCTCTTCTCGAGTATGCGATAACGGAAGAAGCCGTCTGGGCTTGTACCTCATGCGGTGCCTGTGTCGATATATGTCCGGTTGCAAACGAACCGATGGTTGATATTATTCATATGCGGCGGAATCAGGTTATGATGGAGAGTGTGTTTCCGTCTGAGTTAAAAAATATGTTTCAGAATCTTGAGCGGAATTATACTCCATGGGCATTTAGTCACGCGGATCGCACGAAGTGGTCAGAGGGACTTGAGGTACCTACGGTACAGGATAATCCCGATTTCGAGTATCTTTTCTGGGTCGGGTGTGCCGGCGCGTACGATAACCGGTATAAAAAAGTTTCGCGTGCGTTTGCAATACTATTGAAGAAAGCAGGTGTTAATTTTGCGACGCTCGGGGGAGAAGAAAAATGTAACGGGGATACCGCCCGGCGGCTTGGTAATGAATATCTTGCTCAGATGTTAATGAAGGAGAACGCTGAAACACTGAACGGCTACAACGTCAAAAAAATTATTACGACCTGTCCGCACTGTTTCAATATTTTCAGCAAAGAATACCCTGATTTTGACGGCAGATACGAGGTTATCCATCATTCGGTTTTTCTTCTCGATCTTATGAAGTCCGGTAAGCTAAAAGTTACCCGTGAGCAACAGCAGAAGATTACCTACCATGATTCATGCTATCTCGGAAGATATAATTCCGTTTACGATCCGCCGCGCGAAGTGATACAAACGATCGGTGGGGTAAACCTCGTAGAAATGACGAGAACACGCGATAAGGGATTCTGCTGCGGTGCAGGCGGCGGCAGAATGTGGCTGGAGGAAACTGTGGGTAAAAGGGTGAATATCGACAGAACAGAAGAGGCATTATCTTTGAATACCGATGTTATCGGAACTGCCTGCCCGTTCTGTATGACAATGATGACCGACGGTGTGAAATCGAAGGACAGAGACGGAGATGTCGCAATTAAAGATATTGCAGAAATTTTACTTGAGGCAATCGAAGAAGGGGAGAGTGAGGCTGGAACGAATAAAACTGTCTGACGTTTTTCTATAACAATAGATGATATAAACACTAATCGGGACGGCGGGATGATCCGGCCGTCCCGATTCAATTTAATTACCCCCCGCCGGATCGATATCTTCAAAAGCCTGACGAATCGCATCAACGTCGATCTCACGTCCCGGTTCGAACGTGTTCAGAAGTGCCTGTACCTGCAGGACTAATTTTTTCTTTTCATACCGGGGAGCAAAGATCGAGCCGTCGAGCATATAGATGCGTCCGCTGTCTTCATCAAAGAATGTATAGTTAATAAACGGTCCCCCTCCGCTGAAATCGCTGAACCGCCACAGACCTCTGACTTTTATGCCGTACCGGTTTTTAAAGTTGATTTCCTCAATTTCGTGGTATTCGGGGGCGATACGCACATACGCTTTATCGTCAATGGCACGATAAAACTGCTGCGTCAATTTATCGCGCCTTTCCCGGATAAAGGCGGGAGTGATCTGGTGTAGTTCCGCATCGTCTATCCAATGGACGAAAATCCAGCGTTCCATATCGGACGGCGTTGCCCGCCGCAGCCATACAAAATTTGATTCGGGATTATTAAGTGCCAGATAATAATCATGCTGGATGAACATTGTCCAGCCGTAATCTTCTAAAAACTTCTCGCTTAGCTCGGCCTTTGCATAACGCCTCTCCCGTGTGACATCTTCAATTTCGCGGCGAAGTGCAAAATTGTGAAAATGATAAAATATTCTGTCGGCTTGATGTATAATATTATTATAAACGTGTTCAAGCGTAGGACCGGTAAGATACATAATCAACTGACCCCGGGCATTACTGTGATATCTGTTGATCATGAATTCTTCCTCGGCCAGGACTAATTCCTGTACTCTTTCACTGAGTGCGGCGTTCATGTATTGTGCGGTCGTTCCATCCCCGTCCAGCGGCGCAACAATGATGATATTTTTCTGCCGGCGATACCGGGTTAAATTTTCGATATCTTCCCGATATAATATAAAAAGTTGCTCGGGCTGCGGTGTTGCAATCTCCTGACCGAGAGCCTCTGTCAGTACCGGTTCAAGTACAAGAAAATCGCTGGAGTCGGCAAATACTATGATTTCATACATATCGCCTTCCGCACGCAGTTGAACCTCCCCCAAGTCAATCATTTTAATACCGACATAGGCGATAATTGCAACGACAATTATAAATATCAGGGGAGCAAAACGGTTTTGTTCACTTTTCATTTTACGATTACTCATATCCACATCTCCTGCTTCAATTATTCTATACTGTTATTATTATTAAACAATTTTTCCGTTAAAATGTTACCGGATCATATATATGTCGATATGCGGTAAGAATAGTGTATATCCGATCCACAGAATACTCGCTACACTGACCGGAATCGCTAAATTGTCAATAAAACCCGAGACTGCTTCGGCCAGAGCGCCGACTGCTGCAGCGCCGAAGCCGATCAGGTATTCGGTAATTTCGTAATTGAATTTTGGGGTCAGAAGTATTACAAAGCAGGCCGCAATAAAGAAAGCAAGGCTGCCTTCAAGAGATTTGTCGAAAAATTTTCTTTTCCCAAAACGTCTTCCGAATATTGCGGCTGCACTATCGGCAAATGTCAGTGTGATAAGTCCGGTCACTGCGAATAATTTCGGGAAGATAATTATGCAAATTGTCGCGGAGATAAGGACGAGGGTTGCTCCGTTCAGCCGCGGATTAGAATTATCCCGTTCGCTGCTTCTCAGCAGAAGACCGAAAAATTTGTTGAAGAGATCCGCCGTGGGTTGATGATAAAACCGGATGACATCGACAGCCAGGACAATAAGAGTAATCGGTATCAGAATTGTCAGGGCCGTCGATTTCGGTATAAAATAATAAATAACCGGGATTGTAAGATTCGTCAGGTGAAAAAGTTTCCGCGCTATTTCCGCTTTAAAGGAGTAATGTTGAACATCCTGCATAGGTTACTTTCGTTTACTCCGCGTTTCTTTATTTGTGTCGGGTGCTTTTTTCCCCTCTTTATCGGTTACGGAATCCGTTTCGTGTTCGCCGGTCGGCTCATCATTCCCCGGACTTTCCTGTTTTTCCGTACCGCCACTTCCGGGAGATTCTGCTACCTTATCTTTCCGAGTATTTTTCTTTTTTGAGTGTTTGCGGAGCTTTTCCACCGCTTTATCAAGTTCTTCGTTCCCAACCTGCGTGCCGTTGTTTTTGGATTTGACCGGCGGAAGTTCCTCACCCCGGATAATACTATCAATCTCGACAGCGTCAAGGATCTCACGTTCAAGCAGCACCATCGAGAGACGGTGCAGGATCTCGATATTTTCGCGAAGAATTTTTTCTGCGCGTTTCTCGGCTTTGATTACTATTGCCTTTATCTCTCTGTCGATTTCTTCCGCTGTCTTCTCACTGAAATCTCTTCCCTGCGACATCTGTCTTCCGATAAAAATTTCCTCGCTATTATGACCGTAATTCAGAGGACCGAGTTTATCGCTCATACCCCATTCACAGACCATTTTACGGGCAAGTTGTGAAGCACGCTCGATATCGTTCGATGCACCGGTGGTGAGCTTATTGAAAACGATTCTTTCGGCAACACGGCCGCCGAGTGCGTACGTGATCATGGCTTCGAGATAGTCACGAGGATACGTATGTTTCTCGTCAATGGGGAGATAGGTCGTCACGCCAAGAGCTCTGCCTCGGGGAATAATTGTCACTTTATGGACAGGGTCGGCCTCAGGTATCATACGGGCAACCAACACGTGACCGATCTCGTGATATGCCGTTGTTTTCTTTTCTTCTTCAGAGATAATCAGACTTTTACGTTCCGTTCCCATCATGACTTTATCTTTTGCATTCTCGAAATCCATCATCGTAACCACATCATTGTTTCTCCGTGCGGCGAGCAATGCAGCTTCGTTCACAAGGTTTGCCAGATCGGCGCCCGCAAGGCCCGGGGTTCCCTTCGCAAGGATTTCAAGATCCACATCTTCTGCCAGAGGTATCTTACGGGTATGAACCCGGAGAATTCCCTCGCGTCCTTTGACATCGGGTCGATCGACGACTACTTGACGGTCGAAACGTCCCGGCCTGAGAAGTGCCGGGTCGAGTACATCGGGTCGGTTCGTTGCCGCAATAATTATGACGCCGAGATTTTGTTCGAAGCCGTCCATTTCGACGAGCAGTTGATTGAGTGTCTGTTCACGCTCATCGTGCCCGCCACCGAGTCCTGCTCCCCGCTGACGTCCGACAGCATCGATCTCATCGATGAAGACGATACAGGGTGCATTCTTTTTGGCATTCTCGAAGAGGTCGCGTACCCGGCTTGCGCCGACGCCGACAAACATTTCGACGAAGTCGGCACCGCTGATGGAAAAGAACGGCACACCTGCTTCACCGGCAACAGCTCTCGCGAGGAGGGTTTTACCGGTTCCGGGAGGTCCGAGCAACAATACACCACGCGGTATTTTACCGCCGAGTCTTTGAAATTTACCCGGATCGCGGAGGAAGTCGATAATTTCATATAATTCGACTTTTGCTTCTTCCGCACCTGCAACGTCCTCGAAAGTGAGCTTCGGTGCTCCTTCGGTCATCAGTTTTGCATTACTCTTACCGAAGGAAAATAATCCGCGCGGTCCGCCGGCACCGCCGGATTGCATCCGACGCATAATTATTATCCAGATCGCGATCAGTAAAATCCAGGGTAATGCCGAGAGCAATGCTGTTAACCAGGCGCGATCCTCTTTAACGATGTTAAAATCAATGTTGCGTCTTATCCACTCATCAATAATCGCATCTTCGAGGTTAGTGTAAGGGAGCGTCACGACAAATTTATCACCGACGACACGGGTATTTGCGGTTGTTGCCATCTCCTCGGACGACCGCAGCGTTCCGTGAAAATCGTAGTCATTCTGTCCGCTCTTTTTTATTACTGCGCTTTGGATTTTGTTCCCGTTCAGGAATGTAGTATACTGGTTAAATGTTATCTTATGCCGGCCGGTATCATTTTCCCGGAATAATGACATAATAACGAAAACAGCAATAATAATAAGCGACCAGCTTAGGACAACGCGCATCACTCGTTTCCAGTTAAACTCATCCGGTTCTTTTCCGCCTTTCCCGTCGCGCTTTTCTTTGTTTTTCCTGTCCTTCTTGCCCGACTGGTTAAAAAAGTTTCTTGAACCGTCGCCTTTATTAAAAAGTGTCTTTAATAAATATTTCTCCAATTTGTTTCTCCTTTCAATCCTCTTCTGTAACCGAAGCTTCTCCGTCGGTAGACGGATCGAGTACATAAATTGATCTTAAATTCCGCCATTTTTGCGCATAATCCAGTCCGTAACCTATAACAAATTCCGTGGGTATTTCGAACCCTACGTAAGCCAGCGGGAAATCGACTTTCGCGGCAGATTTCTTATACAATAATGTAACGACGTTAAATGACTTTGGGTTCTGCTGCATAATAAGTTTATGGATGTATGCAATCGACAAACCGGAATCGATAACGTCCTCGACGATAATAATATCCCGCCCTTCAACCTCGCAGTTTAATTCCTTCAACATCCTGACGTCGCCGCTGCTTATCTTGGCATCTCCGTAGCTGCTCAGTTTAAAAAAATCTATTTCACAGTCAATGGTTATCTCGCGTATTAAATCCGACATAAAAATGAACGATCCGTTCAGGATTCCGATAAATATCGGTACACGGTCACAAAAATCGTGGTTCAGTTCAGCTGCGATCTCCGATATTCTTTTTCTTATATCTTCCTCGGTGATAAAGACTTTGAATACTTCATTATCGTTTACGATTATTTTATCATTTCCCATGCGGTATATACTCTAATTTTATAATATGCCGTGTATTATCATCTACTTTAAATCTATTGTCGAGTTTCAGGCCACAAATCCAGACAATGTCCGTGTCAGTTGTGAGCAGCGGGATCCGGTGTTTCTTGGACCGCGGAATTTTGGCATCGATAAAAATATCGCTGACTTTTTTAAAATCCCGCATTCCAAGCGGTTGTAATCGATCCCCTTTTTCCCAAAAGCGTAAAAAGACAGGCCTATTGA
>Ga0209498_1000683_pt1 | contig 20881 bp, 19 predicted proteins | sample WalLakDeSediment_FD_184131 | JGI IMG/M metagenome (GOLD analysis project Ga0209498, IMG submission 184131) | Lake sediment microbial communities from Walker lake, Nevada to study Microbial Dark Matter (Phase II) - Walker Lake 11/02/13 Deep... | ecosystem: Environmental > Aquatic > Freshwater >... | reverse complement strand
CGACCTCGGGAACACCGCTCTTTACGCCACGAACTACTGACTCGGGACACTAGTCTAGACGCCCTTCCAGGTGCGCTTGCGCCCGGTGTCGATGTGGACGAACTCGCTGACCGGATAAAAGCCGACGCCGCCCGGGTGGTTGGCGAGGAGCCAGTCGTAGAGCGGCCGCGTCTCGACCTCCGGGAAGAAGTAGTCGATCGCGTTGGCGTCCGTGTGATGGCTGCTGGCCGCGACCTCGTGGCCCTTCTTGCGCAGCTGCAGGTTGTACTTGGGGTGGCGAAAGCCCGAGATGATCCGGACCTCCCGAACCTTGAAGTGCTCGGCTGACTCGACGATCTTGGCGACCAGCTCGGCGGGGATCGGGCCGTGGCCGTGGGTGAACCAGCAGCGGAAGAACGCGCTTCGATCGGCCTGGCCGGCCGGCCCCGCGGCGATGCCCGCGGGCCCCGTCAGCGCGCGGATCTCATGGGTGCGCAGGTTGTGGGCCCAGATCGGTCGGTCCGCCCGCTGCCCGCGACGCGCGGGCGTGCTGGTCTTGGCGTCGCGCTTGTCGGCCATGTACGCGGCCTTTTTGGAGGGCGGGAGGGGTGCTGCGGTCGGCGCCTGGGCGAGCACGGCTGCGAGGGCGAGCGCGAACATGGCTGGAACTTAGCAAAGGTCGAGGGCGGGCACCGCCCGCTCCGCCCAGTGCAAGCGGATCACCTGCTCGTCGCCCTCGCCAGCCCACGGCCGGCGGCGCAGCTCGATCCGTTCGACCACGGCCCCGATCCGGCGGGTCAGGCCCAAGCACCACCCCGCGTTGATGTTGCCGGCGAGCGCGCCGATGTCGGGGCAATCGGTCACGCTGATCGTCGTGCCGCAGGGGTCGGTGTCGGCGATCGCGTAGCCGAAGTCATAGCTGGCTCGCCACAGCAGCGAGACCGCCGTGAGCGCGGGGCCCAGCGCGCCGCGATCGAGCAGCGGCGCGTAGCCCTGCTCGCAGATCCCCACGACCCCGCGCGCGCACAGCTCGTGTAACTGTGCCCAATCGCTGGCGCACGAGCGCTCAAAGCTCGCGTCGATCAGCCGCAGATATTGTGGATAGGGGTACCAGGCCGCCGGATCGAGCTCGGCCGCGGCCAGCAGCGCGTGGTCGGCAGCGTCGAGGCCGGCGATCGAGCTCGAGTCGGTGCTTCGCATCCATGACCGCAGCGATCGAACGACCTCGATCACGAGCGAGCCCCGCACACGACGACGATCAACCCGCACGCAAGCATCATGTACCGACTCGCGGATATTGCACGCACTGTGATCGACAACCACCACAGATCGGCCACCGCGGTGACCAAAGTGATCAACACACTAGCGCCCCGGGTAGCGCATGACTTCGACGTACTCGTCGCGCTGCTCGTGCTTGCGGAACAAGACCGCGCCGGGGACCCCGTCGGCTTGGCAGTCGATGACCAAATAATCGACGGGCCAGCCGGCGGCGAGGGCGGCCTTGGAGTCTTGCGCCGAGAAGTACGCGCCGACTCGGGGGTGCGAGTGGTACACGACCGTCGCCGGCCGATCCGAGTCGAGGCTCTCGGCGAGCCGGCGTAGATCCTTGCCGCCGAAGGTGTAGGCCGTCTCCGCGGTCCGCGGGTAGGCCTCGGGATCGACGGCGTGGTAGCGGTCTTGCCAGTTCTCGCACTCGACGGCCTCGGCCTCGGCCCCGCTGCCGACGATGAAGCCGCAGCACTCGTTGGGGAAGCTCGCTTGCGCGTGGCGGTAGATGGCCGCGAGGACGGCCTCGGGCAGCTCGACGGGTGGCCTACCAGACATAGTGTTTCTCCCACTCGAGCGGCGTGAAGTAGCGGTCGCCTCGATCACACAAGATCGTGACCACGACCCCCCGCTCGCCCGCGGCAGCGAGCTCGGCGCCGACCCTCACGGCCGCCGCGACGTTGGCCCCGCTCGAGTGGCCGACGAACAGCCCCTCGTCCGCGGCGAGGCGCTCGGCCATGTCCCAGCCCTCGTCGGTCGGCATCCAGATCGTGTCATCGAGCACCGAGGGATCGTAGATCGCCGGGACCAGGCTGCTCGGCAGGTGCTTGAGGCCCTCGAGGCCGTGCATGCCGTCATCGGGCTGCATCGCTACGCACCGAACATCGCGGCCAGCGGCGCGGCCGAGCTCGTGGAGCCGGCGCGAGGTCCCGATGACCGTGCCGCTGGTCCCGATCCCCGTGACGAAGTGGGTCACGCGGGCTTGGGTCTGCTGCCAAATTTCTATGGCGGTCCCGTGGTAGTGGGCCAGCGGGTTGCTCGGGTTGGCGTACTGGTTGGGGTAGTAGTAGCGGTCCGGGTAGCGCTCGAACAGCTCACGGGCGAGGACGATCGCGCCGTCGCTGCCCTCCATGGGATCCGAGTAGATGAGCTCGGTCCCGAACGCGCGGGTGACCTGCTTGCGCGGCTCGGACACGTTCTCGGGCATGACCAAGCTGATCGGGATCCCAAGCGCCGCGCCGACCATCGAGTAGGCGATGCCGGTGTTGCCGCTGGTGCTGTCGATCAGCCGCTTGCCGGCCAGGTCGCCCCGCGCGAGCGCGTCTTGGATGATCCGCAGGGCCGGGCGATCTTTGACGGAGCCCGCGGGGTTGGTGAACTCGCACTTGGCCCACAGCTCGATCCCATGCAGGTCGCGTTCGAGGGAGCCGAGCCGGACCAGCGGGGTGTTGCCGATCAGGCTCGTGATGCCCTCGACGCGCTGCGGTCGGACCATCGCGTCGATCGTGGGGGTGGCTTTGTACGTGAGTGCCGTCATGGAGCCCTCTCGAGCCGCGACCCGCTCAGCCCCCGGCGATCGCCGGGATGATGCTGATCTCGTCGGTGTCCTCGACCTTGGTGTCGAGCCCGTCGAGGAAGCGGATGTCTTCGTCGGCGACGAAGATGTTGACGAACCGGCGGACGTCACCTTTGCCGTCGCGGATGCGCTCACCGATGCCCGCGTAGGCGCCGTCGAGGTTGTCGAGCAGCTCGCGGATGCTGGCGCCGCTGATGGCGACCTCGTCCTTGCCCTCGGTGTACTTGCGCAGCGGCGTGGGGATGCGAACGGTTGCCATGATGCTGTGATGCTCCTGAGTCTGGGTGTGGTGGGGGCTACGGCAGGGCGCCGTGGTTGTTGCGGAGGTGCCCGCACGCCGAGCAATCGGGCCGAGGCTTCGGCGCGAGGCGGCGGACGGAGCCGGCGAGCAGATCAAAGTGGGTCAGGGCCCCGGCCGTCGATCCCCGCTCGGCGAGGTCGACGGCGTGGACCGCCATCGCGTATCCCAGGGCCCCCGCGACCGCGCCGATGACCCCGACCGCGGCGCAGGCCGGCGCGAGCTCGGGCGGGGGCGGTGCCTCGAACAAGCAGCGATAGCAGGCCCGATCGCGGCGGCGTGGATCGACGGCCATCACCTGCCCACGCCAGCCGATCACCCCCGCGACGACCACCGGGATCCCTTGGTCGAGGCACGCGTCGTGGACCGCGAACTTGAGCGAGGGGTCATCGCTGCACTCGAGCACCACGACGGGTGCGCCGGCCGGCTCGAGCAAGCCTGCGAGGTCGTCCGCGCGCAGGCGCTGGTCGAGGGCCGTGACCGCGAGCGGCTGCCGGGCGCGCCCGAGCACAGCTGCGCGCGCGGCCTTGGCCTTGCTGACCCCGACGTCCGCCAGCCCAAACAAGACCTGGCGGTGGAGGTTGCTGGCGTCGACGGTGTCGTCGTCGATGATCGTGATCCGGCGAGCGCCAGCGTCGACCAGGCCGAGCAGGGCAGGGCAGCCGAGGCCGCCGGCGCCGATGACCACGAACGTGGTGTGCAGCGCCGCGCCCATCAGCGGCGATCGCCCTCGCTGGTGAAGAAGGCGTCGAGGCTGAAGTAGCGCTCGCCCGTGTCGCACAGGACCGTGATCACGTTCTTGCCGGGGCCGAGCTCCTTGGCGAGCTCGACGGCCGCGACCATCGCCGCGCCGGCCGAGATCCCGACGAGCAGCCCCTCTTCATGGGCGAGGCGCTGGCGCATGCGGTAGGCGTCGTCATCGCGGATCCGCGCGATGCGATTGTAGATGCTGGTGTCGAGGACGTCGGGGATGAAGCCCGCGCCGATGCCCTGGATCTTGTGGGGACCGGGCAGCTCGCCCGAGAGCACCGCGCTGTTGTCCGGCTCGACCGCGACGATCGTGATCGCGGGGTTGTGCTCGCGCAGGGCCAAGCCCACGCCGGTCACGGTCCCGCCGGTCCCGACCCCCGCGACGAAGCCGTCGATCGACAGCCCGTCCATTTGATCGATCAGCTCCGGCCCCGTGGTCGCCCGGTGGATCGCCGGGTTGGCCGGGTTTTGAAACTGCTGGAGCATCACGTGCCCAGGCCGGCTGCACAGCTCCTCGGCGAGGGAGACCGCGCCCTCCATGGTCCGGTCTTCGGGCGTCAGCACGATCTCGGCGCCGTAGGCCTTGAGCAAGTTGCGACGCTCGAGGCTCATGCTCTCGGGCATGGTCAGGATCAGCCGGTAGCCCTTGACCGCCGAGACCAGCGCGAGCCCGATCCCGGTGTTGCCCGAGGTCGGCTCGACCAGGGTGCTCTCGCCGGGCCGGATCTGTCCGGCGGCCTCGGCCGCCTCGATCATCGCGAGCGCGATCCGATCCTTGACCGAACCGCCGGGGTTCATCATCTCGCACTTGCCCCACACCGCCGCGCCCGCGCGAGGATCGGGGCCGACGCGGTTGATGCGGACCAGCGGGGTGTTGCCGATCAGGCTCAGGATATTGTCGACCAGTGTGGGTCGGTCCATGACGTCTCGGAGCTTGGCTGCTTGGTGGAGCGAGGACCAGCGGTCCAGGGTCAGATCACGTAGTCGGCGGCTTGGCGGCGGTAGCGTTCGCGGGCCTCGCCGATCAGCTCTTCGAGACTGAGCTCACCGATCGCAAGCTCGAACCGCTGGTCGACCGATCGCTCGACCAGCCGCGTGATCTCGTCCTGCGGCTCGCCTGCGCTGTTGTTTGACCCGGAACTGAGGACCTCGATGACCTCGGAGACGGCGATCTCATCGGCCGGCTTGGCGAGCTTGTAGCCCCCGCGCGGACCCCTTTTACCCACGACAAACCCGGCTTTGCGGAGCTCGCCGATAATTTCTTCCAGGTATCGTGAGGGAATTGCCTGCTGCTCGGCGATCACGTGGGCGCTTGCGTACCCCCGATAGGCTACATGGCAGAGCGCTCGCAGGCCATATCGGGCTTTCGTGGATAGTCGCATTTTACCGGTTCGCTTCGCTAGAACTACCGGCAGACTGCCACACGCGGACCGCGATGGCTAGCCCTCTTGGCCATGATCGCGGACAAAAACCGCTTGCGAACAGATGAAATAGGGCGGGGATCACGTGAGATCGCATCCGCCGCTGACGCCCTTCCCGCAGGCCCCGCCCCCATTGATAAGCACCCGCCAAAGGTAGTAGGGAGCGAGCGCCGATGGACGTCTCTGAGCTCAAAAAGAACTCGAAACTGGAGATCGAGGGTCAGCCCTGGGTGGTGACCGACTTCCAGTTCGTCAAGCCTGGCAAGGGCCAGGGCCTCTACAAGTGCAAGATCAGGAACATGATCACGGGCGCGGTGATCGATCGTACGTGGCGATCCGGTGAGCGGCTCGAGACCGCCGACGTCGAGTCGCGCAAGTTCGAGTACCTGTTCTCGACCGGCGACACCTTCACCTTCATGGACAACGAGACCTACGAGCAGATCGAGGTCCGGACCGAGCTCGTCAGCGACGACTCGCGGTTCTTGATGGACAACCTCGGCGTCGACATCTTGTTCTACAACCAGCGCCCCGTTGGGATCTCGCTCCCGAGCCACGTGACCATGGAAGTCAGCGAGTGCGAGCCGGGCGTCAAGGGCGACACGGCGACCGGCGCAACCAAGGGCGCGACCTTGCAGACCGGCTACGAGCTGCAAGTCCCGCTGTTCATCAAGGTCGGCGACAAGCTCAAGATCGACACGCGGACGGGCTCGTACGTCGAGCGCGTCAACGAGTAGCCGGGCAGGGGAGATGCCCCCGCTCGACCAGGGCCTCGACCAGGGCCTCTCATGGCCGCTGCGCGTCGAGGTTTGGGACGCGGGCCTGCGCGCCGTCCGGGACCAGCTGCGCGGGTTCGGGCTGCGCGAGGTCAGCACGCCGATCCGCACGGGCGAGGTCGCCCTCGAGCCGTGGATCGAGCCGCTGCGCGCCGGCGACCTGCTGCTCGCGACCAGCCCCGAGCTCGCTATGAAGCGCCTGCTCGCCCGGGGCTGTGGGTCGATCTTTCAGGTCGCTCATGTGTTCCGCGCCGCCGAGATCGGTGCGCGGCACAGCGAGGAGTTCCACCTGATCGAGTGGTACCGCGAGCCCGGGGATCTGCCCGCCGTGATCGCCGATGTCGAGGCCGTGGTCGCCGCTGTGTTCGCCGCTGTGACGGCGGTGATCGACGGGCACGCCGGGCTCGCGCCGCGTACGTGGATCCGAGTGGAATTGCTCGACCTCATGGGGGAAACCCTTGGTCAGCAACTAGCCGGAAACGAGGACGCACAGGCCATTAAACCGCTGTTGAGGCGTGTAAGGCAGGACCATGGGATCGGGTTGCTCGCGGGTGACGAGGCCCCGCCTGACGACCCCGAGCTCGCGCGTCTGCTCGCGTGGACCGAGCTGTTTAGCTTGTGGTCGGACCACCACCTCGATCCCTGGCTCGCGCGGCAACCGGCCGGCGTCGGTGTTCACGTCGTGGGGTTCCCGGCCAGCCTCGCGGCCCTGTCCGAAGCCGAGCCCGACGGTCGCAAGGCCGCGCGCTTCGAGTCGCACGTCGGGGGGATCGAGCTCGCCAATGGCTACCGCGAGCTGCGTGACGCTCGCGAGCAGCGGCGCCGGTTCGAGCTCGTCGCGGCCATGCGTGCGCGCTACGGCCAGCCGCGCTTGGCGATGCCCGAAGCTTTCTTGGCGGAGCTCGATCGCCTGCCGCCCTGTGCTGGGGTCGCGCTTGGGCTCGATCGGCTGCTCGCCCTCGCGTGCGGGTGTTCGCGCCTCGATCAGGTCGGCCTCGCCGGGCTGTGAGCGCGGGCTCAGTCGCCCTCGGTTTGCTTGCCCCGCTCACCGAAGGACGACAGCCCATGTTTGAAGCCGCGCTCAGCTCGACCCTCCCCGATCCCCAACGACTCCAACGCCTGACCCTCGCTGCTGCGATCGCGCTGTCCGTGACCGCGGCCTCGATCGCCGGCGTCTGGACCCTCGAGCGCCTGCACATCGACCGGGTCGGAGGCCCTACGGCCACGCCCTTCGAGCTCATGTCGTTCAGCGTGTTGCCACCGCCCAAGCCCGTGACGCCGCCGCCGCCTCCCACCTATGGCGACGAGCCCGAGCAGGCGAGCGATCCGGCGCCCACGAGCCGGGTTGCTCGGCCCGATCAGCCTGATCATGCCAGCGATCAAACGGACCCAAGTCCACGCGGTCTCGCTGGCCTAGGCGCGAGCGGCAGCGGGGAGCGAGGCGCGGGCATCCCCACGGGACCCGGCTGCGCCCCAGGCCTGTGCGGGCCGTCGCTGATCCCCGGGTCCGGGACCCCGTGTATCGGTCCTAGCTGCGCCAAGCCCGGGCCGCCGAGCGTCGCGGCCGCGCCGGGGCGGGTCGAGTTTTCGGCCCTGCGCTGCCTCGCGTGCGCCGATCCAGACCGGGATCTCTTACGCAAGGCAGACATGGGCTCGCGCAAGCGCAGCGGCGCTGTCGGCGTGCGCTTTTGCGTCGACACCCGCGGTCACGTCGAGCCAGGCTCCGTCGAGATCAGCCGCAGCTTCGGCGATGCGACGATCGACGACATCACCCGCGCGGCCGTGAGGCGCTGGCGATTCTCACCGATGAAGGTCGCCGGTCAGCCCCGCCGCGCCTGCACGCAGACCCAGTTCCAGATCCACTTCAACTGAGCGCCCATGTTCCACGAAACTTCTAAAAGGCCCGGCCCAGTGCCGGGCCAAGTCGAGGCCAAGCGAGCGCCGCCCACGAGCCGCGTCGCGCGTGCGCAACCCGATACGCCTGTGCATGCGTGCGGTGGACCAGCGTGATCGTGTGGTGCACCCGGCGGCGCTTCAGGGGAGGATCGGGTGGTGACGCCGGCCATCCTCGTTCGCGCCAACCAGCGCGCAAGAGCCCAAAAATGCCCTCTATGTCCAGCGTCGCCACGCTAGATGCGACTCGGCAGCAGCGTCAGGTTCGCCTTGATTCCTGGGGCCAGACCGGTACACTGGCGCCCTCCATGCGTCGCAAGCTCGCTCTCTTCGCCGCGATCTCAATGGCCGCTGGGCTGGCCGCGTGTACCCAGATCGAGTCGCGCGACCTGATCCGCGAGGGCAACCACCTGTACACCTTGGCCAAGTACGAAGAGGCCATCGAGAAGTACAACCAGTCCCTCGAAAAGGAGCCCGACGGCGTCACGGTCCTGTGGAATCGGGCGATGGCAGCCGAGAGCATCGTCTTGGCCCTCAAGGACGAGAGCGACGAGGACAAGGTCGCTAGGCGCAAGGAGTTTGCGACCTTGGCTCTGGCCTCGCTCGACGAGTGGAACCAAAAACGCACCAAGGTCGGCGTTCAGGAACGACCGCCAGAGTGCGCTCGACCTAAGCGCGGCTCCGACGAAGAGGCCGCGGCCAAAGCGGTCAAGGACGACAAGGACCCAGACCTCGAGGCCTACGAGCAGCACCGGCTCGCGCTGCTCGGCGCCGACGCTCGCTGCGACGATCTGATCGAGCACTGGAGGCAGATGCACATGGCCTGCCCCCAGAACGAAGATCTTTACATGACCATCGCGCAGACCTTCGATGACGTCTGCGGGATGCCGGAGAAGACCGAGGAGTGGTACCTCAAGCGGACCGAGGACTTCCCCGAGTCCTCCAAGGCTTGGTACTCCCTCGCCACGCGCCGCTTCTATCCGCTAATGCCTGATCCCGAGGCCGGGCTGCCGTACAACGCCAACCTCGACGCCAAGGAGCGCCTCGCGATCGCCGACGAGGTCATCGGCTACCTCGAGAAGGCCACGGCGATCGACCCTCACTACCGCGACCCCTTCGTGTGGCGGTCGATGGCCTACACGCAAAAGTCGCTCGCCCGCGAGTTCATCGATCCGCCGGACACGCCGCAAGACGCGATCGAGGCGATCCTCGCCCGGCGCGACAGCATGCTGGCGTGGCGCGAGACCAAGGCCGTGTGCGACATCGAGAAGATCCCCGACTGTCCCGTCGAGGTCGACGAGCTCGGGGTCGGGATGAAGCCCGGCGAGCTGTTTCGCGATCTCGAGGCCGACGCCAGCAGCTGGAAGACCCAAGAGATCAACCTCTGGGGCAAGGTCGTCGGCGACTCGGTCAAGCAGGTCGACAAGGACGGCTACGCGTGGGAGTTCGACCTCTCGATCAACCATGTCCCGGCCCAGCCCCTCGAGCCGGTCGAGCCGCCCGAGGGCGCTGACCCCAAGCAGCCCGGCGCGGAGCCGGCCGCGGCACCCACCGAGAAGATCCAACGGCTGGTCAAGGTCGAGTACCGCTTCATCAAGCACGAGGTCGCCGAGGGCGAGAAGCCCCCAGACATTCGCGCCGAGATCGAAGCGCAGCTCGATGTCTGGAAGCGGCTCAAGTCGACCAACTTCACCGGCTTCATCACCATCGACGAGGGCAGCTCAGAAGCCGCCTTGACCCTGGTCTCGGTTCAAAAGCAGCTGGTCGGCTGCTGCCCTCCAGCGCCGCTCACGCCTGAAGAAGAGAAGTCCGACAGCGAGCGGCTCGAGCAGCTCCGCCTCGAGATCGTCGCCCTCGAAGATGCCGCCAAGCCAGACAAGGGCAAGGGCAAGGGCAAGGGTAAGGGGAAAGGGCGCTGAGCGGTGAAAGTCGCCGCTGACGTTCGCTCGTTGGACCGCAGCGCGTCGCTGTGAGCGAGCGCGAAAGGATTCTCGATGGCCTTCGAACACTACCTTGGTACCACTGCGGTCAACCCCGCGCGCGTCAAGCTGCTGACCTTCGCGGCTGGCGTCGCCACCGTTGGCACGGCCACGATGATCCTCTTCATGTGGGTCGCGGGCAAGATGACCATCACCCGCGTCTCGCCGCCGCCGATCGAGTATGTGCTCGTGATGATGAACGCCGAGGAGGCGCCTCCGCCTCCGCCTCCACCTCCGCCCCCGCTCGGTAGCGCCGAGGAAGAGGAAGAGGACGAGAAGGAAGAGATCCCCGAGGAAGACGAAGACCTCGAGGAGCTCACCCAGCCCGACGAGAAGCCCAAGGACATCCCCGATCAAAAGAAGGGGAGCCTCGGCGCCAAGGCAGGCGTGCCCGGCGGAGTGCCCGGCGGAGTGCCCGGCGGCGTGCCCGGCGGTATCCCTGGCGGCGTGCCCGGCGGAGTCCCCGGCGGCGCCGGGATCTCCACCAAGCCCGCCACCACCAGCGCCGTCGCCAAGAAGCCCCTCGAGGCGCTCATGGCCCAGGCGGTCTACTCGCCCAACCCCGACCAGAAGCTGCTTCAGCAGACGAAGGCCGCGCGCTTCGACAAGCGCGATGGGATCAACAAGACTTCCTTTTGTGTGGATACAACCGGGAAGGTCGTGGACGTCAAGACCAAGGCCAAGTTCCCCGGGGATCCCCAGGTCGACAAGATCATCGCCGACACCGTCGGCAAGTGGCGCTTCAAGCCATTTGTCGTCGGTGGAAAGCCGGTCAAGACCTGTAGCGAGAAGACCTTCAAGCTCAAGTTCAAGTGAGCGGCCGCGCCGCCTGACTCCGGCAACCCGCCGGCCTCCCTCCGGCGAGTCGCCGGCCCCCAACCAGAGAGACGACCATGGAAACGCTGCTCCTGCTCGCCGAAGAGGCGCCGAACTTCACCCTTTCCGGGATGTGGGACCAGATGGGCATTTTTGCCAAGCTGGTCCTGATCGTCCTGATCCTACAGTTCGTAGTCACCTCGATCATGTCGATCGAGCGCGCGATCGTCTACCGCAAGGGCAAGGCCCAGAGCATCAGCTACATCATGATGCTGCGGAATTTCCTCAACGAGCGGAAGCTCGAAGAGGCGGTCGCTGCGGTCAAACAACACGGCTCGAGCCCGATCGCCAAGATCGTGGGATCGGGCATGGACGAGTATCTGCAGGGCCTCGAGGCGCTGCAAGAAGAGGGCCCCGACGATGTCGGCGACTTCGATCTCGTCGACGCTGTCAACCGCCAGATGGAGCGATCCAAAGAGCGCGAGACCGCGAACCTCAAGAAGGGCCTCGCGCTGATCGCTACCACCGGATCGACCGCGCCCTTCATCGGTCTGCTCGGCACCGTCGTCGGCATCATCAACTCCTTCCAAGGCCTGTCTTCGGACGGCGGCGGCGGGTTGAGCTCGGTCGCTGGCGGTATCTCCGAGGCGCTCATAGCGACCGCCCTCGGCCTGCTCGTGGCGATCCCCGCCGTCATGGCCTTCAACTACTTCAACTCCCGCGTCGAGGGGTTCATCATCGACATGAACGACGTGGCCAGCGAGGTCATCAACTTCGTCCTCAAAGAGGGCCGGTACTGACCGGCCCTGCGCCTGAGCAGATCGGGAGCCAATCATGAGCGGTACCGGAGCGCATACGGGTCGGCGAACACGCCGGATCCCTTACAAGTCCGACAAGGGCGTCCACGCGGCCGGCCCGCAGAGCAACATCAACGTCACCCCCTTGGTCGACGTCTGTCTGGTGCTGCTGATCATCTTCATGGTGGTCACGCCGATGCTCGGCCGCGGCAAGGACGTCCAACTGCCCACCCTAGTCGACGCGAACTCCCACAAAGAGGGCGATCAGGTGTTCGTCTCGGTGGACGATGAGGGGGTTTGGCTCAACCAAGACCCATTCACGAGCCGCGGTGACTTCCAGGACGCGCTGCGCGCTGAGGTGTCGATGGCCGAGGGCAAGGCGAAGGCCGCCGGCTACGACGGCCCGATCCTCTTCATCAAGGGTGACAAGAAGACCAACTACGGGCGCGTGCGCGTGGTCATGGAGTGGATCGAGGCCATGGACGTCCACGACATCGCGCTCGTCGTCGAGATCGGTGGCTAGCCGATCGCCGCGATCGACGTGATCCACAGGCCGGCGCCTGTCCACCGTGGACGACGCCGGCTTGGTCTCGAGTGGCCCCCAGCAGATCCCCCCGCGAGGAAAACCGGCTTGATCGTCGTCGTGACCCTCGCTTGCGCCTACGAATTCCGTTATTCTGCGCGCCCCGGGGGAGCGTAAGCGTCAACCATCCTCCCCGTTGCGTCGCAGGAGAAGAACATCCCATGGGCATGGACACAGGCGGGTCCGGAGGCGGACCAAGTAGCGACATCAACGTGACCCCTCTGGTCGACGTTTGTCTCGTCCTCCTCATCATCTTCATGGTGATGATTCCTAAGAACGTCCCCGAGATCTCGGTGCAGATGCCACCTGAGAGCAAGAAGAAGAAGCAGCAGCGCGAGCAGAGCGACACGCTCGTGGTCGGGCTGACGAAGGACGGGGCGATGACGCTCAACAGCAACCCCGTCACCACTCGGGAAGAACTCGGCGACCTCATCTCCAGCCGCCTGCAAGGCCGCGAGAAGAAGGTCGTCTTCATCGACTTTGACGACGACGCCGGCTATGGCCAGGCCGTAGAAGTCCTCGACCTCGCCAAGCGCAACGGCGCGGCGGTCCTCGGTATCATGAAGAAGAAAAATCGGCCTGTGCCCGACACCCTCGTTGGGATCTGACCAGAGGAAAGCAGCTCATGTCCAAATCTGAACTGGTCTCAAACAAGTTTTCGAGCGGCTCCCGTGGGGCGTTCGTCGGTTTTGCGTTCATCGCCCTCGCGAGCATGTCCGGGTGCATCTCCGACACCGATTGCGGAGTGTGTGATCCCAACAACCTGGTGCTCGAGAGCATCAGCGGCGTCAACTACTCCAACCGCAAGATCCACCTGCTCACCGACGGCGTGAGCAAGGGCAAGTATTTCGTCGATGACATCGGCGCGTGCGTCGAGACCGACGCGGCCAAGGACTCCCCGCGTGGAGCCGAGGAGTGGTGCAAGCTCTCGCCCCTGGTCAGCTGGCAGGGCCTCGAGTTCGTGTTCAACAACTTGCTCGATCCGACCTCGATCGAGCTGGTTCGCAAGGATCCGAGCAACCCCAACCTCTTCCAGATCTACGACTGGAAGAACTCGATCGCCCAGATCCACGGGCCGATCACCCGCTACAACGGCGACTACTACAAGCAGACCGGCTCCGCGCCCGACTACATGACCCGCGCGGTCAACCTGACTTGCGTGGACAACCTCCGGGCCATGGGCCAGGACTTCAACCACGAGATCTCGGACGAAAACCCCGGCATCTGCACGGGCTTTCACGAGGTCGACGGGCGGATGCTCCCGCTCAAGATGCAGGCCGAGGGCACGACCAAGTCCTACGCGGGGCGGACCGACTGGCGCGCGCAGAGCTGCTCGACGCCCGACTCAGGCCCGGACACCTGCTGCACCGCTTGCGACTTCGAGCTGTCGGTCAACGTCGCCAAGTATGGCGTCAGCCCCGGCGGTCAGCGCTTGAGCCCCGGTAACGGGGCCATCTCGTGCACGCCCGGCGGCAACGTCTACGCGGACTGCGTCGACTTCCAGACAGACGTCGATCGCCGCAACGAGCTCAACCGCTACAGCTACGAGTGGAACGGCGCCATCGACACCTTCCGGCTGCCGCTCTCGGACAAGGTTCGTGAGACCCACCCCGATCTCCGTCCGCCTGGGGCCGAGCCCGATGGACATCCTTGCCAGAGCAAGGCCGACTGCGACGCCGCGCTCGGCACCGACTCGGGCGCCGCTTGCATCGGCATCACGGCCGAAGGCCAGACCTGCAACCCGGACACCGATGGTTGCGCGAACATGCACTGCAAGGCCGAGTGGTTCGTCGCCTGCAGCGACGACTCCGCCAACACCGGCGGGGCCTGGTGCGTCGATCGTCGCTTCAAGGATCGCGGCGCCGGTGGCTGCTACGTCGCGACCGCTCCGTTCCAAGCGTGCGAGCCCGAGCCCGATGGCACGTGCACCAGCTGGGGCGCAGGCAACCGGCTCGCGCGTTGCGATACGGGCGCGTTCCCCGATGGCCTGTTGAGCCGGGTCGAGTGCTGCCAAGAGAGCCTTGGCGCCCAGAGTAACGGGGCGCAGTGCGATCCGCTGTTCCAAAGCAACGTCGCGCCCATCCCTCGCTTCGACCGTGACCGGACCTTGCCGGCCGAGACCCGCGAGTGCTTTTGCGGCAATCCAAGCGGCCAGCACGAGGCCTGCGCCGCGCAGATCGAAAAATTCTGCACCGCGCCGTGGGGCAATCTCGTCCGTCACGACCAGGAGAGCAACGAGGGCAACTACATCACGCGCTTCGTGACCCGGCGCGGCGGTGTGATCTACGACCCCGCGCTCAAGGGCGTGCTCTACCTGCCGGCGGACCGTGCCAACCAGCCGCGCTCAATCGTCGAGTCGTGCGCCGATCTTGCGGTCAGCCCCGATCTCATCGGCGGCCGCAACACCCAAGACGGCTGGCGGATGCACGACAACTCGTTCTTCGAGAGCTACGAGAACTTCGAACGCGGGATGTGCTCGGGGTCGGAGTACCGCATCGAGTTCGCGCAGGATGGCGAGCACATCCGCGACAAGGTCGGCAACATCCTCGACACGACCTCCTACGTGTTCCAGACCCCCGAGTTCCACGTCGTCCCGGGCACCGGCTTCCCGACCGACAACCTGCGGATCGGCGCCTGCGACGACTTCTCGATCCGCGTGTCGAACAGGTTCGACCTCGACCCCGCCAACCTCAGGAAGATCGAGCTCCTGCAGATCAGTCGGGTCAGCGGCCAAGATCTGTTGGGTGAGGACTGCTCGACCAGCCGGGCGCCCGAGTGCTGGGCGCCCGATCACATCGTCGCGGGCGGTGTGAGCTGCACCGACGATCCGACCGAGGTCACCGAGGAGACCCCGCCTTGCTTGACCGTCGACGTCAGCTTGCACAGCGAGGGCGCGATCCGGGTCGTGATCGACCGGGTCCGCTTTGGCGTTCAGCTGTTCAACCTCAACAAGGATCCGGACCTGAACTTCGACCTCTTTGACCGCCCGATCAGCGGCCGCTACCGCATGCGGCTGCCGGGCCTCGACGGGGTCGAGCGCTTCGAGGATCTCAACCTCGATGACGCTGGCGATCGCGCGGCCTACTCCGCCGCCTTCCACGATGTCTGCGGCATGCCGCTGATCACCCAGGGTGGCCAGAACTACGCCGATTTCTACTACGACTTCACCGTCGACGCGCCGAAGTGCAAAGAGGACCTCGACGGCGACGGCGTGCCGCTGTCCTGCGACAACGCGCGGTTCCACTACAACCCCGATCAGCGCGACCAGGATCTCGACGGCTTCGGCGACATCGTCGACCTGTGCCAGCTGACCCCGAGCGACACCAACACGGCGGACTCGGACAGCGACGGCATCGGCAACGACTGCGACAACTGCCGGCAGACGATCAGCAACTACAACCTCGCCGCGGCCATGGTCGATGATCCGCGCATGTGGGTCAGGAACATCCCGTTCCAGATCGACACCGATCAAGACGGGATCGGCGACGTCTGCGACAACTGCGTCCCGTTCGCCAACTGCGGGGTGTTTGGGCCGAACAACCCGCATCAGGTCGGGATGCCCGTGCCCTTCCAGAACCAGGGCGTGTGCCAGACCGACGTCAACGTCGACATGATCGGCGACGCTTGCATCGATCCCGACACCAACACCGCCTACAACCTCGGCTACGCCGCGGGCCCGGTCGGGTTCGAGCCGACCGACGACTTTGACCAGGACGGCATCATCAACCTCGAGGACTCGTGTCCGCGTCAGCCGGTTGCGATGGTCAATTTCAGCGTCGACGAGCGGACGTCGTGCGACGACAACGAGGACTGCCCGACCAACTCGAGCTGCGCGATGACGCCGGCCAACGATGGCTTGCGCTACTGCAACCACGTCGACACCGACGCCGACGGGGTCGGCGACATCTGCGACACCTGCCCGTACGCCGCCAACCCCATGCAGGTCAGCGACACCGGCATGCAGCTCGACGATCCCGACGGCGACTTCGTCGGCAACGCCTGCGAGACCAACGCGTCCTGCAACATCCGCAAGGACCCGCGGCCCTACGCCTTCATGGAGGTCTCGGTCAACGGTCAGTGCTGCGTCACGACCTACCCCGGCGACGGCGAGGCCGTTCAAAACGCCGACGGCAGCTGGGGCTGTCTCGGCCTGTGTGACCCGGACCAGTTCCCGATCACGCGTGACTGCGCCGACGAAGCGATCCCCGGCGGCGAGGACATCCCCGACGGCAAGAAGTGCCGCAAGCTGCCGGCCGCGGTCGCGTCGCTGCCGGGCGTGGTCAACCTCGCGCCGGGCTGCGAAGAAGCCCTCGAAGCCGCCAACATGTGCGCCCCGCAAGGTTACGGCTTCGATCCCAATTGCCCGCCGGAGATCGCCAACCGTCGCCTGACCCTGCTCAACTATCCCAACGAGCAAGAGCTGTGGGAGAAGCTGTGCTTCTTGCCGCAGTGGGACCAGGACTTCGACGGGATCGGCGACGCCTGCGACCTGTGCCCCTTCGGCTACGACCCCTTCAACGAGTCCTTCTATGACGATCTGACCGGGATTACCTGGGAGGCCTTCGGTCGGTTCTGCGCCGGCACCTACGCCCCCGACGCTCTGTGCGCGGCGCGGGAAGCCAGCGATGGGGCCGGCGAGACCGGCGAGACCGGCGAGACCGGCGAGACCGGCGGCTGAGCTGTCTCGCTGTCATGCCGCCTCCGATTCTCGCGCAGACGAGACCGGAGGCGGCTGTGCTCGTCCCTGGCACTGCGCACCGCTGCGGCCTGTTTGCTTGCGGTCCTCGCCCGTCGGAGCTCGCGCAAGACCGTGTCGTTCGAATACGCAACATCGGCAGCGACGCGAAACTTGGCGCGAGGCATGTTCGCCGAGGCGCCACCCATTTCAGTCGCGTCGCCGGGATCGGGAGCCCCTGAAAAAAAACCTGAAGAAATCACATTTGGTGCTTGGCCTGAACAGGTGATTCGCAGAGGTGCGGTGTGCAACGCCGAGGTGCCGCAGCCAGCCGACATTGTCGGCCAGTGGGACGAGTGCGAGTGGTTTTGGTGCGACATGCCCCCGGGGGTGCGGCGCCGCTTCGTCAAACCCGGCGAGCGCGCGAGCGATGGCCTCGTGAGTCCAGCGCGCGGCTTCTGCGACTCGTGCGGCGACGCCGGAGCACCCGAGCGAGAGCTTGGGTGAGCGGCGCGCCGTAGCCTCCGCCGGCGCACGTGCGCGAGCCCACGCCGCGGCCGATCGCCGTGGACCGGGCCCGAGCTGGCGATCACGTGGACGGGTCAGATCCCCGCGGGGCCGGGGTAGCGTCTGCTCGCGTCGTCATCGGCTAGTCCGGCCGATGGTACGCAAACCCAGTCCGGGCTCGGTCGCGGCGTAGACAGCGCGTGAGCCCCCCCTTACCCTGGCGCCCCCACCATGTTCCAACGCGTCCTCAAAAAGGTCTTCGGCACCAAGCACGATCGCCAGATCAAGAAGATCCAGCCCGTCGTCGACAGGATCAACGCGCTCGAGGGCGGCGTCTCGTCCCTGCGTGACGCCGAACTTCAGGCCAAGACGCCGGCGTTCAAGCAGCGCCTCGACAACGGCGAGCCCCTCGACGACATCCTGCCCGAGGCCTACGCCGTGGTCCGCGAGGCCAGCAAGCGCGTGCTCGGCATGCGCCACTACGACGTGCAGATGCTCGGCGGCATCGCGATGCACCGCGGCATGATCCTCGAGATGCGCACCGGTGAGGGCAAGACCCTGACGGCCACCAGCGCCTTGTATCTCAACGCTCTGACCGGGCGTGGCGGCCACCTGATCACCGTCAACGACTACCTCGCGTCGCGCGACGCCGAGTGGATGGGGCAGATCTACAACTTCTTGGGGCTCTCGGTCGGGGCCATCGTCCACGGGCTGTTTCACCACGACCGGCAAAAGGCCTACCGCGCGGATATCACCTACGGGACCAACAACGAGTTTGGTTTCGACTATCTGCGCGACAACATGAAAGAGACGATCGAGAAGTATGTCCAGCGCGAGCTGAACTTCGCGATCGTCGACGAGGTCGACTCGATCCTGATCGACGAGGCCCGGACCCCGCTGATCATCTCGGGCGAGAGCGCCAAGCCGGCGGCGATGTACAAGACCGTCGATCGGGCGGTCCCGCAGCTGCGCCGCGACCTCGACTACATCGTCGACGAGAAGGCCAGCAGCGTGCAGCTGACCGACGCTGGCGTCGATCGCATCGAGAAGCTGCTCGGCTGCGCGAACCTCTACGCCAAGGACAACGTCGAGCTCAAGCACCACGTCGACCAGGGCCTGCGCGCGCACGTGCTCTACAAGCGCGACGTCAACTACCTCGTCGAGCGCGGCGAGGTCGTGATCGTCGATGAATTCACGGGCCGCAAGATGGAGGGCCGGCGCTGGAGCGACGGGCTCCACCAGGCGATCGAGGCCAAGGAGAACGTCCCGATCCAGCCCGAGTCGCAGACCCTCGCGACGATCACCTATCAGAACTACTTCAGGATGTACGACAAGCTGGCCGGCATGACCGGTACGGCCGACACCGAGGCTGAGGAGTTCCACAAGATCTACAACCTCGACGTGATCGTGGTCCCGACCAACCGGATCATCGTCCGCAAGGACATGGACGACACGGTCTACAAGAGCGAGCGCGGCAAGTTCTTGGCCGCCGTCGAGCAGATCCGCGAGTGCCACGAGCGCGGCCAGCCGGTCTTGGTCGGCACCACCAGCGTCGAGAAGTCGCAGGTCATCCACCAGCTGCTCGAGCGCTCCGGGATCCCGCACTCGGTGCTCAACGCCAAGAACCACGAGCGCGAGGCCTACATCGTGGCCCAGGCCGGGCGTAAGCACGCGATCACGGTCGCGACCAACATGGCCGGGCGCGGCACCGACATCATCTTGGGTGGCAACCCCGAGCTGATGGCCAAGGCCAACTTCGACCCGGACGAGCAGCCCGAGCAGTACACCAAGCTGTTCGAGGGCCTAAAGGTCCAGTGCGAGGCTGAGAAGCAAGAGGTGCTCGAGCTCGGCGGCCTGTTCATCCTCGGGACCGAGCGGCACGAGAGCCGGCGGATCGACAACCAGCTGCGCGGCCGCGCGGGTCGCCAGGGCGATCCGGGGGCCTCGCGCTTCTTCTTGTCCCTCGAGGACGACCTCATGCGGATCTTCGGGGCCGATCGCATCACCGGCCTAATGGAGCGCTTGGGCATGGAGGAGGACGTGCCGATCGAGGCGCCGATGGTCAACAAGGCGATCGAGAACGCCCAGACCAAGGTCGAAGCCATGCACTTCGACACGCGCAAGAACCTGTTCGAGTACGACAACGTGATGAACGAGCAGCGCAAGGCGATCTACGCCCTGCGCCGGCAGATCCTCGAGGGTCGCTACCAGCCCGAGATCCTCGACGACGAGGCCCGCAAGGAGCAAAAGCGCAAGCTCCCGCCGCCGCCGGACAGCTCGGGCCCGCACACCCTCGCCTCGCTGTCCGAGACCATGCGCGACCGGACCGTGGCGATCATCGATCAGCATTGCCGCGAGCAGCTGCGCCGTCTGGGGGACGGGGCCGGCCTCGATCCCGACGTTCAAGATCCGTTCCCGCCCCAGGGCATCGTCGCCCACGAGCTGACCCACGATCTCTACCGCCACTACGGCTCGCTCGTGAAGCTCGACGACGTCGCCAGCGACCGCGACAAGGTCATCGCCCGGGCCCTCGACGTCGTCGCTTCGTCGCTGATCCAGCAGCGCGAGCGGATCCACGATCTTTGCTACGAGTACGTCGAGAAGATCGTCGTCGAGCTGTGCCCCGAGGACGTCCACCCCGACGAGTGGGAGCTCGAGGAGCTCGAGAAGGTCATGAAAGACCGGTTCCGCGTGAGCGTGAACCTCTCGTCGATCCCCGACAACATCGAGGAGGTCGTCGACAAGTGCTGGGATCAGGTCGAGGACTCGCTGCTCGCCCGCGAGTCGGAGTTTGGCCTGTATGTGTTCCTCTACCAGGTCCGGCGGGTCTACCTGCGCGAGATCGACGAGCAGTGGATCGTCCACCTGAAGAACATCGAGCAGCTCCGCGCGGGCATCGGGCTGCTCGGCTACGCCAACAAGAACCCCAAGAACGCCTACAAGATCGAGGGCTTCGCGATGTTCCGCGCGACCTGGGAGAACATCGCCCAGACCGTGCTCGACCAGGTCTTGCAGATGCGCCTCAGCGAAGAGGACAAGCGCCGGGCCGAAGAGGGCGCCGAGTACGAGAGCACGCTGACCCGGGCGTCGCAGCGACGCGAGCGCTCGACGGCGACCCGCCGACAGAGCGGCCAGCTCGAGAAGCTCGACGCCGCGGCCAAGGCGGCGGTGGCCAAGCTCAAGGCCGCGACCCTCGGGACGCCGGAGCAGGGCGCGGCTGCGGCCGCGCTCGCCGACCGGGCGCGCCGGGCCGCTGCGGCGCCGCCGGTCCCGAGCGTCGACGAGACGATCCAAGCCAGCGTCTCGCAGGCGCTCGCCGACGCGAAGATCAACAAAGACGGCAAGAAGAAGTCTGGCCGCAAGCGGCGCAGCAAGAAGACCTCGGCGCCCGAGGTCTGACTCGACTTTCGCCCTTTTTCGCGGCCGAGAACGCTGTTAGCGTCGTTCCTGGCAAGGCGCGAGGCCGAAGGCGTGTCGGGCACACGTCGAGTGCCGAGCAACACGGCCAGGGGCGACGGGGACGGCGTTATCGGTCGTGAAAAAGGGCGAAAGTCGAGTCTGATCTGGA